>OHAO01000240.1_pt1 | contig 40472 bp, 40 predicted proteins | sample 1577151 | NCBI WGS metagenome assembly OHAO01 (sample SAMEA3541585, study PRJEB24748) | human gut metagenome | biome: human gut; feature: human-associated habitat; material: faeces | place: China | collected 2012 | reverse complement strand
TATAGAGCGCGACGTCGTCCTTGGTCGTGTAGGAGGCGTCCTCGTCGATCTGCGCTGTTTCGTCCGGCATGTCGGCGTCTTCAGACGGCGCGTTCTGAACGTCCTGCTGCTCCTGCTGCGGCAAGTTGGTTTCGTCCTGCACCGGCGCACCCGCGCCGCAGCCGACGAGCGAGAAGAGCATCACGAGCGCGAGCAGCCACGCGGTCAGTTGTTTCTTCATTGGGAATCCTCCTGTGGTGATTTTCTCCATCATAGCACGGCTGCGGGCAAAAATCCAGCACGCGCGGCGGTTGACTTTGCGCGCCGTTGTGCGTACGATAGGGGAAACGACCGGCAAGTCGGAATGGATCAAAAAGCAAAGGAGATAGAAGCAATGACGATTGAAGAGCGCGCCGAGCTGGCGGTGGAAACATTTGCCGCGGGAAAGGGCAACTGCACCCAGTCGGTGCTGTGCGCGTGGGAGGATAAAATTCCCGTCGACCACGATACGTTGATGAAGCTCGGCGCGGGTTACGGCGCGGGCATGGGCTGCATGCAGGCCACCTGCGGCGCGCTGATCGGCGCGGTGATGGCCGCGGGCAGCGTGACGGACGGCAAGGGCACGCCGCGCACGGCCCGCAGCATCCTTACGAGCTTTCAGGAAAAGAGCGGCGCGACGATCTGCAAGGACTTAAAGGGCGTGGAGACAGGCAAGGTCCTCTGTCCCTGCGCGCAGTGCGTTCGCAACGCCGTCCTCGCCGCAGGAGAGATGCTGGGGGAGTAAAGGGAGAAAAGCCCAGCTCGCTGAGAGCGCTGAGTAAAAAATAAAACCACCATCGAAAGATGGTGGTTTTATTTGGCGCAGCAGAAGAGATTCGCTCGCGGTGTTACCACACCGCGACACGGAAAGCGGCGAAACGCTGCCAGTGGCAGAGAAAGTGAGCCGCTTTCGAGGAAGTGGCACGATCGACGGGACTGGACAAGTCGCGTCGATCGTGATGCCACGACGGTGTAGGCGGGCACTAAACGCCCCACTGGGGCGTTTTTTCGCTTTGCTCATGCCCTGTTCGAATCTCTGGATACAAAAAAGAACACCACCCTGTTGAGTGGTGTTCTTTTTGGCGCAGCAGGAGAGATTCGAACTCTCGGTACGCTTTTGACGTACACACGATTTCCAGTCGTGCTCGTTATGACCGCTTCGATACTGCTGCGTATCGGTGCGCTCGACAGCAAAAATGATTATACCAAAAATCACAGCAAAGTCAAGCACAAATTCGAAAAATGCGCGATTTTCTGAACGGCGCCTTCACTTGCAATTTTTGCCGCCATCTTTTATACTGACAAAAAGACCCTTTGGGGAGGGAGTATCATGAGCAGTAGCATCTATCGCGCCGTGAACACGACGCTCATTTATATCGAATGCGGCGGCGAATACCTGATGCTGCACCGCACGAAAAAGGAGAACGACTGCAATCGCGACAAGTGGATCGGCATCGGCGGCAAGTTTGAAGAGGGCGAGAGCCCGGAGGAGTGCGCTCTGCGCGAAACGAAGGAGGAGACCGGCCTCGCCCTGACCTCTTACCGCTATCGCGGCATCGTGACATTCGTGTCGGACAAGTGGGAGAGCGAGTACATGCACCTTTTCACTGCCGACGGCTTTGAGGGAACGCTCAAGGACTGCGATGAGGGCGAGCTTGCGTGGATCAAAAAGAAAGATCTGCTGGCGCTGCCCGCGTGGGAGGGCGACAAGATCTTTTTGCGCCTGCTCGACGAAAACGTACCGTTTTTCTCGCTCAAGCTGCGTTACGAGGGCGAAACGCTCGCGGAGGCGAAGCTCAACGGGAAAGCGTTGGAGGTGCGGCATGGATAAGCTGCTCGTGTCGGCCTGCCTTCTCGGCACGCCCTGCCGCTACGACGGAAAAAGTAAAGCGGACGCGCGCGTGCAGGCGTTGGTGGGAAAATATGAAATTGTTCCTATCTGCCCCGAACAGCTCGGCGGTCTCCCGACGCCGCGTGTGCCCAGCGAACGGCGGGGCGAGCGCGTCGTCACAGCGGGTGGCCGCGATGTGACAGAAGCGTACCGCCGCGGTGCGGAGGCAGCTCTCGCGCTGTGCCAGCAAAACGGCTGCGAGGCTGCCGTGCTCAAGGAAAAGAGCCCGAGCTGCGGCTGCGGGCAAATCTACGATGGGACGTTTTCCCGCCGCCTGACCGAGGGCGACGGCGTGACGGTGGAGTTGTTCAAGGCGCACGGCATAGTCGTCTGCGGCGAGAGCGATGTGGAGAAGCTGTAAACGCTGACGATATTTGGCTTGATATTTTATGCAGTTTACCGACAAAATTTTAGTTGTCTTTGAAAAGTGCAGCCGTTATACTATATAACCAGCATTGGACAGATATCATACGTGTATTGAATATGACCGGCGGATGACCGGCGGTCATCATAATAAAAAAGGAGGAGCACAATATGAAATTTTCCAGCAAAGTTGAAAAATGCGGCCTGTCTCCGATGCGCAAGTTCCACCCGTACGCAGTGGCGGCGAAGGCACGCGGCATCAACATCTATCACCTCAACATCGGCCAGCCTGACGTACAGACTCCTCCCGCGTTTTTCGAGGCGGTCCGTCACTTCGAGCAGCCGGTGCTGGCCTACGCGCCCTCGCCCGGTATCCCCGAGCTGATCGACGCGATCCAGAACTACTATGACAAGCTCGACATGCACTTCGACAAGAGCGAGATCTACGTCACCGCCGGCGGCAGCGAAGCGCTTCAGATCGCGCTGCAGTGCATTCTTGACGACGGCGACGAAATTTTGATTCCCGAGCCGTTCTACCCCAACTACAACACGATGACCCGCACCTGCGGTGCATCGATTCGCCCGATCCCGACCTGCCCGGAGGAGGGGTATCGCTACGCTGAGCGCGAGAAGATTGAATCTCTCATCAACGAGCACACGCGCGCCATCATGGTCACGAACCCCGGCAACCCGACCGGCGTTGTGCTGAGCCACGAGGAGATGGAGATGCTCGTCGATGTCGCTCAGAAGCATGATCTGTTCCTCATCGGCGACGAGGCGTACCGCGAATTCGTCTACGGCGGGGAGAAGCTCCAGTCGTTTGGTGAGTTTGCCGACAGGGCGGGTGACAACATCATCGTCATCGACACGGTCTCCAAGCGCTTTTCCGCCTGCGGCGCGCGTATCGGCTGCCTGATCTCCAAGAATAAGGAGTTCATGAACCACGCGATGAAATACTGCCAAGCAAGACTTTCGGTCGCGACGCTCGACCAGATCGCGTCTGCCGCGCTCTACACCGTCGGCCCCGAGTATTTTGCCGCCGTGCGCGACGAGTATAAGAAGCGCCGCGACACGCTCTGCCGCAAGCTCGGCGAGATCCCCGGCGTGGTGTTCGACGTGCCGGGTGGCGCGTTCTACGTGATGGCCGCGCTGCCGGTCGACGATGCCGACAAGTTCCAGCAATGGCTGCTCGAGGAATTCAGCGACAACGGCGAGACCGTGATGATGGCTCCGGGAGGCTCAATGTACGCGACGCCCGGAAAGGGCAAAAACGAAGTCCGCATGGCCTACGTCCTCGAAAGCGACAAGCTCGAGCGCGCCATGGAAATTCTCAAGAAGGCCATCGAGGCCTATAACGCCAGATAAAAAGGAGAAAATACCTATGATCCGTCATATCGTAATGTGGAAGTTCCGCGAGGGCACTGAGGAAAAAGCCAACGAGTTTCTGACGAAGCTCGCCGCGCTCGACGGCGTGATCCCGCAGCTCAAAAAGAGCGAGGTCGCGCGCAATATCGGCAAGGACAACTACGACGCCGTGCTCGTCTCCGAGTTTGAGACGATGGATGACCTGAACGCCTACAAGGTCGATCCCCGCCACGTTGCCGTGAGCGATATCTGCAAGTCCATCCGCGCCGACCGCGTGGCCGTAGACTACGAATTTTAATCAAAAACAAAGAGCGCCTTTTGGCGCTCTTTGTTTTTGAAAAGGATCGCGCTCCGCGGCAGCGCACGCACCGTAGGCGCGCACGTTTGCGGAGCGAGAGGAGTTTTTTCTGACGCGCATGTCGTCAGAAAAAACGATCTCAATTTTTTCGCGCCCGCGGGCGCGAAATGGTTTTGATTATTTTTTGTCGCGACCTGCGCGTGACAAAAAATACTTTGCGCGAAGCGTGTGTCGCAGCCACCCTACGGGTGGCAAGGCACAAAGCGCAGCGAAACTTTTTCAAAAAAGAGGCCATTTATGGCCTCTTTTTTGAGCTGCAACCGCTGGTTGCTAACTTTTCAACCCCGCTTGGTGGACTTTTTGCGCGCCTTTTGGTAAGCTGAACGCAGAAAATCTGCAAAGGAGAATCCCTCTACATGACACTTGGAGAGAACATCGTGCGCCTGCGCACACAGAAGAATTGGTCGCAGGGCGACCTTGCCGACGCGCTGGACATCTCGCGCCAGAGCGTATCCAAATGGGAGACCGACGCGTCTATCCCCGAGCTTGACAAGCTATTAAAGCTCTCCGAGCTCTTCGGTGTGACGCTTGATGAGCTCGTGCGCGGCGAGGACGCGCCGAAGACGGAAACAGCCGCGCCCGCGGCACAGGCAGTACCCGCCTCTTTCACGCCGCAGACTTCGTCCGAGCAGGAAAAGCGTCACACCATTGCGGGTACGATTTTATTGTGTATCGGCGCGGTTCTTCTGCTCACCTGCCTGATACTCGCCGGCGATCTGCTGGCGGGGCTGATTTATGGATCACCGTTTTTCCTCTGCGGCATCATCTGCTTTACGGTGAAGTATCGCACGGGCCTGTGGTGCGGCTGGGCGGCCTATCTCTGTATTGATCTCTACCTCCGCTTTGCGACGGGCCTTTCGTGGACGACCGTCTTTATGACGCACCTCTGGACGGCGCAGATGAACTATGCGCGCCTTGCAATCTCGTGGGTGCAGTTCCTCGGCATGCTCGTGATGATCGTCTGCACGGTGCGCTCCTACCGGACGCTCAAGCTGCCCGCGACGAAAAAAGAGGGCACATGGCTCATTGCCGGTTGGCTCATCGCGCTCGTTGTGCTGCCGCTTTTGATGAGCTACGGCGTTATGCCGCTGCTGCTCGACGATCTCGGCAATTACAGCAACATTTCGCCGTACTTCCTTCTGAATGTCGTCTACAGCTACGCGCGCCTTGCGCTCATCAATGTTCTTCTGGTGCGTTCACTCGCCGTATGGCGCTTGAAGCGGGAAGAGAAGAAAGCGGAAAAGTGAATCGATATGAGAAAAAGCGGACCGCACTGCGGTCCGCTTTTTTGATGCAGATATGACTTACTTCTTGCTCTTCTCCAGCGCTGCAAGCTTGAGGCAGCAGCAGAACACTGCCATCGCCTGCTCGAGCTCCTCGACCGGCGGCAGCGACGGGGCGACGCGGATGTTGCTGTCAAGAGGGTCGTGTCCATACGGATACGTCGCGCCCGCGCTCGTCATCACGACGCCCGCCTCCTTGGCCAGCGCCAGCGTACGCTTGGCAAGGCCGGGGGCCGTGTTCACGGAGACAAAGTAGCCGCCCTTGGGCGTGTGCCAGCTCGCAATGCCGAGCGGTGCGAGCTCGCGCTCGAGCGTTTCGACGACCATGTCGAACTTCGGCTTCATGATCTTGGCGTGCTCCTTCATTAGCGCGAGCGTGTGCTCCTTGTTTTGCAGGAACTTCACGTGGCGCAGCTGGTTCATCTTGTCGAAGCTGATGGCCTGAATGCCGATGAGCTTGGTCATGTACTCCATGTTGGCTTCGCTGCACGCAAAGCACGCAATGCCCGCGCCGGGGAGCGTCACCTTGCTCGTGGAAGCGAACTCGAAGACCATGTCGGCGTTGCCGTACTTCTCGCACTCGCTCAGAATATCCTTGAACGGGACGAACTCGCCGTCAAACTCGTGGATGCAGTAGGCGTTGTCCCACATGAGCAGGAAGTCGGGAGCCGCGGGCTTCATCTTCGCAATGCGCTCGATGGTCTCGTCGGAGTAGATGATGCCGTCGGGGTTCGAGTACTTCGGCACGTTCCACATGCCCTTGACGCTCGGGTCCTTGATGAGGTTTTCGACAATGTCCATGTCGGGGCCGTTTTCGGTCATCGGGATGGTGATGAGCTCAAAGCCGAAGCTCTCGGTCACCTTGAAGTGGCGGTCATAGCCCGGCGCGGGGCAGAGCCATTTGACGCTCTCTTCCTTGCACCACGGCTTTTCGCTGTGCAGCAGGCCGTGGGTGTAGGCCTTGGAGACCGTGTCGTACATGAGCTGGAGGCTCGAATTGCCGCCGGCGAAGACCTGAGAGGTCTTGCAGCCGAGGATATCTGCGAACAGCTTACGCGCGCTCTCAAGCCCCTTGAGCTCGCCGTAGTTGCGGGCGTCCACGCCGCTGTCCACGCACTCCTCGGCGCTGGTCAGCGCGGTCAGGATGCCGCTGACAAGGTCGAGCTGCTGCTTGCTCGGCTTGCCGCGTGCCATGTTGAGCTTGAGGCCCTTGGCCTTCCAGCTCTCGTATTCGGCGGACACCTTGTCGTATTCCTGCTGCCACTCGGCAGCGGAAAGAGCCATATAATCCATGATGATTCTCCTTTACAGGTAATTTATCCGATTAAAGTAACTGCATTATAGCACAGGGGAAAATCAGGCGCAAGTGTCCACATATAACAATCATTTGTTTCGCCTGCGGCAACAAGTTGACTCATTGAACAGATTGTACCGCCCCTCGCCGCAATAGAGAGGGGCGCTGCTTTTTGGCGAAAGCGGGAAAGAAAACGCGTCAGCACTAAACATAGTGCTGACAGTGCGTCCAAATCAGGCAAAAAGTAAGGCCGCGGAAAGCACATCGCTTTCCGCGGCCTTGATCGTTTTTATAGAATTGGTCTTGTCACAGCTCGGTAAAGGTGCGAATTTCGTCGAGCTGGGCGTAACGCCGCGCGTGTGTTGTGCTCACCTTTCCGGCGCAGACGGGGCAGCCGCATTGCTGCGCGCCGGTGCGCGGATAGACGACCGATTTCCACACGTGTCCCTCGGGACACTGCCACCAGACCTTTTTGTTGCTGCCGGGCGTGACCATTTCCGGCGTCAGCGCGCCGTTGAGAGACGGGTGCCACTGCGCGGCAATGTCAGGGCAGAGGGTTTTCAGATCATTGAAGCCCTTGAGCACCTTGCGTCCCGCGCAGTAGGGACATCCGGTCTTGCGCTGCGTGCGCGAGGCGACCGTCGCGCGGTAGGAATGCCCCAGCTCGCAGCGCCACCAAGCGGGACGGTTGGAACTGACGGCGACATCGCTCGGCTTTAAGCGCCCGTTTTTACGCTTGTCCCACTGTGCGGCGATCTCGGGCTGGAGGTGGGCAAGGTCATTTTCACCCGTGACGATCGTCTTGCCCGCGCACACGGGGCATCCGTGCCCCCACGCCGTGCGCGAGGCGACGGGCGACTGCCACAAATGTCCCTCCGGACAGCGCCACCAGATGCGGATCTTCGAGCCCGTGGAGACGTCGCGCGGCGAAAGTGGGCCGTTTTTCTCACAGTCCCACTGCGCGGCCACGTCGGGATAGAGCGTTTCCAAATCGTTGAAGCCGGGCAGGACCTTTCGCCCCGTGCAGTACGGGCAGCCGCTCCCCTCGGAGCGCACATGCACCGTCGTCTGCCACGAATGGCCGTTTTCACACGTCCACCAGACTTTTTTCTTGCTGCCGTAGGAAACGGTGTCCGGCGTGAGCGGAAAATTGCGCGATTCGTCCCATTCTTTCAGTAAGTTTGTCCTTTCATGCAGCATGCAGAACTCATAAAATGTTTGTCGCATGTTCATTCCCACTCTTTTCGGCAAAAAGGTTTCCCGCCTGTACCTTGCTTTCAGAGAGGGCCGGGCGGTGCAGGAAGGGCGCTGCCCTTCCGAATGATTTGCAACCGGCTGTCATAACCGCACACGGCGGCCTTAGACCCCTCTGGCTTTGCGTCCCTGCTTTTCAGCAGGTTTGCCAAACATTGCTTGATTTGCTTGTCAGATCAGTACAGGCGCTTTCGCGCCGGAAACGGGGAAGAAAAAACTTCCGTTTTGACAGAACCAATGAAAAAAGGTTCGCCGATCCTGTCGTATCTGTATTCTATCACGAACTTTCCGTAAAAACAAGGCAGGTGACAAGACAGAATTCGAAAAAGGTATGTAAAATTTGAAAAAATTCGAAAGAAATTAGCGAAATGTTAGCATTTTCATACCGCTTCTCTATGCTTTCGACGTGATGGAGAGGACTGAAACCGCGCGCGGCGATGCGACCGCAACCGCGCTTTCTTGACATCTTCCGCCGTTTCGGTATGATAGAGCCATCTCGTTTTTTGGAGGCGACTATGCATTCAGTGACAACTAAGAAGGCCGCGCTCGCGGCGCTTCTCGTTCTGGCGGCGCTCCTTTCCATCTTCGCGGTAGGGAAGAGAGCGTCCGACCCCGCGTACCATCAAGCGTCCATCGACGCGCTCGCGGAAAAGCAGGAGACGGTGCTCGAGCTGACAGCGGCGTCCACCGCCGCGAGCGCAGCCATCACGCTCCTGCCGGGCGACACCGCGACGCCCATCGCCGAAAAGCTCGCCGACCTGAGCGGCTATTTCCTCATCGTGCTCTGCGCCATCTTTTTGGAAAAGTATCTGCTGACGATCACATCCTACGTGTCGTTCACGATCCTGATCCCCGCAGCCTGCGCGCTTGGCATCGCTGCGCTCTTTTCCGAAAAGCTGCGCGCCGCGCTGGGGAAGCTTGCATGGCACGTGCTGCTCTTCGCGCTTGCCATCGCGTTCGTCATCCCCGCGGGTGTCAAAGTCTCAAGCATGATCGAGGACACATACCGCGTTTCGATCGAGGAGACCATCGCAAACGCCGAGCAGACGACCGAGGACATCCAGTCTGCCACCTCGGGCGAGGCGGACGAGAGCGAAAAAAGCGGCCTTTCCGGCCTCTTTTCCAAGGTGACCGAGGGCATCAGCGGTGCGGTGAATGACGCGGTCGAGCAGCTCAAAACGGTCCTGAACCGCTTTATCGAGGCCCTCGCCGTCATGCTCGTTACGTCGTGCCTGATCCCAATTTTAGTGCTGCTGTTTTTCGCCTGGCTCGTCAAACTGATGCTCGGCATCGAACTGCCGAATCTATACTCTGGACGTAATCGTGACCGTATATCATCAGCAGAAAAGTAGATGAGGTGTTTGGCGGAGTCAGTTGCGAGCATTTTTTCTATATACAAGTGGCTTTCTTAAGGCGTATACTATAACTTGATATCCGTTGTTTGCACACTGTATATGACCGCTTTTTGCTATGATCCGTCAGGAGAAAACAGACATGAAAAAAGAACTTCTTCTTATACACGAAAGCGGTAATGTGGCGTTGCGCTCGCTGATTTGCTGCGCGGCGAAGTTTATGACGTTGAAAAGCTTCGCGTTTCCGATCATGGCGCAGAAACAGCGCTGCCATGATACACGGTAACTTTGACAAGCAAAGTTGATGGTACAGCTCATAGCGTGCCGATGTATTAAAGCACATTCATTCACTTTAAATATCCGCATATCTTCGCCGGATCAGGCTGAAGATGTGCGGATATTTTACTTGAACTTTCTATTTTGGGCACTGCCGACCTTCGTGGTCGATGGTATAGTCACAGGTGAGCAAGATCTTCGAAATCGGTACGATCTTATACCCCTCGGCGAGCAGGTAGTCGAGAATATCCGGCAGCGCCTCGGGCGTGTGCTCACCCGCGTTGTGGAACAGCACGATCGACCCGCTCTGCACCTTGCTTGTCACGCGCTTCGTGATCTCACCCGCCGAGATGCCCTTCCAGTCGAGGGAATCCCCACTGGCAGCACTTGGAAACGCCTGTCGTGCCTCGCTTCATGGCCTCCGCTGACTGTCTTCTTTCCGCCTATTCATAGCCCACCGCTGAACATGCCCAGAATCAATTCCATATTATCACCAGACACACAGCAGGAACTGCTGCCGCAGAATTGCGGCAGCAGTTTTGTGAAATTCAATCTGCGTTTGCTCAAATCAGCCAAACAGGAACATACCAGTTTTTTTGATCGACCGGGATCATATCCGGCGGCATGCAGATCACGGCACCGGTCCCAATCTTCGTTTTCAGATGCGCTACTCCAGCCGAGATGCTGTCAGCATCTGGTTCTTTCTCAATAGGATTCAGCACGCTGAAATTCTTTGCGGCATCCTTTGGCGCAGAATTTTTTGATCTCTATCGGCGAAACGACACCATCCTGATAAATGATAAGGTCGATCTCCTTCTTGCTGCTGTCACGGTAGAAATACAGCGGCGGCTGAGATTTTCCACTGATTGAGGTAGCTCTTGTAGATCTCAGATACCACCCACGTTTCAAAGAACGCGCCGTCCATCGCTCCCCGCTCTAATGTCTCCGCGCTGGTCCATCTGGTGAGATGTGCGCAGAGCCCTGTGTCCAGAAAATACATTCTCGGAGCCTTGATCACTCGCTTCAAGGCGTTGTTGGAGTAGGGCTGGATCAGTGCCACAATCCCCGAGGACACCAGAATCGAAAGCCACTGCTTTGCGGTTGGTGCGGATACAGCGACCTCAGACGCAGGGGCTTCGTAGTTTACGTTGGTAGCTGTCCGCGCCGCTACGACCGACATGAAATTCAAAAATGCTGTCTCGTGAACGACCTAAGATATATCCTTGATGTCTCTGCTGATGTATGTCTCCAGATAGGATTCATAGTATTGCTCCCGATCCACCTGCTCGTTTTCATAGAGGCGCGGCATGGAGCCTTTGTAGATGCGCCGCGAGCATACCGTAAAAATCGCTCAGTTGCTTCAGCTTTTTCTCTGCCAAAAAATCAGGAACCAAATTGCCGCCCTTGTCGATCTATCAAAACTCCTTTTATACTCGATAAACTGCACTTAGTCTTTGGAAAAGCCACCAATTTATCCAAAGCACGCGCTGGAAGATTTTGCAGTGCGTGAAAAGATCATCAACGCAAAAGTATTCGGAACCTGCCCCAAAACACTGCTTTGATTGAGGCGGGTCCTCTTTTTAAGCGCACTTTCACTTGAAAAGACAAATTGTGTGACAGGCTTTTCTGTTGCCGGCGTGTTAATGCTGCGCAGTTTCAAACGATTTGTAAAAGCCTGGCGACGACTGTTCTTCGGCCTCATTTTTGACCAATCTCCTTAATTTTCTGTCACAACGCATAGCCTTATTTCTGGATCGTTGGTATAATCGACAAAAAATACGCAACTTTATAAAAAATATATTGCATTTTGACAACGGCGGGATATAATAAAAACAACAATCGAATACATCTTGATATTTACCAGATAAAACAAACTCTTTTATCGCAACGTAAATACATCGCGGATGTAGAAATTGGGCGGCGTAAGTCCGTCATGTATTTTTGCGGTGTATGGTGCTGCGGGAAAGGGTTTTTTTCATCAATAACGCCCTCTTTCCGATCCATCCCGAAATTATGAAAGACTGGTGATCGATATGAGGGCGGTATAGGTGCTTGCAAGCAATGCAGTAATGATTTGGGGTTTATACAATGGATCAGGAAAAAATGGCCGAATTGAATCTTGAAGAGATCCTGCTGACCGGATTTGCCCGGCTTCCCGAAAAATCAGTTCTCTTCAGCAAGTATAACGGCACGATCAGCGTTACCTTATTGGTAAACCGCTCGAGTGGAAAAATCCTGGAGGTGGCCTCTGAGGACTTTTCCCCTTTGCAGATCAATTATTTTAACAAATTACTACGCGGAGAAGAGATCAGCACCGAAGACGGTATGTTTCGCATCGAACAGTTGCTTGCACGCAATTATCAGAGTTCTCTTCGCAAACCTTTTTATTCCGGCATCCGCGCGTGCAGACAAAAGCTCGAGGAACTAAGAGAAGACGATATCCGCCGAATGCTGCCTTTCTCCCAAGAGGATTAAGGAGGATCCTGCTATGAACGGAACTTCACTTGAAAAGAAGAAAAAAGGCTTCGCTCTCCCCGATACCTATGTCATCGTAGCAATTCTTGTTATCTTTATGGCACTGATGACCTATGTCATCCCTGCCGGCGTATTTGATACGGTCACCAATGAAAGTGGCCAGACAATGGTCGACCCCAACTCCTTCCACTTTGTTGAGCGGACTTCTACCAGCTTAAAGGATCTGCTCTTCTCGTTCTATACCGGCCTCAAGAATAATGCGACGATGATCTTCTTCGTCATGCTCGTCGGCGGCTATATCGAGATCGCACTGGAAACGACCGCCATTCAGCGAGGCCTTCGCATTCTAATTTCCAAGATGGCCAATAAAGCGCTGATTCTTATCCCGCTCGTGATGCTCTTCTTTGCCATCCTGGGCGCGACCGGCGTTCTCATCAACGCGGTTGTGGCGTTTATTCCGCTGGGGCTTGCGGTGGCAGAGATCATGAAGCTCGACAGGGTTTCGGCAATGGCGTTCCTGTATCTCGGCACGTATGCCGGCTTTAACTCGTCGTTCATGTCTGCCAGCTCTGTGCAGATCGCGCAGCAGATGGCCGAGCTGCCGCTTCTATCCGGCATGGGTTTCCGTGTCGTTGTCACCGCGATTATCGTTCTCATTACGATCATCTATGTTATGCGCTACGCTGTCCGCGTCAGCAAAGATCCCTCCCGCTCCATCATGCCGGTTTCCGAGTATCCGTTTGACGAGAACCTCTCCGCAGAAGTGAACGATACCTTTACCGTTCGCGACGTCATCATCATTCTGCTCGTCTTCGGCGGCCTTGCCCTGTATGTGTATGGCTGCATCAAGTTCACCTGGGGCTATGACTATATGGCTGCGATTATGCTCATTACCTGCGTCGCCGCCGGCTTTGTCGGCAAGATGAACGCCAACGATATTGCCAAGAACTTTATCTCCGGCGTGAAGAAGATGGTCTACGCAGGATTCCTGATCGGCCTTGCCAGCGCGATCTCCGTCATCATCACTGACGGTCAGATCATCCACACCATTATTTATTACATCTCCATGCCGCTGGTGCTGCTGCCCAAGACGCTGGCCGCCGTGTTCATGTTCCTTGTGAACCTGGTGTTCAACTTCTTTGTCTCCTCCGCCTCCGGTCAGGCCGCTATCGTTATGCCACTGATGGTCCCGATGGCAGACATCCTCGAAATTCCGAGACAGGTTGCAGTTCTCGCCTATCAGTATGGCGACGGCTTCTCCAACTGCATTATCCCCACCTCCGGCGTGCTGATGGCTGCGTTGGGTGTTGCGCGCGTGCCGTTTGAGAAGTGGCTCAAGTTTATGATGCCGCTGTTTCTCATCTGGACGTTGGTCGGCTGCTTTGCCGTGGCGACAGGCGTTTTGATCAATTTGCAGTGACTGGAAAATCCAAATAAACAGGTTAAAGAGCTCATGGTTATTTTCGAAGAAAAGCAGTTTTTGCAGGAACTGGAGTATCTGGTGAATATCGACAGCGGCAGCGGAACTGCCGATGGCATCGGACAGATCGCATCGTTCCTCATCGGCAAGTGCAGCCAACTCGGGCTGACGGTCAAAAAGCACGTGTTTGACCCCGCCTACGGCCCCTGCCTTGAGGTGCGGAATTATCCGGAGAGCGAAGACATTGATCTTTTGCTCCTCTGCCACATGGATACGGTTTTTCCTGTCGGCACCAGTGAAAAGCGGCCGTTTCGCATCAAAGGGGATCAGGTGTACGGTCCCGGCTGCGCCGATATGAAATCCAGCATACTGCTGGCCTTTGCACTGGTGCAGAATTTGCTCCGTGAGCGGCCTGAGCTGCGATTGTGCGTCGCGTTGAACTCCGACAGCGAGGTCGGTTCTATCAGTTCCCGCGGCTGGCTTCGTGAGCTGGCCCGTAAGAGCACCTACTGCCTCGGCTTTGAGGCGGGGCGCAGCGATGGCAGCTTTGTCAAGCGCCGCAAGGGCGCCGCGCATTATATCATCCGCATGTACGGCAAGTCTGCCCACTCCGGCGTGGATCCCCGCGGCGGCGCGAGCGCCGTGCTTGAAATGGCAAACTGGATCTGCCGCTTCGCCGATTTTGACCGTCTGCCGCTCGGCACCAGCCTGAATTTCGGCGTTGCCCGCGGCGGCACCATGTACAATGTTATTCCCGATTATGCTGAAAGCAGCGTCGACATCCGTTTTGAGACCGAGGAGCAGTACGAGATCCTCACTGAGGAGATCCGCAGCCTCTGTGATTGCCCTTATAATCCTGAGATCCGCGTGACAGCTGAATGTCTTGCCCGCTCTTATCCCATGGTTGAAAATCGATCGGGGCAGGCGTTGATCGCGCTGATGGAACAGGAGGCCGCACAGCTCGGCATACCGGTGAACTTTGCCGCAAGCGGCGGCGCATCCGATGCCAGCATCCCTTCGCAGGAGGGAGTCGGCACCATCGACGCCTGTGGCCCCATCGGCTTTAATTTGCACAATGACGACGAACACATTCTGATCAGCAGCGTTCGTCCGCGGCTTGCATTACTTCTGGCTGTGTGCAATGCGCTTCCGATCGAAAAGTCGTCCGACGTCTCTTAACTTCTGCTGCAGGGGGAATGTTGGAATGATATTTCCCCTGCGGCGTTTCTGCTGCCGAACAGCGGCACAAGAAAGCAAAGGTAAACTATGAATCCATATTATAATGAAAGCGCCTTTTTGCAGGATCTGGCAATTCTTGTCAACACTGACAGCGGCACCGGCACTGTCGAAGGCATCGACAAGATCGCTAATTTCATGATGAAAAAGTACGCTGATCTCGGTATGTGGACGGAAAAGAAAACGTTCCGCGCCGATCTCGGCCCGTGTGTTGAAGCGCGCAACCATCCCAAAAGCAAGGAAATCGATCTTCTTCTGATCGGCCACATGGATACGGTGTTTCCAGTGGGGACGGCGGCTGAACGCCCGCTTACCGTGGACGGCAACCGCGTGCTCGGCCCGGGCGCTGCGGATATGAAATCCGGCACGCTGCTGTGCACCTGTCTTGCAGCCTTTGTTCAGGCGGAGCGGCCGGAACTCAAGCTCTGCATTGCGCACAACTGCGACGAGGAGATCGGCTCTCCAAGTTCCGACGCCTGGATCCGCGAGCTCGCCTCTCATGCCACCTACTGCTTTGATCTGGAACCCGGACGCAGCGACGGCAGCTACGTCAAGACGCGCAAGGGTGTCTGCCGTCTCAGCATCAAGCTGCATGGTAAATCTGCCCATGCGGGCGTCAATCCGGATGACGGCGCCAGCGCCGTGGTCGAGCTGGCAAAGTGGATCTGCCGCTTTGCCGACCCTGCGCGCAGGGATAACGGCTACCGTGTGAATTTTGGCGTTATCAAGGGTGGCACGGCCTACAATGTCGTCCCTGACAGCGCAGAGTGCGACGTGGATATCCGGTTTGACACGCCGGAGGATCTGCAAGAGGCAATGGCGCAGTTTGATGTACTTCGGCAGCACCCGTTTGATCAGAACGTTACGGCTGAGATCGCCATTACGGGGCAGACCCCGCCGATGGTCGCAACGGAAAACAGCAAACGGCTGATGCGGCTTCTGGAAGAGGAGGGAATCTTGCTTGACGTCGACGTGAAATTTGTCGGGACCGGCGGCGGCTCTGACGCCAGCCGCGTCTCCAGCGGCGGCGCTGCGGCGATCGATGCCTGCGGCCCCGTGTGCTTCTATATGCATGATGCCAGGGAGTATTTCCTGCTCGACACGGTGGAGCCGCGGCTCCAGTTGCTGATGAACGTCATTCAAAAACTATAATGCGCGATACCGGCGCAGCATCCAAAACAAAAGGAGCATGACCATGCAGCCCCAAATACTCAATATTCTGGACATTATGAAGGACCTTGTCTCCGTGCAGAGTGACACGGGGACGAAAATGGAAGAAAATATGGCTGAGCGGATCGCCGCTTATTTCAGGGAAGATTCCTATCTTTCCGTTCATCCGGATCACTGGGGCCTTGCCGATACGAACGACTTTCTGGGCCGCCGTGTCGTCTGGGCATTGAAAGAGGGGACGAGCCGCAAAACGCTGATTCTGACCGGCCACTATGATGCCGTGGAGATCGACTGCTACGGCGAGCTCAAGCCGCTCGCTCTCAAGCCTGAGGCCCTGCGGGAGGAAATGCTGCGGCAAAAGCTCGGCGATGAGCTGATGCAGCAGGAGCTTGCCAGCGGCGACTGGCTGCCCGGCCGCGCGGCGGCTGACATGAAAGGCGGCCTTGCCATCGGACTTTATGAGCTTTTGACACTGCCCGAAAACGCTGAGATCGGCGTTCTTTTCGTCGCCGTCTGCGATGAGGAAAATGTCTCCGCCGGTATGCGCGGCGCGGTCAATGTTCTATTGGAACTCAAGCGACGCTTTGCGCTCGACTATCTTGCCACGCTTGTTTTGGAGCCGCAGCTTCCGCTGGCCGGCAAGGAATTCATGGTCTATAACGGCAGCATCGGCAAGATCATGCCCGTCATTGTCGCCAGGGGAAAGCTTGCCCACTGCGGCGAGCCGCTTAAAGGGATCAACGCCGCCCATCTGGCCGCGGAGATCACCGCGCGAATCGACATGAACACCGACCTTGTCACGGAGGATTTTGGCCTGTCTTCTCCGCCGCCCGCTGTGCAGCAGCTGCGCGATCTGAAAACGACCTATGACGTCTCGCTTCCCGCGCTGGCTGCTGTGTGCGTGAATCTGCTTTTCCTCGGTGGGGAGAGCACAACGGAAAACGCGATGAAAAAAATTCGCACGATCTGCGAAGAGGCGGTTTCCGCCGTCATGGCAAAATACGAAGCTGCCTGCGCTTTTGCGATGCAGCGCGATCTTTTGCCAGAATCGGAAAAGCTGCACGCCGCGCCGCGCGTGCTTTCCCTCTCCGAGCTGGAGGCTTTGGCCGCTGCCAGAAATACCGGTTTTGACGATTGGAAGGCGGAACGCGCTCGAGACTTGAAGACCGCAATCGAGCAGGGCGAGCTGACGCTGCAAAACGCGAGTGTTCGCTATATCCAGCAGGTCATCGAATTTTCCGGCTGTGAAGAACCGATGGTCGTCATCGGTATCGCGCCGCCCTACTATCCCGCTGTCTGCAACGCATACCTTGAAAAGAATGGGAGCGAGATCATCGAAAAGGTCCGCGATATTGTCGAGGGGACTTATCACACGCCGCTTTCTGTGATTCCATATTTCACCGGCATCGGCGACGGAAGCTATATGACCTGCACCGCTCCCTCACAGGAACGTGCACTGCTGACCGACCTGATGACGCTGCCTGCCTCCATTTATGACATTCCCTTTGAGGCGTCGGCCCAGCTCAACGCGTCGGTTTTCTATCTTGGCCCGCGCTGCCGCGCAATCCATCAGTGGTGCGAGCGCGTTTATCTGCCAGACCTTGAACACACCATTCCCGATATCATCGATCACATTCTTGGCACAAAAGCAAAATAAGACTTTCCTTACTCTACTTTTCCCCTACTTCGTCTATCCCATCATCGCCGACCAGACCTATACCGGTACTGAATTGAAGCCTGCTGTCAAGGTCACCAAGAACGGCGAAGTAATTGAAACTGGATATTCTGTCGAATACAGTGCCAACACCAACGTCGGTACGGCTACCGCTACCGTTAAGGTTGGCGATACGGTCATCGGCACAGCCACCTTTAATATCGTCAAGGCCAAGCCCACCGTCAGCATCACCGCTGAACCGGCTTCGCTTGTCGGCGGCGCGGTCACGCTGACCGTGACGGGCGTGCCCAAAGAGGGCAATGTGACTGTGACGTGCGACAACGGCATCACCGTCGATAGCGAGAATGGCACATATTCCGCTGTCCTGCCCAACCGCACAGTGGCTTATACCTTTACGGCCAATTATGACGAAAGCACGAACTACACGGCGGCTTCTGCCAAGTGTGAGGTTTCCGTCACCCGCCGTTACAGCAGCCCGTCCACGCCCGTTACCCCCGAGCCCGAGCCGACGCCGGAGGAGACCGTCAAGTTCGCCGACGTTTCGACCTCTGCCTACTACTATGACGCGGTGAAGTGGGCCGTTGAAAACGGCGTCACCGATGGCCTGAGCGCGACGACGTTCGGCCCCTACGAGTCCTGCACGCGCGCAGATCGTGATGTTCCTGTGGCGCGCCGCCGGCAGCCCCGAGCCGAAGACCGCAAGCAGCTTCACGGATGTTCCTGTGAGCGCTTACTATGCCAAGGCGGTTGCCTGGGCAGTCGAGAACGGCATCACGAACGGCATGACTGAGACGACGTTCGCGCCCGACGCGACCTGCACCCGCGGCCAGAGCGTGACGTTCCTGCACCGTGCGCTCAAGGGCACCGCGAGCGGCAGCACGAACTTCACTGACGTTGCGTCCGATGCATTCTATGCTGACGCGATTAACTGGGCCGTTGCGAGCAATGTGACGAACGGCACGTCCGCCACGACGTTCAGCCCCAACGCGGACTGCACCCGCGCGGAGATCGTGACGTTCCTGTATCGCGCCTATCAGGGCAAGTAACAGGTAGATTTTACGGTTATCTGTTTCACTGTGATTTGATGCACAGGCAGCGATAGAAAAAAGCAGTCCGGATATTGGGAATTTCCCCAATGTCCGGACTGCTTTTTCATTCAATGTGCGCCGTCAGAGCGTTTCAAAAAACGCTTCCAGCCGCGTGGCGATCTGCCCGCCGTCGCCGGTGGAGTAGTCGGTTTCCAGACGCAGGAACGGCTTTTCGAGCGTCTGCGCCAGCCGCCCGACCCGGCGCGCTTCGATCGCATAGGGCGTGCAGACCTGCAAGTCGACCTCGATGATGCCGTCCACGGCGTATTCATCCGTGAGCTGCCGCAGCAGCTCCATGCGAATGTCGTCCGGCGTCATCACGGCGCAGCCGATGTCGAGATACCGCTCGGCAATGGCGCACACGATATCAGGCGCGTCGGCATCCACCAGCCGACGCGAGGCCTTGATGCTGGCGCAGTTTTCATAGCAGACCACCGCGCCGCCGAGGCGTTCGACCGCGCCGACGATCTTGTCAAGCACGCCGCCGATGGGGCAGCCCGTGACCATGATGCGTTTGGCGCTCGGCGATACGGGGCGCTCGCCGCGCTCGTAGGCGGTGAGAAGGCTCTGACGCAGATCGTCCAACTGCTGAATTCGCGTCTCGGCGGCGAACACAAAGCCCGCGCCGTCCAGCGCCTTGTAGAGCTGCTGGCCGAACGCCGGCGGCGGCAGACGCTTCTGCACCGCCATCAGCTCCATGCGGGCTTGCCGCTCGGCATTGCGCTGCCGCGCCGCCGCGCGGAGCGCCTCATCCGTGATCGCCACGTGGAAGCGCTGCTCTAAAAAGGCGATGAAGCGGTGGAGCTCGGACGTCCACATGTCCAGCGCGTACTTCTCACGTCCCTGCGGCAGATGCAGCACGTAGACGGGCTTCAGCTCGCTCAGCAGCTCGTACATTTTCTTCTTGCCGTCGCAGGTCGTTTCGCCCACGATCAGATTGGAAAAGTAGGTGTACGGGCACTTGTCCGACACGGCAAAGCCGTAGCTGGACTTGATGAGCGGGCACAGGTTTGCGGGAAGGTCTCGCTGATTTTTTGAATGACCGGCTCGATCGTTCTCTCGTAATACATGAAGCTTCCTCCCTTACTGCTGCCGCAATTATTTTATGCAAATCCAAAGTGGAACTTTAGTTTATACCACATTTAGGCGTTTAACACAAGTGTACTGCAGAATCTTGAAAAGAGTATTTGTTGTATCAGCTCGTCGTCATATTCTTCGTTCAAGAAAAGAGACCATATCGTTACTTCTGCTTATGGAGAACCCAACAGTTGTTCTCTTTATTCAGTTTGTATGGCAGTCCAAGTATTTGCATCTGGCGGTTCACCGTCGATTTTCGACGCGGTGGCGCTTTTCGAACAGAAACCGCCTTTTGATACTCTGCGCTGTCAATCGGGAACCGATTTCTGCATTCCTGATCGTACAGGCACTCAAATTCTTTGTAAAAGTTTTCCCATTCCGCCATCTGTATTTTCTCGCTTTCCCAATGCGAGAGAAAGCCGATGATACCTTCTGATACTGTTTGCCCGAGATAGACTGGCTCGGATTTTTCCATTTTAATCCATGTCAGTACAGTCTTTTCATAGCACGCGCCTTCTTTGTAATGCGCCGCGAGCGTACTGTAAAAATCGCTCAGTTGCTTCAGCTTTTTCTCTGCCAAAAAATTGGGGGTCAAATTGCCAGCCTCGTTGATATAAAAAAGGCTGTTAATGTCTTTGCGGCCCGTCTCCCACATTTTTGCTAACAAAGCGTTTCTCCTATTCGGAGCACATCTTTTTACCCCATTGATCGCATTTCGCTTGGTCTCCACGCCATGCCTCAAAGTGTTAACTTTCTGAATTGTTGGCACCTCGACATAAAGGTAAACCCGTTCGCCCTCAGCTGTTCTTCTTCGTCCGAGCATCTGCATAAATTCGGTATGATCACAAAAGGGAATGACAATGTGCCGCACGCCTTTATCGCTAATATTGACGCCGTTGTCCAAAACCTTTGTTGTAATCAGCACATCTTCGTCATAGCGTTCTTCAGTAGAGAGCGTTTTCCATCTCTTATCAGCCTTATTTTCTGAGGATAGAAATACCGCTTTGCGGCCTGTTTCTTTTTTAATACGCTGCTGCAGCGCTTTGCCCCGCTGAATAGACGAAATAAAGATTAACCACTTCTCTCCCGCAGTCCGATTGATTACCGGCATCAGATCGTCGATACCGCGAAAAAAAGAAGGAGTGTACACGGCACTTTGGTAATTGTTTTTATACACAATGCAGTGATCTCGGAATACCACTTTATTCAAATTGGCATCGATGAGGTTGTTTGGTTGAATCTTATCCGCTGCCGTCAGCAGCAAATCCTCCGACCCATCTAATGTGGCCGAAAGGAATATCCATACCGCATCGGGCGACTCGTTCAAAACCGACTTTAGCAACAGACCCGTTTTTGCATTGAAAAGAGAGTCTTCAACAAAAAAGTGCGCCTCATCAAATACGATGTAAGCGTAATCGCTTAGGAACATCTTAAGTGCCATAGGATTTAACGAGATTGCTTGATAGTTTATAACGGTCAGTCAGCAAAATGACCCAGGCAAATAGAATGTGGCTTCATCTTTTTTGATTTTTCCCTTAACCTCCAATTTCCGAGCTAGCGCATTTTTTATCTGCTGGTTCAGCGCAGACCGATTTGCCAGATATAAAATGTTATAATTCTTCTCTGCTGCAAAGGGAAACAGCTTATCGAGAACAAATGAACTCTTGCCCGTTCCTGTTGGTGACTCGATGAAAATGCGTGACGCTTTTTGATGCCTCTCTACACCGCGCGGCAGCCAATTTTTGTAATCCTCTTCAATTCCGTTTACGAGCCAGCGCTCACAAAATGTCCTAACTTCCATCCCATCCACCTCTTAAGCCAAAAAATTGGATTTATAATAATTATAATAAGTGTGCGCGTTCTGTCAATAGATGGATTTTGCGCCACGGCGTCTTGCCCATGTCCGACGCCCAGCTGCAAAAGCAATCATCAGCTCATCTTCGCCATCTCCCGAATAAATTCCACTAACGCCGCCTTTGGGATTCTCCACACACGACCGTTTCGATAGCCCCTGAGCTTACCGGTGTTTAGGAGCTCATATATTGCGTTGTATCCGATTTTTAAGGCCTCGCAGGCCTCTTCAACGGTTAGAATATCATCGTAGGACTCAAACATTTTCAGTTCTCCTTTTTTGCTGTGCACTGTTTCCGAAGCGGGCATAATGCCGGATCATTTCCACAGCGATCACATAAGCACTCGGGAGGCTTTTTGCCGTTTCTCTGCCGCTGCGGGTTTTGCTTACGACCATACAGATCCATTTTCTCAATTTGCTGATAAACTGCCGGTTCAGTCCGGCCCAATTCCAGCGCAATCTCGGTGATACCGACGCCGCTGTCAAATAAAATTCTCAGTCGATTCTTCTCGTCGTCTGTCCAGTAATCTCCGGCGCGATCTGCACGCAAAGTCTGATTGCGCATGGAGCGCACGGATTCTTGAAACGCTTCTTCACCTTGCATAAGTTTGAATTCTCCTTTCGAATTTCATTACCTTATGTTACGTTTTGAAGCTGTAAATTGCTTTATTTTCAGTTAGATATTATCTCCATGAAGAGCCACAGATTTTTCTGTGGCTCTATTTTTGTATGGAGGTATTCCCCATGAATGTTTTACTTGTCGAGCCCAACGCTGACCCCCGCGCCATCGAGATCGACGGCTCCCTCGCATCCATGCAGTCCCTCGTTGGCGGTCTCATCGAAGCTGTCTATCCATTTTCAGGCCCAGTCGCCCTGATTTGCAACGACGAGGGAAAATTGGCAGGCCTGCCGCAGAATCGCCCCTTAAAACACCCCGAAACCGGCGAGATTTATGACACTGTCTGTGGTTCCTTTTTCCTGTGCTCCGCACCACCCGACAGCGAAAACTTCGAGTCACTGCCGGACGATTTGATTGAAAAGTACCGTGAGATTTTTGCCCTACCGAAGTTCGTTTGCACTAATTGCGGTGAGGAATTCCTTCGGGGCGAACTCTACCCGTTCAGCGGTGAGCTTCTCTGCCCGGACTGTTTGGAAACCAAAACCGTTCTCTGCTCCCACTGCGGTGCGCGCATCTGGCGGGATGACAATGCCGGAGATGAATCCACGCCGCTCTGTCAGGACTGCTATGACCGTCACTACACAAACTGTCACAACTGCGGTGATATCATCCGCATCAGCCAGACCTATTACGCCTGTGAGAGCGATGGCAACGAATATTCGTTCTGCTACGACTGCTACACGAGCCGCGCTTCCCGTAAGCCGATCCAGGACTACTATTACAAGCCTGAGCCGCTGTTCCGTGGGGACGGTGATCGCTATTTTGGCGTGGAGCTGGAAGTGGACGGAGCCGGTGAGGACGATGACAACGCCGCCGAGGTCATGTCCATTGCAAACGGCAACGGTCTTGAAAATCTCTACTGCAAGCATGACGGCTCTTTGGACGACGGCTTTGAGATGGTGACGCATCCCATAACGCTTGCCTACCATCAGTCGGAAATGCCGTGGGCAGCCATCTTGCGAAAGGCCGTGCAGATGGGCTATACCAGCCATCAGGCGGGCACCTGCGGTTTGCACGTCCATGTCAACCGCACCGCGTTTGGCAATACCGAGAGCGCACAGGATGCAGTCATTGCACGCACCCTGTTTTTTTTCGAAAAATTCTGGAATGAGCTGCTCAAGTTCTCCCGCCGTACGCAAGGGCAGCTGAACCAGTGGGCCGCAAGGTACGGCTACAAAGATCAGCCAAAAGAAATCCTCGACCACGCCAAAAGCGGCCGCCACGCCGGGCGGTATACGGCGGTCAATCTGACAAACGCAGACACCGTGGAATTTCGGATGTTCCGGGGCACTCTGAAGTGCAACACCTTAATCGCAACTCTTGAACTGCTCGACTGCATCATCGATGCCGCGATTTACCTGACGGATGATGATCTGAAAGCCATGTCTTGGTCAAGTTTTGTGATTGGCTGCACACAGCCTGAACTGATGCAGTACCTAAAGGAACGCCGTCTATATGTGAATGAACCGGTAGAAAGCGAGGCGGAGGTCTGATGTGCTGCTTATTCGGGTTCGTTGACTATGCGGGTTCCCTGAGCGTCAAGCAGAAAAACAATCTCATCCGGGAACTCTCTATCGCAGCAGAAGTACGTGGTACCGACGCCACCGGCATCGCCTACAACACATCGCGTGGGCTGCAAATTTACAAGCGTCCGCTGGCGGCGCATCGGTTGCATCTGCGTATTCCTGCGGAGGCTCACGTCGTCATGGGACATACGCGGATGACCACGCAGGGCAGCGCGAAAAAGAATTATAATAATCACCCCTTTTTCGGCTGTGTAAAGGGAAAGCGCTTCGCACTGGCGCACAACGGTGTGCTGTGGAATGACCGTGGACTTCGTCATACCAAGCATTTGCCGAAAACAAAAATCCAGACCGACAGCTATGTGGCGGTGCAGCTTCTGGAACAGCAAAAAGCCCTCGACTTTGACAGCCTTGCAAAGATGGCTGAACAGGTCGAGGGCTCTTTTTCATTTGCGGTGCTGGATGAGCAGGATGCGCTGTGGATCGTCAAGGGGGACAGCCCGCTCAGCATTGCCTACTTTCCGGAGTGTGGCGTTTACGTTTACGCCTCGACTGCCGAGATCCTGAACAGAGCGTTGACCCGCTATGGTAGGCAACTGGGGTGCAGAAAGACGGTTGAGGTGGAGATGGGGGAACTCCTGAAGATCGACCGCAGGGGGCATATCACCCGCGCGACCTTCGACGCGTCCAAGCTCTGCCGACCGTCTTGGGAATATTGGAGTTCGTCGTTGTATGCCGAGCCGCCGAAAACGGAGGACGAGCATATTCGTCTGCTAAAATCGGTCGCAAGAGCGTTTGGCTTTACAGGCGAGATGATTGACCGGCTGTTGGATCAGGGGTTCACGACTGACGATATCGAAGAAATTTTGTACGAAGGGACATGGTGACTATGAAGCAAAAAATCAAAGCAAAGAGTAACTACAAAGCGCGTGGCAGCAGCGTCGATCTGTACTGCTCCGTACATGTGCAGCGAGCCAAAGCACGCAGCAAATCACGGTGCAAGGTCAGTGCTCGCGGCAAAAAAAGATGAAGGGAGGGTACGAGATGGATTTAGGCTATGTGACGGTCAGCATGGTGCTGACTCTTTTGGTCCTGTTCATTGCAGAAGGCATTTGTGCCGCGCTCAGGGAAAAAGGAGGCGGTTCCTGATGCCCATTTTCTTTGCGGCAGTCGGCACGCCGCTGTACGATCTCGCAGCGGGTGCACTGTTGGGTGCCAACGTCTACGTCATGATCCGCGGTGGAAAGGGCTATCTCAAGGGGCGGAAGAAATAGCCCATTAGGGTGTACCCTACAGAAACAGTAAAAAAGTGTCCCAATGCAGCTGCTTTCCGTATTTTGGCACGTGCCAAATTGTTTGGCGGCTTCATTGGGACATATTAGTTTCAGATTGATTAAAAGGCGGTGATTTTGTGAAAATCGGATATATTCGCGTCAGCACACAGGAGCAAAATACCATGCGGCAGGAGGTGTTGATGCAGGAGCTCGGTGTTGATGAGGTCTACATCGACCGCTTGAGCGGTAAGAACACTGACCGTCCGGAGCTGAAAAAGATGATGGACTACGTACGCAAGGGCGACACCGTCATTGTCGAATCCATCAGCCGCTTTGCCCGCAACACGCGAGACCTGCTGGAGCTGATAGAAAAGCTATCCGAAAAAGGCGTGGAGTTCGTCAGCAGGAAAGAGGCAATCGATACCACGACACCAACAGGGAAGTTTATGCTGACTGTTTTTGGCGCTGTTGCCGAATTAGAGCGTGAGTATATTTTGCAGCGTCAGCGCGAAGGCATCGCCATCGCCAAAGCACAAGGGAAATACACCGGTCGCAAGCCGATTGAGCGAAGCGATTTTGATGCGGTGGAAAAACTCTGGCGTGCGGGTACCATCAGCGCAGCGGAAGCCATGCGTCGTCTCGATATGAGCCGCAGCACCTTTTATCGAAAGGTCCGGCAGCTGTAATACATTTTTACACAGCCTTCAACAGGGTGGTAAAGCCGTCCGGAATAACTTCCGGCCCTGGCTCATACATTCTCGAAGGAGGAAACCCTTATGATTATCAAAAACACTTATTCAACCGTTGACCCTATAGAGCGCTCTGCGCGTCAGGCGGCGATCTGCCGTCGCTGCCTTCTGCTGCTGGCTGCCCGCGCGCAGAGGTGAGGCCGATGGATGCCATTTATGCGCGTCAGTCCATCGATAAAAAGGGCAGCCTTTCGATCGAGGGACAGATTGAACTGTGCCGGAAGTTTACTGTGGACGATGCCCTTGTTTTTTCGGACAAGGGCTTTTCCGGCAAAAACACCAAGCGGCCTGCTTTCGGCGAGCTCATGGAGGCGGTGGAGGCGGGCCGCGTCAAAAAAATCGTCGTGTACCGGCTGGACCGCTTCAGCCGCTCCCTCGCGGATTTCAGCCAGATTTGGGAGCTTCTGCGTAAAAACGATGTCGAATTTCTCTCCGTCAACGAGCAGTTCGACACTTCCTCACCGATGGGACGGGCCATGCTCAACATTGTGATGACCTTTGCCCAGCTTGAGCGCGAAACGACCGCGGAGCGTGTGCGCGACAACTACCATCACCGCGTTTCCCTCGGTGCATGGCCGGGTGGGCCCGCACCGTACGGGTATGCGCTTTCCAAAGCTGAGCTTGACGGGCGCAAGGTCTCATCTCTGATAGCCGATGAAAACGCAGAGACTGTTCTCCACATTTTTGAAGAATATGTCCGGTCTGAAACATCGCTGCGCGCCCTTGCCAAAACTCTGACTGAGCAGGGCATTCACGGCCCCAAGCGCGAGGCGTGGGATAACGTGACTCTGTCCCGTATTCTGCGGAACCCCGTCTACGTGCAGGCTGACGAAGCGGTCTACTGCTATTACCTTGCGCAGGGCATCCAGATCCGCCAGATGCCCGAAGTTTTTGACGGCGTCCATGGCTGTCTTCTGATTGGGAAGCGCGACCGCAGCCGCGGCAAGTACACGAAAAAGGATGAGCAGATGCTCAGCCTGTCCACGCATGAGGGAATCATTCCGTCTTCCCTCTGGCTGCGTGTACAGGACAAGCTCTCCGGACAGATGCAGCTTCCCCGCGCCAACGCGGGTAAATACTCCTGGCTGACCGGTCTCTTAAAATGCAGCAAATGCGGCTATGCCGTCAAGGTCAACTACATAAAATCAGAGCAACGCTGTAAGCTGCTCTGCTCCGGTCGGTCCAACTTTGGCAACTGTGATGAATCGATTGATGTAGATCTTAGAGAGCTGGAGACCCATATTGCCAATGAGCTCCAGCACATTCTCGATGCCTGTCCCGCCGAGCTTCCCTCAGTAAATGAAGGCCACGCGCAGGCGAAAGCTGTTTTGGAAATCGAGCAGAAAATCGATCGTCTGGTGAACGCTCTCGCCGAGAGCAGTGATGTGGCGGTCGTGTATATCTCAAAAATGATTGAAAAACTGCACGCCGAGCGGGAACAGCTCTTACATACCGCCCCGCATTCCGCGTCTCAGATCCGACGGTTGGATTTTTCTCATTCTGTTTTTGACGAGAAAAAATTGATCGCTGCTGAATTTATCGAGCGGATCGAACTCGACGGCAACCATGTCAACATCATTTGGAAAGTCTGATGAAACTGCACAGCTGTGTGCGCTTCATCAGACTTTTCTATAATCTCTATTCATTTTTTACCACACTGCAAACATCTCAATAAAGAAGCGTCATACGATCTGCGCTTCCTGCCATGAACGTCAAAAGGAGTAATAAATGAAAGATCAAATTTTATCTGTCCGCCTCTCAGTGGACGAGCGCAAACGATTAGATGATTTGTCTCACACTGCAGGAATGACGCCCAGCGCTTACCTGCGCAGTTTGATCCGCGCAAATTCTTCATCCGGTGCCTGTTCGCCGAATCACGCCGCCGCATTCTGTCATCTGCGCATCGCGCTGACAGAGCAGGGCTTTACTGAAAACGAAATGATCAGCGAGGAGATGAACCGGCTGTGCCAGACGTTATCTTGATCCGCAATCAGTATCCAGATGCAGCAGCTTTGCACCGCGTTCTTAACTATGTGTGCCGTTCCGGAATGATAGGCGGATATGCCGTCGATCCAGTCTATGCGTTCCGTGAGTTTATGCTTGTTAAAAGCGCTTATCAGAATATCGATGGTCGGCAGCTGCTGCATTTTATTGTATCCTTTTCGACGACGGAGGCCTACCGTCTAAGTGCAGACGATATGCTTGCCTTAGGTTACGATATCTGCCATCTTTTCCCTGGGCACCAAGTCGTATATGCCCTGCACATGGACTCTGCACACTGTCATCTGCATTTTGTCGTGAACTCGGTCTCCTTTGAAGACGGCAAAAAGCACTTCAGCGGATTCTATGATCTTTTCCCGGTCCGCGATTTTCTGCAAGAATGCTTTCCGCGTTCGAACGTGCACATTTACCAGTCTTTCCCTGACTCTGATGTTAACCGCTTCGGATGCTCCGACGATGACGAATTGCTGCGGATCGATTAAAACTGCGAAAGAGTTGTAAGACTTTTCCTTGCCGCAGAAACCTTTTCAACATTTTCTGCAGCACAAGGCCGAATATTCCTATTACACTCTGAATTATGCCGCTTCGGCTGTATTGACAGTCCGCAGCAGGAATGCTACCATGAAATTGAAATCGGGCAAGAAAAGAGGAAAGCGAATGACATTGAATCAATTAAAAGTGGGGAATTCTGCCGTGATCACCACTGTTGGCGGAGATGGAGCCTTGCGCTGCCGCCTGCTGGATATGGGCCTGATCCCGCACACCCGCGTGACATTACAGAAGGTCGCGCCGATGGGCGATCCTATCGAGATCCGCGTACGCGGCTACGAGCTAACGTTGCGCATAGAGGAGGCTCAAAAAATCGAAGTGGAGGACGAGCCGAAATGATCTTCGCACTCGTTGGAAATCAGAACTGCGGGAAAACGACTCTTTTCAACGCCCTCACCGGATCCAATCAGCATGTCGGCAACTTTCCCGGTGTCACGGTAGACCAGAAGATGGGAGATATCATAGACGAAAAAGGCTGCTCCGTGGTGGATCTGCCCGGCATCTACTCCTTGCGGCCCTATACACAGGAGGAGATCGTCTCCCGTGACTTTATCCTCAACCAAAAGCCAGATGGCATCATCAACATTGTGGATGCCACCAACATTGAGCGGAATCTGTACCTGACACTTCAGCTGCTTGAGCTGCGGATACCTATGGTGCTGGCGCTGAACATGATGGATGAAGTGCGTTCCAACGGCGGTTCCATCGACGTGCAGAAGATGAGCGCCTCGCTCGGCATCCCTGTCGTACCGATCGCGGCCGCAAAGGGTGAGGGCGTGAGCGAGCTGGTGAATCAGGCGATCGCTGTGGCTCGGAGCAGAACTCTGCCAAAGGTGACGGACTTCTGCGCGGATGATTCTGCCGTTCACCGCTGTATCCACGCCGTTACGCATCTGATCGCCGACCACGCCGACCGCATCGGTGTGCCGGCTCGCTTCTGCGCAGCAAAGCTGATCGAAGGCGGCGATGACCTTGCCGACCGTCTGGCACTTGATCAAAACGAGCGCGAGTTGCTTGAGCATTGCATCGTGCAGATGGAGAGTGAGGCAGGACTTGATCGCAACGCGGCGCTTGCTGATATGCGCTACACCTTCATTGAAGGCGTGGTGGCATCATCTGTGGTGAAATGCCATGAAAGTCGGGAGCACGCCCGCTCCATGAAGATCGACAGAATTCTCACCGGTCGCTACACAGCCATTCCGACGTTTCTGCTTGTCATGCTGCTGATTTTCTATCTCACCTTCAATGTTATTGGTCAGCGTCTGTCCGACTGGCTGCAAGGCGGGATCGATGGCCTTACCTTTCTTGTAGACCAAGCTTTGACTGCCTATGAGATCAATCCTGTGGTACACAGCTTGATTATTGACGGCATTTTTTCCGGTGTTGGCAGTGTGCTGGTGTTCCTACCTATCATTGTGACGCTTTTTTTCTTCCTCTCTATCTTGGAAGATACCGGCTACATGGCCCGCGTCGCCTTTGTAATGGACAAGCCTCTGCGAAAGATCGGTTTGTCCGGCCGCAGCATCGTCCCTATGCTCATCGGCTTCGGCTGTTCTGTGCCGGCAATTATGGCAACGCGCACGGTGTCGAGTGACCGTGACCGCAAGATGACGATCCTGCTCACGCCTTATATGAGCTGCTCAGCAAAAATATCAATTTATGCATTTTTTACCGCAGCGTTCTTTCCAACGCACCGCGCGCTCATAATGATCCTACTGTATCTGCTGGGCATTCTGATTGGAATTGCTGCGGCCCTCATCATGAACCAAACCGTGTTCCGCGGAAAGCCCGTGCCTTTCGTTATGGAGTTGCCCAATTATCGGCTTCCGAGCCTCAAGAGCGTTGCGCTGCTGCTTTGGGAAAAGGCCGAGGACTTTTTGCAGCGGGCGTTTACTGTGATTTTTCTTGCTACCATCGTGATCTGGTTCCTCCAGAGTTTTGATATCAGGCTGAATGTAGTTGCCGACAGTGCCGATAGCCTTTTGGCTCTCATTGGTCGATGGATCGCGCCGGTGTTCGCACCGTTGGGCTTTGCGGATTGGCGCTGCGCAACCTCCCTTATTTCCGGTTTTATCGCAAAGGAATCTGTGGTCAGTACGCTGCAGATCCTGTTAGGCGGGGCTGCACTTTCTACGATGTTTACCGGTCGTTCCGTTATCAGCTTTCTGGTGTTCACGCTGCTGTATACTCCCTGCATCGCGGCGGTAGCCACGATTCGACGAGAATTCGGCTCAGCGCTGAAGACAGTTGGGGTCGTGATGATGCAGTGCTGCGTGGCATGGATCGTGGCTCTTGCTGTCTATACCTTGGTGGGGATCCTGTGATGCATCTGTTAGATTGGGCCCTTCTTGTCCTCATCGCAGCTGCAGCTATCACAGCTATCCTGCACTGGCGAAAAAAGACCAGATCAGGTAGCGGCTGCTGCGGAGACTGCTCGCACTGCAAAAGGCGCTGTTCGTAAAGTCTGATAAGCTCTGGAATAGGAGCAGCGGTTTTGTACCGCGTGATCATAGAATCTAACCGTGTAAGGACACATATAAGACAATAGTGGCGAGAAGTTTTGTGTGAAACTTCTCGCCACTATGCCATTCAGGGGCAAATAGAGAACGATAAACGATTTCTGTTTTCCGATGCGCACTCAACAATCCGTTCCTCAGTTTGCAAGACTCTGTGCTGTGCCGCCGATTTCCTATTTATTCTCCTGTGTTGCTATCTCAAATTTGATCGTATACAACGGATCAAAGAAGTTCGTTACAGATGAGCTGAACGGATAGTTTGGCTTGGATGGAGTTGTTTTAGTTTCTGAACTACCATCGTTTTTTGTGCTGGCGTCGCTCGTCTTCCAAAACCAAGGCTTGCAAGTTTTTTCAGTATTCATTCTCCGCGCGAAGTCTCTGAACCTCCGCCAACAGGTCCTCTTCTACTTCTTTCGACAACTGCTTTGGCGGATGGCTCTTGCTGCCGCGGCCGCGTCGCTCGCTGACAAAGCCTTCTGGGCCTTCCTCCAGATAGATTCGTTCCCATGCGGCAACTCGTTTGTGGTCATTGATTTCAAACTGCCTTGCCGCTTCACTGTAGCTCAGCTTTTCTTTCATCATGGGTTCCACGACCAGCTTCTTGAATTCCGGCGTATATCGTTGGTCTTTCGAATGACGAGCAATAAACTGAAACAAGAAGCCAAGAAGCAGGAATGGAACATAGCTATACAGGAATGCCGGGGCAGCGGTCTCTCCGTAAGTGAATGATGCCGGAAGCGGGGCGTTACGACAACCACTCTTGGCAAGTTTCGCAGGTCTCCCTCTTTCTTTTGCGGAAGCCCATATCAAGCCGAGTTAAAAAACCGTTAAAATGCTGTACGGTGGATTGAAAAAATAAGCCAACAGGACTATTTTATACAAGGTGAGTGTGTAAAATCAAATTTTTTAGGGGGAGGCGGATAAAAATGCCGCACCGAAAGAAGATTTTACTCTCAGACAGTAATGAAGCCCTCAGCATGCTCCTGGCGGATTCCCTGCGTGAGCGCGGAAACTTCCATGTATTTCACGCAAAGGATGAGGACGAGACAACCAAGGCGCTCCACCGGCACCGACCTCACGTTCTTCTGCTGGATTTTCTGCTGCCGCACAAGGGCGGCTTTCACGTTATGCAGCATCTGCGCGAGGACGGGTACAAAATCTCGACGATTTTTATGACGGCTCTGCCGACACACAGGGTCATAGAGGAGGCATACCGTTTGGGCGCAAGCTTTGTGCTCCCGAAGCCTTTTACGGCAAGGGCGTTGGTCGAACGGATACACGATGCACTGCACAGTGATCGGCCCTAATTTGCACACATCAAAAATAGTGACCGCCATCTCAAAGTGAGCTGCTGCTCAGCGAGATGGCGGTCTTTTATTTATGAGGCATATAGCATTCTTTCGGGGCTCTCGCGGGAAGCAGCTTTTCAGCCCATGTTTCATCAGTTTCGCTCAGTTGCGGCGCGTTTTGCAGAACCCACAGCAGATAACGGTACGGATCAAGGCCATTCTCCTTCGCCGTTTCAATCAAACTGTAGATCACGGCGCTGGCCTGCGCGCCACCGGGCGTATTGGCAAAGAGCCAATTTTTCCGCCCCATCACAAATGGTTTAATGCTGCGCTCGGCACGGTTGTTGCTCAGCTCCAGACGGCCATCCTCCAGATACCTTGTCAGGTATGGCCACTGCTCCAGCAGGTAGTGAATGGCCCTGCCCAACGCAGATTTCGGCGCGGTTTTCGCCTGCATCTCATTTGCCCATGACAACAACGCGTCTAAAACAGGCTTTGCCTGCTCCAGCCGCTTTTCATATCGCTCCTCCGGTGTCAGCTCTGCAAACGCCTGCTCCAGCTTGAAAAGTCGGGAGCAATAGCATTCGCCAATCGCTGCCGGAGCGTCCTTCTGCATCTCCTTGGGCAGCGTTTGCAGAGCCTCATCAAATTTTCGCCTCGCATGTGCCCAGCAGCCCACCACACGGATGTTGCCCGGCAGCTTGTGGTATCCCTGGTATCCGTCTGCGTGCAGCCATCCTGAGAAGCCTTGCAGGAAATGTTCAGCATGCTCCGCTTTTCTCGTAGACTGGTACTCATACAGCACAATGGCCTGCTTTGTGCAGCCGCTGGTGCGGTACAGCCACATGTAGGACTTGCTGGTGGAGGAACGTCCCGGTTCTTTCAGCACCTGCAAGGTCGTCTCGTCCGCGCGCAGCACTGACTCCCTGCAAAGCTGCTCGCGCAGCACATCGTAGACCGGCCGCAGCCATTTCTCTGAGATGTTCAGCAGCCAGTTGGCCATCGTCTGCCGGGATAGCCTCAAGCCCTGGCGGTTAAACTCCTGCTCCAGACGGTACAGCGGCGAGTACATGACGAATTTTTGCGTTGCCAGATAAGCCACCGCCTCCGCAGAGGCAAAGCTGCCAGGCAGCAGTGAGGGTTCTTTCACTGCCTTTACAATGTTGGCTTCACCGGTCTCCTGCTCGCAGTTCTTGCAGGCGTAGGTGTAGTACACGTCCTCGCGCACTCAGAACTCTGCCGGCTTCATCCGCAGTGTTCTGCGAACCTCTTTGCCGATCTCAACCATCTGGCCGCCACAGACAGAGCAGATCCGTTCATCCTCCGGCAGGCGGTGCTCCACCACCTCGGTGGGAGTACCCTCCGGAACGACATCCAGCACATTGCCGGACTGCCGTTTGCGCTCGTGCGCCTTCACAGCAATCTGCTTCTCCGTGGCGGCTTTGGTGCCGAAGACGTAGGCCTCCAGCTCGTTGTAGGTCAGGCTCAGCTGGTCCATGACCATCTGCTCTGCCTGCTCTGAAGAACGGCCAAACAGTTTCTTTTTGGACAGCTTCAGCTGCTCCAGCAGCCACTCATTTTGCAGCGTCAGGCTGGTAATGGTCTGCGCCTGCTCCTGTTCGCGGGCAAGAAATCGCTCATATTCCGCACGGGAAATGGTCACCATTTCTTCCGTGTTACTTGTCTACATTTCTCTGTTTTCCATGAGGAAATTATACCACAAGGCAGAGAGAAAAGCCAGTATTTTCAATGGTTTTGGACATTCTTCCTTGCTCAGACTGTGCTCAATCCTGTCACCGGACGGTGGGCTTTCGGCTGTTCGATCTGCAGTCCCTCCATGAGCCAGCGGTACTGCTGCGGCGTTAAAGTCTTCACCTCAGATCCTGAGCGCGGCCATTGATACGCGCCCTGCTCCAGTCGCTTGTACAGCAGGATGAAGCCATTCTTTTCCCAGTACAAGCCCTTGATACGGTCTCGCCGCCGTCCGCAAAACAAAAACAGCGTGTTGGTAAACGGATCCAGTTCAAACTGCTGCTGGACGAGCCGCGCCAGGCCATCTATGCCCTTGCGCAGATCCGTGTAGCCGCAGGCGATGTAGACTTGATCTGCACCAGTGAAGTCGTTCAGCATAGGCGCAGGAGCTCCACCAGCAGTCTCAGCTGTTCCGCGTCACAACCGGGGTAAATGTCCAGGCTGGCGTTTCCAATATGCAACGTTGCGGAACGTTCCGCAACGTTGCGTGATACCTGTTTCGGTGCCGAAAGCTCTGCAAACCTGACGGCCGACACGCTCGAGCACGGCTCTGTTTCAGCCAAAGCCAGAAATTCCCGTTCCCAACGGTAATAGGTTGTTGCGTTGATTCTTTCTTGTCTGCACCACGCCCGCACTGGTAGCCCGCTGCTGCGGCAATCCTGTATCCGCGCCGACCACTCCTGCAGCTTCGCTCGGTGTTTCAACTCTGCGCTTGTCATCCTAACACCCCCACAATACAATAGTAGCGGAACGTTTCGCAACGTTCCGCTACTATTGTCTCATGCCTGTCCATGCGCAGGGTGGTTTGACGGTTACAAAGTACAGGGACGTTTTGCCGCAAAGCGGCAAAACGTCTCTGTACTTTCACTTTGCAGCTTGGGGCAAGGCAATATAGGTTACAGGAACATCAAGTCCTCTCACCGCCCCCACGCCGCAAGAGCTGAACATCGATTATCCAAAGCCCGCCTTTCCGCAATTCCCGGCATGTTCTGATTTTATTATACAACTGTATACAAAAGCCAAGCGGCGGTTCGAGTGAACCGCCGCTTTTCCGCATGATTTTAAGTTTTACTTGCCCTGATAGGCTCTGTAGAGGAACGTCACGATCTCCGCGCGCGTGCAGTCCGCGTTGGGGCTGAACGTCGTGTTGGAGGTACCGTTCGTCACGTCGCTCGCGACCGCCCAATTGACGGAGTCAGCGTAGAACGCGTCGGACTTCACGTCGGTGAAGTTCGCGCTGCCGCTCGCAGTGCCCTTGAGGGCGCGGTACAGGAACGTCACGCTTTGGCCGCGGGTGCAGGTCGCATCGGGCGCGAATGTCGTCTCAGTCATGCCGTTCGTGATGCCGTTCTCAACGGCCCAGGCAACCGCCTTGGCATAGTAAGCGCTCGCAGGAACATCCGTGAAGCTGCTCATCGTCTTCGGCTCGGGGCTGCCGGCGGCACGCCACAGGAACGTCACGATCTGCGCACGCGTGCAGGACTCGTAGGGGCCAAACGTCGTGTCGGACAGGCCGTTGGTGATCCCCTTATCGACTGCCCACTTCACTGCATCGGCAAAGTAAGCGTTCGCGGGAACATCGGCAAAGCTGGTAGCAGCAGTCTTAACGAACTCCGCCTCGACGCTGACCTTGCCATCCGGCATGACAAAGCTGTACTTGCCGTTGCCGAGATCCTTGAGCTTGAGCGAATCGCCGTTCTTGTCGAGAACCTCGATGGAACCGAGCTCATAGCCCTCGCTGGGTTTGGTCGTGATCGTCACGGTCTCGCCCTTGGAAGCGGTGGACGGGTTAACCGTCACCGTGCCGCTCGGGGTGGAGGGGACGGAAACGGTGTTGCCGGGGGTAACGGAAGAAGTGTGGCGACGGGTCACGGAAACCGTGCAGGTGGCGGGACCGTTGCCATAGTTGCTCAAATCGCCTGTAACCTCGGCTGTAAAGGTATAGGTCTTGGTCACGCCGGGGAGGATCACGGAATAAGAACCGCCACCGTTCGACGTTACCGTAATGCTGGGATCACTGCAAGTGATACCGGTCACCGTGATCCCTTCAACAGAGCTGGAGGCAGTCAGCTTGACCGTGCCGCCGCCCGTCACTGCCGTTCTGTCCGCAGAGACGGTAACAGGATAATCCGCCGCCGTGATCACAAGGCCGCCGGTGATGGTCTGGCTGAACGCCGCATAGGTAGCGTCTTCCGCGCGGGAGATGATGACATCATAGGTGCCGACATTGGTCGGGTTCTTAATATTTGCGCCGTTCTTCTGATACGCAATAACAAAGTCATTAACAGCGCTGGTCAGCACATACTGCTTGGCCTTACCATCATACTTGTGGCTCTGAATGGCAGTGTCGCCATCGTCAAATTTATGAATTGGAGTCTTTTCTGTCCAGATGGCATACAGGGTCACCGTTCCACCGTTTTCGGCAGTTAGATTCTTAACAGAAGCCTTGTCGGGATATTCACAGCTGCCATTCTTGGTGGTAGACCAGCCCGCAAAATTACAACCGGTTTTGGTATACGCATTTGCCGTGAGATTATTGGTAGCATCATAAGTCATGGCCTGCGCAGCCATACTGCCGCTGGTGCTGTCATTGCCGTTGAACACTACCTTGTAGCGGTTGGCTACAGCTTCGATTGTTATATTGGTGTTCGCGGTGGGCGTAACCGTAACATTTGCAGTGGTCTTGCTGTTATCGCAATTATAACTTGCTACTCCGCTCGGTGCTTCAACCGGAAGTGTGTAGCCCTCGTCGGCCTTAATGCCGATCGTGCAAGACTCACCGCCTTTGACCATCGTGGTGGGGCTGCCGATAGAAACGCTGGCGTGAGACAAATCCAGCGTTACCTTGTGGTAGGTATCCGCTGTATAGGCCAGTTCCACATAGTTGCCGCTTTCATTCGCCTGTGCGATCACTTTGGCCGCATCGGGGATGAAGTAACTGGCGGCATCCTTGTAATAGTCGGTGCCGGTTTCCGCGGTAGTGATCTGAATAGGATTGTCGTTTGCGGGGTTAGCCTGTGTGGTCACGCCGATGGCTGCGCCGTTGCTCATCTCGCCGGTTAACTCGACAGTCTTACCAGAAACTATAAAAAGATTATTTGCTGCACCATTAACCGTATTATCACTAATAACAGGTGTATTTGCAACTGTCAGCCTTTCTCCGTGTGCGACACTATTCGCGAGATAAACGCCACCACCAGCCGTTTTTGCTTCGTTACCAGTAATAGTGCCACCAGTCAGGTTTGCAGTTCCTTTAACGGTAATATATAAACCAGCACCGTAATGTGCATTCTTATTTCCGCTGACAGTCCCGCCTGTCATATTGAACGTACCTTCTACAATCACGCCAGCACCGGCAGTAGCAATATTTTTGCTGTTTTCAACCGTATCACGGATTTCATTGTTACTTATTTCACCATCAGACAATGTAAATTCCGCACCAGAAGCAATATTAACTCCACCACCTCGGCCGATATAAACACTGGACTCGCCAGTAGTTGCAGTAGCTACATTGCCAACAATTTTTCCGCCAGACATCTTTGCATAGGTGCTTTGTCCTTCAGCAAATAGACCTCCACCGTAGCTATTATCTGCTACATTCTCTTTGATCTCACCTGCAGTAATATTTAAGTTGGCACCAGCAATATACAAGCCGCCTCCAGCATTGTCCACCCTATGCGTTGTTGTATCGCCAATAATTGAAGTCGCTGTATTTTTACTAATTGTTGTACCGGCAAGATTTACAGTTGCGCCTCCCTTAGCAGCAACACCACCGCCTCTGTACGCTTTATTTTCGGTGATCTCTCCGCCATAAAGATTTACAACCGAATTTTGGCCTGTTGCGTATATCGCGCCACCAATATTCGCAGCGTTATTCTTCAGGGTTCCACTATAAAAATTTAACGTACCACCATTACTAACCTCAATTGCTCCGTAGCTATATGTAGCTTTCAGCTTGTTGTCAGATCCAACACATATGGTATTGAAATCTTTTACTACGGGAGAATCCACGGTGTTCCCATCTTTTTTGCCGATATTCAGTATTCCAAGAACTTCAAATGCACGCAAGTATTCATTCTTAGAATTCGCTGACTGCTCGGCATAGTTCCCCTGAATAGTAATATTGCCCTCAACTGTTAACTTAGCATTTGCGGGAATATAGAACAAATAATTTGTGGCATTTGGCCACTCAATTGTAATAGGGCCGTTACTGGTAAGAACTACTTCTGTTTCGGGGACAACAATTGTAGAGGTCAACTCACAGTTCTTCAGCAAGGTCACTTTATTATCATCAGAAGGAAGCGAAGCCATTGCTGCGTCTAAAGTATCAAAATAAACCGTTTTATTTTCAACTTGAATCGAGCAAATTGCTTCATTTTCATCGACATTCTTTGTCAGATACACATCACTATCTCTGACCGTAACCACAAGGTTCTGATCATCCGGCTTGATTACTCCGTTTGCAAGAGAATAATTTGTTACATTTGTAACGCGGCCAATTTCAGAACTTAATGTAACATTCAGTTCAGCATCAGTCCCCACATTGCCGGACAAATTAAGAACTCTGTTGCTTTCCAAATAGATATTCTGCGCCTGATCATTGGCTGTATTTTCCTTTACAACAGGACTACCTTGAATATTGATGGTACCCTTTACATCGCAGTAAATGCCGCCACCCTTTGTCGGTAGCGTTGTAGACATTACGACCTTGTTATTAGAAATGACACCACCTTCTAAATCTAAAGTCGCACCATTTACAAGAACACCGCCACCGTAAATAGGCTTACCTGCTGTTGTTCCGGTTTCTCCTGTTGCGGTGTTATTGGAAATGACACCGCCAGTAATTTTAAGATAATCGTTTGCACAAATACCGCCGCCATGGGCCGCTGTATTCCCCGATATTTCTGTATTTACGCCCACATAAGTCGGCCCGTCAGTAAAAATAGCGCCACCCTGATAGACCGCAGTATTGTTTTTGAGTTTGCAGCCTTCAATATTTAAGCTGCCGCCTTCTCCATAAGCGTAGATAGCACCGCCGCCACCGCCGCCATCACGGAGAGATTTATTGTTGGAAATTTCACCGCCAGTGATCACAACAACAGCGGCTTTGCCCATATAAATGCCTCCGCCATTAAACGCTTTGTTTTCTGTAATGGTACCGCCAGTCATGGTCAATTTGGCTTCTTCACCCACATAAATAGCTCCACCATTATAAGTATTACTATTAATAGATGTATTTTCTTTTAAAGCATTGCCGCCGGTGATCTTACCGCTGTTGTTGCTGCTGTCCTTCACAGTCAGCTCACCCTTACTGTTTACCACAATGACACTGCCATTGCCGGTACCCTTCAGCGTGTGGCCGTTCAGGTCAAGCGTGACAACAGCACCTTCTGGGACGGTCAGGTCTGCCCGCAGCTCAACATCCTTGTTCAGAACATAGCTGCCCGTGGTCAGCTCGCCGCCCTCAGAGGAAATTTCTTTCGACTGCTCCTGCGGTTCCGCTTCCGTCTTCTGTTGCTGTTGATCTCCGTTCTGGGCTTCCTGAGAAACCTCAGTCGGAGTCCCCTGCGTAGGTGCCTCATCTAATGCCAAAACCGCCGTAGGTAGCAGGCTCAGCATCATGACAAGCGTTAGTAAGCTCGCCAATAATCGCCGTTTCATTTCATTACCTCCTAAGTTTTCTTTCTCTTTTGCTCGCCTCCGCGGGCTGGGTTTACTTGGTTTTGCGCTTGGTTTTTCCGGCGCAGACGGGGCAGCCGCATTGCTGCACGCCCGCGCGCGAGTAGATGGTGGCTTTCCAGACATGGCCGTAAGAGCACTGCCACCACGCTTTTTTGTGGCTGCCAGCTGTGACCATCTCTGGTGTCAGTGCGCCGTTGAGGGTCTCGTGCCACTGCTTGGCGACGAGCGGCGCTGCGGTCGCTAAGTCGTTGAAGCCTGCCAGCACCTTTCGGTTGGCGCAGTAGGGACAACCGCCGCCGCGCTGCACGCGCTGCGCAATCACGGCGTGGTAGGAATGGCCTTTTTCGCATTGCCACCACACACGGCGGTTCGAGCCCGCGGTGACATTGTTTGGATGAAGCACGCCGTTTTTCTCCTCGTCCCACTGCGCGGCAATGTCCGGGTACAGCGTCGCAAGATCGTTTTCACCGGCCAACGCCTGCCGTCCGGTGCAGACCGGACAGCCCGTGCCGAGGGTCGTCCTCGAATACACCGCCGCGCGCCACGAATGGCCTTTCGGACAGCGCCGCCAGACTTTGCGCCTTGTGCCGGAGATCACCTGCGTAGGCAAAAGAGGCACGTTTTTTGCCGCATCCCATTCTTTCGCGATCGATGGGTACTCGGCTGCGAGAGAGGTTTCCTCGGGCAGGACATTCTTCCCCGCGCAGTACGGACACCCGCTGCCCTGCACGCGCGTCTTGACGGCGGAACGGTAGGAATGCCCTTTCGGACAGCGCCACCAGATGAGCTTGTGGCTGCCGGTCGTGACATTCTGCGGTGTCAGAGGCGTGTTCTTCTCGATGTCCCACTCTGCCGCGAGCAGCGGAAACTGCTTCACCAAGCCGCCCTGTTTAGGCGTAACCTTGCGCCCCGTGCAGTAGGGGCAACCTGTGCCCTCGCTGCGGGTGTACACCATGGCCTGCCATGAGTGGCCGTTCGGACATGTCCACCAGACTCTTTTGTGACTGCCAA
>OHAO01000224.1_pt1 | contig 41762 bp, 31 predicted proteins | sample 1577151 | NCBI WGS metagenome assembly OHAO01 (sample SAMEA3541585, study PRJEB24748) | human gut metagenome | biome: human gut; feature: human-associated habitat; material: faeces | place: China | collected 2012 | reverse complement strand
AAATCGAATGGGTCGATATGACTTCCTATGCCAACGAACTACCTACCTGTATGTTCATGGCATCAGAGTTGCAAGAAGATGGGCGGCTCAAAAGTTGGAAGGAGTTCTCTCCTAATGAGATTAAGGAACGTGCCGTGCTTGTTGGCAAACAGGACATTCGGCAGCTAAAGAAATACATCATCAAGTACTGGGTAGACCATATCGAAACCGTACTTGCCAAACATCATGTAAAAGCAGAAGAGATAGACTATATTATACCTCATGTATCATCAATGTTTTTCTATGAGAAATTAAATGACGAAATTGCTGCTCGTAACATTGCTCTGACAAAAGAGAAGTGGTTTACAAACCTTACTTCTGTAGGCAACATCGGTTCGGCTGCCATTTATGTGGCACTGGAAGAGCTCATAAGGACAAAAGAAATTAAACGTGGAAACAAGATACTTCTTCTTGTACCGGAAAGTGGAAGGTTCTCGTATGGAACAGTGCTTCTATCTGTATGATAGTTAGCCTCTGTATTTATGAAGTCCCTTGCAAGGAGTTTGTAAAAAACAAAAGAGAACGGAATAAGAATTAAAGAATAACTTGCATTTAGAAAAAATAAAAAACACAAGCTATTAGCTTGGAAGTTGCAGTTATCTGCAATGCAGTAATTCCTACCGAATAACTCGGGAAACTGTATGAAATAAAGGAAGCGGATTCGAAAAGCGACATGAGTAGAATTATATAAACACTACTATCTATGATAGAAAATGATTTTATCACCATTATTGATGGAATTGAAAATTTAGATTCTAACTTAATGGGAATGTTGCATGGAGGTCTTTCTAACAACATGAATGATTGCAATTGTGGCTCGGGAAATAGCAATACGGAACAAACAGAACACGGTAGTAACGATTGTACTTGTGGATCAGCAAACAGTAACAAGATTGCAGCTCCTTCTGATTGCACTTGTGGGTCTGCAAATAGTAATAGTGCACATTCAACAATAAGACAATTACAATTTGGATAATCTTTATTAGCCATATCGAATTAGTTGGATTTAGTCCTGTTGATTTGATATGGCTTTTTATATATTCTTAAATATGAGTGATTTTATTATTTCTAAGTATTGCATTCCTTTTTTATCATCAGATGAAAAAGCTTATTTTTATTTGTCAAACAACAATTCTCTACATAAAGTGAGTCGTAAAATTTATGACTCGGTCTGCGAATGTAAAAAAAATCCTTCTTCAATAAGCCGTATTCCAGAGAAGATTTTCCAAAAATTGAAAACAGTCAATATCATTACCACTGTTGAAGAAGAAACCAATTATTACCGTAAAATAAAGATGGATTATTTTATGGAAGTTTTCTCCCATCAAAACTACTTTTAACAATAGCACCAACAAGCGATTGTAACTTTAATTGTCCTTATTGTTTTGAAGAGAACAAAAGACCCATAAGAATGTCTGATGCCGTAATTGAAAATATAATTCTTTTTATAAAACGTTACAAACATCTTGAATATCTATATATTACATGGTATGGGGGAGAGCCGTTAATGGCAATAGATATTATAGAAAAAATTCTGAATAGAATTAGTATCGAGATACCAAATATTAAAATATCTCATCATTTCCTTGTTACAAACGGATATTTGATAAATGAAAAGATGCTTTCTCTTTTTTCCAAATATCCACTTAACTCAATTCAAATCACATTAGATGGCAATAAACCACGTCACGATAATTTGAGAAAACTAAAAAAAAGTGGGTTGGGAACTTTTGATAAAATAGTTAGAAATATTGACTGTATTTTGAAAAGCATGCCTAGTACGCAAATTTCTGTTCGCGTTAATCTTGACAAGGATAATGTTGGAGATTTTGAGAATATCAGAAATGAGTTGCTTGAAAAATGGAGTTCTTATCCAAATATAACAATATATCCAGGCATATTACGAATAGAAGACACTGTAAACAAATGTATGGGATGTCAATCTTTATTACACGATGACGTTCGAGATTTGTTTTATGGATTAACAGAAGCCGTCAATTTCTATCCTGTTTTACAAGGTAAAGGGTGTTCGGCAACTCATCTAAACTCCTTTTTAATTGGTCCTTTAGGAGAGTTATATAAATGTTGGAATGAACTTGGAGATAGCAAGAAAATAATTGGTTATATTAACGATCAAGACTTCAAAAACAAAGATTTAATACGAAAATATGTATTATCAGCCAATTGTTTTGAAGATGAAAAATGTAAGGATTGCGAATTTATACCTATTTGCATGGGAGGATGCGCCTTTTATCGAATCAAGAATATGTTTGACAATGGGAATTTTGACATTTGCTCACTCTACAAAGATAACGGAGTAATAGAAAAATGTATTTGTTTACATTTGGATAAACTGAGGATTAAAACACCTTCTATCTGAAATTTTAATATAATCTATATGCAAAGACTATTTTTGTTCGCGTTCATGGTTTGCACATTTAGCAATATAAATGCGCAGTATTCTATTATTGGAAAAGTCCTCATCGAGAATGGTGACACCCTTGAATCCAATGTAGAGCTGTACACCAAAAGCCATACGGTTGTCTCTGCCGTACAAACACAGAAAGGAATGTTTTCATTCTCAAATCTCGCAAAAAACAATTTTTATTATGTGGTTGCATCACATGTCGGATATACTACTGACACAATAAAGATAGACCGCATAACAAAGGATCTGAACATTGGGACAATGTTCCTTAAAGACAGTCTTACTACGTTGGACGAAGTTACCGTTGTGGGAAGCAGCATAAGTTTTCAAAATGGAAGCAAGAGAATTTTCCCCAATGAATTTCAAAGAAACAGTCCTGACGCTATGGTTATGCTTGACAAGATGAACCTGTCGAGGATTAATGTTGACCCACTAACAAAAAGCCTGACACTGAACGGTGGCGGAAGCGTTAAGACATTGCTTAACGGAAGGGAGGTATCAGCCGTTGAAATTGCTGCACTTTCCCCGGAAATTATACAGCGCGTAGAATACCACGACACGCCGGAAGCACGGTATGGCAATGCAGACGTGGTCTTGGATTTTATTACCAAAAACGACCAAGTTGGCGCAAGGGTTTACCTTTCTTTGTGGCAGGGGCTTTTAACGAGTTTCGGAGAGGACTACATTTCCTTGAAATTCAACCGCTGGAACAGCCAGTTTTCATTAGACTACAATATGGCATACCGCAATTGGAAACACCTCAGCAGGGAATATGAAGAGGACTTTAATCTGCAAAATGAGAACTTTTCGAGAACCGAACTGGGGCATCCTGGACGATACAGATACGACAATCACAACGTACATTTCAATTACAACTATCAGGAGAACAAGAAAATAATTAACTTTTCACTGGGGACAGCCATCCAAAATGCACCGTATAAAGAGTGGAACAGTGATTTGCACTATAAAGGGACAGCACTCAACTTATACGACAATGCGAAATCATCGGCCACAAATCCTTATTCGCAACTATATATACAGTTGCCCATAGGAGAAAATCAACTATATGTAATGAATCTCTCTGGTCAATACAACAAAGGGAAATACAACCGTCTGTATCAGGAGGCAGACAACGAAAGTGAATCCAACCAATTCTGCAGTAATGTCCGTGAGATTCAAAAAGGCTATGCGCTGTCGCAATTATACGAGAACAGGCAGAATTGGGGAACTTTGACCATTGGAGCAAACTTCAACCAGCAGTTTACCAAAAGCGACTACAATTCAGTCCGAAACGATATGACACAGAAGCATCACACAGGCCAACGCCAGACCAACCTTTATTCTTATGCACAATGGGGAAAGGCATGGAGCGAACTTTATTGCCGAGTGGGCATTGGACTGAACCAGCGATGGATGCATGTGGGAGAACAAAAACAAAGCACCTTTACGATTCGTCCGATGCTATTCGTCCGTTATACCGTTTCTCCAAAAATCGAACTTCGTTATCAGGGGTCGGTCTCTAATATAATGCCTACACTTTCGGCTATTTCTGACTATTCACAGGATATAGATTTTATACAGATACAGCGAGGTAATCCTAATCTCAAGCCGCAGATTGATTTCTATAATGCGTTGGTATTCAATTATAAATTCACAAAAACAGCATTGGCTCTCTACTTGAATGAAACATATTCAAAGTCGCCAATCATGGAATGCACATATCTGGATAATGAAAAGGTGGTCAGAACCATGGAAAATCACAAGAATTTTCAGAACTATAATGCGGAATTTGAATATGGAGGGCAGCCTTTTGGCAATCTGCTGTCGTTCAAAGTTTATACCGGCTTAAAATTTTATAAAAGCAATGGCAACCAATACACTCACCGCAAAACAATACCCTACTATGGGGGTCAGGTTTCTGTTTACTATAAACAATTCACTATGAGATGGCAGTTTCGCAAGAATGTGCAGGACAGGTTTTGGGGAGAAACGCTTTATCGGTATGAAGACGGCCACATGTTGTCGTTTGGCTATCAGACAAATAAACTCAGCCTTTCTGCCGATGTGCTGAATCTGTTTTCTTTGAAGCATATTTCCGCACAAGAAAACTATTCAAGCGTGGCTCCTTACAAACGCTATGAATATCTTGATGAAACAAGAAATCTTATACGTTTAAACCTTACGCTGAACCTATCGTATGGTAAAAAATACAAGGAGGCTTCAAAACGCATAAACAGCAACACAAGCAGTGAATCATCCGTCATTAAAGGAGAGAAATAATAATAATTTTTGATTTTAATAATGAGTTTTGCAATAAAACGACAGCGAGATGCTATGGATTGCGGTCCTTCCTGTTTGGCGATGATAGCCAAACATTATGGACAGCAAGCTGATAAGGAGCAATTGCGGAAAATCTGTTCCTTAGGCAAAGAAGGTGTTTCTCTTCTTGGTATCAGCAAGGCTGCAGAAAACCTCGGTTTCAAGACCATTGGAGGACGTTTGAGTTTTGAAATGCTATACCAAGAGGATCCGATGCCTTGTATTATACACTGGAATCAGAACCATTTTGTCGTTGTCTATAAGATAAAAAAGCACAATAAAGGAAAATATACCGTATATGTAGCAGATCCGGGCAAGGGACTTGTTACCTATACCAAGGAGGAATTCTGCGAGCATTGGGTTAGTACCAAGACAAACGGTGAAGAAAAAGGTATTGTACTGCTCCTCGAGCCGACGGAACAATTCTATGCTCAAAACGATACGAAAGCAGTGCCGACTCAAAGGCGAGTGAAATTCCTCTGGAGCTATCTCAAGAAATACAAGCGTTTTTTTACGCAACTCATTCTCGGTTTGTTACTCGGCTCACTCCTGCAACTTGTCTTCCCGTTCCTCACCCAAGCTATTGTAGATACAGGTATAGGGGGAAAGGATGTCGGCTTTGTGTGGCTGGTGCTGCTGGCTGAGATGATGCTCCTCTTTAGCCGTACCGCCATTGACTTTATCCGCTCAAAGATACTCCTGCACATCTCCACCCGTATCAACATCTCGCTCATCTCAGACTTCTTCATCAAGCTGATGAAACTACCGATGAAGTTCTTCGATACCAAGCTGATGGGCGACCTTTTGCAACGCATTGAAGACCATCGCCGTGTTGAGCAGTTTCTTACCTCAAGCAGTCTAAGTCTGCTTTTCTCTTTCTTCACATTTCTGATCTTCGGTGTCGTTCTTGCTGTCTATAATCTCGGCATCTTCCTTGTCTTCTTGTTTGGGACATCGCTTTACGCAAGCTGGATAATACTCTTTCTCAAAAAGCGTAGACAGTTGGACTACAAATACTTTGAGCAGGCAGGGCGCAACCGTAATGTAACCTACCAACTCATAGGAGGTATGCAGGAAATCAAGCTGCAAGGATGCGAGCAGCGCAAACGTTGGGAATGGGAGGACGTACAAGCCGACCTGTTTAAGGTCAATCTGCAATCGCTCAATCTGCAACAAGTGCAACAGGCAGGAAGCATCACCATCAATGAGGTGAAGAACATCCTCATTACCGTACTTGCAGCCACAGCCGTAATACACGGAAATATGACACTCGGTATGATGCTGGCGGTACAGTACATCATCGGACAGCTCAACAGCCCTGTGGAACAACTCATCCAGTTTATCTACTCATGGCAAGACGTAAGCATCAGCCTTGACCGCATGAACGAAATCCACACCGAGACCAACGAGGAAAATGTCGAACGGACACATACCGCCTATACGGACAAGACCACCGAAGGACATTCCCTCACGATAAAAGACCTATCCTTCAAATATGATATCTACAGTCCGAAAGATATTCTCTCCGACATCAATCTCTCTATTCCCAACGGCAAGGTAACGGCAATCGTGGGAGCGAGTGGAAGCGGAAAGACAACGCTCGTAAAACTCCTTTTGGGATTCTATGAGCCATTAAACGGAAGTATTCAGATAGGCAATGCCAATTTGAGTGAATACAACCTCGGCTGGTGGCGAAGCCAATGCGGTGCGGTGATGCAGGAGGGATATCTCTTCTCCGATACCATTGCGAGAAACATCGCAATATCTGACGATGAACCCGACATCGAACGTATTCGTCATGCTGCCCGTGTAGCAAACATCGCAGACTACATCGAAGCCCTTCCTTTGGCTTACAACACAATGATTGGACAAGACGGACAAGGTATCAGTCAGGGGCAACGGCAACGCATTTTGATTGCAAGGGTAGTCTATAAGAATCCGATGTTCGTCTTCTTGGACGAAGCCACCAATGCCCTAGATGCCAACAATGAACGAGCCATTACTGAAAACCTTTCGGAGTTCTACAAGGGAAAAACCGTTGTCGTGGTGGCACACCGTCTTTCCACCGTCCGCAATGCCGACCAGATAGTAGTGCTTGACGAGGGCAAAATCACAGAAGTGGGTACACACGAAGAACTCACGTCCAAACGTGGCAAATACTTTGCCTTAGTGAAAAACCAATTAGAATTGGGTAACTGATATGGAAAAACAGGAAAACAAACAGGAACGGAGTTTTGAGCTCCGCAGCGAAAAAGTACGCAGCATCGTGGGGCAGATACCCTCATCTCTCGTTCGTTATGGTATTACTGCCATAGGAGCTATTTTGCTTTTTCTGTTAGCCGTAGCCTATTTCCTGCCTTATAAACAAGTGTATTTGGGAACGGCTACCGTACACGGAGCAACAACCGCAACACCAGCGGACAGCACAGATATAACCATCTTATTAAAGTTCGAGAATAAACGCCCCGACAATGTAAACGGACAAATGATTTATCTGCAATCTCCCTATAGAACGTTTGCCGGGCAGATACAGGACCTTTCTTCCGTCCGTGACACATTGGAGCGTCAGGAAGCCCTTTGCCGTTTCAAGGTAACTGAGATAAAATCTGTGGAAAACCAGACGGTAGATTTCCAGATAACTCGAACATCGGGCAATCTGCTGCAAAAAATGCTTGGGGGAATATAATCCCATCACACATTCCTTATCTCTCTCGATAGTCAATGGTTAAACTCACTGCTTTTTCACTACTCTTTTCCTTGATTTATCGCTTGCCATATTCTCTTATTTTTGTTTTTCTAATCACGACTTTGGAGTGATTTAATCCCCCCTTCGGGGCAAGGGTCTTTGTGGTACAAATGGCAATTTGTGGTACAAAGACACACCTTGCTGATGTAGAAAATGGGATTATAAGCCCATACCGTGTTACTGCATTCACTGAATACAGTAACTCGGCGTAGGCTTGCATTCGAGGAATGCAGTACTTCAGAGTTTCCGCCATCTTTCCACATCATCTTTGTATTGGTCGAGATGTTCTCGAAGCACCTGCTCCACATATCCTGAAACGCTTGCTTCCTGCTCACCGATTTTCCTCACCACGAAGTCCAACTTTCGTTGAGTTTCCTCTGATACATACACGGCTTTGCGGTGGCTGTTGCGAAAGGGCTGGAGATATTTCCCCTGAAACTCGGATAATTGCTTCCTGTCCCTTGTTTTTCCCATTCGTTGATGATTCTCTTCGGTAGAAGTAGCCCTTCCTGTTGAGGACAATCCTGTCTCTTGATATGATGTTTGGGAGAAATCATCGTGGTTCTCCATTTCTTCCAGTTCCTCCAATTTAACAGGCTCAAATCTTTTCTTTTCCTCTTCATAATCTACGGGCTGGTCAAAATCGGGCAACTCTTCGGGCTTGCGGAGCTTAACGTCATAATTGCCCATATCTCGAAGGGCTTGTTCCAGACGTTGTTTCCTTTGTTCATCTATTCTTGCCATAATTTCTTGGGTATTGCGTTATAATGCCTTTCAAGCATTGTCTGTATGTCGCTCTGTTTGTAAAGTATCTTCCCTCCGATTTTGTAGAAAGGAAGTATTCCTGCATTTCTGTACTCTTGGAGCGTACGTGTACTGAGCCGTAATTGGCTGCAAACCTCCTCGCCAGTGAGGTAAACCTCTCCGCCCAGCATCGGACGGGCGGTAGCGCAATACCGCTCCAATTTCTTCAAAGTACCCTCCATCAACTGTGCAAACATCTGCATTTGAGGGTCTTGCTGTGTAATGATTTCTTTCTCTTCCATAGTTCATTCTGTGTTTGATTTCATTCATTGTTTGCATTCAGTAACTCTGCGATGTCGCTCTCCTTGTAATAACACTTGTGTCCAATCATTGAGAAAGGGATTTTTCCCGTATCTCTGTATGATTGCAGGGTGCGTTTGCTGATGCTGAGCCTGCGGCATACGGCTTCATTGTCGAGCCATTGCTCGGTCTTGGGCGGATTGCCGATGAGCTTCTCTACACGAAGGATAAAGTCTGCAAATTCAGAGTGGTGTCGCTCCCACGCTTTGCGGTCGATGATAATGAGTTTCATTTCCTTGATTTTGTTTTGATTACTTTATTGTTACTCGGCAAACAAACTGTTATGCAGTCCATTGCCGTACTTATTGAGTGCAAAAGTAAACCCTCGGAAGCACCGCTGCAAGAAATGAGGATAAGCAGGGAAATAGAGAGAAAACAAGAGAAAAGACCAAAGGAGATCCATCTGTATGATTGCGGTAATGAGAAGAGGTGCCGGTTCTTTCCTTTTATTATTTTGTTATTTTATCGATAATTCGATAGTTCGACAAATCGAGATGTCGAAGTGTCGATATATCGTTTTATCGATAGATTATTTTGACGATATATAGTTTTGACAACAGATAGTCATGACAACAAATTGTACAAACAACAGATAGTCCGTATTATCGTCAGTCCTATCTGTTGTTGGTTGTTACGCCTTGCGTCCAAAGAGCCTGAGTATGCCGTATTCTTGTCGTGCCTATACTCTCTACGGCAGCTCAGCTCTGCAAGGTTGGGAGAGATGAATACAACCGCATGGCTATTGAAAATTGTAATACCACCTTGAAAAAGAAAAATCCTGCGGTGGAGATTCTTCTCTCCATCCGTAGGACTTGACCTTGTCAGGGCAGACAGGCTGCCGTTGTACCTTTGCACGATAAGAAACGGCATCAGGGGCTTTGCGTGTGCCTTTGCTTATAACACCTTTGGGCTTACCCCTTCGTCAGTCTGACTGTCGGCAGATTATTGCTCTCAATGAGCAGCACTATCGTGCCTGTGAGTTCGGTGTAAAGACGGTCGTATTGCTCGTCAGAAGCCAATGTGTCCGTCAAACCGAACTTGTCGAATGTGGCTTGAACAGCCTTGTTCGACAACAATATGGGTGCAAGCTTCTCTGGGAGCGGTACAGGCAATTCCCCCTCAAACTCGTTCTCCAAGACAGAAACAAGCGTGTCATACTTGGAAAAGTGCAAACCTTGATACAAAACCTCACTTGCTATGCTCTCTGCTTCGAGGTGCGAAAAACCTTGTGCCACGGCATCGCAGTAAGCAGTTAGAGCCATGTCTGCCCGAGCGGTGATAAACTCCGTGTCGTGCAATCTTTCGGGGTGATGCTCACTCATATAACTTCTTAATTTCAACCGAAAGTAGGAAAGTTCCTGTTTGTTGTTCTCTTTCATAATCGTTTGGTTTTCAATCGTGAATAATAAATGTTTGGTAATTACTTCCTTTTTATGCTTGTTGCAATGGAACGTTCTGCCGTGCTATCGACTCACAATAACCTTCAAAGGCTGAATGCTCTCTATCGGTGAGTGCGGTCATATCCTCTTGTATCTTATGGTCGGTTATCTTTCCATAAATCTGTGTCGTACCGATATTGCTGTGTCCGAGCATCTTGCTGAGTGTTTCCATCGAAATACCATTGGAAAGGCAAATCGTGGTTGAGAATGTGTGCCGAGCCATGTGGAAGGTCAAGCCTTTCTCTATTCGGCATATCTGACCGATGTTCACACATGCAAAGGATGCTTTCCTTATTGTAAGATTGGGGAATATCAAGTCGTCCGATTTCTTGTCCTTGATATAGAGCGAAAGGATTTGCCCCGCAATAGGTAGAAGTGGAATGATGGCTTCCACATTCGTTTTCTGCCTTTTGATGCGGATTTCCTCCGTGCCGTCTGCATTACGGATGATATGCTTCGGTTTGAGCCGTTGCATATCCACACGAGCCAGACCAGTAAAGGCACAGAAAAGAAATAGCTGCCTTGCACGTTCAAACTGCTTGTCAATAATGGGCGTTTGTAGTACTCGTTGCAGTTCCTCGGTTGTGAGATACCTGCGTGTTCGGTGTGGTAGTTCCGCCTTGTAATCTACAAAGAGATCGATGCGGATGTACTTCTTCTGCTGACCTATGCCGATGAGTTTTCTAAGGAAGATGATCGCTACCTGAATAGTGGCAAGAGAAAGGTTGCGCTCTGATTTAAGGTAGAAGTCCATCCCTTCGATAAAACCATAGTCAAGCGATGAGTAGCGAATATCCTCCAGCCCTAAGCGTTCACGCAGATAAGCCTCTATGAGTTGTGTGGCATAGATGTAGTTGGCAAAGGTCGGCTTGGCTACCGTTATTCCCACACAAGGACGCTTTTCCTCAATAAATAGTCGTGCTTCCTCCAAAAGAAAACCTTTGGGCTTGTCTTCTTCCATGAGTTCACGCTTCAGTAACTCGGCGGTGATATAGCCACGTTGCCAGACTAATTCTTGATACTTCGCTTTGGCTTGTTCCTCTTTGCTTTGTAAATAGCGGTTGATTTCTTTTGTTTCTTCGCCTGTTCCTTTGCATCGTCCCTTATGGCTGTCCCAAAGTTCGGGAGCGATTTCCTTGCCCGTGCTGTATTGCACCTGCTCTCCGTCTATGGTGATGCGTCCCATAATCGGGCATTTGCCGTTCTTTTTCTCTTTGGAGCGATTGATATAGAATAGTGTCTTGAATGTGCTTCGTGCCATAATGTCAAAGTTTTAAGGTGAATGTATCTTGTATGCGTTGCTGCACTTTCTGCATATCTCGATGGATTCTCTCGGAGGAAACAGCTGCATAAATTTGTGTTGTTCTCAAATTTGTGTGTCCGAGCATACGGCTCACCGTTTCAATAGGTACACCTGCCGAAAGCGTGATAAGCGATGCAAAGGTGTGTCTTGCCATGTGAAAGGTCAGCGGAGTTTCCATACCGATATTTCGCTGTATATAGTGCATGCCATTGAGGATAACGTCGGTGGTTGGAACGTCAAAGACAAAGCCTGCCCTTATCCCTCTATAACGATTCATGATAGTCTGCGCAGGGGGAAGCACCTGCACACGATACGGAGTCTTTGTCTTCATGCGTCTGCCCTTGATGCAGAGTTCACCCTCTTCCAAGACGATGTTTTCCTCTCTGAGATTGCGCACGTCAGAGATAGCCAGTCCTGAAAAGCAGGAGAAGACGAACAAATCACGGACAATGCAGTAGTTTTCCCACTCTATCTCCAAGTCAATTATCTTTTGTAGTTCGTCTTGCGTAATGCTTCTCGGTTCACCTTTTGGTCGCTCGTAACTGTAGCCCAAGAACGGATAGAAGTCCAGCACACCTTTCTTCACCGCCATGCGGACAATGGTCTGCAAAGTAGACAAGGTACTCGATATGCTGCTGCGTTTCAGTCTGCGTTCGATGGTGAGATAATACTCGAAGCCCTCGATAAATGCTTTGTCCAGCTGTGAAAGGGGAATGTCGCTTACCTTGTGCTTCTTTTGTACATACTCACGGAGCAGGGAGAGTTGGTAGGTACGGAGTTTGAACGTCTTCAAGGCTCGGTCGATGCCTATGCGCTCCTTTGTCTGTGTGAGATACTCCCCGAAACTCTCCAAGAGCAGGGTTTGGCGGTGGATTTGTCCTTGATAGGCATCCCTCACGTCTGTGGCTGTGAAAGTTTCTTTCCTTTCACTGAGTTCGTGAAAGCGTGCGTGGATAAGTGCGGTGCATTCACCAAGTTTCTGATTGACGGACACAGCCATGCTGCTCTTGCCGATAAGCCTTTGCTTACGACTGTCCCAAAGAGCAAGCGAAGTTTTGCATTTGGTGGAGAAGCCCGAATGGGTTCTGCCCACTGAGATGCGCCCGATGACAGGCACAAGTCCTTTCTTGTCGGTTCGTTTCGCCTGAACGAAGAGCGATACTTTGAGTTTGTTTTCCTTCATTTTTCTGTCGTTTTTTCTAAATTTCCTTTGCTTGCAAAGGTACAGATGGACAAGTGTTCCCGAGCGATGCAGAAAAATGAAAGATAAGGAATAAAAACCTATGACACAGTTGTTTACATTCAATCCGTAACCCCTTTTTGCTTTTTCCCTGATGGGTTACGATTTGGTAACGGAACTCCTGCCGTTTGATGCTCGTTCTTGCTTACCCTCAAAATAGCAAGAAAATGCTAAATGATATTATTTCAAATAGTTACATTCCTTGCATTTCCCTCTGTTTCCCTTGATTCTTAACAACTGACTATGCCAGAAAGATGAGCTTGGATTTACGCATGATTGATGAAAATGGATACTCAGACCATATCGACAACAAGGCGAGCCATTGCGCGAAGTTGCTCAATGACTACTATCAGAAGTATAATGCACAGAAAGGGACGCAGTTCGTTTTCTCTGATTTAGGGACTTATAAGCCCGGTGGAGACTTCAATATCTATTCGGAAATCAAGAGAAAATTGGTGGAGGACTACCATATCCCCGCATACGAGATACGCTTCATTCAGGAATGTAAGAACGAGAAGGCAAAGAAAGCAATGGTGGATGCCATGAACCGTGGCGACATCCGCATCATCTTCGGATCCACCTCCATGTTGGGAACAGGCGTGAACGCACAGAAGCGTGCCGTAGTGGTCCATCAACTTGACACGCCTTGGCGACCGTCAGACCTTGAGCAACGGAACGGGCGTGCCATCCGCAAGGGAAACCTTGTTGCAAAGGAGTTTGCTGACAATAAGGTAGATGTCATCATCTATGCCGTAGAACGCTCGTTGGACAGTTACAAGTTCAACCTGCTGCATAATAAGCAGCTTTTCATCAACCAGCTGAAGACAAACACGCTTGGTAGTCGTACCATTGATGAGGGTTCGATGGACGAGGACAGCGGAATGAACTTTTCAGAGTACGTGGCCGTTCTGTCGGGCAATACCGACCTTTTAGAAAAAGCAAGACTTGACAAGAAGATTACCACCTTAGAATCAGAACGTAAGAACTTCCTCCGTGAACGTGATGCAGCAACGGGTAAGTTAGCGGAAATAGAGAGTTCCGTATCTTTCCATTCGGACAAGATTAAGGAGGCTAAGGCGGACTTGGTTTGCTTTGAGCAGCGTGTGGAGCGTGATAAGGAGGGACAGCCTGTCAATAAACTGACTGTCAAAGGAGTGGAGGACAGTTCCGACATCAAGGTCATTGCTGCCCGCCTGCAGGAGATAGACGAGAAGGCACGCACCAAGGGAGAATACAACAAAATCGGTGAGATTTATGGTTTTTCCATCATGGTCAAGACGGAGAGTACTTCCAAAGACTTATTCGATTGCTCTGTAAATCGCTTTTTTGTGAAAGGGCAGGAGAGTATCTACTATACCTACAATAACGGCAAATTGGCTTCGGACCCTAAACTTGCTTGTCAGAACTTCATTAACGCCTTGGAGCGTATCCCGAAGGTGATAGAGTCGCATGAGAAGGAGATGGCAAAGGTCGCAGCCAATAAAGATGTTTACACCGTCATTGCCAACAGTTCTTGGAAGAAAGAAGAAGAGCTTCGTGCACTCAAAGGTGAGGCGGCTGAGCTGGATAGGCGGATTGCCTTTACCCTTGCTCCGCCGGAGGAGGAACGAGAGGAAACGGAGGAAATGAAGCAAGGAGAGGATTTATCCGGCAACAATCATTCAGTCGGAATAAAGAACGAGAGTTATCCTGCTCAAGACAAGGAAGAAGACTACCGTTCACAAAACTTCAGACCCAAGTGGAAGCACTAAAGATTGTTGGGTAGCCAAAGAGGAAAGTCAAGCACAAAAGCAAATGCTTGGCTTTTATTATATCTCCAAACTGCTTCTTGTCATTTAATGGGTTGAATTGTTCCCGTACAAGTAAACCAATGATAGACTATTGGGAGAAAAATGAAGTATGGGAATATCTTTCGAATATTCCCATATAAAAAGTCATTGCCAGATCGGTTCTTTCTTCCAATGGTTTGGGAAGCCAATCTTATAAATTGGCATGTTAGGGTTTTCCTCTATCAGTGAAATGATTTTCTTCTTGTATGTATCCCCAGCATTAATTGCATTGCACAGGTATAACATGGAGGTAATTATTAGATAGGGCTTCTTTTTAGCAAACTCCGAAAGAGGATTTTGCAGCCATATACCTTTTGGATTACTGATGTCCATTGGACGTTTTACCATGTTTCGACTCCATACTCTGGAATGATGGGCTACAATATTTCTCAAATAGGATATAGCTTCAAGCCAGCTTGATAGTTCAGTATGGAAGTTAAGTCCGAAGTCATTAGCAATCCTTGCCTTTTCCGGTAGTTGATGATCAAGATTCTTATATATCTTTGAAAGAGTCCCGAAAGTAGCCACCTCAAAAATCACCCACGCATCAGGTTGCTGTGTAAGCGAAGCGCATTTTCCATCTTGCCATACTCCGTATTTATGCTTGTAATCTTTTATGAAAACTTCGCCGCTACGCATAAACTCGCCTATCAAATCATCCGTATGTTGTCGATGGAGGTCTTCATTTATAAATAGTTCCTTATCCATGTAGTAAAGCCCACCGTATGATTGTGAAAGGTGATAAATCATTTTAGTTCGTAATGCTATCTCAATGGCTTCAATGGCATCAAATAGTATCAAGCGCAATTCCTTGTCGAAGGAATAGCGTGAGATTACATCCTCAAATCTGGACTCATCTATAAAAATATGATGTTCCTTGTCTTTTTGCATATCCCACCAGTAACCTTTCAATCGATAGTAGCTGATATGGCTCAACTGAAGACGGGCAAACTCTTCGTTGTCTATTTTCATGCCTCTGTCTTTCAACAGTTCTATTTGCTCTTGAATGGAACGTGACTCTTTATTTGCCATAGTATATATAAAAAATGACTCGCCGGCAGATCTTACGGTATGCCAAGCGAGTACTGTTATCTTCGTGTGCGATAAATTCGCGACCAACTTTCTGCTTGCAAAGGTAAGCATTTTTTTTATTTCGACAAAATAATTGCAGATGAAATTTTATTAGGTAATAAGAATTACCATTCATGATGCTTTTGCAGCATTTCATCTACCTCCTCTCTTAGAAAGAGCAATCGACCATTGGCTTTGAGATAGGGAATCTTACCTGCCCAAACCCAGTTGTAGATAGTTTTTTGTTCTACTTTGAGTATCTTGGAAACATCTATGATGTCCAAGTATTCGGGTTTCAAGGGGGGATGGACGGTCGTATCAACAGATTGCTCTTGCAAGACAAGCAACCGGTTGAGTTTGTCCTCGACACTTATCAGCTTGTCGAACAGACGTTTTTGCCAAGTATCTTCGGTTTTATAATCTATGTACGGCATAGTTCTCCTTTCTGGTAGTTACCATTGGTATCTTGTGCCAAGATACGTTGTTCTTTCATGTAGGCGATGTATTTCTTCGCGGTTCTGTCTTTGATTTCCATTTCGCGCATTAGAACCTCACAAAGTTCTTGGTAAGTGAGCTTGAAAGAACTTCGGAAGGCTTCTTTGACAACGCTAATAAGTTCATCGGTCTTGCGCTTTTCCTTATCTTCTTTTGACTTCTCACCACGATAAACGTGCATATCGACAGACTTGTCCCATCCAAAAAGCATCATAGGTACGTCCAACGGACTTCCATCACGGACTTTCAACGCCTTGACCACCGAATACTCCGGATTGTCATCTTTCTCAATAGAGAGAATGCCTGCTGCCTTACGTTGAAGTTCCGAGCCGATATGACCCCGGAGTTTGATGCCGTTCGGCACGAAGTGCAACACGCAGATGATACAAGTATTATATATGCCGGCCAAACGGTACAACTCATCCACAATGGCGATGCTTTCCGTCTCATCGTTGGCAGAACGTATTAAATCAGCAATACCATCAATGACAACGAGGTGTATTCCACCATGCCTGTGATGGAACAAGTCCATACTCTCACGGATAAGTTTCAAGCGGTCCTTTCGGGAAAGTGAGGCAAGGTACAGAGAATGATAAAACTCCGGAACAGCTGTCATAGATGCCCTGCGCAATGTCTTGCCTAAGTTTTTGTGCAACTGTGCTTCAGACTGCTCCGTGTCATAATGTAACACCGCCCAAGCTTTGGAATTAGGAGCAATCTCCAGACCCAAAGTCTTCTCCGACTGCATTCGTTCCTTCACCAATGCTCCGGAAAGAATAGCTCCGACATAGTTGCTCTTTCCTGTTCCTTCGCCACCGGTGATACAAAACAAATTGTCCTGCGTGCCAATCGGCACTCCATTGACCGCAATAATCGCTCTGGAAGCATCAGGAGGGTTGTCGTAATTGATCTCACAAGAACGCAGCATCATAATCGTTTGTGTGTACATTCCCGAAAGTTTGTCTGTGAGTAAGTCTCGCAACTCGTTTTCCGTATGTCCCAAGGCGAAGAAGTCTGAAATGTCTTTTTCATTCTTTGTTCCTTCAAGAGGCAAAGCCAAATGCAACACGTTATACTTCGCCAGCAACTCCGCTTGTCGTTGAGCCTCTCGCAATCCCGTTTCATCCATGTCATAGAGCAGGACGATATGCCTGAAGCGCAGTTGCAGGCTTTCAATGATATTTTCCGGTATTGAGGCAGTTTCACTGTTAAAGCAGATGGCATTGAAATGGTGAGCGGAGAGCGACAATACGTCTTTCTCTCCTCCCGTGATGAAAAGAATGTCTCCTTTGTTGGGAAGTTGCTCGAAGCCGAAAACGTAATCTTCCTGTTTCTCTCCTCCGTAGAGAAAACGTAGTTTGCTGTTAGGACGATATATTTTTACGAAATCTCCCATCACGTAGCAGAACATCGGTTCTTCTTTCGTGGAAGTCAGCGTATAAGGCTTCCCTTGGTTGGAAACGGCTTCATAGCGAAACAACGACTTCACATGGTATCGCATCAGGATTCTGTCCGTTATTCCATATCGTAACCAAAAGTCCTTTTCTTCTGCACTGAAAGGTTGTTCATGAATATGAAACCATCTTCTGCTTTCTGACGATTTGGAGTCGGCAGACTTGTGCTTGACGAGGGACGCTGTAGATGTTCTTGTAAAACATCTTCTTTGTTCTGAAATTTTCCTTTCTTTGATGGGAATGTTTAGCCCCAAGTCGTGTATGATAGATGTCAGCACCTTTATGAATTCCGTTCGCACATCAAAGCCCAGAATCGCGGCAGTGAACCAAAAACAATCTCCGGAATATGCCTCGTTCCCAAAATCTTTCATGCGATAGCACTGTGATTGGGTGTCAAAGTAGATATTGCAAGATGCACGCTTGTCATCGTACAAGGGGTTGCGGAAATTACGTTTCGGCACGAACTCAATCGGCATGTAGAAATAAAATACCTCCAATCCACGGTTGGTCTTCTGCAAGATTTCTTCTTTCAAATTCATAGTTCTTCAAATAAAGTTTGGGAGTCATCGCCCATATATCCTTTCAAGACTCCGTCCTTGTAGGCATTAAGGCGTTGCAAGGCTTCCAAACGACGAAAGCCCTTGAAGGAAGCACGTCCGGTCTTGATGGCTATATACAACCCTTTGAAAGGATAGACCACATGGTTGCAGGAGACATACCTGTAAGGGACGGAGTTGGCCTCCCTCCATCTTGCAAGCGAAGCCTTTGATATTCCAAGCAATCGCAGGACATCTGATGTACTCAGTTCTATATTTTCTTCCAAAACTGCATAGTCATGTTTCAGTTCAAGAATGAAGCTTGTAATCCGATCCATACTTTCTTTCAAGGAACGTATTTCCTCCATGAGTGAGGCGGGAACCATGTTATTCTCTGTCATCACGCATCAATTTTTTGATAAGTTCCTCAATTGCTTTCACCAAATCATGAAGTTCAGACAGGTTGTCTTGCTTCTCTATCAGATGGATAAGGTGTATAATGTGCTGAAACATTCTTTTGTGGTCCACCTGACAAAGTTCATTCAGCAAAAAGATGAGATCTTCTCTCTCAATGGTGAAAAAGCGATGACTCTTATCAGAAGAGGAGTGCACTAAAGAATCGATCATTCCTTTGGGAAGATGTAAAAGCAGTACATCCATATCGAATGCGGCGGCACACTTGGTATAGGTTTCAATCCTCAAGTTCGCCTGCATCTTGCAATGTTTCAGGAAATTGGAATATTCCATACCTGCAATTTGGGCTTTCATCTTGCTGTTGTCGCAAGAAGACAGCATAATTTCAAGAGTGGGAAGCACGATAAACAAGCGTCCCTTTTCTCTTTGGGGTCTCATTTTCGTATGCATATATTTATTACTTTGATTTTCAATTGCAAAGTTCCATAGAAATGGACCTTTTTCAAGAATATTATATTGCCAATGTTGGCAATATAACACCATTTGCCCGTTTTGTCGGTTTCTCAAAAACATACAAAGCAACTACATAATGAATATTCGTCAGTGCACGGTGCAAGTCCCTTCATATATAAGGGCTTGCACCGTGCACTGAAAATTGTAGCCAAGAAGTTTATAACAACTTTTCTATCAAAAAGTTTGGAGACGGTTCATTTTTTATGTACCTTTGAACCCACGAATTGCAAGAGTGCAATTCTAACAGCGGTATCTATGAGTACGCTCTAAATACTCTCTTGTGGCTACAATATGGCTACACAAAAAAGTTTGAAACGTATAAAATGTTACGATACAAGGAGTTGCAGAGTTTAGTTCACTAACCCCTCTCTCCGCAAACAGGGGGTGTAAATCAACGAATCACGTGGTTTACACCCTTTATTACACCCCGAAACATAGCAAAGAATACTTACTTCCATAGGTATCTTAGCTCTTATCCATATCATGAAGAAATTTATTGCAATCAACAACTTTACAGAATAGAATCCTTTGCTTTTACAAATATACCATTATTGCCATGTATTATTTGTACAAAAGGTAAATCTTGTGATTGCTGTTCTTTCCATAGTTCTTCAAACTGTTTATTGTCTGTGTCACTCGGAGTATTAGGCATATTGGGGTGTGAATGCCATTCTCCCAAATAATGTACCTGATTATATGTGAGTTTTGTTATCCTTTCATATTCCGTTGTTAAACCTTTGATGCCACGAACAAATGATACGGTGGTCTGAATACTATCCTCAGAAGCCGGTACCATATAATATACATAAATATTATTGTAATCGCGGTCATAACTACCAAACAAACATCCCCCAGTTTCCTTATCTGGAGATGCGTCTGCCATCGCTTTTATTTCTTTTTCCACAGCATCGGAAATGTAAATATGAATCCCCTCTAAATCTTCATTGCGCCAGTTTGTTATGGTCATTGGTAAATTTACTACTGTTCCGTTTTCTGCATCAAAGTGCCAAATATTCAAACAAGCTTCCTTTTGTGCGTAATATTTTCTGATTTGTTTGGAAATGATAGCTGCCAATACACGTACATTCTCGTAATTAAGAACCATCGACTCCGACCTACAACTGAAACTATTAGTTCTCACGGTCTCTGTCTGCTCCAAATGCTGTACAAACCTTTTATCTACTATCAGATTCCGGTAATAGTCCATTTCTAACAAGTCTAGTTTAGAATGCCTATCCTGATCTTCCATTAGTAAAACAATCTCATCACCCTTAGGATTCAAAAAGGACGTACACCTACGATAAGCCTGTCCTTCTTTTGCAAGTTTTCTTTCGACGGCTATGGAAGTGCTAAAATCCATTACAAGCTCTGTATCCTTAAATAGTCGTTCTTTATCATTTGGGTTCAACGCAAGGAAATTTCCCTCTATGGTATTTATTTTCTGATTCAAGATGCCACGATAGGCTTCTTGTATAGAACGGACTTTAGAGGTCATCACCATATTGGTAGTAAGTGTGTGACGGCTAAGATTGTGTGGAAACAACATGTCACAATCAACTATGTTAACTTCCTCGGAGCACCCCTGTCTCACAAAATGATCGATTACAGCAGAGCCAAGTGTTCCTGTTCCAACAACGCTCACTTTCTTGAACCAGTCCTTGATTCCATTATTGACAGCATTTCCATCACGTGAAATCATAGAAATTAATAGTACAACTTCTATTGACAATTCATAAAACCATTGTTCAAAAGTTTCATGGCTTAGAGCCCTTTTTTTTTGAATTATTTCTTTTGGAGAATGTTTTGTTTTAATAAGAAACAAATCATGTGAAGTCCTTTTATTGTCTTCGCTTGTCTGAGTAATAAAGACCAATAAAACTACTGGTAATGTCGCCTTGCCCGCTACAGTATTTGTCAGAAAAGACAAAAGATTGTCCGCTAAAGAGAATTGGTCAGTTGACTGGACTGCTTTCAACTCCCCCATCGTCTGGGGTATACGCACAAAATTACTTGTATATACTTTTTCAGTAGGGATACTAACCAAATAGTGGGTAGCTTTGCCCTTTTCTACGAATTCCAATGTGGAAGAAAACTTAGTCTTCTTTGAATACTTCACGTACGGATTGGCATCAGAACGCTCATTCAAGATGCAACAAACTTCGTGAAATCCGAAGAATACTTCTAACGGGCGATTTTCCTCATGCAATTTGTTTATGCTATTCAGACTGAACCAGCGTCTTATGTAATTTAAAAAATCATGTGCATTAAATTGTGGTCGTATATCGGCAAATGCCACATCCGATATGCACAAAGATACAGGTCGTGCAAATGGCTTTGCATTTGAATGAGGCAATTCTGTTGGAAAATCTTTTCTTAACGCATATACTTCTGGCATATCGATGTCTTCAGGATGGCAGACGATAGCCACTTTCTCTTCATCGTATATTTTATAAAAAGGCTCATCAGGAATTTCAAGATGCGTCAAACACATTCTGATAATAATATTCCCCTTGCCATTTACATAACATTGTATATCCTTTGCGTATGGATGCCTCGTGGCAGCCTTATATATTGCCTTTGCCCTCGCAAATTTTAGGTGTTCACCTTGAATCGGAGAGCCTTTAATTATTTTATGATTGTATTCTCTCATACGCCGGCACGTGGTGCGGGATTTGATATTGAAGAAGTTCCAGCCACCGTAGCATTCTCTCTAAGTGTCTTTCCGTTCTCGTTAATCTTAAAAACAATAGGTTGTGAAATACTTCCCAACTTGCTGTGTGTTGCAGTATTAAGGAAGTGCGACGAACCTGCCTTTAGTTTTTTTACATATTCTTGTTTGGCCTCGTAGCAAGGAGGGTTATTATCATCGTCCTTAATTTCATTTGAAGAAGCCACAATATGAGCTGAATTTCCTATCTGCTTATTAAGAATATTTTCTGCCGATGGTTTTGTTTCTTCCTTATTATCTGAATCGTTGAAGAACGACCAAGAGCAATGGTGAGGTGCTAGGAAGATATTCCACTTTAATTTTTCTTCATCGGTGTTGTTGTCCAAAATATGCTGCCAGATTTCGTGTTCTGCATCACCAGCCATCAATACTTTACTTTTGTATCCAGTGTATCCTGCAATTTTGAATCCAAACTGGACGACAATAGAAGTCGCGTTCTTATCATCTTCCCTTTTGCTAGTTTCAACATCTTCTTTGAACGGAGCATGAATAAATATTTCCAACCAAGAAAGACTAGAGCCGTGTACACTTGTCACAAGTTTACCCGGGACGTAGCAATATCTACCATCATACTCCTTGTCTTTGTCATATCCGATGATTCTCAGGTAATTACCTTTTGTCCCATAGAAATTTGCATCATCGTCGTACAATTTGCGACGACGTTTAGCCTCTTTACGAATATCTTCAGCTGGTGCAGACAAATCATTTTTTAAGCCACGAGGTGTAATCCAAAGCTCTTCTATGATAATCTCGTCTTTGTTCTTGTCCTTATCATAGTTTGCCACATCTCCATGATAAAAGTTTCCAGCAAATCCTTTGCAATGATCATCATGGGGATGTGTACTGATAAAGAGATTGACAAAAGGACGTCCCAAGCTATCTTTATTCAGCTCCTTTAGTAAATCAGCCTTTATGTCAAACATTACTTGCTTTCCATGACCATCTGTCAAATCTGCTAGTATTTGGCAATCTACAATTATGGTCTTGCCGTTATCTAACTTTATCAGCGTGCAATCTGCATTGCCCACGGAATAGAATTTGATTATGTGTTCCATCATTATTTTGTTTTTAAATATTCAATCAACACTTCTCTTGCATAGTAGTACCCTCTTTCTTTGCAACGTTGTCCTGCTAATAGTATCACGGCAACGGATATTAACCATGTCCACCATAAATCATAGAGCTTAGGCATGATAATACTAACTGATACTATCACTAAGGTTAACATAACTCGTGAAAACGCATAATGTGCATTGAAATCTGGTACACGAGTCTTATCATTTGAGTTTGAATAAGTCATTGCTTTACCAAACATTTTTTTCTCATCAGCCTTAGCGTCATCAAGCTCCTGCCGTAAAAGCCTAACAGCCTTTTCGTACTCATAAAAACGTATACGACCAAAACCTGTATAATTTCGCATCTTACCACAGCAACTTGGTTTGGGTACTTTTAATAGTTTGTCAGAAGGCTTACCTCCCATAACCCAGTGATACAATGGCTCTAACAATGCACTTACCGCATTTAGCATATAGCCTATCACATAGGCCAATGACAGCAATATTACCACATTAATATTTGTTATATTCCAATCAATTGCTATTGAAAGCGTAAACAATAGGACAATACCACTTATTAGCGTACTAAAAACATCGTAATACTTGAAATTCATACTCCTCTTTATATCTATATTTGTTTATTTCTTAATGCCTTTGCAGGATTTACAACTGGCATATTTTGATATATTAACGTCCCGCTTTTAGAGGTAGAATATACATTACAGTGTTTACTCAGGAAATGTACGACAGCTCGGTTAGGATGCTTCTTGCTTCCCTTGGCACTAATTACCGCACTTGAAGGCTTTAGCATATCAATTACTTCGGTTGTTAAATTATGCTTGCTTCCGTGATGTGGCACTTTTAACACACAACCGGGGATTAACTGGGGATAATCTTCAACAGCATCTTTCAGAGTTGCACTGCAAGCATCTCTTGTCAACAGAACACAACGACTATCTGGATGGAAAAGTAAAATCAAGCTGGATTTATTTGTAGGCGATTCTTCCTTTACCTCATCCATTACGCTCCTAGCGTCTTCCTCGGTAGGCAATTCATCCTCCGCATATGTTTCTGCATCTGTTTCATCCTCTAATTCCGCAAAGTTTATTGCCATTTGATAGCATGCATCTTGGAAGAATTTCACCCTCGGTCCAATTATCATTAATGGCATTCCTATAACATCCTGTCCAAGAACAGGCTCGACAAGATGAGAATATAGTACTGCTTCATCTATCAAATTCCGAGCATCATCGGTGGGATGATTGTAGACTGCCTTGGCTGCAGCCTCTAATGTGCCTGTTTCATACAGCAACCTCCTATTATCATTCCGCATAAGAGTGTCTGGCCTGCGAATATAAAAATTGCATATCTCCACTTGTGGGTCAGTAAGAAGATTAAAGAATCCACCTTTGTGATCTTTATCTGGATGGGTACAGAATGCGTAATCAATGATGCTTTTGTTATTTTCCTTATGTTTTACATAAGTTTTTATCTTATTTGCATCACCTACATTTCCCGCATCAATTACTGCTGTCCACCAGCGTTCACCGTCATGGCAGTTGATAACTATAGCATCTGCATCTTCAACGTCAATTATTATAACTTCGTATTTCATACTGTAAAAATATATCTTTTAACGTAATCAGTAGCAAATCTTATACCTAAATCTTGTTGCATAAGGATGTTTGTAAAATTGACATATCTAAAACTAATGTCATGTCATTTTGTCATGATACTAATTAAGGGAGAATGAAAACAGAAAATCGAGTTTAAAAATGCTATGCTCTTTATTCAGTACACTACACACTATTTGATAGCCTTGAAAATGAAAATGCATTACAGATCAGCAATTTACAAAAAGACGGAAAATAGAAAGGTAGGGCTTTATGCTTGCAGCTCCTTGTGGTCGGCCAAACGATAACATTCAGTAATTTCACTTGCCGGTTTCATGAGGGTTGTCTTTTCTTAACTTAATTGATTATCAACCATAAACACACGAAAGACTATCCTCTTTTAGTTTTTGTTGAAACTGTTTTAAGGTAAAAACAGGCATTGCTTATCTTTAATTGGGTTTAATAGTATTTACGTAAAGTTCTTAATAAAGTAAGATTTTAAAGAAGATATTTAGTAGAATCAATTTTTAAGTGTAAATTTGGAAGCAGAAATCAATACACTCGAAAGCATGAACTATTAAATACTTTCTCGCGTACGCAGTTGGAGGAAGAGCCTGATAGCGTTACATTCAAGAGGCATAAACGATGTCATAGACGTTAAGTTTTGAAGGCTCTTTTGGGCACCGATCTCTTGCCCGACTGATCAGTATCTGACTGTGCTTTTGATAGATGTGCCTTTCTTTGGACAGCAGTGAACTTATGAAACTAATCCTGAAATTTATATCTCATGGTTCTTCAGTGCAAAACTTATATATCCGTGCAGTATTATTGCCGGGAATAATCCCCAACCCTTCCGGCTTGGTTGCACATTTTCTCAATCCTATGTCTAACTTATGTTATTCTAATCGATAAGTTAAATAAATAACCGTAGTCGTGTTCTTACAGTTGGAGTTTCTGGAATGACACGATAAGCAATAAAAAACTCACCTCATTAAAACTTTAACTAATATGAAACGACATTTAAGGCAAAGCGTGAAAGTCTTTATGGCATGGTCTCTGATGTGTCTGCTTCACATTGGCAATGCGTATGCGCAGAGCGAGTACACAACCCTTTATGGCTGTATGGCTTCGGATAAGCACGGTGCAGGCTTGTTCTCCTTTACAACAGCAAAACCAGGCTTTACGCCGATAAAGCTGGAAAACGGCCTTAAGGCATTGGGCGGAGGAGCCTTGGCTGAACATAAGTTCTTCTCCATCAATGCCGACGATCCGCAAAATCGAAGACTGTATATTTATGATGCAGACACTTGGGAATTGTTGGACGACAATCCGGTAGAGAACCCTGCCGTAGATCTTACCTACGACCCTGTCTCAAAGAAAGTCTACGGTTGTTTTACGAAAGGTCAAACTGTTATGCTGGGAACGATAGACGAAAGGGGCAAACAGCAGACTATTGCTAATATGGATGTGCTTCCTTCGGCATTGTTCTGTGACAGAGAAGGACAGCTTATGATCATTGGGCAAGACGGCATTCTCTATAAATTAGACAAACAGACGGCTAAAACGGAGAAAGTAGGCGCAACCGGTATTATGCCCTTCTTTGTACAGTCGGCAACAGTCGATCCTAATACCGGCAAGTGCTTTTGGACGTCTATGACGCAAGAAGGTTCAGGCCTACAAGAGGTGGATCTCTCTACGGGTAAGGCGAAGCAAATATATGCCTTTGAAAATGTAGAAGAAATCGTAGGTCTTTTTATCCCAATTGTAGCCAAAGTTACGGCCCCTGCAATGATAGACGATATTATGCTGCAGTTTGACGGTGGTTCGCTTACCGGTAAAGTCGTTTTCAATATGCCATCAAAGACCAAAGGCGGGGCTGCCATAGCGGGTAAGCTTGCCTATAAACTGATGGTAAACGATAAAGTGTATGAAGGGAAGGCTGTTGCAGGCTCGCAGGTTGTTATAGATATGACGCTCACCGAGGGAAACAAAAAGTTGGTGCTTGTCACGACCAATGCTGCCGGCGAAGAAAGCGACCGAGCCGTAAAGGTGATGTGGGCCGGACAAGATGCCCCCGCTGCTGTAACAGGCGTAAAACTACATAAGGAAACTCCGGAACGAGTAAGACTCTCCTGGAACGCTTCAACAGAAGGTAAACATAAAGGCTATGTTGACCCGTCTACAATTACATACAAAATTGTGCGTTATCCCGATCAAGTAACATTGCAAGAAAACTTTAAGGAAACGACGCTCACTGACAACCTCGCCCCAACAGAACTTGTGAAATATTGGTATATAATTATGCCGACAACTAACGGCAAGCAAGGCGAAGAAACGCTATCCAACAAGGTGATTATGGGGCCAAGCTATGAAACTCCTTACAAAGAATCATTTGCGACACAAGAAAGTTTTGAAAAATATACCGTAGAAGACTGCAATAAGGATGGGATCACATGGGGCTACAATATATATGGTAACTATGTAGAATATTCCGGTATTAAAAAAGGAGATGACTGGCTCATCTCGCCACCGGTGAAATTAGAAAAGCGGGGCTACTATAAACTCTCGTTCAATGTTCGATGCCTTTCAGCAAATGTACATCAATTGTCTGTATTTTCCGGCAGTTTGCCCGACACGGAAAGTATGAAGCAACAACTGGTGCCGACGACCGAGTTCAAGACAGACTTTATGGACAAACTGGTAGAGCAGAAGTTTATGGTGGATAATGACGGAGACCGCTATTTCGGTTTCCATACGACAGGAGAGCTTGGAGCGCCCGTCACGCTCAATCAGATTTGTGTGGAAAGAATATCATCGATTGATGCGCCTGCTTCCGTATCTGACCTGAAGCTTGTTGCCGGAGAAAAGGGAGCACAGAAAGTCTTCGTATCGTTCAAGGCTCCGGTAAAAACGATTGGCGGCAGTCAACTCACAGCTATAGACCGTGTGGAATTGTTCCGCCTAACGGAGAATGGCGAAAAGAAAATTAAGACCTTCACAAGCGTCAAGCCCGGTGCTTCCTTGGAGTTTACGGATAATGAGCCGGCACTCAAGGAAAACACTTATCGGGTAGTTGCCTATAACACAGAAGAAGCAGGCGATGATATTACCGCAACGGTATATGTAGGACAGGATGTTCCAGGAAAAGTTTCCAACATACGATTGAAAGAAGTAGGAAATGCCATTGTAGAAATATCGTGGGATGCTCCCACTAAAGGTGTGCACGATGGGTATATAGATGTCTCGAAGCTCACCTATCACGTAAAGCGCAATGGTTCGCTCCTTGTTGGGGGAAAGCCTGCATCTTCTCTTCACGTGACTGACAGTATAAACGACTTGGGCGCAGACCAATTCTTCGTGGGCTATGAAGTCGTTGCTTTATCAGAAGCCGGGATGGGCCAAGGTGTTATTTCTCCATTCCTGACTGTAGGAGCTCCTTATGACGTCCCGTTTAAGGAATCTTTTGTCAATGGTAAAGGTGCAAAAGGCTGGGGAAACAACGCAGATAAGGAAGGCGTGAGTTGGTCTGCCCGTATGACCAGTGCCGAGGATTCTCAAGATGGCGACAAGGGCATCATCTCACTTGTACCCTATATGCCGGATAATGGAAAGACAGAGCTTTTGTCACCAAAGATTGCTATTGGCAAGACGGTTCATCCAAAACTTTCGTTCTGGTTGCGCCATACGGCTATTGACGAGTCTTTGAAGGTAATCATTTATTCTGCCGATAGGAAGGAACATCAGATGAGAGAAATCAAACTCAATGAGAACCCTGACGAGTGGCAGAATTATGTGATAGATTTAGGAGAATATCGCAACGAGGAGTTTATACAAATAGGCCTTCAAGCATTTAACTTGCCGGTGAGGAGTAAGATAGATATGGACAACTTATCGGTGTTTGATGATCTGAAACGCAACCTTGGCATTTCTGAAATAAATGTCCCGCAACGCGTTCGCGTAGGCGAACAAGGCGAAGTTGTGATTACGGTGTCAAATCAGGGAACAGAGAAAATCGATGCCTTTACCGTAGAGTTATATGATAAGGACAACAAGCTGATAGCCTCTTCAAATGGCGCAGGAATAGAACCGGCGGGACTGCAAAAGGTAAACCTGATCGTCATACCGCAGGCTAAGGATCTCTATGAAATGACGGTGACAGCCGTTGTGAATTGTCAAGGCGATCAAAACTTATCCAACAACAGCAAGACGGGCAAGTTTGCAGTTGCGCCTTTATCTTATCCGGCTCCTACAGAATTGAGAGGTATGAAAAACGGCACCAATGTCAAACTCTCGTGGAAAGCCCCCGACTTGACAAAGCCTTATTACGAAACTACCTTTGAATCGTTTGAGGACTACCCATCATTCACGGTCTCGGATCTTGGAGAATGGAGTATGATAGACGCTGATGCAAAAGAATACACGATGCAGTTCCGTACTTCCGACGGAAGGTGGATAGACTATGAGAATTGCGCCGGACCTATGGCTTTTCAACTGATTGATCTCTCGCAGATAATAGGAACAGAAGATGAGGGCTGGAGCAGTGCATCAGGCAAGAAAATACTAATTTCCGTCTATAGTTCAGGAGGAGGAAACGACGACTGGCTTATCTCTCCGGAACTTACCACCGAGGCCCAAACCATTTCTGTATGTGCGAAGAGTCTCAACTACGAAAGGAGTGGACTCGAATCTATGGAAATTCTCTATTCCGAGACAGATAAGCAGGCAGAGAGTTTCAAGTTGTTGAAGCAAGTGAGCGAGATCCCCACGCAGTGGACGGAATACAAGTTCGACCTGCCTAAGGGCGCGAAATACTTTGCCATTCACTCTAAAAAGGCCAACAGTGCACTTATGATTGACGATATTCGATACGTAAAGGCGGGGACGAAACAAGTGCCGCTCAACTTGCAAGGATACAATGTATATCGTGATGGAGAGAAGCGCAACGAGGCATTGCTTAATACCCTTACTTTTGTTGACAATAACATTGAAGAAGACAAAACGTACAATTATTTCGTCACAGCAGTATATGCACAAGGCGAATCAGACTTCTCCAATGTCTACCAGCAATCTGCCACCTCTTCTGTAGAAAACATAGCCGACGGAAACACCTCCGTCAGCGTCAAATCGGCGGACGGACAGATTATCGTGAAGGGTCTCAATGGGCAGCAACTAAGTCTTTATACGCTTTGGGGTACGAAACTATATACGACTTCGGGCAAAGAGAAGCTCGCCCTACAAGTTCCGGCCGGCGTTTATATTGTAAGGATAGATCAATCATCCTATAAAGTGATCGTAAAGTAATTCCGATGTAAACAGAGGACCAGCATGTACAAGCATTGCTTAACAGCCTCAAAGCATAAGGGCGGTTAGCTCTTGAAACGGCAATGCAACCAATAGACAGTCAGAATGCTCCATTATGGGGCATTCTGATTTTGTAAGCTATCGATTAGATACAGCTCTCACATACACAAGGACGTTATGGAGGAAGCCCCACTTTCCACTCGCGGGGCAAACAGCAAAACGCGATTGCTATCTTAACAAAGCACTTTCTTCTTGCGTTTCTTCGCTTATACTTCTTAAAACTTGTATCTTTGTGGCAATACTAATAGTTGTATCTCGTATAAAAATCATCGTATGGCGATAATAAATAGAATAAAAGCCGTGTTGGCTGAGAAGCAATTGACGAGTAAATGGCTTGCCGAGCGATTAGATAAATCTGAAAACACTATTTCTAAGTGGTGCTCCAATAAAGTACAGCCTTCCTTGGAAAACCTTGTTGAGATTGCCAAGATACTTGACGTTGACGTCAAGGTGTTGTTAGTTTCAACAAAATAATCGCTTATGGAGCTGATTGACAACATACAGAAGTCCTTTGCAGAAGCGGGAACAGGAACGGCTGCGCAAGGAGATAGAACAGCTGGAGCGAAGCATACACAACGAGCGCGCACTCAATAGGAAAATGCAGATTTACAATCAAATCAAGAAACTCAAAGGTTTACTTGCCGCGAGTAATTGAATATGGAAACAAAAGAAATCACCATGCTACTCTCAATGGGGGAGCGAATCAATTTTGAGACAAAAAAAGCAGAGAATAATATTCCCAAGTCTATATGGGAAACATATTCTGCCTTTGCCAACACTATTGGTGGCTATATCCTTTTGGGAATATCGGAGGAAAAAGGAAAAGAAGGAAACCGACTCTACATTACAACAGGTCTCAAAGATCCTGAAAAACTAAAGAAAGAGCTATTCGATACCTTAAATAGCGAAAAAGTCAGTACTAATATCCTGACAGATCATGATGTAGAGGTCGTGAAGTATGAAGAAAGATTTCTATTGTCTATACATGTTCCTCAAGCAGATTATCGACAACGTCCTATATACATAAATGGAAATCTAAATAAAGGCACTTATAAACGTAACCACGAAGGAGATTATCATTGCACAGAAGAGGAGGTAAAAGCAATGATACGAGACTCAAATGATGCAGGTAATGACGGTATTCTGATAGACCACTATAATATGGAGGATATAGATATGCCCACGCTGAGTGCTTTTCGCAACCGGTTTCGTTCTGCCAATCCGGAACATTTATTGAACGACTATGATGACAAAGAGTTTCTTAGAAATCTAGGAGGATATACAAAGGACAGAGCAACGGGGCGAGAGGGGCTGACTTTGGCCGGCCTTCTTATGTTTGGAAAGGGATTGGCAATAAGAGAACGCTTTGACAATATTCGTTTGGACTATCTGGATATGACAAATCTACAACCTGATAGTCGTTGGAGCGATAGGATTACCTATGACGGTAGTTGGGAAAACAATCTCTATAATTTCTTTACACGTGTGTTAGCAAAGTTAGTCCGTGACATAAAACGCCCATTTGTTCTTAAAGGCGTAGAAAGAGAAGACGACACGCCGCTACACAAAGCTATCCGTGAAGCTTTAACCAATCTTGTGATTCATGCCGATTATATGATAGAAGGAGTATTAAGGGTTGAGAAGCACGACGACCGATTCTTCTTTTCTAACCCTGGCTCTCTTAAACTGCCGATTGCAGATATCTACAAGGGGGGAAACTCGAAAGCACGCAATCCTCATATCCAATCTATGCTGCGTATGCTGGGATATGGTGATAATATAGGCTCTGGTTTCCCTACTATCGTAGATGCCTGCAAGAAAGAAAACTGGCGGAAGCCATTACTCTGTGAGTCTAGCGAATTGCATACCGTAGAGTTGACTATTTCTATGAAATCAGTCATATCAGAAGAATGCATACAGCAGCTACGTGCTATTCTTGGTGAAACGACCTTTCAGTCGCTTGATAACGAAGAAGTCTTTATTCTCTCTGTTGCTTTGACAGAAGATACCGTAACGAATAGTTTGATACAAACACTTTTAGACAAGAACTCTCTACAAGTTGGGAAACTCTTATATTCGTTAGTTGAAAGGAACATTCTTGTCTCACAAAGCAAAGGACGTTGGACTTCTTATGAAGTCAATCGAGACTTTATAAAAATTGAAAAGTCAAGGAGTAAAAGTCAAGGAGTAGCTGATGAAAAGTCAAGGAGTAAAAGGCAAGGAGTAGTTGATGAAAAGTCAAGGAGTAAAAGTCAAGGAGTAGTTGATGAAAAGTCAAGGAGTAAAAGTCAAGGAGTAGCTGATGAAAAGTCAAGGAGTAAAAGTCAAGAAGAAAAGCAAATGCGGATACTGGAATTTTGCAAAACGCCACGAACGCTTTTAGAAATAGCAAAAGAATTGAACTTATCTGACCGCTATTATATGAAGCGAAACTATATAGATCCGTTATTAGAGCGTGGAAGCCTATGTACACAGCAGAAAAGCAAAACGGCTCCGACACAAAAATATATGGCAACTGAAGCTGCCAACAAATAAAGTATAATCAGCCAATACATCACACAATATGAATATAAAGAAACAAGCATTGACCTCGGCTGCCCATAGCGAGTTTACGCTCGAGGCGCTCAAGCAGATTGCGCCCTCGGCTTTTACGGAGGTGCGCGGCGCCGATGGAGAGCTTACGCACAAGGTCAACTTTGATACGCTGCGCGAACTCTTAGGCGATGCTATCGCCGATACCGACGAAGAAACTTTTGGCTTCCAGTGGGTGGGCAAGCAGGCCGCGAAGCGGGCGGCGGCCGAGCCTACACGGCTGACGCTGCGCCCCGTGGTGGAGGATAGCGCAGACTGGGACACGACGGAGAATCTCTACATCGAGGGCGACAACCTCGAAGTCTTGAAGCTCTTGCAGCGCGCCTATCTTGGCAAGGTGAAGATGATCTATATCGACCCGCCTTACAACACGGGCAACGACTTTGTCTATAATGACGACTTTGCCATGAGTAGCGAGGAAATGGACGAGGCGCTCGGCAATCTCGATGAAGAGGACAACCGCCTACGCAGAAACCTCGACTCTAACCCCCGTTATCACTCCGACTGGTGCTCCATGATTTACAGCCGCCTCCTGGTGGCGCGCACCCTCCTCTCCAACGATGGCGTCATCTTTATCTCCATCGACGATAACGAGGTGCACCACCTACGTAACATTTGTGATGAAGTCTTTGGAGCTGAGAATTTCATCGGGGCAATTGCTTGGAGGAGATTCAATTCTCAAGCTAACGTTGGAATCTTCGCTAAAGTGAAGGATACCGTACTCATATACGGACGAAGTCTTAAGGATGTTAAGTTTGGGAGAGTACCTTTGACGGAAAAAGCTAAAAAAGAATATCAATACCGAGATGAACGAGGAGTTTATGCTAGGCGACCTTGTATCGACAGCGTAAGGGGGAGTCATAGTTTTGAGGTCCTCTTACCCAATGGTTCTATTTTGAAGGATAACTGGACTATTACCCAAGCGAAGTTTGAGGCTCTAGATAAGGATGGACTTATACATTGGCCTCAGAATGGTGGTAACCCAATGCAAAAAGTGTATCTAGTAGATGCTATCCAAACAGGACAAATAGCTTGTGACTTTTGGGGGAGTGAGTACGGGAACAACAAAAACTCCGCGGATGAAATTAAGGCATTGTTTTTTGGAAAAAGGGTATTTGATTTTTCAAAGCCGATCAAGTTAATCAACAATATTCTTAGTTTGGGCTGCCCTACTCCTGACGACTCCATTATCCTGGACTTTTTCTCCGGCTCAGCCACGACGGCTCACGCTGTGATGCAGCTTAATGCAGAGGACGGAGGCAAGCGCAAGTACATCTGTGTGCAGCTGCCCGAGGAGACTCCTGAGGGTAGCGAAGCACGCAAGGCGGGTTACAACACAATTTGCGACATCGGCAAGGAGCGTATCCGCAGGGCCGGCAAGAAGATTAAGGAGGAGCATCCCGACGTGGCTGAGGGTCTCGACACGGGTTTCCGCGTGCTGCGTGTAGACTCGTCGAATATGGAAGATGTGTATTTCGAGCCGGCAGCTTTGCAATAGGATAGTCTTTTCAGCCAGGTGGACAATGTGAAGCCCGATCGCACAGAACTGGACTTGCTCTTCGGCTGTATGGTCGACTGGGGCGTGGAGCTAAGCTACCCGCTGCGCCAAGAGGAGATAGCCGGAAAGCATTTGCACATCGTCAACGAAGGGGCGCTCGTGGCTTGTTTTGACAAAGAAATCAACCTTGAGGCCATTCGCTATATAGCCAAGCTGAAACCGCTGCGCATCATTTTTAGAGAGTCGTGCTTTGCCACCGACGCCGACAAGCTCAACATCTACGAGCAGTTTAAGCAACTCTGCGGCTGGAGCGACGACGATGTCTACGGTCGCATCCATGTGTTATAAGCATAGTTTACCGATCATCAAGCAAATATGGAATACGACAGTTGCTATACCCCACAATGTCCTCGCCGCGAGGAATGTACGCTTTGGCACAACGCTCAGCGCGCGCTGACGGAGGGCCTCACCTTTTTGGGCGTAGCCAATCCGCAACACATCGAGAAGGCGGGCGGCTATGACCATTGTCCGGCGTTTCATCAATGGGAATTGCGGCAATTTGCCCGTGGCATGCGCTGGCACTATGGGGCGCTCACGGGCGACGCCCAAGCCGCCATCCACCAAACGCTTGAGAGCCATTTCGGACACGCGCTGATGGGGCGCATGCGCCGCGGCGATGAAGTAATTTCACCCGAAGATCAGGCCCACATTCGCAAGGTGTTCACCCAATTTGGCCAAGGCGTAGAGCCGGAGTTTAAGGGCTTCGAGGCGCACTACGTAAAACCGCCGCGACGGAAGTAAAGCATAGGACAAATTCCCCCCGCAGGGACGAACACGTCCCCTAAGTGGGACGAAAAAGTTCCATAGCCGGAACGACGACGTCCCATAAGTGGGAGGTGAACTTTAGTCCGCATCTCGACAAGACAAGAATCAATATGAAAATACAATTCAAACATCAGGGCTTTCAGCGCGACGCCGCACGAGCCGTCGTGGATGTCTTTCGCGGGCAGCCGCTGCAAGATGCCTTCGCGTACCGTATGGATGCGGGCAAGGGGAGGCTGCAACTGGAGACGCAGGGCTTTCGCAACCACGACATTCTGCTCAGCGACGAAGAGCTGACCCGCAATATCCGTGAAATCCAAACCGGCCAAGATCTAAAACCCATCGACCGCGTGCTGCGCGACGCTAACGGCACGCCAGCGCTAAGCATCGAGATGGAGACGGGTACGGGTAAGACTTATACCTATATCAAGACCATGTACGAACTCTACAAGCACTATGGCTGGACGAAGTATATCATCGTTGTGCCGAGTGTGGCGATTCGCGAGGGTGTCATCAAGAGTCTTGAGACGATGGCCGACCATTTTGCCGAAGAGTATGGCGAGCGTATGCAGCATTTTGTTTACGACAGCAGTCGGCTTACGGCCATCGACCGGTTTGCCTCCGATGCCAAGATACACGTAATGGTCATCAACACGCAGGCCTTTAACGCCACGGGGGCAGATGCCCGCCGCATCACGATGAAGCTGGAGGAGTTTGCTTGGCGCAGGCCGATCGACGTGATTGGCGAGACGCGCCCCATTCTCATCATCGATGAGCCGCAGAGCGTGCTGGGGGCAGACAAGAAAAACAAGACCCGCCAGGGCCTGCGGCAGTTTAACCCGCTGTTTTCGATCCTTTACAGCGCCACGCACCGCAAGGACGACATCTACAACCAAGTGTATCGCCTCGATGCCATCGATGCCTTCAACAAGCGTCTGGTCAAGAAGATCGAGGTGATGGGCGTGGAGCAGGTAGGCACAACGGCCACCAACGGCTATCTCTACCTCGACGCCATCGTTATCGCAAAGAAGAAGGGCGAGGCGCCCCGCGCCCGTATCAGTTTTGATGCGACCGGCAAGACGGGCTTGCGCACAGTCACCCGACTGGTCGACGAAGGCTTCGACCTCTACGCAGAGAGCGGCGAACTGGAAGCCTACCACGATGGTTATATCGTGGAGCGGATTGACGGCGTCAAGGGCTGCATCAGGCTCAGTAGCGGGCAGGAAATCTACGAAGGGCAAGCCGTGGGTGCGATCACCGAGGATGCCCTCCGCCGCATACAGATTCGCACGACGATACAGAAGCATTTCGAGCGCGAGCGCCAACTCTATAAGCAGGGGATCAAGGTGTTGAGCCTTTTCTTCATAGATGCTGTAGAAAAATATCGCATCTACGAGGCCGGCGGAGAGACCCGCAAGGGCCGATGGGCTGAGATTTTTGAGGAAGAATATGTCTCCGTACTGAATGAAGTGCAGAGCCTCTTTTGGGACAAGGACTACAAGGAATATCTTAAGCGTATAAGTCCGGAGCAAACGCACGCCGGCTATTTTTCGCAAGACAAGAAAGGAAAAATGATCGACTCGAAGGTGAAGCGCGGCGAGACGACGGCCAACGACCCCGATGCCTATCAATTGATTATGCGCAACAAGGAGCGTTTGCTCTCGTTTGCCGAGCCCACGCGCTTTATCTTTTCCCACTCGGCCCTGAAGGAAGGTTGGGACAACCCGAATGTGTTTCAAATCTGTACACTCAAGCAGAGCGACAATGAGGTGAAGAAACGGCAGGAGGTAGGGCGCGGTATGCGTCTATGCGTGAATCAGCAGGGTGAGCGGCAGGATAGCGACCTTTTAGGCGATGGCGTGTACGACACAAACGTGCTGACGGTCGTAGCCAGCGAGAGTTATAAGAATTTCTCCGAGGCACTGCAGAAGGAGCTGGCCGAAAGCATCACTTCGCGCGCTGTGCTGGTGACTGCGGAGTTGTTTGCGGGTAAAACCATCGTGAAAGCCAACAACGAAAAACTGACGCTTACAGCTTCGCAGGCTGCGACCATCATGGAGGAACTCATTGCGGCGGGTTATGTAAGAAAGCAGAAGCTCACGGAGAAATATTTTGAGGACAAGCGGGCGGGTACGCTAAAGCTCGACGAATGGCAGGAGGAGCAGGCAGCCATTGTCAATGAGTTGGACAAGGTGTTTAATCCGGAAGTGCTCAAAGTGGACAACGGCCGCGGGAAAGAAACCGCAAAGTTTCAGCAAGAGCGCTTTGAGAAGAAGGCGTTTCAAGCTCTGTGGAAGCGTATCAATAGCAAGACCTATTATGAAGTGGACTTTGAGACCGAACATTTAATCCGGAAAGCCATTGCAGGACTGGACGGGTCGCTCCACGTCACGGCCATTCATATTGCCATTACCTCGGGTACGCTGGAGAATATTCGGTCGAGAGAAGAACTTGAAGCCGGACAGGCGATGCAAGCGGGCACAACGCGGAATGTGAAGGTAAACGAGGCCGTGTCCGGTGGAGTGCGCTATGATCTTGTAGGCGAATTGGTGCAGCGAACGGGCTTGAAGCGCAACACGATTGTAAGGATCCTCACCGGCATCAAGGCAGAGACCTTCGGCATGTATCGCAGAAACCCCGAAGAGTTCATCATCCGTGCCGGCAAAATCATCAATGAGCAGAAAGCTATGGCGGTGATCGAACACATTGCTTACCATAAGCTGGATCAACACTATGAATCCGACATTTTCTCCGAGCAGGAGCTTCGCGGACGTATCGGCATCGATGCTATAGAGAGCGAGAAGTCGCTCTACGACCTTGTGGTCGTGGATAGCCAAGGCGTAGAAAAGCAATTTGCCGAAGAGCTGGAGCGGCAAGATGAGGTTGAGGTCTATACGAAACTGCCGCGCGGCTTTTATATCAATACGCCCGTAGGCAAATATAACCCGGACTGGGCCATTGTCTTCAAAGAAGGCGTAGTGAAGCACATCTATTTCGTAGCCGAAACAAAAGGCTCTGAAGAGATCACGCAGCTCCGCGTTGTGGAGCGCGCGAAGATAGCCTGTGCTGTTCACCACTTTGCGTCGATCTCGGACAGTCAGCTCAAGTTTGGCGTAGTCAAGAGTTATGAAAAGCTTAAAAATATAGTTATGCAGGATTAGGCGATGAGCTGCTTTGATAGCAGCTAAAGCCTGCCCGACGAAAGTGTGTAAGCCCGAAGTCGCGTTGTATTTTGCAACGAAAAAGAATAGCGAAAACGAGGCTTACGCACTTTTTAGGCTCACTTCAATATTTGATATTACGCTTTTTATACCTAACTTTGCTCGCTGTGATTAGGAGTGCTTTGTCAGTAAGCGTACGTACAAGCATTTTAACGCAGCATTTTACATAATAACAATCAAATAGTATGAAAAAAGCATGGAGAGGATTTACCGGCACAAAGTGGGTCGATGAGGTCAACTTGCGCCAGTTTATTCAAGACAACTACACCACTTATGAGGGTGACGCTTCATTCCTCGAAGCTCCAACTGAAGCAACGGACAAACTTTGGGGTATGCTCAAAGAACTGCAAAAGCAGGAGCGCGCGAAAGGTGGCGTATTGGATATGGAAACGGAAATTGTTTCCAGTATGACGGCCTATGGCCCTGCCTATATCGGAGAGGGAACTAAGGAGCAGGAGAAGATTGTCGGTTTGCAAACGGATAAGCCTTTGAAGCGCGCCTTTATGCCCTATGGCGGTATTAAGATGGCGGAACAGGCTTGCACAACTTATGGCTATGAACCTTCTGCAAAGCTTCACGAAATATTTACGAAGTATTGCAAGACGCACAATGATGGCGTATTCGATGCTTATACGGATGAGATGAAGCTCGTCAGACACAACCATATCCTTACAGGTCTTCCTGATACGTATGGACGTGGGCGTATCGTCGGCGACTATCGTCGCGTGGCGCTGTATGGTGTAGACTTCTTGATTAACGAGAAAGCAAAGGATCTGCGCAATTGCGGCGACGGCACGATGACGGAAGAAGTAATCCGCTTGCGCGAAGAGATCTCTATGCAGATCAAGGCCTTGAAAGAGATGAAAGAGATGGCGGCCATCTATGGTTACGACATTTCTGAACCGGCCAACAATGCGCACGAAGCTGTGCAGTGGCTCTACTTCGGCTACCTGGCAGCGATCAAAACGCAGAACGGCGCGGCGATGTCGGTAGGTCGTATCTCTACTTTCCTCGACATCTATATTCAGCGCGACTTCGAAGAAGGAACGCTTACGGAGAAAGAAGCGCAAGAGCTCATTGACCACTTGGTGATGAAGTTCCGTATGGTGAAGTTTGCCCGCATTCCGTCTTACAACCAACTCTTCTCCGGCGACCCTGTATGGGCTACGCTCGAAGTGGCTGGTTTAGGTATGGACGGTCGCTCTATGGTCACCAAGACCGACTTCCGCTTCCTCCACACGCTGGAGAATATGGGGCCATCGCCTGAGCCCAACCTCACCGTTTTGTACAGCTCACGCTTGCCCAAGACCTTCAAGGACTATGCGGCAAAGATTTCTATCGCGACAAGCTCTATACAATATGAGAATGACGACGTGATGCGTCCTATTTGGGGCGATGATTACTCGATCTGCTGCTGCGTATCAGCTACGCAGACCGGTAAGGAGATGCAATTCTTCGGTGCTCGTGCCAACCTCGCAAAGTGTGTCAACTATGCGATCAGTGGCGGTGTAGATGCTAAGACGCGTGAGCAATGCGGTCCGGCTTATCGTCCGATCGAAGGCGACGTGGTAACTTATGACGAGTTTATGCCGCGCTTCAAAAATATGATGGAATGGTTAACGGGGGTTTATGTAAACACGCTGAACCTTATCCATTATATGCACGATAAGTACTTCTATGAGGCTGCCGAACTTGCACTGATCGACACCGATGTGCGTCGTACTTTCGCAACGGGTATTGCAGGCTTCAGTCACGTAGTTGACTCTATTTCGGCTATTAAGTATGCTAAAGTCAATATTATCCGTGACGAGACCGGCTTCCCGGTAGAGTATAAGACAGAAGGCGACTTCCCGCGCTATGGTAATGATGATGACCGCGCCGATGAAATCGCTGTATGGCTGTTAAAGACTTTCATGAGTATGATTCGCAAGCACCATACTTATCGTAAGTCTGAGCCGACGACAAGTATTCTTACCATTACTTCTAACGTGGTATATGGCAAGAATACGGGTAACACACCCGACGGTCGTGCTTCCGGCGCGCCGCTCGCTCCGGGTGCAAACCCATCTTACGGCGCAGAGCAGAATGGTTTGCTGGCATCGTTGAACTCAACGGCGAAGATTCCTTATGAATACGCGCTTGACGGCATTTCCAACACGCAAACAATCAGCCCGGATGCACTCGGGCACAATGATGAGGAACGCATTAATACGCTCGTAGGCGTGATGGATGGTTACTTCAATCGTGGCGCACACCATTTGAACGTGAATGTCTTTGGCGTAGATAAGCTGATCGACTGTATGGAACACCCCGAGAAGGAAGAGTATGCTAACTTCACCATCCGTGTGAGCGGCTATGCAGTGAAGTTCATCGACCTTACGCGCGAACAGCAGTTGGATGTTATTGCACGTCGCTCACATGGTTCTATGTAACGTGGATATTCATCAAACAGATAATTCCAAATTACAAACTACTGACAGTATGCTTCAGGTCCATTCCATCGAATCTTTTGGTTCGGTGGATGGGCCTGGAATACGTTTCGTGATCTTTCTTAAAGGATGCGCGATGCGGTGTCAGTATTGTCATAATCCGGATACGTGGAGCAGAGCGGGCGGACAAGTTCGCTCTGTTGATGAGGTCTTAGCTCAGGCGCAACGCTTTCAAAGTTACTGGGGAGAGCAAGGCGGCATCACGGTGAGCGGTGGTGAAGCATTGCTACAGATGCCTGCACTTACCGAACTGTTTCGCAAAGCCAAGGACTTAGGCATCAATACTTGTCTGGATACTTCCGCTCAACCTTTCAGTAGGGAGGCGGCCGCTTTCTCAGCTTTTGAAGAGTTAATGAAGTATACCGATTTGCTTCTGCTGGACATCAAGCATATTGATAGCAAAGCCCATAAGCAACTGACGGGTTGGGGCAACGAGAATATCCTCGACTGCGCACGCTATCTCTCTGAGATCGGCAAGCCGGTATGGATAAGACACGTATTGGTGCCGGGCATCAATGATAATGATGAGGCACTATACGGACTTCGTGCTTTTATTGATACATTAAGCAATGTTGAGCGTGTAGAAGTGCTACCTTATCACGCCTTAGGCGTCTATAAATGGGAGCAGTTAGGAATGCCCTACGCACTTACAGACGTTAAACCACCTACGGAAGAAAGTCTGCTTCACGCACGCAAGATATTAACTGCGTAAGAAGTTCTTTTATTTTGAGGCGTAATGGATAATTTGTAAGGCTAAGCAGCCCAAATTATCCATTGCGCTTTTTTGCAAAACAACACCTTGCGGATAACACATTATTTAGAAGCCGATGTCTAAATGACTTTGATGATACTGACCTACAAACGTGTGTAAGTCTAAAGCATTCCATCTTTTACTTTCCATCTTTTAGTATCAGCCAACACAGTATTGCTGATTCATTTTCAAAGTTACGAAATGGAGTCTCAACACGTTGATACAGCTGTCTCTACACGCTGAGACCAGCGTCTCTACTCGTTGATACGATCGTCTCCACACGTAGAGACACTAAATATGCCCCTATCTATGTCCGAAAAGCTAAGTTCAGATAAGTTTTATGGTAATGTCCCTCAAAGTGTGTAAGCCTCGCTTGTTCTTATCTTTGTAATTGAAGAAAAAAGAAAGTAACTATGAAGCTTACACCGTCACAAGTCGGCATTTATTTTGGAAATGCTGTCATCAGGGTCTGGAATAAATTACGTTTCCTCATTTTATGAGATACTTTCTTTCAGCAAGATCGCGCTTCTCTCTCTCACGAACTTTACTCCCGTGAGCTTAGTATGAGGGCATTTTAGATTACAGAAATTAAAACAAATAAGGCTCACAGAAGAATGGACGTATTATTCTCACTCCTCTATGAGCCTTTGTCTTGTTTTAAATAAGGTTGACACCTAAAGTGTCATTAAGATGAATAAGCAA
>OHAO01000216.1_pt1 | contig 42300 bp, 47 predicted proteins | sample 1577151 | NCBI WGS metagenome assembly OHAO01 (sample SAMEA3541585, study PRJEB24748) | human gut metagenome | biome: human gut; feature: human-associated habitat; material: faeces | place: China | collected 2012 | reverse complement strand
GGTCACAGAGCTCTACCGCAGCTTGCCGGCAATAGAATGAGCTGAGATCTCCAATGCTTTATTTGAGGCGGCCAAGCGATCCGCTTTGCCGCCTCTGCTTTGCTATACTCTTTTTCTGCCTATAACTTTTCTTTTAATTAGGGCTTGACTTTTTAGCAGGTTTACAGCGCGGTCCCCTTTTTCGGCACGAAAAAGGCCTTCATATCCGCCCTTTCAAGCTCGAGCAGCTTGATCTTTTTGTCGATGCCGCCCGCGTAGCCGGTCAGGCTGCCGCTCGCGCCCGCCACGCGGTGGCAGGGGATGATGAGCGAAATATCGTTGTGCCCCACCGCGCCGCCGACGGCCTGCGCGGACATGTGCGTTAGGCCCTGCTTTTCCGCCAGCTTTCGCGCAAGCGCGCCGTAGGTCGTCGTTTTGCCATAGGGAATTTCCAGCAGCAGCGCCCATACTGCCTGCTGGAATGCCGAACCCACGGGGTGGAGCGGCGGCGTGAAGTCCGGCTCGCGGCCCGAAAAGTAGATATCGAGCCAGCGCTTGGCCTCGCACAAAACAGGCGTCTCGCTCTCGGCATACTCTTTTGGCAGCGTGCGGGCAAAATATTTCTGCCCGTCGAACCACAGGCCCGTCAAGCCCTCTTCGTCCGCCGCAAGCAGGATGCCGCCGAGCGGCGAATCATAATGCTGGGTGTAAGTCATCGTCCTCGCCTCATTTCTTCTCTTTCGGCGCGTAATCGTGCAGCTCGGGGATCGCACCGCCGGACACCGCCCAGAGGTACAGGCTCGCCACGCTGCCATAGGGCGAAAAGCGGCGGCGGTACTTTTCAAACAGCCTGCGGTCGATCTTCCGGTGGTGGTACACCATGCGCAGCCCCCGCTGGATGGCAAGGTCATCGTAGCTCAGCACGTCCGGCCGCTGCATGCAGAAGAGTAAAATCATTTCCGCCGTCCACACGCCGATGCCCTTGAGGGACGAAAGCTCCCGGATAGCCTCCTCGTCGCTTTTTTGCCAGATACCTTCTAAATCGAATGCGCCGGTGTGGACCTTTTCGGCAAAATCCGTGATGTACTCCGCCTTTCTGAACGTCATGCCGAGTGATTGGAGCTTGGAAACACCCGCGGCGAGGACCGTCTCGGCGTTGACCTCGCCGAGTGCCGACAGCATCCGCTGCCAGATCGTCTCCTGTGCCTTGGTCGAGATCTGCTGGCCGACGATGTGGTGCACGACGGCGGAAAAGAGGTCAGTATCCACTTTTCTCTCGACATGGCCGATGCGGTCGATGACCTCGGCCATGCGCTTATCCTTCTTTTTAAGATAGTCGGTCTCCTCTTCCCCGTAGGCAAAATACATTGAGCTTCCTCCCCGCCGCGTCATCTAAAACGTATGTTCTATATATTATATGGTGCCATTTTCTTTCTGTCAAGCGTGCAAGCTTTTGTAACGGACTATCGAAAAAATTTTCGAAACCCTCTTGACTGAAAGTGTACTTTAAGTTGTAGAGTATCAGTGAACTTTAAGAACAACAAGTTTTTTCAGGAGGAATGTCTCATGAACAAGCCTTATATCGTATGCCACATGGTGACCTCGGTCGACGGACGTATCGACTGCGCCATGACCGAGCACCTGCCCGGCGTGCAGGAATATTACGACACGCTCGACGCGCTGGACGCGCCCACACGTATCAACGGCCGCGTGACCGCGGAGCTCGAAATGGCGCTGCCCGGAAAGTTTGAGGCCAAGACCGCCGAAGCACTTGGCAAGGAGGCCTTTTCCAAGGCCGCCGACGCCGAGGGCTATGAGATCGTCGTTGACACCCACGGCACGCTCCTCTGGGGTGAGAGCGCCGAAGACGAGCGTCCGCTGCTCATTCTGACGAGTGAGCAGGTCAGCAAGGAGTACCTTGCGTATCTCAACGGCAAGCACATCTCGTGGATTGCCTGCGGCAAGGAACACGTCGACTTGAAGCGCACGTGCGAAATTCTCGCCGCGGAGTTTGACGTCAAGAGAGCCGCCGTGGTCGGCGGCGGACACATCAACGCAGGCTTCCTCGCCGCGGGGCTACTCGACGAGGTCAGCATTCTGATCGGCGCCGGCATCGACGGCCGCGGCGGCATGCAGAGTGTGTTCGACGGCCTGCCGATGGAGCGCGGCGTCACGCCGCTCAAGCTCACGAGCGTGCAGCAGTACGGCAGCGGCGCGGTCTGGCTGCGCTACAATGTGGAAAAGTAAAGCAGAGGAGGCTTTTTAACATGATGTACGAAAATAAAGAAGCATTTGAACAGGTCAACATGTTCGGCACCGGCACGCCGAACACCGCTTACGCCAAGTTTTTCATCGGCGATTCGTTCTTAAATCCTCTGACTGACCCGAAAGGCCGCCTCTTCGCCGCGAACGTGACCTTCGAGCCCGGCTGCCGCAACAACTGGCACATCCATCACGCGACTTCCTGCGGCGGACAGCTCCTTCTCTGCACCGCGGGCGAGGGCTGGTATCAGGAAGAGGGCAAGGATGCCGTCAGCCTGCACGAGGGCAGCGTCATCATGATCCCCGCGAACGTGAATCACTGGCATGGCGCGAAAAAGGACAGCTGGTTCAGCCACATCGCCGTTGAAGTCCCCGGCGAAAACTGCCGGGACGAGTGGTGCGAGCCGGTCTCGGACGAAGAGTACAATAAGCTGTAATCGGAGGCAATTTCCATGATCTTAAACGAAACTTATACGCTCGAAAACGGCCTGAGCATCCCCAAGCTCGGCCTTGGCACCTGGTTCATCGACGACGATCAGGCCGCCGAGGCCGTCCGCACCGCCGTGAAGCTCGGCTACCGCCTCATCGATACCGCGCAGGCCTACGGCAACGAGCGCGGCGTGGGCGAGGGCGTGCGCACCTGCGGCGTTCCGCGCGAGGAGCTTTTTGTCGCCAGCAAGGTGGCCGCAGAGCTCAAGACCTATGACGAGGCCAAAAAGTCCATCGACGAAACGCTCGAGAAGATGGGTCTTGACTACCTTGACCAGATGATCATTCACTCGCCCCAGCCGTGGAACCAGTTCCGCGTCGAAAAGCGCTATTTCGAAGAGAACAAAGCCGTCTGGCGCGCGCTTGAGGATGCGCAAAGCGAGAGCAAGGTCAAGGTCATCGGCGTGTCGAACTTTCTGCGCGACGACCTTGAAAATCTGCTCTCCGACTGCCGCGTAAAGCCGATGGTCAACCAGATCCTGCTGCACATCAGCAACACCGACCTCGCGCTGCTCGACTACTGCCGCAATCAGGGCATTCAGGTGGAGGCCTACTCCCCCATCGCCCATGGCGAGGCGCTCAAGAACCCCGCCATCGCGGAGATGGCGAAAAAGTACGGCGTCACCGCCGCGCAGCTGTGCATCCGCTATGTCATCGAGCTCGGCGCGGTCGCGCTGCCGAAGACGGCCAACCCCGACCACATGGCGAGCAACGCCGCCGTGGACTTCACCATCTCGAGTGAGGACAGGGAGACGCTCAAGCACACGGACCGCATCGCCGACTACGGCGAGTTCAACATCTTCCCCGTCTTCAGCGGCAAGCCGCTCGCGTAACGAACGCAAAAGGAAAAGGAGAGAACGCAGCAGCGTCCTCTCCTTTTTTTACAAAAGCATGCAGAAACCAATCTGCATACAGAGCCATCACTCAAAAAGCCTCTTATTTCTTCTCTTCCTCGCGCACAAACATCATCAAAAAGCTGACTGCGAGCAGCAGGCAGGACACCCAGATGCCCTTTTCGGCAAAGCGCGCCGTCAGGACACTGCCAAGCCCCGCGCCAACGGCAAAAATACCGATGACGCCAAAATACGTCAGTGCCTTTTTCAGCACCTCGCGGTCGCGCGTGTGGAAGTAGACGCACAGCGCCTCGGTGCCGCTGCGCATGTTGCCGATGCACATGGTGCTCGCGTAGGCGTGGCCGCGCACCTTGCGGAAGGTCTGCACCTGCATCGCGCAGACGAACGAGACGAGCGCGTTTGCAAAGGTGTTGACCTCCTGCGGCAGGAAGCCGACAAAAAACAGCAGCACGATCTCGGCCAGAATGATGAGCTGGCGCCAGTGCACCTTTTCCATGCACTTATAGCGGCGGTGGACGCATTCCGCCACAAAAATGCCCGCCATAAACGAGATCACCGGCACAAAATAGCGGAAAACACCTGCCCAGTCGCCTACAAAAAGGTGTGTGCTCATCAGCACGATGTTGCCCGTCTGCGCGTTGGCAAACACCTTGTCGCGGCAGCAATAGGTATAGGCGTCCTGCAATCCGCCGGATAAAATGATAAACGCGGACATCAGGAATGAATCGGACATCTGCCCGTACGGTCGATCAAGCTGCATGGTTACATTTTGGCTCCTGTTCGTTAAAATTCCGCCATGATTATACGGCGGTGGCCGCGCTTCGTCAAGCGGCTTTTGCGCGCAAGCCTCTTTGGTTTCACGAGGCGCAGCGTGTTCTTCCTGCTCGCAAAGTGCGTCAGCATCACGAGGAACGACACCGCCGAGCCCAGCGCCGTGGCAAGACCCGCGCCGTAAACGCCCATATCGCACGGGAAGACGAAGAACCAGTCGCCGAACACATTGAAGATGCCGCCCGACAGCACACCAAGCGTCGCAAGCGCGGGCGCACCGTCGTTGCGCAGAAATGCCGCGAGCATCTGATTGAAGAGGAACAGCGGGAATACAACTTTAACAGGAATCATGTACCGCTGCGCGAGGGCGAGCAGCGTCTCATCCGCGCCGAAAAACATCAAAAGCGGGCGCTCAAAGAGGATCAGCCCGATCCACGCCAGCGCCGCCGTGCCGTCGGGACCCTGATACTGCCCGACCATCGCCATATCGACGATGCCGTAGATGCTGGAGATCAGCGCGCTGCCGAACGCCGCCGACAAGTATTTGAAGTAAAGCGTTTTGATATTTCCACGCAAAAGGTCCATTGTCGTTTCCTCCTGTCAACAAAAAAAGCCGGATAAGGAACAGGCATTTCAGCCTGCGCCTTATCCGGCTGCCGTTTCTTTCGAACAGCGCGCCCTCCGAGCGAGCACAGCAGACTATAGCACAAGAAAGCGGCAATGTCAAGCTGCGGCGATTCCCCTCCTTTTTCCTTTCTGAACATTTTCCGTGGACAATTTCTTCCCGATGGGGTAACATCATAGAAAAAACAGGAAACGGAACACTTTTTCATGGACAAGTACAGCATCTTAAAGCAATATTATGGCCACAGCGCGTTTCGCGCGGGGCAGGAGGAACTCATCGACTCCATTCTCTCCGGGCGCGATGCGCTGTGCGTCATGCCGACGGGCGGGGGCAAGTCGCTCTGCTATCAGATCCCCGCGCTGCTCCTGCCGGGCATCACGCTCGTCGTCTCGCCGCTCATCTCGCTGATGAAGGATCAGGTCGCAGCGCTCAAGAGCGCGGGCGTTCCCGCGGCGTACATCAACAGCTCACTGACAGGCGAGCAGATCCGCACGGTCTACGCCCGCACGCGCAAGGGTGCCTACAAGCTCATCTACGTCGCGCCCGAGCGGTTGGAAACGAACAGCTTTTTATCGCTGATGCAGGAGATGGACGTGTCGTTTCTCGCGGTGGACGAGGCGCACTGCATTTCGCAGTGGGGACAGGACTTCCGCCCGAGTTACCTCGGCATTGTCGATTTCATCAATGCCCTGCCGCGCAGACCCATTGTCGCGGCCTACACCGCGACGGCGACAAAGCAGGTGCAGTCTGATATCCTGCGGCTCTTGCAGCTGCAAAGCCCGTACCGCATCGTGACGGGCTTCGACCGTCCGAACCTCTATTTCGACGTGCGCCGCCCGAAAAACAAGTTTTCCGCCCTCGCCGCACTCATTGACGAGCGAAGAGGCAGAAGCGGTATCGTCTACTGTGCAACGCGCGCGGCGGTCGAGCGCGTGTGCGACAGCCTGTGTGACCGCGGCATCGCCGCCACGCGCTACCACGCGGGCCTCACGGACGAGGAGCGGCAGCAGAATCAGGACGATTTCCAGTTTGACCGCAAGACCGTCATGGTCGCGACGAACGCCTTCGGCATGGGCATCGACAAGTCAAACGTCAGCTTTGTCATCCATTACAACATGCCGAAGAGCCTTGAGGCCTACTATCAGGAGGCGGGCCGCGCCGGACGCGACGGCGAGAATGCCGACTGCATCCTGCTCTTCGCGCCCGCTGACGTGGAAACCGCGCGCTTTCTCATCGAAAACGGCGGAGCCGACCAGCTTTCGGAGGAGGACGCTGCGCTTGTGCGCAAGCACGACTACGAGCGCTTACAGGCGATGACGGGGTACTGCAAATCCGTCGACTGTCTGCGCGGGCGGCTGCTTGACTACTTTGGCCAGATACACCCCGCAAACTGCGGGAACTGCTCCAACTGTAAAGCGACCTACCAGACCGAGGACATCACGCTCTCGGCGCAGATGATCTTATCGTGCGTCATGCGCATCCGCGAGCGGCTGGGGTACTACGTCGGCAAAACGCTCGTCATTCAGGTCTTGCGTGGGAGCCGCGACCAGCGGCTTTTGTCGCTCGGCCTTGCGAGCCTGTCGACCTATGGTCTCATGGATAAGACGTCGCCGAGCGTCATCGAGCGATACATCGAATACCTCGAATCCGCGGGATATCTCGAGGTCGACCAGCACTATTCGACGCTCAGGCCCACAAAAAAAGCATCCGCCGTGCTCTTTGACGGCGAATGCGTGCTGATGCAGAAGCGGGTGGAGCCGAAGACAGAGAAAAAGCGCCCGCGCGGCGCGTTTTCGGACGAATTCGAGGAAAACAGCCTTTACGAGGCGCTGCGCGCCCAGCGCGCGGAGCTTGCCAAACGCGAGAGCGTTCCCGCCTACGTCATCTTTTCGAACGCGACGCTCGCCGACATGGCGGAGAAAGCGCCGCGCTCGCTCTCAGAGCTTCTTGAGGTCTCGGGTGTCGGCGAGCGGAAGGCCTCCCGCTACGGAGAGGCCTTCCTGCGCACCATTGAGGAGTATATACAGCAGCAGGGGTAAAGCGGGCTCACTTCAGCACCGTGTCGTCGGCCAGCGTGATGGTATAGCCGTTGAACAGGATATCGCCCTCGGCGAGGTCGCTGAGCTCGATGCTCTCGTCATTTTTTGTAATTTCCGCATCCGCGAAGTCGAGCGTCACACTCTCCTCGCCCGCGGTAAAGCTGCTGCCGCCCATGCCGCCGGGGGCGCTGCCGCTCGAGGCCTCGCCATCAGGTTTCTCTGGAGGCTGGCTGTCGGAATCACCGCTCTGGTTGTTGGAAGAACTGTCCTGGCCGCTCGGCATCTCGGGCGGCTGGCTGTCGGTGCTGCCGCTCTGGCTGTCGGGCTTTGCGGGCGGCTGACTGCTGTCGGACGATGCATGATCCTGACTGCTGCTGTTGCCGCTCTGCGTTTCGCCGTCCGGCTTGTCGGGCGGCGTCTGCCCGGAATCGGAACTGTCAGACACGTCATGGGACGGCATACCGCCCTCGCTCAGCTCGCCGAGCTGCATCGTCACGGCAGTGCCATCAATATCGGTGATCTCGCCGGTGATCGTCTGGCCGGAGTAGTCCGATGTTTTGCTGCCGCACGCGGCGAGCGACAGTGTCAGCGCCGCCGCACAGAAAAGGGAACGAATCTTTTTGCTTTTCATCAAAAATGACCTCCTTCGTCATTGTGTATCCCAAATGCTTCCGCGGGGCTGTCGTTTTTCGCTTTCCCCTTGGAACGAGGTCATTATTGCCCGCCAACCTAAAAGAAAACTAAAGGAAAGTCTGAACATTTTGTTTTTCACGAAAACGCAAAAAGCAGTGCCGCCTGAAATCAGGCGGCACTGTTCCTATTGATATGATGTTCCCACCGGCGCGGCGCAAACGGTTAGTTCGCTCTAACTCGCAGTCTTTTGAAAAGCCGCCGCAGGGCAGCTTTCCAATATATCCTGCTTTCCCGCTTGCCTTCGGGAAGGTGATCGACCTTGCGTATTGTAGCACAGCGATTTTCGCATTGCAAGAGCGGTTTGCAAATTTTTGCGATATTTTCTGTGCATTCTACGCGTTTTCGCCCCGCTTGCCGCGATAGGCTTTTCCCATTCCGCGTCCCGCGGCACTTGCATCCCGCGGCTCTCACTGGTATACTATGTCCAGATGTTAGATGCATTTAACAGAATTGATATTTCACACAGAAAAGGCAGTGAACGATATGGAAGCATTTTACGGCATTTTGATCCCATTTCTCGGCACGTCGCTCGGCGCGGCGTGCGTGTTCTTCATGAAAAAGTCGCTCAGCGACGCTGTGCAGCGCTCGCTAACAGGCTTTGCCGCGGGCGTGATGGTCGCAGCCTCGGTGTGGAGCCTGCTGATCCCCGCCATCGAGCAGTCGTCGGCGATGGGGAAACTCTCGTTTCTGCCGGCGTTTCTCGGCTTTTGGGTCGGCATTCTCTTTTTGCTGCTGCTCGACCACGTCGTCCCGCACCTGCACGCCAAGAGCGGGCAGGTCGAGGGGCCGAAGAGCCAACTCCAGCGCACGACGATGATGGTGCTGGCCGTCACACTGCACAACATCCCCGAGGGCATGGCCGTCGGCGTGGTGTATGCGGGCTATCTCTCCGGCAGCGCGCAGATCACGGCGGCGGGCGCGCTGGCGCTCTCACTCGGCATCGCGATCCAGAATTTTCCCGAGGGGGCGATCATTTCGCTCCCGCTGCGCGCCGAGGGCATGGGCAAAGCAAGAGCTTTCTGGGGCGGCGTGCTCTCGGGCATCGTCGAGCCCATCGGCGCGGTGCTGACGATACTCGCCGCGTCGCTCATCGTTCCGGCGCTGCCGTATCTTCTGAGCTTTGCCGCGGGCGCGATGCTCTATGTCGTCGTCGAAGAGCTGATCCCCGAAATGTCGCAGGGCGCGCACTCCAACATCGGAACGGTGTTCTTCGCCGTGGGTTTCAGCCTGATGATGGTGCTCGACGTGGCGCTGGGGTGAAATACGGCAGAAATACAAGCAGGAGGCGATACCGAGCGGTACGCCTCCTGCTTTTTATGCTGACGCCAGCCTTGCGCCTATTTTTCCACCCGAATAAGATTGCTCTCATACGGCCGCTTGCCGGAGAGCACTTCGTCGTAAAAATTCTGCTTCCAGTCGATGTAGGCGACGCTGTCCTGCAATTCCCGAATGCCTGCGCGTAGCGCCTCCTGCTTCTGCGCCAGCAGGATCTTGCGCTGCGGGATGGTGCGCTCGCCTTGCAGGCAGAGGGCGAGGTAGTCCTCCATCTCCTGAATGCTCATGCCGCATTTTTTCAAGCGCGTCAGGCTGCTGATCCACGCGACGTCCCGCTCGTCAAACACGCGGCGGTTGTTTTTGTCGCGCTTGACGTTGGGGACAAGCCCCTCGTTGCAGTAAAATTTTAAGGCCTGATAGGTCATGCCCGTTTCCTTGCAGACCTGCATCATGGTGTAGCGCATGGTAATCCCTCTCTGCTGCGTAAAAATTGTGTTTTTTCCTCAAAAACCTCTTGACCGGTTGTTACAACCGGTATTTATAGATGAAAACAACCTCTCCGATGATATCAATGAGGCCGTCATGCGCAGCGTCATCCACAACATCCGCATTTTGCTGACCGATCCTGAAAATTACGACGCCAGAAGCGAAGCTGGCGTGGGCGTCCGCCATGGCAGAGAACGGCGTGCTGAAGATCGGCAAGGTCACGGATTTTCAGGCGCATCAGATCCAGCATCAGCTCGGCGCTTACACCGACTGCAACCACGGCGCGGGGCTGGCGGTCATTCATCCCGTTCTGTACCGCCATATCTACAAGTCTGGTGCGGCGCGGTTTGCGCGGTTTGCTCAGAATGTCTGGGGCATCGCACCCAAGGGCAGTGACGGGGAAACCGCCGCCGGTATCGACGCGCTGGCCGCGTTCATCAAGGAAATTGGTCTGCCGACCAGCTTTGCAGAGCTTGGCATCCCCGCCGACACCGACTTCCGCGCCGTGGCGGATTCCACCAACGTCACTGCTGGCTGCTGCAAGAAGCTGACCCGTGATGAAATTTGCGAAATTTTGCAGGAATGCCTGTGAGTATCCGCGCTTTTCGCAGCAAAACAAAGCATTCTTTGCACTGTGCTCCATTTCTGGCTTTTCTGCCTCTTGCATTTGGCCCAAAGCGTGATATCATAGGCCAGACAAATTGCGGAAAGGGGCAGTAGAGTTGAAAGCTGCATCGCAGAAAAAATCATTGGATATGCTTCACGGAACGCTATGGGATAAGATCCCGCGCTTTGCCATTCCGGTGGCGGCCACGGCGATTTTGAGCCAGCTGTTCAACGCCGCGGACATCGCCGTCATCGGCAACTTTACCGGCGAACTCCGCACTGTGGCGGTCGCGGCCGTCGGCACAAACAGCTCGATCATCAGCCTGATCGTCAACCTGTTCATCGGCATCGCGCTGGGCGCGAACGTGACGATCGCGCACGCCATCGGCGAAAAGAACGACACGATGGTGCACCACGCGGTGCACACCTCTATCGTTGTGGCGGTGCTGGGCGGTTTGATCGCGGCGATCATCGGTGAGCTGTTCGCCGTTCCGCTGCTGAATCAGCTGAATGTGCCGGACGATGTGTTCCCGCTGGCGCTGCTATACCTGCGCATCTATCTTGCGGGCCTGCCAGTGATCCTGCTCTACAACTTTGAGGCGGCGGTCTTCCGCAGCGTGGGCGAGACGAAAATTCCGCTGATCGCGCTGACGGCCTCCGGCGTTCTGAACGTGATCCTGAACCTCTTTTTCGTGGCCGCGCTCCACATGAGCGTGGACGGCGTCGCGATCGCAACGGTGCTGTCGAACGCGGTCAGCGCGGCGATCTTGTGGGGTTTCCTGCTTAAAACGGACAAGGTCATCCGCCTTGAGCCGAAAAAGCTGCGCATCGACGGGCTGTGCCTCAAGCAAATTCTGCGCATCGGCGTTCCCGCAGGTGTGCAGAGCGCGATGTTCTCCATCGCGAATATCGTCATTCAGGGCGCGATCAACAGCCTCGGCACGGTCGTCATGGCGGCATCGAGTGCGGCCTACAACATTGAGGTCATCACCTACGATATCCTTAACTCCTTCTCGCAGGCCTGCACGACATTCGTCGGACAGAACTTCGGCGCGGGCGAGATCAAGCGCTGCAAGAAAACGCTGCTGCTGTGTCTTCTCGAGGGCATCATCAGCCTCGGCGTCGCCATCGCTTTGATCCTCTTTTTCGGAAAGTCGCTGCTCACCATCTTCAACGGCGACCCGCAGGTGGTAGAGACGGGCTATATTCGCCTCATGCTGATCATGCCGTCGCACCTGTTCAGCCTTTGCTACGAGGTGCTTTCCGGCTACCTGCGCGGCTTTGAAATTTCACTGCCGCCCGCCGTTTTGACGATGCTGGGCGTCTGCGGCGTCCGCCTGAGCTGGCTGCGCTGGGTCTTCCCAAAGGACAAGACGTTTATGAACATCATGCTGGTCTTCCCCATCAGCCTTGCGGCCACGGCGCTTCTAATGCTGGCAGCGGTGCTGTACTTCCGCCCCTCGCGCCGCTATGCGCATCTGCAAAAGAGTGATAGCGCGGCTTCGGCAAAAATCGAAGGATAAGACATTCCCAAAATCGACAAAGCAGGGCGCTTGCCTAAAAGGCAAGCGCCTTGCTTTACTTTTTTGATGGGGCAGCCGTTTCTAAATCGCGGATGGGAAATTTTCACATCAGCTCGCGCGTGAAATCAAGCACGCACTCGCGCAGACGCAGAATTTCCTCTGGCGTGTTCTTGCTCAGGTGCATACCGATACCGAGCTCCCGTCCCGTTTTCGGGCTGACCGGCAGCGTCTTTACGCCGTGCGTCCGCCCGCGCATCATGATCTCCGTCATCATTGTGATGCCAAGGCCCTTGCTGACCATGCGGATGACCGTTTCATCGTCCACATGGCAGGGGCGGATATTCGGCTTCACCTTTTTGGGACTCAGCGCAGCGTTCACGTCGATGTCGAAGCGCCCGTAAGGCATCAGGAATTCTTTTCCGTCGAATTCCTCGATGGGGAAGGTCTCTTCGCTGCCGGTGGGATAGTCCTCCGGCAGGATGGCGTACATCGCGTCGTAGTAGAGCGGTGTCCAGTCGCAGTTGATGTGGCTCTGCCGCGCGGCAAAGATGACGTCCGTGCGCCCCTCCTCCAGCAGCTCAAAGGGTTCGAGCTCGTGGTCCACCATGCGAAGATCCACGTCGGTCTCCGGACACACGCGGCGGAAGCGGTACAGAATTTCCGGCATCCAGTGCATGGCAAGGCTCGCATAAGCGGCGATTCGGATCGTCGCCGTCCGCTTTTGCGTGATGGTCTCGATCTGGTTTTCGAGCTTCGCCGTCGCGCTGAGGTATTCGCGGATCGCGGGCAGCAGCGCCTCCCCGTCCTCTGTCAGCGAAATACCGCTGTGGTCGCGCCGGATGAGCTTCATGCCGATCTCGCGCTCCAGACCGTTGATGAGGTGCGTCAGCCCCGACTGTGTGTAGCCCACGACCTCAGACGCTTTGGAAAAGCTGCCGAGGTTGACGGCGGTCATCAGAATTTCAAATTTTTTGCTGTCCATATCCCCACTCCTATAAAGGGTATTTTGATTTGTAATATACCTATTATAACCGAGCGTTTCTCTTTTTCAAGTGCAGGGTGTAATATTTTCAACACAAAGGAGTTGATTATCCCATGACTACTAAAAAATTGACCTTCCGGCAGAAGATTCTCGTCGCCGGAACGCTGTTTGGAATGTTCTTCGGTGCGGGCAACCTGATCTTCCCCGTACATCTCGGCCAGATGGCCGGCCGCAACGCGGTCGTCGCCATGATCGGCTTTATCATCACGGCGGTTGGCATCCCCATCTTCGGCGTCGCCGCCATCGGCATCACGCATTCCGACGGCCTGCAGACGCTCTCGAGCAAGGTCGGCAAGGGCTACGGCATTTTCTTTACCTGCCTTCTGTACCTGACCATCGGCCCGCTCTTCGCCATCCCGAGATGCGCAACCGTTTCCTTTACCACCGGCATCACTCCCCTGCTGGGCGCGGATTCGCCGGAGTGGCTGTATCTGCTTGTCTTTTCGGCGGCGTTCTTCGCCTTCGTGCTGTTCTTCTCGCTGCGCCCCGGTAAGATCACCCTCTGGATCGGCAAGATCATCAATCCGCTCTTCCTGTTCTTCTTCGCAGTGCTGATCATCGCGGCGCTGCTCTCCCCCGGCGCAGCGATCTCCTCGGTCGAGCCGACGGAGGCCTATCAGAACGGTTCCTTCTTTCCCGCGCTCATTGAGGGCTACGGCACGATGGATGCCATCGCCGGTCTCGCCTTCGGCATCGTGGTCATCGACGTCATTCGCCGCATGGGTGTCGACAACGACGACATCATCGCCGAGGACGTGCTCTCCTCCGGCCTTCTTGCCGGTGCGCTGATGGCACTGATCTACGTGCTGTCCATTCTGGTTGGCGCGCAGTCGAGAGGCATTTTCGAGCTGTCCGAAAATGGCGGCATCGCCCTCACGCAGATCGCGGGTCATTACCTTGGCGGCGTGGGCCAGTTTATCCTCGCCTTCACCATCACCTTTGCCTGCCTCAAGACCTCCATCGGCCTTGTCACGGCCTGCTCGGAGACGTTTGTCAAGATGACGAACGGCAAAATTTCCTACCGCACCTGGGCGATCCTCTTCACGGTGTTTTCGTTTGCCGTTTCCAACATTGGACTGAGCGCCATCATCGAGTATTCCATCCCGATGCTCATGCTCATCTATCCCCCGGCCATTGCGCTTATCCTGCTGGCCTTTATCGGCAAGTTCTTCGCTCATGACCGTGCCGTGTATGTCGCAACGATGATCGGTACATGGGCAGCCGCTATTTTCGACTGCATGAAGACGCTGCCCGCGTCGGTGCAGACTTCGCTCCGCCTCGATGTGCCTATCGCCTTTGCGGAAAAATATCTGCCGTTGTTCGACAAGAATCTCGGCTGGCTGCTGCCCGCGCTCGTCGGCTTTGTGATCGGCATGGTCATCCACGCGAGCCGGAAGGGCACGCTCGTCCCTCATGCCTGACGAACCAAATTAAAGTAAAAACACACCGCACAGCAGATCCATTTCTGCCGTGCGGTGTCATTTTTTCAGCGGCTCCGAAAACGGAGAATCAGCAAGCTGCCGAGGTTCACCAGCAAAATCGTCGCGGCCCATGAAAGTGTTGCAGCCGTAATCGCACCAGAACGGTGCAAGGATCGTAAAACGCCCGCTGGCCGCGCTGAGCAGACGGCGCATCAGCTCGCGCTGCCGTGTCTCATCGGAAGGTGGCGTCCGGTTGTAGGCAAAGCACAGCTCCTTCGCCGCGAGCCGTTCCTGCGTAAGCTCTTCGCTGCTTGCATCGTAGAGCAGACCGCGCAGCATTTTTCTTTCTCTGTCATGTTACCTCTCATCCCTTGCTTGATTACCTATTGATCATACTACGCGACGAGAGGCATTACAACTATTCTGCGCTGGGTTATGGTATGTGTGTTGGCTGCCAAAAGGAGATGGTGCACATGAAAGCACTTCAAAAGCAGTTCGACCGGCAGGAGTTCGACGACCTGAACGCGTTGGTATGCGGATAGGAAAGATAGATGGAAACCGGTTGGTTTCCATCTATCTTTCCTTCACTTCTCAGATTTCATCTTCTCCCGTGCGGCAAGCCGATGCTCGATATCCCCCTGCAAAAGCTGCGAGATCACCGCGGCCAGCGGGATAAAAAACACGATACCGATGATACCGAACAACTTTCCGCCGAGCAGTGCGGCCAGCAGTGTCCACAGCGGAGAAAGCCCCACGCTGCCGCCGACCACATGCGGGTAGATGAACTGGTTTTCGATGAACTGCACCACCTGATAAACAAGGAAGCACAGTATTGCCTTCTCCGGCGCGGCCAGCAGCGTGAGCAGTACGCCGATCAGGCAGGATGCAAACGCGCCGATATATGGGATGAACGCGAATGCCGCTGTCAGCACAGCCGTCAGCGCTGCGTAGGGGATGCGGAAGACGGAAAACGCGAGAAAGATCAACGTGCCGAGGATCAGCACCTCGATGCACTGACCGGAGAAAAACTTTGCATAAGTATCGTGCGTCAGCTTTGCGATGCGGCAAATGCGGTTTGCCGTCATCTCCTTACAGTAGGCGTACAGAAAGCCGCGGCTCTGCTTACTGAGCTCCCGCCGCCCCAACAGTACATAAAACATGATCACGATCGCGAACACGGCGTTTACCGTGACAGACACCGTTGAGCTTGCCAGATCGACGACCGATCCGATCACGGCCCCCGCACCGGTGAAGAGCTTTTCCACGGCCGTCTTCCAGTCAAACGAGGCCGCAAGCTTTGTCAGCTCCGTGGTGTCGACGCCGTAGCTGCTCAGCAGCGCCACCCAGTCGGGCCAGTTCTCCCTTATGAGTACGGCGATGCTCCGGACCGACGCGGCCAGCTGCGGGATCGCCAGCACGCACAGCAGGAATACCAGCACTGCGACGCAGAGCATCGTCAGTGTCAGGCTCAGGGCGTCGACCGCTTTTTCCTTCATCTTCGGAAAATGGGCGGCAAGCCGCCGCGCAATACCGAGCATTGGAACGCTCAGCACGAATGCGAGCAGAAGGCCCGACACCACCGGCGACAGAATACCTGCCAAAACGCGAAAAAAGCCCGCCACTTCATTCAGGTTAGTCAGCGCGGCAAAAAGCGCCACGCCGAAAAAAATCAGAAGCATCTGCTGCTTGAGTTGTTTATTCATGGATCATCTCTCCAATCAGCGCAGTCTCCGCCTTTTCACCGGCGTGCGGCCGCTGTGTGACGCGCAGCTCCTCGATGCGGTGGTGATCCACTTTGACAACAAGCACATCAAGATCATCGTAAGTAAAGCGGTCGCCGCTCTCCGGCACACCGCCGCAGCGCTCCATCACCCATCCGCTGACCGACACCATCTCCGAGTCGGTCTTGAGGTGGAAGAAATCGGCAAAATCGTCAAAGTCCATTCCTGCGTCCACAAGGTAAGTGTGCTCCGCCGTCTCGCGGATGGGAATCTCCTCCTGCTCGTGCTCGTCCCATATCTCGCCCACCAGCTCTTCGAGGATATCCTCCATCGTGACAATGCCGCAGGTGCCGCCATATTCGTCCACCACGACGGCAACGTGCGTCTTGCCCTGCTGCATCTTTTTAAGCAGCAGACTGATCGGCTCATTCTCCGGTGCAAAGATGGTTGGTGAAAGCAGCTCGGCGATCGGCTTGCCGGTCACGCCGCAGCCGACGTAAAAGTCCTTGCGGTGGATGGTGCCGAGGATATGGTCGATGGAATCCTGATAGACGAGCAGGCGGGAATATTTGGTATTGGTGAACAGCGCGGCGGTCTCCTCCCGGCTCGCCGTGACCGGCAGCGCCGCGAGGTCTACGCGGTGGATGAGAATGTCCTTTGCCTGCTGCTCGGAAAATTCGATGGCGTTGCGCAGCAGCTCGCCCTCGCTTTTGTCGATGCTGCCGCCCTGCTGGACCTCATCGACGAGCATCAGCAGCTCCTCCTGCGACATTTTGCTCTCGCCGTTCAGGCGGAATGCCTTTGCTAGCAGCCTTTTCCAGAGGGAGAAGAGCAGATTGAGCGGCAGCAGCACCCAGATGAGCACGCGCAGGATGGGAGCGGAGAACATGGCGAAGCGCTCCGCGCAGTCCTTGGCGATGCTTTTGGGCGAAATTTCGCCGAAGATCAGCACCACCACCGTGACGACCACGGTGGAGATCGTCGCGCCCGCGTCGCCGTAATGGTGCACAAAGAGCACCGTGCCGATGGAAGCCGTCGCAATATTGACGATGTTGTTGCCGATCAAGATGGTAGAGAGCAGCCGGTCATACTGCTCCAAAAGCCTGCACGCAAGCGCAGCATTGGCATTGCCCTTTTCAGCAAGGGTTTTGAGCCGCGTAGTGCTGGCAGAGGAAAACGCGGTCTCCGTGGCGGAAAAGTAGGCGGAGAGCAGCAAACACACCGCCATAATAATGATACAAGTTGTCGTTGACAAGATAAAAGCTCCTTTTCTGTCGTCTGTTCGAATCGTCAAAGCGCTCAAATGAGCGCCAAAAAGCATGTCCGCCCCGCTTTTCAGCAGCGCAGATATGCTTTCACAAACAGATGACAGATCAGGTGGCTACTGTGATAGTCACTGCCGTCGGTATCCATATGGGCACGCATCCTCCTTCGTTTCAAATTGATGGTATTGTACCAGACGCTCCCAGTACCGTCAAGCAAAGAAGCTGTTAAGAGGTAGGCCGGTTACTGCATTTATTGTTATACTCGGAATTACTTGGACAGTTGAACGCACATCAGCTCAATCTCCGTACCATCAGCGAGTATGAGGGGATACACGCCCGGCTGCCCATCCTCCAAGATGAGATGACCGCATGGCTGTCAACCGGTCCCTCGTTTTATATCCTCGTTTTGCCGATCACGGTGTTCGCCGAGGAGCCGTATATCAAAGCCCGCCCTACAACCACACAGACGCATGGCGCACATTACTGCGTACCCACCGCAATGACATCGCCGCGGCGATGAAGATCCCGCCGGAGGATTTTCGTTGGTACGCCGCCTTCCATGACGAAGGTAATCACCCTCACGTCCACATGATGGCGTGGTCGGTGAATCCGAATCAGGCGTACCTGTCCAAAGATGGGATACGGCAGATCAAGTCCACGCTGACCAATCAAATTTTCCGTCAGGAGTTGCTGCACGTCTACGAGCAGAAAAGCAAATCTCGTGATGAACTGGTGGTCGCGGCGCGGAAAGCCATGCTGGAATTGGCGAAGGCCATGCGGGAGATGACCTGCACGCTCGGCCACTACGACGCAGGCTTCACCCTCCGCACCTACACCCACGCCACAAGGCAAAAGCAGGACGAGGCAGCACAAACCATGGGTAGCTTCATGGCGCAGGTCATGTAAGCAGTAAAAGCGCCAAAATACCGGAGAGAAGGCAAAAGTTTCCTCTCCGGTACTCTTTCACCCTTTCCGTGCATTTCCGCTTGTGGGTCACGGTGTGGGGCAGGCAGTTGACCCACATTTTGACTCACACCATTTTCAGCGTTTTTGCAGCAAAAAAGCATCGAAAACCGAAGTTTTCGATGCTTTTTGTCGTGTGTCGACAGAAAAGATGCCCTTTGCACATCATTTGTTGTATCGCTCTGAAATTTTCTTTCTCATATCTGGAGTCATAACTTTTTTGTACTGCTGTGCCATTTCGCAAAACTGGATTTTTAGTTCTTCGGTTACTTCCTTTTTCTTGCATATAATCATGCAGATAGGAACGCGCCATTGTCCAGAAACATTTGTCTCTTTTACGCTTATATCTCATATGGCTCAACCTCAGGCAGTAAACTCTCCAAGTTCTCTGTTGCAGCGTCATAGTCTGCAAAATAGTCAGGGATCAGGTGCACATAGTAATACGTCTTTTCAAGCGAGGAGTGTCCCATATAGCGCATGAGATAAGGAAGCATGGAAATGACATCTTTTCTCTCTTTAGCCCAACGTGCTATATTGGCACACGCAAAGTGGTGCCGGAAGTCGTATGGCCTTGGCTTAATCTCGCCATCTCGTTTGAACCCTGCCGCAAGCCATATCTTTCTGAAATTAAATGGTATTGATGATGCAGATATGATATTACCGCTTGGTCCCGGGAAAAAATATTCTCGTTTAGGGAAACAATTCCTTATGGCACAATCATATTCTATCAGGTAAGATATCAACTCATCCGATAAAAATAGCCGACGGTCTCGATGTCCTTTTGATTGTAGGATATCCAGATAACCGTCACTAAGGTGGACATTTTCACAACGGAGATGTCTGGCTTCACCACACCTCGCACCGCAGCAATAGAGAAATATCAAAAATATTATGCCGAAAAAAGTCTTTAAATTATTGTATTTTCAGCGCAATATAAAAGATTTCGGGATAATATTTTTTTCGATATAATCTCCACAGATGATGAGGTAATCCTCTTTGGTCAGGTCACGTTGCTCATGGAATGCTGCAGGCAGGAGCCTGCTGAAATCACCGTGCGTATCACCGGTTATAAAAATGGCCATTTCTTTTCTCCCTTTTCTATTCATTCTACTTCCTGTTCCAGCACCACATCCGAGTCTCGGAAGTGGATGTGGATGGTTTCCGCATCCTCTACCGTGATTTTTTGGATGACCTGCCGGACGAGCTCATTGTCAAATTCCGTGTAGCCCGCGGCGCATTCCATGATACTGTCCCACATCTGCCGGCGTCTGGCAGCCTGTTCCTCCAGATCGACCTCTGCCTGCTGCGCGTCCGCGATCTGCGCCTTAAGGGATTCCTTCTCATCCGTCAGCGCTTTCATTCTGGCATTCAGCTCGGTATCGGCCATGTTGACGAGCAGCCGATCCAGCACATCGCTTTGTTCCCGGCTCACCGCATCCATACGCTTCTTCAGCTGCAGCAGCCGTGCACCGGCCTGAGATAACGCCTGCCTTGCTTCCTCCGCCATGGCCAGCACATCGGGGCAGACCTCCTGCCGGATGGCGGCGTACTCGTTCATGGCCGCGAGGATGGCGCTGTGCAGCTTGACTTCATCCAGTGTCGGGGAGTGCTGGCAGTATTTTGTACCGAACTCCAGCCGGGAGACGCAGCGCCATACGATGCGCTTTTTCCCATTTCTGGCCCATGTGCCCCGCTTGTAGGGGGAGCCGCACTCGCCGCACACCAGCAGTTCTGTCAGAGCGTATTTGCCGGAGTATTTCCCAAGTTCCGTTTTCCCGCTCTTTTGCAGCACCTTCCGCTTGCTGGACCGGCGCGTCATCTCCTGCTGCACCTGATTGAACAGGTCCCTTGAGACAATGGCCGGATGGCTGTTCTCCACATAGTACATCGTGCGTTCACCACGGTTCTTTTTGACCTTTTTGTTGATGCAGTCCGTCACATAGGTTTTCTGCAGCAGGGCGTCTCCAATGTACTTTTCATTGGTCAGGATATTGTGGATGATGGAGGGAGACCAGCGCTCTACACCCTGTGCGGTGGGAACACCGTCCTCGTCCAGCTCCCGCTTGATCTGTCCCAGGGTGCAGCCGTCCAGATACCTGTGGTAAATGCGGCGGATGATCTCCGCTTCCTCCGGTACGATCTCCGGCTGTCCGTCCGCCCCCTTCCGGTATCCCAGCATCTTTTTGTACTGGAAGGTGACCTTTCCCGCCTCCGCGCTCTTCTGCTTTCCCCATGCGACATTCTTGCTGAGAGACTCGGATTCCGCCTGGGCGAAGCCGCTGAACAGGGTGATAAGAAATTCGCTGGATTCCGTGAGGGTGTTGATGTTTTCCTTCTCGAAGTACACCCCAATGCCGTTTGCTTTCAGGAGCCGCACCGTATCCAGACAATCCACCGTGTTTCTGGCAAAGCGGGAGAGAGACTTGGTGATGATGAGGTCGATGTGTCCCCGCTTGCAGGCGGTGATCATCTTGTTGAACTGCGTCCGTTTTTTCAGGCTGGTGCCGGAGATGCCCTCATCGGCATAGATCCCTGCCATCTCCCAGTCTGGGCTGTCCTGGATCTTCTGGGTGTAGTAGGTTTTTTGCGCCTCATAGCTGTTGAGCTGCTCTTCGCTGTCCGTCGAGACGCGGCAGTAGGCCGCTATTCGGGAACGCGGAACACCTCAAAAGATGTGGCTTTGCCGCACTCACCGCACTTGAAGGTCTCGCGGGTCACAACACTGTTGGCGTCCAGCTCATTGGTTCGACCGGATACCTGCATCCAGTGCTCGGCAGGGTCGTGGTAGCTGTTCTGCTGGGCGGCAAAGGCGGTAGGGATCATGCCCACACACATGACCAGCGTCAGCAGCAGTGCCAGCGCTCTGCGGGAATAATGGTTCTTTTTCAGATTCATAGGTCCTCCTTATATTTTTTGTTTTTTATCCGCGTTGAAAACGATGTCCTTTTGGCTATCGCCCCCTTTCCCGGCTGCAAATCTTTCTTTGCAGATACTCGTTCCAATCCTTGCCGCAGCGCGGTTTCTCCACGGTAACGGCATTCCCCTGTAACTGATACTTTTCCTGTAATTGCTGGGCGGCGGCTTTCTGCCCAGGCTCGTCCGCGTCCAGACACAGCGCAATACGGCGGATCTCCGGATGCGCCTGCAAATAGGTCTGCAGTGCGCCGTCATAGAGTCCGCACAGAGCAACGGCGTTGGTTGTGTCTCTGTGGAGTGTGAGGTAACTCATCAGATCGATGGGTGCCTCAAAGACAAGCACCAGATCTGAGCGCGGATCGTGCGGGAGGGAGAATGCTGTGTTTTTGTCGCTGCCGGTTGCGTCTCCCTTGAAGCCGGGGCTGTCCAGATCATAGGTACCACGCAGCCCCGCGTACTTTGCCTGTCCGGATTCATCCCTGCCGACGAAGACGCAGTTATGATGTACCGCATCCTCATACAGCAGACCGGCATTCAGAAATTGTCGGATCACCTGGGCAGCGATACCTCGCTTACGGAGATAGGCGAAGACCCTGCGGTCATCCGCATTGCGGGGCGGCAGGGAAAACTCCTGTTTCGGGCTGATCGGCTTTGGCTGCGGAATGGGCGCGTCTCTGGCTTTCCCATGGAAGGTCAGCAGGTACTCCACAGCCTCTGGAAAGCTCTTGCCGCAGAATTGCTGCAAAAAGGTAATGGCATCCCTGCCGGTATTCTGGGAATACCGGAACCAGGTACGCCGGTCCTTGATCCGCAGGCTGTCCATCTCCGCGGTAGTATGGAAGCGTCCCACGCGCTTGACCTGATAGCCGAGGTGGGAGAGCAGCTCCGGCAGGTCCGTTTCTCTGGCGATCTGCATTTCTGTGTCTGTGAAGCGATTTCTGATCTCGCTTGCCATAATGTGTGCCTCCTTTCTGATGAAACGCAAAAAGCCACCCAGGGCATCCGATATATTCGGATGCCCTGGGTGGCTTTCCCTAAATCGTGTTCTTTTGTTTTGGCTTTTGTGCGGGCTTACACGGCGTTATCTTCGTCGGGGGTGTCCGTGTTCGCTGGAGCGGTCACGTCGGCCACACGGGGCGCGACAGGGGCCTCAGTGGGGGCGTTCTGCTCTGCGGCGTTCTCAGCGTCCGCTTCGTCCAGCGCCTGCGTGATCAAGTTCAGCACGAAGTCGCGCTGGGTGAGCTTTTTGCCGTTGCGGAGCGTCTCGCGCTCCAAGTGACCCTTGATGCGCTGGAAGAGTTCTTCGGGAATCTGGAATGCCATCGTTCTGCCTTTTTCAGTCATTTGAATGCCGCCTTTCTGATTTTCGATCATGTTGTAATAGTCTTGGATGAGGTTGGCGATGTACTCGCTGGTGGTCTGGCCCAGCCGTTCTCGTTCTTCACTGACCCGCTCATGTAGGTCGATGGGAATCTGAGCACACAAGTTTTTAGTGGTTGCCATTCTCGGATACCTCCTCGTTTTTTGTAACGCAAGCATACCCGAAAGGTCCAGTAAAAGCTATTACCAACACCACCAAGGAATGATAGACAAACGAAGCGAAAGCAACATAAGCACCTATGAGTCGAAAAAGGCCGCCGTCCGCTCCCACATAGGGAGCCGAACGGCGGCCTGCCTTCTTATTCTTTATTCTTTTTTAAGCCTCGGTGTTCGAACCACACCAGACCACAAATCTGGCAGGGCGCATCCTCAAAATGTCGCCTCTCGCTGGGCAAAACTGAAATTTTGAAAAATCGAGTTTTTGCAACTTTTTCATTCTAAAAGTGGCGCATTATATGTGAAAACGCCGCACTTTCGTGCGGCGTTTTCGGCGTTGCATCTTTCATCAACACATTTTGGAGCTGGTGGTGTGACTCGAACACATGACCTGCTGATTACGAAGTGTATCGGGGTGCTCCGTCTGGCCGTTTTCAGGGCTTTTGGGGCCTTTCCGCTCGGTATATTGCGGGAGGTACGTCCTATCCTCTCCATTGTTTTTGTCCGCTCATTTCCCCGTGTGGGTCACGGTGTGGGTCAAAGCGCTTTCAGGACGCGAACGAGGGGCGCACCTCCGACAGCGGTAAGCCGAGCCTCTGCGCCCTGTCCCGCTCATAGGTAACGCGGGTCACTTCTTCAATAAAGCTTTTCTCCTTCGGCGTGGCGCTTGCCCAACGCACGCTGTATTTGCGGCACAGTTGAAAGAATATCTCATAAAAACGTTCTTCCTCCGCATCTTTGCGGCAATAGCTAAGTATGCAGGTTTACATAGCAACTATATGTTATGATTCTGCTATGCTTTATCACAAAAGAATATCGAAAAGATTAAGTTTGTATCGTATCCATTGCACGCATAGAAAAAAACAAGGTAAATTGTGTTCAGAATGAGTTCTTTGCACTGCGGAGGGGAAGTGCGTATGAAGCAAAACAGCACAGTTCTTGCGAATGCTGTCAAACGAACATGGGTGCGGCTGGCACTGACTTCAGGCTCCGTGGTGCTTTTCAGCCTGGTGTATTTTTCTACGATAGGCGATGGGTTCCGCATTTCTGCGGCACCGGTTATCTATCCTATTTTGCTTATCCGCCTGGGTAGTGACCGCTGCTGTCCATTGGCGGGTGCCGTAACATTTTTGACGATTCTGATCGTTCGCTGCATCATTGCGTGTATGCAGGGGTCCGCACTGCCTGCCGCACTGCTTCAGGAATACCATGGCGGCCTTTTTTATTTCTGCTATGATGCCATTCTTTGCCTGCTGATAAGCGACAGACGAGCTGTGCGTCCGCCGCGCCTTCTCGCATCACTTTTCCTTTGTGATATGGCATCGAACCTGCTTGATTTTATGGTATCCGGCCATCACCTATTGCTGTTCACTGCGGACCGTTCCGCGGCCGCGCGAATTGTGGGCATTGGTTTCGCGCTCGCGTTATCCCGCGCGCTTGCTGCCTCAACTGTATTATGGGTTCTGTCCCTGCGTGAGCAGGCTTTGATCCATCAGGAAACGGCGCGGTATCAGCAGTTATTTGTTATGGCAGCAGACTTGAAAACGGAGCTTTATTTTCTCAAAAAGGACGCGGAGGACATTGAAAAGGTCACGCTGAAGGCTTATCAGATCTATGAACAGCTTTGTGCGTTGCCTGAGCAAAAGGCATTGGCCGCACTGTCTCTTTCTGTTGCGCGTGATATGCACGAGATCAAGAAGGACAACCTGCGTATCATCCGCGGATTGGAATCTGAGGTGCAGGGTGATTATGATCAAAGGGAGATGAGCCTGAAAAATCTTTTGCACCTGCTGACGCTCTCAACAAATCAAATGCTCGGCATACAGCAGAGTGATATTCGCCTTGTTTGCCGCTGCGAGGAGGATATGATCGTTCGGGAGCACTATCAACTGCTTTCCATTCTCAAGAATCTTGTAATGAATGCTGTTGAGGCAATTCAGTCCGGCACAGGGCACGGCGTCGTGGAGGTCGATTGCCGAATTGAGGAGAAGCATCTTCTGATCTGCGTAAAAGATGACGGCCCGGGTATCGTGCCGCGCGTACTACCGCATTTGTTTCGGCTTGGTTATTCGACAAAATTCAATTCCCAAACAGGCGACATTAACCGCGGCGTGGGACTCCCTGCTGTGAAGGCAATTGCAGAGGAGCTTGGCGGCGAAGTGAGTGTTATCCCCGATGTCGCTGATGGAGCGGCCTTTTGTGTCCGGCTGTCGCTTGAATTATTAAAGGGAGGAAGCAATGAAAATCTACATCATTGAAGACGATGAAGCCGTCATCAGCATGCTGGAGGATATCATTGAAGGTGAGGGACTCGGAACAGTCTGCGGCAGCAGCACGGACGGCTATACCGATCTGATCGATATTCTTGCAAAAGCTCTGGATCTGGTTTTAACGGACCTTCTCATGCCGGGAAAGGATGGCATTCAGTTGATGCGTGAGTTAAAATCCTCCGGAAGCCAGGCAAAATTCATTGTTATCTCGCAGGTGTCAGCCAAAGAGATGGTAGCTCGTGCGTATTCTTCGGGCGCCGATTTCTATATTCAGAAGCCGATTAACCACATCGAGGTCTGCCAGGTGGTACGCAACGCCAAAAATCAAATAGAAAATGAAAAGGTGTTTGCCGCAATACGCGGTGTTTTCGCCCTGCAAAATAGCGCAAAGAAGGATTCTCGCGAGGATGAGCTGCGACAGAGACTGCGCTATATCTTGAGCCAGCTTGGTATGTCCGGCGAAAGGGGTACGCAAGACATCATTGATGCGTGCTGCTTTGTCCGTGAACATGGCGGGACAGTGTCAAGCTCCGGTATTCGAGCCTTGTGTATGGCTCTCTGTCCTGACGCGCCTAAATCAACGGAGCAGCGTATGCGTCGAGCCATAGAACGAAGCCTGCGGCATATAGCAAGTCTTGGGTTAGAGGATTATACCAACGAGGTCTTTGTGCGCTATGCGACACATCTATTTCCCTTTGAGGAGGTTCGGCGTGAAATGGCTGCGATACAAGGGCGAGGCAGAGGGGGACATGTCAGTGTCAAGACTTTTCTGGACGGCCTGATGGTTCTGTTGGACGACTGAGTCCGAATTCGAAAATCTCACCCACTGTGCTTGTGCGCAGTGGGTGAAACTGTATATTTACGCATATTTACAATTTCATAGCGGCCAAAATATCCATAACAAAATGTCTGTGCTCGTTGATTATGCAGAAACGGCGTGACGTTATGACGCGAATTGATACTTTTTGAAACGGCAGTGATAACCTCCTTTACGAGATGGATCGTGCGGGCTGAAGTGTGTGGGACAGTCTGCCGCTTCCGTTTGATACAATGAAAAGGAGGACTTATTATGCTGACAATCGAGTTAAATATGTACCACGCAGTTGCTTTAGGCGCTTTCCTGTTCTGGATGGGCGGGATCATCACCGACAAGGTGAGACTGCTCAACCGATATTGTATTCCTGCTCCGCTGATTGGCGGCCTGTGCTTTTCTGTTCTCAACTGTATTCTCTACTCTTCCGGCATTGCCTCTGTCACCTTTGACAGTACACTGCAAACCGTCTTCATGATCATGTTCTTTACAACGGTCGGCTTTACAGTCAGCATTCCCGCTCTGCTCAAGGGCGGCAAAGCTGTTGTATTGTGTCTGATTGTGTCTGTCGTGATGATCCCTCTGCAAAATTTCCTCGGCGGCGGCGTGATGGAGGTGTTTGGCCGTGATCCGCTGCTGGGCATCGGCTGCGGCTCTATCGCCCTCATCGGCGGCCCCGGCACAGCCGCGGCTTTCGGTCCGGATCTTGAGGCCGCGGGTGCGGTCGGCGGCAGCGTCGTTTCCATCGCGGCGGCGACATTCGGCCTTGTAGCCGGCTCGCTGATGGGTGGCCCGACAGCACGCCGCTTGATTGAAAAACATAATCTGCGCCCGGAGGCGATGGCTGCCATCGGCGGCACACAGGGCGTCGGCCTTGCCACTGATGTGGCGAGTGAAGACGAGCGTTTTATCACAAACAGTCCTCGCTTTGTCAAGGGCTTCATGCTGCTCCTGCTGGCGGCCGGCATCGGAAATCAAGTCAGCGTGTGGCTCACGGCACTGACAGATCTGACCTTTCCCGCGTACATCGACGCGATGCTCGTCGCCGTGGTCGTTCGCAATGTGATGGACGGCGCACATACTGAATATCCCGCCGAGGAGATCGACACAATGGGTAATATGTTTCTCTCCATCTTCCTCGCTATGGCGCTCACAGGCTTGAAACTCTGGGAGCTGATCGACCTCGCCTTGCCGATGATCGTATGCCTGCTGCTGCAGTGTGTGGTGATGGTTCTCTTTGCTTACTTTGTTGTCTTTCGCGTTATGGGCCGTAATTACGATGCGGTAGTTATGACGGCGGGCTTCATCGGCTTTGCTATGGGTGCGACCTCGAACGCGATGGCCAACATGCAGGTCGTGACGAAGAAATACGGTCCTTCGCCGGTGGCATACTTTGCCATTCCAATGGTTGGCGGCATGTTCATCGACTTTTTCAACGCAGTTCTTATCGCAGCCAACATCGGCTGGTGGGCGTAAATAAATCCATCACGAATTCGCTGCCTCCGATTCTCATCTTGCTTAACAGTTGATACACGAGCAAATGCTATTGCTTCCAGCTTTTTAAGTTGGAGCAGGCATTCGCGGGACTAAGGAGCGATGCTTATGGCCAAAAACGTGCAAATGGCGAGGGCAACATCCGCAAACGCGCAGACGGGCGCTGGGAGGGTCGCTACACCGCAGGCTACCATCCCGAAACAGGTAAGCGGATCATCAAAAATGTTCTCGGTAAAACGCAGGCGGAATGCAAGGCGAAATTGAGTGCCGCGCTGGAATCAGTCAAGGGCATCGACGTTAGCCGCGCCGATGAATATACCGTCGCCACATGGCTGCGAAGCTGGTACGACATTTACGCAAAGCCAAACGTCCGTATCGCCACAGCCGACCGCTACCAGCTGATGGTCGAAAAGACTATCTCGATGCAGCAAACGCCCGCGGGCTTCACGCTCCGCACCTACACCCACGCAACAAGGCAGAAGCAGGACGAGGCAGCACAAACGATGGGCAGGTTCATGGCGCAGATTCGATAAGTCCTGCAGGCAGGCAGAGCACCGGAGAGGAAACAGCTTCCTCTCCGGTGCGCTTTTACCCTTTCCGCGTATTTCGGCAAGTGGGTCAGAAAATGCCTTCACGGGAAATAGCTTTCAACAGATTAGTCACAAGCCTGTGCCGACTAATGTGTACGTGTGGAAAGGAATAGGTAACTGGAAAACAGCAAAGGACCGGCAGATGTTTATCTGCCGGTCCTTTGCCATGGTGAAGCAAGCCAAGAACGGACCAGATGCATTTTTTAGATGAACTGTGCAATGATGATCGTTCCAATCATCAGCGGGATATTCAGTGCACCAAAGGTTGGCACACAGGTATCCCAAATATGATCATGTTGCCCGTCTGCATTCAGGCCGCAGGTCGGGCCGAGCGTAGCATCCGATGCGGGAGAACCGGCATCGCCCAATGCCGCGGCAGAGGAAATCATTAGGATCGTTGCTGCGGGAGAGAAACCGAGTTTGGTGCAAAGCGGTACGAAAAGAACGGCAATGACAGGAATCGTGCCAAAGGACGTGCCGATGCCCATGGTAACAACGAGACCTATGAGCGTGATGACGGTAGCGGCAAGCAAACGACTGCTTGAGAGCGCACTCGCAGATCTTTCTACCAGTGCGTTTACACCGCCGGTAGCACGCATGACCATGCCAAAGCCGCCTGCAACGAGCATAATGAAAGCAATGCTGCCCATCATGCGAATACCGTCGTTAAAGCGCTCTTCGATATCCTTCCATTTGACTGCGCCAGAGAAGAACATGATAACAAGACCCGCCAGTGCGGCAACAGCCAGAGATTGCGTTTTAAATTCGACTGCGGTGACGACTAGAACCGCCGCAATTGAGATCCAGTGGCGCAGTTCAAGCTTGGTGGATTCAACAGCGTTATATGCGCTCAGGTCAACATCAGCATTTTTGTACTCGCGAGGCTTGCGGTAGCGGAACCAGATGTATATGATACCGGGGATAAAAGTGAGCATCAACATCCAGTTTACACTGTAAACCTGCTGCACGGTGACGGCAAGACCATTGGCACACATATTATCCTTTACAATGCCCATGAAGATCAGACCGTAGCCGATGGGGATACCGACATACGGCATCATACCGGATACCAGAGCGCCGGCCATTAGACGGCGATCCATTTTCATTTCATTCATCATTGCCAGCATCGGAGGAATAAGAATGGGAATGTATGCTGTGTGGATGGGAATGATCGTCTGAGAAATGATGGAGAAAATCAGAATCAGAAGAAACAGTTTCAGCTTGCTGCCGCGAATGGCTTGTGCAACCCTCTTTGCAAAGATATCAGCAAGACCGGTATAGGCAAGGCAGGAAGCAAAGGCGCCGAGTAGAATATAGGCGAGTGCCGCCTCTGCGTTGTTGCTGAAGCCGGCGAGCATGGTGGAGGAAATGTCTGAAACAGACATACCACCCATTAGTCCGCCAACAAAACAGGCGATAATCAGGGAAAACATGACATTCAGCTTGCACAAGCAAAGAATGCACATGAGAATGACCGAAAAGACGACCGGGTTTAGAAAAATGCTCATAATTTCACCCCTTTTTTGAATGCAGCGGAGGCCCTGCCTGATGCAGACTCGTTCCTGACAGTGAAACGGCCGTACAGGAGAAGCGTCTTGTCACCGGGCAGAACCTCCGTTGGAGAGATGGTACTCTCAATGGCAACTTGAGTTCACGGGTTGGTTGGTCTTACTTCTTTTCTAATTTGTAACCGAGGAGATCGGCGAGCTGCTCAACATCATCAACATCCTTGCGCTGCAGATTCTTGCCGAGCTCCCAGGGAAGAACGGTGTAGAACCAGCTGTTGATGCGGTTGACATAGCAGAACCAGGACCACAGAAGGTCGCGGAATTCTTCTTTTGTCTCAATAGTGGGGTAGGACTCCACGATCTTGTCGTGGAAATAGGCAAACTTAGGCATATTCAGCCAAGGAGCAGGGCAATTCGGTTCTAAAACATCACCGAGCAGATGGGCAATCGGACCATTGAGATAAATGAAAAGCTGCTTGCAGACGTCCAGAGAGAATTTGTCATCTCCCAGTACGCAGTACATGGACGGTTCAATCGTCCACCAACCCATTGCCTGCGTATCGGCATTCAGGAAAAAGAGATTGCCGAGAATCTGATTGTCAGTGCCGGCGCCGCTCGGGAAAACGCCGAGCTTGCTCATTGTCACCTCAAGGGGTTCCTTCAACCAGACCTTTTCAACTTCGTCGTGGATCTCGCGCTTCAAATCCTTCCAATTCACTGCCATTTAAGCTTCCTCCCCTCTGGTGAAAATAACGGTTGCCAGTTCGTGATAGAGATAGGTGTGGTTCCAACAGTCCATGCCGCCGCGATGGAATGCATCCAGATATTCAGGGTCGACTTTTGCCATGATGGGACCCATATTCGGCAGAGGCTCTGAGCAGGGACCATAGGTCATAGCGAAATACCAGCCAGACCAGGCGATGTCGCCGTTTACACAGTCGCACAGAGCCGGGACTTTATTTCCACCAAGAGGATTAGACTGGTCACCAACATACTTGGGAACATGATACGGGGGGATGGGACGGCACTGAACATAGTCGCCGGTGGAGAGAGTGTTATGAGCTTCGCATTCCATGGGCTGAGCGATCTTCTCCCACAACTCGTCTGCTAATTCAGGGAAATCATCTTCCAACACGGTAGCATAACAAGTGATGTCAGCTTTTGGAAAATAAATCTTAATCTTACGCAACTTGCATTCCTCCTAATCAGTTTTGGGCTGTTGTATCAGAAGTTGTACACCCCTCTGATTTCTTAGCCTGACTGTATTGTATAGTATAAAAACGCGGAATGGAATTGCAATATTAATATATATTCGCGCTCTTTTAGTTTTATTTACCGAAATGACGAAGAGAATTGTTGATTTTTGAATTGCAATTCAGCTGCTGTTTTAATATAATATAATAAAGTGCGCCGTTTTGTATGGACGAAAGGATATTTTCCGGACAGCTGAAGTGGCAGGTGAACTATGAGAATTGATTCGACCGATTTAAAAATTCTCTCATTATTGCAAGAGAATGCGCGCATCAGTTTCAGCAGTATTGCCGCTGAGGTGCATCTGAGCACAACAGCGGTGACTCGCAGGATAGAACTGATGCAGGAACGCGGGATCATCCGTGGCTTTCGCACGCTGATTTCGCCGCAGGCAGGTGGAAAAACCGTGCATGGCTTCATAATCGGAGGGGTATATTCCGTAATGCTCTACGATCTCTACCGATATGTTCAAACCGTGCCGGAAGTGGTGCGTTGCGAGACAATCATCTGCGGAGGTAAAGAAGTTATTTTAGAGTTCTACTGTGACAATTATGATTCATTGCTTAAATTTTATGGAAGTGATATTCGTAAATTTCTGGATTCTATGACGGTCTATCTTGTTACCGATACGCCGCTTAAGGATGTATCGATCCCACTGTCGTCCAACGGATGATACCATAAAAAAGGGATGTCAGGCTCAAGATTAGAGCTATCATCTTTATTTACAAGTTGCCGCAAGAGAAAGGCAATAAGGAGGATAAGAAAGCACTAATTCCTGATTTGTTTCAAAATATCGTCAGCAGTATGCTCGGGCACTACGACGCGGGCTTCACGCTCCGCACCTACACCCACGCCACACGGCAGATGCAGCAAAAGGCCGCGGAGAAAATGGGCAGCTTCATGGCGCAGATTCGATAAGTCCCACAGGCGAGCAGAGCACCGGAAAGGAAGCAATTTCCTCTCCGGTGCTCTTTGGCTCTTTCCACGCATTTCGTTGTACCCATGGGGCATGAGCTGGCAGTAGGCGGCAAAGCCGCTGACTGCCAGCCGATGTGGGTCACGGTGTGGGTCAGAGTTTCTTCCCATATACGATTGGAAACATGCTTCATGAAATCGGTCAGTAGCACAGAATCCAACTAAAATCAAGATCATTGCTTATCATATTTTGCGCTGCTGTAAACCTGCTAAAAAGTCAAGCCCAAATTAAAAGAAAAGTTATCGGCAGAAAAAGAGCATAACAAAGCAGAGGCGGCAAAACGAATCGCTTGGCCGCCTCAAATAAAGTATTGGAGATCTCAGCTCATTCTATTGCCGGCAAGCTGCGGTAGAGCTCTGTGACCTTGCCATAATAGACTCGGAGGAACTTATTCAGGCCTGCCACCATAGCGAGTTTACTGCTCTTCCCCTCGCCGCGTTTTTTCTCAATGAAAGCAAAGATCGGGTCGTTTGCCGGTTTGTGCATACAGGTATCCAATCAAGAGCATTTTGAACATACTGACAGGGTCGACAGATGGACGGCCTGTTGCCGGATAATATGGCGCCAGAAGATCATAGATGAAATCAAAGGATACCATCCGCTCAATCTTCCGCAGCAGGTGGGTTTCTGGAATCAGTGACTCTATATCTACGAAAATCATTGCCATTTGTCTGCTTTGGCGTCCCATCATGCTGCATCCCTCCTTATGGTTATTCTACCATAGAACGAACGTATTTGCTACCTTTGTCAACAGGTCCCTTATTGTGCATTATCCCACAGGAAATGCTCGATCGTTTTTCCCTCGTCATCACACAATAAAGGAAATGGCTATCAGAACACACCGTGTTTCCGATAGCCATTTTTATGCTCACTTAAGTATTTGCCGCTATAGTCAAAATTCCGCTGACTGCAATCATACTATAGACCAATTTCATCATGTTTTCTTTGCTGATCTTTTTCAGCATCTTTAATCCGACACGCTTCCCGAGCAAAATACCTATCGTGCCCAAAACTGTGGCTGGCAAAAGCTCGACCGTATAGATGCCGCGCACGATCCGCAGTAACATTCCCACCGAAGAGGAAAGAGCAAACATTGTCTGCATCATACCGATATATTCTTCATTGCTACGCGCAACACTCAGCAGATACGGGGCAAGCGGCGGACCGCCAATGCCAAAAAGGCCTGCCGTTATGCCGGAAACGGACGCCGTTGCTGCGGCAATCAGCCCTGTTGCAGAAAATTTCAGTTTTCTGCCGCCGCAGAAGAAAAACAGCGCGAGCAGCATCAGAAATACACCAAACCCAAGCTTCAGCGGTCCGGTCGGGAGATCGGGAGATATCCAGATCGCGCACAGGCAAAAAGCGAGATAGATCGTTCCCGGAAAAATGAGCTTTTTTAGCCGCACCGCTTTGCGAAAGCGGATCGCAAGGGAAAAGTCAGGGTAATACAAATCGACGCTGAGATAGCAGAAGCATGCAGAAGGCCAAACATGGACGGCAGGAACAGCATCATCAGGACTCCCCCGCCAAAGCCCGCCACAGACTGCACCGCGCCCCCCGCAGCAGCGCCCAAAAATACAAACAAAAAGCGGATATCCACTGTTTTACCCCCCTATCTGCCGGAGCATTATGACCGCGTACCGTTCAGCCAAGCATTTTCTCAGCGAACAGGCTCGCAAACGTGAGCGAGGACAGGAACAGCGCCAGCCACGTGCAGCCACCGAGCGCAATGGGCTTCAGTCCCTTAGTGAACAGTTCCTTGAACTTGATCTTGAAGCCAACGCCGGAGAGTGCGATAGTGACAAAGAATTTATAACCGTTGGTAAACAGCGGTTTAAACAGCGACTGATAGAAATAGGTATCTGCAATGTTGCCGCGCAAAATCGTGTTGACTGCGATCATGGCGACAAAGGCCAAAATGAACTTGGGTAATGCCTTCCACATGATCTTCCCGATATTAGCATGTTGGCCGTCAGACCTTGCAGCGCTTCTGGCTTCATTGCGGATGGAGATAACGGAGAAAATCAGCGCAAGCACGATGATCATTGCCGTGCGGACGACCTTGATCGTAGCAGGAAGCGCATACCCTTCCAGTCCCATCAGACCTGCATAGGTCTCCTGCGCCGCAACAACGGACGAGGTATCGTTGACCGCTGTACCGGCAAGGAAGCCGAACTGCGTAGGCGTATAGCCAAGGCGAATGGCAAGATAGGGGTACATAAAGCAGGCCAGCAGATCAAACAGAAAAATAGCCGTCATGGCATAGGCTGTTTCCTCCTCCTTTGCTTTGACAATGGGAGAGATCGTCGCAATGGCGGTGCCGCCGCACACGCAGGTGCCGCTGCCGACCAGCGCGCAGGTATTGCCCGATACATGCAGTACTTTGCGTCCGACCAGATAGGATACGGCAAATGCCAACGCCATGTTGAATAGTACCAACGGCAGTGCGTAGACTGCACTGAACAAATCACTGAAAGCAAGCGTTGCACCGAGAAACACAATGCCGAGGCTAAGATAACGCTTGCCAGCAAAAACGGTGCCGCTCTTAAATTCTTTGCTCATTTTCCCCTCGGGGACTATATTGACGATCAGGATGCCGACAATCAGGCCGATCATCGGCGCGCCTACATATGCCTGCTGCTTGCTCAGCACCGTCGCAAGAACGGCAATGGCAATGCACATCAGGATAGCGAGATACTTCCGCTTCTCTGCGCGCTTTCCTTCCTTTTTATCGACGATCAGCACATATAGCACTGCGATGACAGCGCATACCAGCATAACGATCCATACGGTCAAACTGATTCTGAATAACATATTTTTCTCCATTCTCCGTCCACGACCATTCGCTGAGACGGCTGCTTATTTCAATAATACGACTTTCGGGGCAGGACAGAAAACGATCCATCCTGCCCCGAAAGTCAAGAGATGAGGTTTTTATGGCCGTTAACGGTAGAAAAGCTTCGTACCGATGCCCAGAGCCAGTGCTTTTTCATAATACAGCTGACCCAGCGCGATATCGTTGGTGGAAAGTCCGCGGTGCCAGAAAAGGATCCTTTCCTGATCGTTTTCGCGCCCGGGCTTCTTGCCCGCAACGATCTCACCCAACTCCGCGTACAGCGTCTCCTTCGTCAGCTTGCCCGCGCGGACGTGAGGGCTGAGACTGCCGAGCTTGCCGCCTTCTTTGCACTGCCCCCAATCGTCGACGACGATCTTATCCATTACATCGGTCAGCGTGATCTCATTGGCACAGATGGTACCGTAGGGAACGACCAAGTTGCCCGGACGCACCCATGCGGTCCTGAGCAGGGGCTGCGGCTCCATCAGGCGGGTCGCCTCGACCATAATATCGGCGCCCTCAAGACACTCCTGGCTGTTTTTTGTAATGGTGATCTTCTTGTGCAGGCGGTCCTCCAACCGCTGGGCAAATGCATCCATGGATTCCTGGCGGCGACTGTTGATGCGAATTTCCTCAAAATCATAGAGAGAATCCAGCAAAACGACATTCCAGAACGCCGTGCCGCGGCAGCCGAGATGTCCAAGGATCTTGTTCTCCTTTTTGGCAAGGTATTTTGCGCCGACCGCCGTGATGGCGCCGGTACGCATGGAGGTAATGGCTGTGGCATCGATCACGGCATAGGGCGCACCCGTCTCTGGATCAAAGAGATTCAGCAGTGACAGTTCGGAGGGAAGGCCGAGTTTGTAGTTGTAAACATAGTCGCCTACCACCTTAACACCTGCCACATGCTTGGGTGCGATGTAGCCGCGCAGCACGTTGAAATGTCCGTTATACGCGGGGTCGGGATTGATATGTACTCTGGGCTCGATCGAGGTCTGTCCGTTGCCCTGTGCCCGCAGGCTGTCTTCAATGGCACCGATGATCTCTGCGTCGGTCAGAGCGATCTGCTCAATGTCTTTTGCATTCAGGTATAAAATGTCCATGAAAAACTCCTACTTCAAATATTACCCTTTTTCGCTTTCTGCGACCACATCAATCCCTGCGTCATACTCCGCCTCTCTTGCAATCTTTTTGTTAAAGAATGTCTTCATGAACGACGCAAGCTGCAGGACAAACACCAGGAAGGTTACCGTCGCACCAAGCGCAGATAGTTGGCGAACACCATCAACTCCGCGAACACCGCCTGCAAACGCACCCATGATAACGGAAACCGAGCCAATCACGAGACCCCACGCGAGTTTGAGGGAGTTGGGAGCTTCATCAGAAGAACGGTCGGATGTTGCGCAGAGAGACGCCAGCGTATGGGTAACAGAGTCAGCCGCCGTGCAGAAGGAAAGCAGCAGCGTGACCATGACCACAGGAACGAGGATTGTTGCAAGACCGAAAGGAAGATTTTCAAGGAACCCCCAGACGCTCGCAGTGGAACCGTTCTCAATGAGGATAGAAACCAAATCGACCGCTCCGGTCATCTGCCAGTTGAGCGCCGTGCCTCCCCAGACGGAAAACCACACCATGCCAAAGATGGAGGGTAGGATCCAGTTGATAATCATAAATTCGCGAACGGTACGGCCATAAGCGATCTTAGCAAGGAAGAGTGCCATAACGGGGGCATAATTGATCCACGAGGTCCAATCGAAAAGCGTCCACCACGCGGTGAGTGCCTCGCCGCCGACGTCTACCGGATCGAGACCCCACACGAAGAAATTGTTCAGCCACTCACCAAGGCCGATCGGAAGGGCCTTGAATATCTCAATCGTCGGACCGATAATGATCAGCAGAATCAGCAGTCCATAGAAAATCTTGCTGTTAAAGGACGCCAGCTTCTTCACGCCCTTGTCAATACCGAGGTAAGCAGCGCCCGTAAAAATCGCGGTGGTTGCAAGTCCAAGAATAACCCACGTCGGAATTCCTGTCTCAAGACCGTAGACAACCTTCAGCCCAGAAATAATAAACGAAAGACCCGTACCGAGACCGCAGGCCATTCCGAGCACAATGCCGATGCTGCAAAGCGTATCTGCAACAGCTGCAACGCCTGTCTTGTCGGCATGCTTGCCGAGCACAGGTTTCAGTGTCGCCGCAACGGAGAACTTGGACTTTTTGTTGAAGAACAGGTAGGCCATCAGAAGACCTGTAATGCCGTAAAACGCATAGGGAACAAACGTCCAGTTGTAAAAGCAACGGCCCAGCGCAAAACGATATGCTTCCGCACTCTGCGGTGCAATACCGAGCTGCTCAAGCTCACCGTACACGTTGCCGAAATAGACCATCGGTTCATTGACGCCCCAGTTGACGATACCAACCGAAATGCCGCCGGTCAGTGCCATAGCAAACCAAGTTTTGAACGAATACTTCGGTTGGGCGTTGGGACCTCCGATACGCAGGTTGCCAATTTTGCTGAACGTTACAACAGCAACGCAGACCAGGCTTGCCATGGCGACAAGCTGATATGCCCAGCCAAAATTAATGAGGGAAAAACGGAATGCAGACTTGCAGATCGTTTTGAGCCAGTCATTTTTAAAGATGCCGAGAACAATGATGAATGCCATAAACGCAAAGCACGGAATCATGACGCCCTTGCGAATGGTTGTCTTTTTTGTCAAATCAGGCATTTTCTCTCTCCTTTTAAACTTTTTAATTTTGCGGCACAGCGGGTTTTCACGTCACTGGTCTGCCAGCAGACCGCCGCCCTTAAGAAAATCGTGGATCGCTTCGATGTCATCCGTCAGCACACGGTCATCGCTGCTGTAGAACGGAACTACACCGCGCAGTCTCTTCAGCGCAGCCTGTGTGCCCTTGCCGTAGTGAGCGCCGCGCAGATTCATTGCTTGTGCTGCATGAATCCCCTCAACAGCCAGCACATAATACAAATCATCAATGATCTTCATATGCTTTTCCATCACAAGCGGAGCATTCGTGCTGATATCCTCCATGCCGCCTGCCAGAGGGAATGTGTCCATGCTGACAGGGTTTGCCAACAAACGAATTTCAGCATCCATACTTGCATACGTTTTCTGAATCGTAGAAAACGCGATGGTGTCGTCGTTCGGCGTCAGGTGGCGGGTCAGGCCAGTAAAGCCTGGCATCGCCAGCTTCAGCGAGCGCAGACAGGACATCTTGGATACATGGGAAAGCGCAACACTGAGGTTCTGCATCCCAAGCACCCACACCAGCGGATCAAAATTTCCGCAGGAGGTGATGTCTCGCTCATCCAAAAGCAGGCACGGGTTATCGTCGGACGCATTGAGGTGGATCTCAAGATTCTCGCGGGCATAGTCCATGGCAGTCCTCACGGCACCGTGTACCTGGCTGACACAGCGGAATGACAGCGGATCCTGAAGCGGCCGACCCTCGCTCGGCTCATAGAGATAGCTTCCTTCAAGATAGGAACGAAGCGCTGCAGCCGTTTCGATCTGGCGCGGATAAGGGCGCTGACGCTGTGCACCATCACGGAGCGGCGACACATTGCCGTTCAATCCCTCCAAGGACATGCACGAAATCATATCCGCTGTATGCATCAGTACCTCGGTCTCATGGTAGGCCTCGCAGGCCATTGCTGCAGACAGTGCGTTTGAGCTGAGAATGGCGAGGCCGTCTTTTTCCAGCAGTACGACTGGTTCCAAACCTTCCTTTGCAAACGCTTCCGCCGCAAGAACCACAGCGCCCTTATAGAGAACCTTGCCCTCACCAATGAGCACTAGTCCCAAATGAGACAGGTTCACGATATCTGCCTCGCCAACGGAGCCACGTTTTGGAAACAGTGGTGTAATACTGCGATTCAGCATTTCTGCCATCAACTGTACGATCTCTGGGCTGAGTCCAGTGCAGCCGACCAGCAGATTGTTCAGTCGGATGACCATTGCACCACGGGCTTCTTCTATGCTGGCACTTTCTCCAACGCCAACCGAATGTGAATGCAGCATATTTTTGTTGAACTGCGAGACAAATTCTTTTGTAACTTTTTTGTCCTTATTCCAGCCAACGCCTCTGTTGCACCCGTAGATTGGAACTCCTTTATTGGAAAGTTCAAATACCAGCTTTCGCGATTCAACAAGCCGCTCTATCGCCTCTGTCGATACGGAAACCTTACACAATCCCCGAGCAATATTACATACGTCCGAAGCAGAAAGGTTTCTCCCTGTCAATTCTATGCATTTCCCCAAAAGATCGCCTCCTTTTTTTAATTCAAAACCGGTTTGTCTTTATTTTAATACTTGACTGTGATAATGTAAAATAGTAATATCAGGACATCCTATTGTAAAATTACGATAGAATGCCCTGATAAAAAGCGGAGGGACGTACCATGACCATGCGTGAAATGCAGATTTTCCTTGAGGTCGCAAGAACACTGAATATGAGCACAGCTGGCAAGAGTCTGTATTTATCTCAATCTACCGTCAGCCAATCCATTCTCAACATAGAAAGGCACTATAATGTTCAGCTTTTCAGGCGGCAGTCAAAACATCTAATCCTCACGAAACAAGGAAAAATCCTTCAGGATTATTGTCACCAGATTCTCGAACTACATCGAAGGTTGGAATATGATCTACAGCACACCGGCGAAAAGTCATTGCGTATTGGAACAAATCTGATCGTTGCCCGCAGTATTTTTGGTGAATTATGGAACGCCTACCACCTAGTATGTCCTGATGTGCAAACGAAGGTCTCTCTGGAAGAGAACGAAGCTTTGTTGCTTAAACTGCAAAACTTTGAGCTCGATTCTGTAATTATCGACCGTGAATGCAACATCCCGGAACTAGTATGCCGTGAAATAGCCGATGACGAGTATTTTTTAATCTGTGGGACGAAAAGCCGTTTCTTCAATTGCAAAGAAGCACGCCTTGCTGATTTGAAAGATGAAAATTTTTTTATGCTCGCCCGCGGAAACCCGACGCGCGACTATTTTGAACAATCCTTCCACGATCATCATTTAGAGCCCCGTACCATAGACTTCAACAACATAGATATCATCAAATCGAAGGTCATTGCCAACGAGGGTATTTCCGTCATGGCAAGCGGGCAATTCAAAGTTGAGGCAAAATTAGGTTATCTCCGAGGTATTTCTCTTCCTGAAATCAAGTTTCGACGTCACTTTTATGAGATTCACCATAAGGATCTTCATATTCTACCGCATATTCAGAGTTATCTTGATACTTGTATGTTCCGCAGTATAACCGGATTCTCTTGCTTAAACGGTACTTTGTTCTAAACTGGCTGCATGACAAAGCCACCAGCGGCTTTTTTAAAAAATGATCCTGAATAATGCGGCCAAAATGCCGGAAGGTCACTTTTCCTCTGATCTGTCTCCTCTCTGAATGTTCTCTGCCATCCAGTAAGATATCGTCGAAAGTAAATGATACTTTACAGTTATATTCTGCGCTGCTGAAGTCAATAAAAAGGGAGCTGCGTCTCTATTCGAGACGCAGCTCCTTTTTTCAATTCAAAACTTCCGAAACCGTTCCTTCATCTCATCGTCCGTGAGTTCACCTCTCTCCGCCTGTTCCAGCACTTGCATTGCCTTCGCAACAGCGGCGTTCCACTCATCCGCACTGATCTTCCCTCGGACCTTTCTCTGCTTCAGCCGATTGTAGGTACGGTCATATTCCACACGGGTCGGACTGCGGTTCGCCTTGCCCTGCGCTTCCTTGCGGTGTGCTCCTACCTTCCGGCAGATCCGCTCTGTCTCACCGGGTGCAATATTGCCGCAATAACAGGTGTTGTAGCCGTCGGTCAGCAGAAAATACTTCCCACAGTTATGACACCGCCGCGGTGCGTTTCCAATCGCCAGCCCACGGTAGAACTCCGTTCTCAGAAAATCATGTAAATAGTGGAAGGTCATCTTCTCTGCAACGAAAAACTTGCTCTCGTTTTCTTTCTGCGTCATGGGGACGAAGTCGATCTCCACAGAGAACTTCTGGTCAAAGTCCTCGCCGAAAAACAGCGCACCGGCTCGGAGCATATCCGCGTAGAAAGCTGAGTACGCCGTTCCGTAAGCCGCGCTGTTTCTCCGCTCTAACGGTTCGAAGTATTTCTCCGTCATGATCCTGAGCTGCAAACGAAGTGCCCGCACTCTGTCTGCAAAGTGTGCCAGATCATCGATCATGCGCTCATATATCTCATGCCCCTCCGAGTGTATATCCTGCACCTGTGCCCATTTCTCTTTCTGCTCGTAAAGTCTCTCCAGCAAATGATAGCTGAGCTCCAGGTCCATATTCAGGTCACGGTACACCGGCATGGTAAAAATGATATCCCAAACAGCGTTCAGCTTCTTCTGTGCGAAGGCAACAGCGCTGTTTGTCTTTTTCGAGAGCAAATCCCGCGCCGCGGGGATGAACTCCTCCATACGGCGGTCGATCTCGTCCAGCACCTCTTCGTCCATGTTCGCGACATCCACGCAACACTGCCCAATGGGATAGCTCGTATCACTGAGGTAAACACGCCCATCATAGAAAAATGTGGTGAACTGGTCGTAGGTATAGGTGAACGGAATACAGATACTCTCTACCTGCTCTGCCATAATGCCTCCTTGTATCCGATAAAGTTTTGGCATTTACCGTAATACATCCAAAGCTATTGCTGGGATGTTCTTCGTATGTTACCCTCATCGTATCAGATGGAACGTCGAAAATCAATCTAAACAAAAGGAGGCGTGAATGAAATGAGCTACTAAAAGAAAACCGCTGAACTGTTGCAGCAGTCCAGCGGTGCGCCGCGTTTCGGAAAACGCAGACTCCATCTGCAAACAGTCTAACAGAGGGACCTCCGAAACGCAAGTAATTTTTCTCTGAATTCTATTGGAGGTAACGATTTTGAAAATATCAACCTATCACAGCTACGATGAATTGCCGCTGTTCCTCAACGCGGAGCTGGTGGCAAAGGTGTTGGGCGTGTCCATCTCCAGTGCCTACGAGCTGATGCACGAAAAGGACTTCCCAACGCTGCGCGTCGGCAGCCGCATGGTGGTGCCGAAAGAGAAATTCATCGAATGGGTCGAGCAGCACACGATGGGCGGTGGTGAGCCGTGAGAAGAACAAAACCGCCGGTCGGTTGGGAGCGTGCAAAGAACTGCTTCCCCGTCCCAAATGAGCTGCTGGACTTTGACCTGCCTGCCGGTGCGGTCGCGGTGTACATCTACCTGCTGCGTCACGCAAACCGCAAAACAAACCAATGCCATCCGAGTGAAGCGACCATCGCAAAGAAGCTCCACCTCTCGCGCAACACCGTTGCCAAGCATGTTCGTCTGCTGGAAGAACGTGGGCTCATCGTTACGGAGCATACAGAGATCATCACGCGACGAGGTATCAAGAAAAATGGTAACCTGCTCTACACGCTAATCCCAATGCACGAGGTCATGGCAACATACTATGAACGACAACTTACTGCATTGGACAGAACCACTGAACGTCACAAAGCGCAGATAAAGCTGTCGGCACAGCAAGGCGCGTGAAAGCTCTCTCCTGAATTTCGACGCAGCGATGGCAAACCGTGAAGCTCACCAATACAGCGCAGGAACCAGCAGCGGGGCTGCGCGTTCCTGCGGGACCGCGTCGCCTTGGGACAGCGACGCGCATAAGCGCATCGCTGTCCCAAAGGCTCTCTGCGTTCTTTGGGAGCACCCTCGACCAAGACCTAAAAGCGGCAAAGTTTGCCGTTCTGATACCCGGCCGCGCAGGGTTTCCGAACCGCGCAAAACGGTCCGAGGGTAGTGATAGCGCCCCCACCCGAAACGCCCCCTGTTTCGCCGTGTAAGCCGCTGTGTGCGCGGTTAGGGGCTGGGGTGGCGTGTGTATACCCGCCGCAGCCCCTTGAAACGAACGTTGCGGCGTTTGTGCCGGAGGTGTTGAGGGCCGTGCGACCAATGTGTTGGAAACGTTGGTATGACTGCGTTTCCTGCGCTTTTGCGGCTTTTCCGAGGACGAAAAAGAAAGCAGTCGGCTATGGGTTTGTCAAGGGATAAAATTACAGTTCGCGTGTATAAGGG
>OHAO01000196.1_pt1 | contig 43805 bp, 40 predicted proteins | sample 1577151 | NCBI WGS metagenome assembly OHAO01 (sample SAMEA3541585, study PRJEB24748) | human gut metagenome | biome: human gut; feature: human-associated habitat; material: faeces | place: China | collected 2012 | reverse complement strand
CGTGGCTTACGACAAAGCGGGCCACAAGTATGCCGAAGCGAGCATTCGCACGGCGGGGAAGCCTGACCACTTAGTATTAAAGGCTCACTACGAGCCCTCACTCGTAGCTGACGGCGACGCGCTGAGTTACGTCACGGTGAGTTTGGTCGACAAAGATGGCAACCTCTGTCCGCAGGACGGGCGCGAAGTAAAATTCAGCGTAAGTGGCGCCGGCCGATTTGAGGCTGCTGCCAACGGCGACCCCACTTGCTTAGACAGCTTCCAACGCCCGCAAATGCACCTCTTCAGCGGTATGTGTACAGCTATTGTTCGGGCCGGAGAAAAGGCGGGCACGCTACGCCTAAAAGCCACGGCAGCGGGCGTAAAAGGCGCTTCGCTCGACATTCCGGTCTTACCCGCAAAGCGGCAGTAGCTCTATGGCTTTTTAAGCGCTATTTTTAGGCGAAAAAAGATAAGGTTTCCCGAACCGATCAGTAGGTTTCGGGAAACCTTCTTTTTGAAACACAACGACTTCATAGCAAGCGACAGCCATCTTCGATTCGTTGCATATCGATTCGTGCGAGATTTTCCATCCGACAGCCAAGCACCGGCAAGGCGAGCCTATAAAAAGAGTGTACAAGGCCTTAGTTTTTTATATCCGGCAAACTGATTTACAATGGTTTGCCACGCTGTTTGAAGCCTCTTAATCCAACTAACAACCTTTTTCATCACGAGCGTAAGTACTTTTTATCACGAGCGCAAACCTTTTTTCTCGTGAGCACAAGCCTTTTCTATCGTGAGCGCAAAGGGCATAATCGGGAGGTGATTCGCGCAAAGCAGGGCGGTGTAGCTCAGAAAGCGGACGATCGGGGCAACGCAAGACCTTTGCCGCGCAGCAGAAACAAGGGGGAAGGATGCAACCGTAAGCGTTAGATGGCCGGTAGCCCGCTTCAGTTGGGTAAAAACGAAAGATGCGAGCACCCCTTCAGAAAAGGAATGCTCGCATCTAAAAACTTATGGCCTACTTACTTTAATGCCGCTAAAGCAGCGTCGTAGTTGGGCTCCTCAGTTATTTCCGGAACAAGTTGCTCGTAAATGATTTTGCCCTCCTCATCGATCACAATGACAGCGCGCGCCAATAGTCCTTTGAGCGGACCTTCAGCTATTTCAAGCCCATAGCGCTCCGGGAAATGATGGCAGTGAAATACGCTCACGGGAATCACATTTGTCAAGCCTTCAGTCGTACAGAAACGCGTCTGCGCAAAAGGAAGGTCCTTGCTCACGCACAGTACTACTGTATTTTCCAACTCGGATGCAACCTTATTGAAATGGCGAACAGAGGCCGCGCACACTTCTGTATCAAGGCTGGGAAAAATATTCAAAACTACGCGTTTGCCGCGCAATTCAGGCAGTTTTAATTTAGTCAAATCGCCACGTACACCGCAAAACTTCGGTGCTTCTGCGCCCACTTCGGGCATTTCACCTGTCAATGCTACAGGCGTTCCTTGCAAAGTTACTTCCATCTTTATTTGTTTATTGATTAGAGTGATACATTTTCAACCATTTATTCACGCCTTCCCTTATGGAGGGCAGGCCAAAATCGGCCGGACACACTGCGCAAACAGGCACCCAGAGGAGTTCGGCCGCATCGTCGGCAGGCGAAAGGCGCGCTACATCGCGCAAGGTGCAACGAAAGAAGAGATCCGTCGTATGTACGATAAAATTAGAAAACTCATACATATTGGGCAACGAAAAGAGATAGTCGACTTTCAAGCATTCTCCGCCCGTCTCCTCTCTTACTTCGCGCTGAATGCCCGCTTCGGCCGTCTCTCCGGGATTAACGAAGCCGCCCGGCAAGTCCAAAGTGCCCGCCGCCGGGGGCAAGGCACGCCTCACGGCGAGCAACTCCTCGCGTTCGTTGAGAATAATCGCTGCCGTAGCACAAGCTGCGTTGGCGTAATAGGTAAATCCGCAATCGGCGCAGCGCTTTGCGCGCTCGTCGTGCACCTCAAACTGCGGCGAACCGCAACAAGGGCAATGCAAAAAGCGCGCCAAGGGGTGATTTTTCGTCATTTATTGACCTCTTGTTTAGTTGTAAATCAGCGTAGTCAAGCGATCCTCATTCAGAAGTTCGCTCGCCAAACTGCAAAGTTCATCAGCCGTGACGTCGCGCACGTGCTCCAATTTTCGCCGTATGCTATACACGCGCTCATAATGGGCAAAAGCTTTGCCGAGGGCCAGCGCATAGCTCTCCGCATTGCTACATGCGATGCCCGTCTGCCCACAATATTGCTTTTTAGCGGCAGCTAATTGAGTCGGCGAAAGCGGATGTTCGGCCATTCTGCGCAGTTCGCTCACCACAAGGCGACGGCAGCGACCGACATCGGCTTCATCGCAACCAAAATAAACCTGCCAAACGCCCGTATCGGGATATGCGTAATACGTAGCGTCGACGGAGTAGACCAAACCGGCCTTCTCGCGCAGCCTGACATTGAGGCGGGCATTCATACCCGGGCCGCCGAGGATGTTGGTTAAGAGACTGAGCGCATGGCGCCGCGGATCTCCGCCGGCTAAAGCGCGCGCACCGATCAGCACATGGGCTTGATGCGTCTGCATTTTAACCTTTCGCACCTCCGGAACATAAGCGGGCATAGTCTGATCCACAACGGGCGCCGCCACTGATGGGAGATCGGCGGTCAAGCGCTCAAGCGTGCGGACCACGTGTTTGAAATCAATCTGCCCATAGACGTAAAAGACGGCATTTTGCGGCACATACCAGCGGCGAGCGTGGCGCAAGGCGTCGGCCGTGCGATAAGCGTGCAAGCGCTCCTTGCTGCCCAGAATGTCGCGCCCGAGTCCGTGGCCGCGAAAGAGCATGGCCTCAAACTCATCAAAGATCAAGTCGCCCGGCTGATCGCGGTAACTGTCGATTTCGTCGCACACCACTTCCACTTCGCGGTCCATCTCTTTCTGCGGATAAGCACTGCGGAAGACGATGTCAGTCAGCAGGTCGGCCGCGCGGGTGAAATCTTCGCGCAAGACAATAGCCGTAAAGGCCGTTTCTTGCTTATTGGTGAAGGCATTCAAGTCGCCACCTACGCGCTCCAAGCCGTTGGTGATCTGCCAAGAGCGCCGGCGGGCCGTACCCTTGAACGAGAGGTGCTCCAGAAAGTGGGCCAAACCGGAATCGGCATCTTCCTCGTGGCGCGTCCCGGCTTTGACGATGTAACCACAATAGAGCACGTCGGCCGTTCGCTCCTCGCAAACGATGCGCAAGCCGTTGGGTAAAGTAAATGTATATTGTCGCGCACCGATCGCGCTTTGCTGCTCTTCTTTCTTCATTCTGCTTCGAAAAGATCTCTCTCGCCTCGCCCGCAGCCGATAGTTGTCGTTTAGTATGTCGGATTTGCTGATCCGAACCGGCGAACTATACATTATATATATTGTACGTGCGGCCGGCGAAACGCGTGAAAAATCCGCGCAAAGATAAACAAAAGGTCTGCATTTCGCGTCCATTTTCCTGCAAGTTTGCACTTTCTTGCCGGAAATCAAAAGACGCCGGACGGCTTTCTGTTACTTTCAATCCGAAAGTGCGCCCTGAGGGCTGCATTCGTTTGCACCAAAGGCTCAAAAGCGGCAACTCGGAGGAAGAAATGTGGCGCATTGCTCTTTTTTAGGAGGCAAGGAGGAGAAAATCATTGGAAATTGTGTAATTTTGAAGCCTCAATGCAAGGTAAAACAAGAGAACGGCGCACTGCCGCTCTCGTTTCTTTGTACAAAAATATGGAGATAAAGATCATCAATAAGTCACCTTATGAGCTCCCGGCCTACGAAACGCCGCTGAGCGCCGGACTAGATTTACGCGCCAACCTATCTGCGCCGCTGACATTGCAACCAATGGAGCGCAAACTCATCCCTACGGGACTGTTTATCGCGCTGCCGGCGGGCTTTGAAGCGCAGGTGAGACCGCGATCCGGACTGGCGCTGAAGAAGGGCGTGACCGTGCTCAACGCACCGGGCACTATTGACGCGGATTATCGGGGAGAAATCGGCGTAATCTTGATCAACTTGTCGCAGGAGGCTTTCGTCGTCAACGGCGGCGACCGTATAGCGCAGTTAATCGTGGCGCGTCACGAGCAAATCGCTTGGCGCCCTGTGGAAAGTCTTGATGAGACGGAACGCGGAGCGGGAGGTTTTGGGCACACAGGCCATTAAAATTGGCGTATGAAGCAGATTCCGGTCCTTTTTTCCTTGTTCGTCTTCACGCTGGTAACCACTTTGGCGGCGGGGTGTGCATCCTCGCGGCGCGTCAACGCGCCGCAGGCCGACGCTGTCCCGACACCCCCTACACGCAACTTGACCTGGGAGGAGCGGTTTCATTATAACGAACGCTTCCTCGAAAGCGAGTGCCAAAAGCTCAAGGGCAATTACGATGCACAAATAGCTTTGCTCGAAGCAGCTTTGGAAATAAATCCCGACGGACCGGAGGCGCTGGCCGATTTAGCAATTGCAAAATACGCGACATTAGGCTCGGCAGATTCGATCACAAGCGCAGAAATCGATTCGCTTTTACGACGCGCCATAAAATTGGACCCCGGCAACCTGAATTACCGCGAAGTGCGCGTCGACATCTTAGCCCGCAGCGAGAAATACAAGGAAGCCATCGAGGAACTTGAAATTTTGGCCGCGAAAAAACCGACTACAGACGTGCTATCCTCGCTGGCGGATCTCTACCGTGTGGCCGGAGACGCGCAGAACGCCATCCGGACGATCAACAGACTGATCACCATCGACGGATTAAAGGAAGAATACGCTTTAGCTAAGTTCCAAAGTTACATAGAACTTAAAGATGACGGACGAGCGTACAAAGCGCTCGAAGATTTGTGCGCCAATTATCCCAACGAACTGAAGTATCGCGTCCTACTCGGCGATATGTTTTTGCAAAATAACCATCCCGACCAAGCCCTACGCGTTTACCGAGACGTTTTAACGTCAGAGCCGCAAAACGCCTTTGCGCGCATTTCGATGCTGGCTTACTATAATCGGACAAAACAAGACTCTCTTTACAAAGATTACGTAAAGCAAATCGTTTTAGACTCGATGGCGGCGTCCGATGTCAAGGCTGAAGCGATGCGGGGATACGCTTTTGACAGACGCAATGAGGGCGACAGCCTACAAGTGCTTACCCTCTTTCACCAAGCCTTGCAACATCCGCAAGCAGATCGTAGTATGGCCGAACTCTGCGCCGCTTATATGGAAACGCTGCGGCTTCCTGAAGCCACCAGAGTGCCTATCTACAAGAAGATCTTAGAGATTGAGCCCGACTACCTCCGAGCGCGCCTGCAGTTGCTCAACATTGCGATCCGCGAAGTCAATCTTGAGCAGATCATTCATCTGTGTCGCGAAGGCTTAGCGTACAATCCCGGGCACCTATCCTTCTATTATTTTTTAGGCGTGACGCTTTCTCAGAAGGGCGACGACGCAGCGGCGATTCGCATCTTACAGGATGGCGTGAAGCAAATCACGATTTATTCAAACTCCGATGAGGTTACCGAGATTTATGGCGCACTTGGCGACCTACTACATCAAGCCGGCGATAAAGCGGGGGCTTTTTCCGCCTACCAAAAGGCTATCGAGGCCAACCCTGAAAACTATCCCTGCCTCAACAACTACGCATATTTCCTCTGCCAAGCGGGCGAACGCATTCCCGAAGCTGTGGCCATGAGCAAGCGAACGATTGATGCAGAAGCCGACAACGCCACATATTTAGACACTTACGCCTATGCGCTCTTGTGCGACAAGCAATATGAGCAGGCCCTCATCTACATCGAAGAAGCCTTGCGCCGCACGCCCGAAAAGGATCTCGATTATACGCTTTTGTTGCACGCAGGCGACATCCATTTCCGCCTGAAGCAGCAGCGCGCAGCCCTTGAAACCTGGCGCAAAGCAGCGAAATTTGCCAAGACCAAGGCGCAACAGAAGCAGATCAAGCAGCGCATCCGTCGTCGGCGCATTTAATATTGTATCCTCGGCGCGCATTTTCACAAACACACATCACAAAACGAAACATATGAAATACCTCCTCCTCACCACCTTGGTCTCCCTCGCCTTCCTGACGAGTTGCCGCACGTTGCAAAATGCCCAAAAGCCATCTGCCGGTGCCGCACATCAATCGCAGGAGCAGCAATATAAAGCAGCCGTAGTTGCCAAAGCACAGACCGCCCAATGCGTTACGGCCAAGATCAATATGGATGTAGACGCCGACGGCAAGCAAATCTCCTGCGGCGGCTCACTCAAAATGAAGCGCGACGACGTTATCCAACTCTCCCTCACCTTCCTCGGCTTTGAAGTTGGCCGTTTGGAGTTCACGCCTAAAGATGTCCTCGTCGTAGATCGCATCCACAAGCAATACAGTCGCGCTTCCTATGGCGAAGTCGACTTCCTTCGGCAAGCGGATTTAGATTTCTACGCCCTGCAATCACTCTTTTGGAACGAAATCTTCACCCCCGGAAGCCGCGATGTACGCTCGCAGCTCAACCGCTTTCGCTTGGCGGCGAGCGGAGACCACACTTCGCTCCTCCTGACGGATGCACCGAAGCTCAACTACCAATTTCTCACGCGCACGAGTTCAGCCCTGCTTGACCGCGTCACGGTCGACGGCAAGTCTACCGCAGATCAGGGGCAATTCGTTTGGAAATATGACAACTTCACGACGCTTAGCGGCAAACTCTTTCCCGCTTTAATGGAAGTCAGCATCAGCGGAATGGGCAAAAAGGCCGGTTTTACGCTCGCTCTCTCGCGCCTCAACAACGACAGCGGCTGGGCCACGCGCACAACCCTCTCCACAAAATATACGCAGATCAAAGCTACAAGCTTGCTGGATAAGTTAGCCGGAATGGCACAATAATATATAAGGCGACCGGCTCCCATCGACGAGCTGCGCTAATCAAATTCCGTATGAAACGAACGCTTATTTTACTCATCCTCACCTGTTTAGGATTCAGCCTCGCCTCTGCACAGACGAAGCAGATCAAGCGCCTGCAAAACCAGAAAGCAGCCTTGCAGAAGGAGCTGTCAGCTTCGCAGAAGTTACTCACGACGACGAAGCGCGACGTAAAGTCGCAACTCAACAACCTCGCCGTACTCAATAACCAGATCGGGGAGCAGAAAAAATATGTCGATGGTATTCAGAGCGAAGTGCTTGTTTTGAGCAACAATCTCTCAGTCTTGGAGCGCCAACTGCAAGCTTTGGAGGCCGACTTAGCCCTCTGCAAAAAGCGCTACGAACACGGTGTGATCTACTTCTTCTATCATCGGATGTCGCTCAACAAGTGGCTATTCGTCTTGAAGGCGAAAGATTTTCGCGAGATGAGTCGCCGCCTCCGCTATGTCTCGGAATACACGCGCTATCAGCAGATGCAGGCAAAGATCATCAAGGAAAAAGAAGCCGCGGTGCAGCAAAAGAAAAACGAGATCTTGGGCGTAAAGGCCACTAAGGACAAACTCCTCGTCGAGGGCCAACAGCAACAGCGTCAGCTCAACGAGAAACACGTGAAGCAGCAGCAGGTTGTCAACGATCTGAATAAGAAGCAGCGCCAACTGCAAGCCACTATCGCACAGCAACAGCGCAAATATGCCAACTTAAACGCCCGCATCGACCAACTGATTCGCGCAGAAATAGCCAAAGCCGAGGCGCGGCGAAAGGCGGAAGCCGCACGCAAGGCCGCCGAGGCCAAGCGCCGGGCGCAGGAAGCCGCAGCGCGTAAGGCCGCAGCAGAGAAAGCCGCACGCCAGCGCGCAGCAGCCGAGAAAGCGCGTCTGGCTAAAATAGCCGCACAAAAGGCGGCCGCAGCCGAACGGGTGGCGAAGCAAAAAGCAGCGCAGGCCCGCACCGCAGCAGCCAAGGCCGAAGCGCGACGGGCGCAAGAAGCGGCCCGCCGACAGCAGCAAGCGGCGGCCCGACAACAACAGCAGGCAGCAGCCGAAGCGCGCAACGCAGCGCGGACGCCTGCCGCACCGATCTTCAGAGCTGAATCAGCGACCGACAACGCCTTGAGCGGTGGCTTCGCAGCCAACCGCGGACGTCTGCCCGTCCCGATTACGGGTTCTTATGCCATCACGGCGCACTACGGCACTTACAATGTGGCCGGCTTGCGCGGCGTACAACTCAGCAACAAGGGCATTAACCTCACCGGGCGTCCGGGTGCGCAAGCGCGGGCCGTATATAGCGGCGAAGTAACGGCCGTTTTCAATATGAACGAATTGTATAACGTCATCGTTCGCCACGGTTCTTATATGAGCGTCTACTGTAATCTCTCGAGCGTCAGCGTACATCGCGGCCAGCAAGTCGGAACACGCCAGACGCTGGGTAGCGTTGCGGGCGACGGCACGGGCAATTGCACGCTCCATTTCCAATTGCGACGCGAAACGTCTCCACTTAATCCGGAGGCTTGGATCGGCCGATAAAGGCCGCCCCCGCCAACGCATCTCCCCACAGCGCTCGAAGCCTCGATTTCGGGCGCTTTTTTTATAGCGTAAGGTCTGCGCCGCGAAGCGGAAGGGGCCGGCAGTTCTCACAATGTCCAACTCACCGCGACCTGCGCACAAGGTAGGGAAAACCGTAGCGCCCATAAGCCGACGGCGAAAGTTTGCCGCGCCGCGCGAAGGCCTGCTTTTTGAACAGCGAAGCTATGGGCGCCGACGTTTTTTATCGTGAGAAAAAAGGTGTGCGCTCGTGATAAAAAGTACTTACGCTCACGAGAAAAAAGGTTTACGCTCGTGATCGTAAACAAATTGTCGGGCATACTGCATCCTTAATAACTTGTGTTTTATAGCTTTATCTATTGCTTTGCGCGGTTACAAAGGGGAGTAAGGCAAACGCCGATAAAGCTTAGTGGACGCGTCGTCTGCTGCGCTTGATGCTTAGTCTGTCGGCCGTTTGTGCATTTGCCTTTCAGACGCCGCAAAGGGCGCTACGTTGATCGCCACAATAAGCAAACAAAAACGCGCGGGAGAGGTACTGATCCGGAGGCCGCACACGCGGGGCCAACGCCAAAATTAGTCCACGGAAAAACAGTATAACAGCATTAGAAAGAGGAATATAGAACAGAAAAAGAAAAACTTGACCGACAATCAGCGGGCGCGGCAGGGGTGAGACTGCGCCTTCAGCGTCATGAGAATAACGCCTGTGGGGTGGAAATTTGTACGACAAAATTTGCCGTCCACCTCCAAATGTTGTATTTTTGTGCGATTTTAGATTTATTGTACCCTTATGGCTCGAAAGAAAAAACGTGTGGGCGGCCGATTCGGCGCTTTTATCTCGGTGATCAGTACGACGCTTGTACTTATCTTGCTTGGGGCGGACGTGTTCTTCGTTACCGTGGCGAGCAACTTTAGCAAGAATTTGCGCGAAAACTTCGCCGTGGAGGTACTTCTGGAAGATAACATTCCGCAACACGACCTCTATCTCTTGCAAGAAGACTTGAAGCGTCAGCCGTACACGCTTCGCACGAATTATATCTCAAAGGAGCAGGGCGCAGCCAATATGAACGAGGCGCTGGGAACGACGGAGGACGAATTTGGCGGGGTCAGCCCCGTCTCGGCCGAGTTTGAGCTTTTTCTGAAAGCCGACTACGCGCAGCGAGATAGCTTGGAGCGCTATCTGCCTATGATCAAAAACAAGCCGTTTGTAAAGAACGTCATTTATCCGCAAGAGACGATGGACTCGCTCAACGCCATTATTCCCATCGTAAGCTTGGTCTTGCTGATCGTAGCCTTGCTCTTGACGCTCGTATCCTTTGCTTTGATCAACAATACGGTGCGTATGAGCGTCTACGCAAAGCGTCTCTACATTCATTCGCTTAAACTCGTGGGGGCTAAATGGAGCTTTATTCGCCGTCCTTTCTTATGGCAGGCTTTTGGCATCGGACTGACGGCTGCCATCTTGGCAAGCGCACTGCTCGGTGCGGGGATGTATGTTCTCATTGATATGAACCTCTATTTGAGTTCGCTGGTTACGCCGGAAGTAATCGCACTCACGCTGGGCACAATCTTCGTCTGCGGCCTTTTGGTTACAATGGTTTGCACATTCTTTAGCGTGAATCGCTTCTTGAGAATGAGCACGGACGAGCTGCTTTTGAAATAAACAAACGTATTACGCAATCATTCTACACATTATATAATGACAACAGATAAGAAACCGGCTACGGAGAAACACGTATTTGCCTTCGGACGCACAAATTTCATCGTCCTGACTATCGGTATGGCGATCGTGATCCTCGGCATGATACTTATGTATGGCAAAGGCTCGACGGAGACGCATTTTGATCCAAACATCTTCAGCGCTATGCGCATCAAAGTGGCGCCCGCTGTTTGCTTTTTGGGCTATATTACCATTATTTTTGGCATCATTCATCGGCCCAAAAGCGATGAAAAAACGATAACAAAAGAATAAACACAGACTTTATATATGTTAGATATGACCTGGTGGCAGGCGCTCGTGATAGCTATCGTCGAGGGCTTGACTGAATTTTTGCCTGTTTCGTCGACGGGCCACATGATCATAACGGAAGGAGCGATGGGTATGCAGAGCACGCCCTTTGTCAAGGCCTTTACGGTGATCATCCAGTTTGGCGCCATTCTTTCCGTGATTCTGCTCTATTGGCGGCGCTTTTTCTACCCTGAAAGTATACGCACGAAAGGCTATACTTGGTGGCAGGCGATCTGGCGCTTTTACTTGCGGCTGATTGTCGGCGTCTTGCCGGCGGTAGTCTTTGGTTTGGCGTTCAACGATCTGATTGAAGAGAACTTGGGAAGCGTTCGGCTCGTGGCCGTGATGCTCATCGTCGGCGGTATTTTTATGCTCTTTGCTGATAAGCTGTTTGGCAATGGGTGGAAAAAAGAGCCGTCATATAAAAATGCGTTCCTCATCGGTCTCTTTCAATGTTTGGCGATGATTCCGGGGGTATCTCGCTCGATGGCAACTATAGTTGGCGGTATGCAACAACGTCTGACGCGAAAATCGGCCGCAGAATATTCGTTCTTTCTCGCGGTGCCGACAATGGCGGGCGCTACATTGCTTGAAACTTATAAGCTCTTGAAGCACGATAGCGGGATGCTGCTGAGCGGCGACCATCTCTGGCTGCTCTTGCTGGGGAGCGGCGTGGCGTTTATCGTGGCGCTGTTGGCCATACGCTTCTTCATCGCCTACGTGAGCAAGTATGGCTTCAAGGCTTTCGGGTGGTACCGCATCGTAGCCGGCAGCGTGATTCTGCTACTGATGGCTTGCGGGGTCGAACTTAATATGGCAGGCTGAAATGGACTTCCTTTCCGGCCGCATTTTGGCCTTTGATAAGCCTTATAAGATGACGTCGTTCGGCGTCGTGGGACGTGTGCGACGCTTACTCACACAAAAGATGAACGGAAGAAAGATCCGCGTGGGCCACGCCGGTACGCTCGATCCTTTGGCTACGGGCGTCTTGATTCTGTGTACGGGGCGGGCGACAAAACAAATAGAGTCGCTGCAAAAGGATACAAAGGAATATATCGCGGAATTAAAACTCGGCGAGACGACGCCCAGCTTCGATCTTGAACATCCTGTAGATAAAACCTTCCCAACGGCACATATCACGGCAGAAAGCTTTGAGGAAGCCGTCAGAAAGTTTGAGGGCGATATCCTGCAAGTGCCGCCTGTTTTTTCTGCCTGCAAGGTTAATGGCGACCGCGCCTACGATTTGGCCCGCAAAGGTAGGGACGTGCAACTCGCAGCCAAGCCCATTCGCATTGAAAAGATTGATATCCTCGAACTGCGTCTGCCCGATTACGCACGACTTCACATCGTCTGCGGAAAAGGTACTTACATTCGATCGCTGGTCCGCGACATCGGCGAAGCATTGCAAAGCGGGGCGCATATGACGTCGCTCCGACGCACACGAGTTGGCGACATCAGCGTCGAAAATTGCTTCACGCTCGAAGCATTTGAAGAATGGCTCGCCGCGCAGACGATTGAAATTCCCGCAGAGTTTGCCAACGGCCCGCAAATTAAAAAGCACATCAAAAAAGACTGAGCCCCGCCGCCGCGGCATCAAGGCGCCAACAGGCGAAAGCCAAACGCCAACAAGAGAAGCCGCAACACCGCCGGACGAAACTCAATCCAAAACGCACATTATATTATTGCTGTATGAAACTTTCTCAATTCAATTTCAAACTACCCGCCGAAAAGATTGCCAAATATCCATCGCCCTTGCGCGATGATTGTAGAATGATGGTGCTCGACAAGACTACGGGCAAGATAGAACACCGAAAGTTCGACGAACTCTTGGACTACTTCGACGAGAAAGACCTTTTCGTCTTCAATGATACGAAAGTCTTCCCCGCTCGCCTTTACGGCAACAAAGAGAAAACAGGTGCACGCATCGAAGTCTTTCTCCTGCGCGAGTTGAATCAAGAGTTGCGCCTTTGGGATGTGCTCGTCGATCCGGCGCGCAAGATTCGTATCGGCAACAAACTTTATTTCGGCGAGGACAACTCAATCGTCGCCGAGGTCATCGACAACACCACGAGCCGCGGTCGCACCCTGCGTTTCTTGTACGACGGCGACCACGAAGAATTCAAGCGTTCGCTCTACGCGCTCGGAGAAGCGCCCATCCCCCGCGAGATCAACCGCCCGACGGAGCCGGAAGATTTAGAGCGTTTCCAAACTATTTTCGCCCGCAACGAAGGTGCCGTTACTGCCCCCGGGGCCGGGCTTCACTTCTCCAAAGTTATGATGAAGAAGATGGAGCTTAAAGGCATCTATGCCGCGTATTTGACGCTCCATTGTGGCTTAGGAAACTACCGAACGACTGACGTAGAAGATCTGACGAAGCACAAAATGGAAAGCGAGCAAATGTTTGTCGACGCCAAATGCTGCCAGCACGTCAACTCCGCCCAAGATGCCAATCGCAAGATCTTAGCTGTGGGCTCCACGGTTATGCGTGCTTTAGAGGTGTGCGTAGGTCCCGACGGCCATATCAAGGAATTTGAAGGCTGGACCAACAAATTCATCTTCCCGCCTTATGAATTCTCTGTAGCAGATGCGATGCTCGTCAACTTCCAGTTCCCTTATTCGACACTCCTTATGCTCGCTTCAGCTTTCGGAGGCTACGATCAGGTTATGGGAGCTTACAAAGAAGCCATCAAGGGCGAATATATGTTCGGCCCCTACGGCGATGCGATGCTCATCATCTAAGTATGCAGCTACTAATCGCTTTAGGCGCCAACGTCGGTTCGCGCGCAGACACACTCCGAGCAGCTTTGACTGCATTAACGGCAGAAGTAGGCTCCATCGTAAGGTGTTCTTCCTTTTATGAGACAAAGCCCGAGGGGTTCCAATCGCCCCACACGTTTCTCAATGCCGTAGCCCTTTTCGAGACGACGCTGTCTGCACCAAGAATCTTAGGTTGCACGCAAAACATAGAGCAACGCCTAGGCCGCAAGACAAAAAGCAGCAACGGCATCTACCACGATCGCCCCATCGACATCGACCTCCTCGCGCTGGGCGACACCGTTTGCCGCACGCAAGACCTCACGCTGCCCCACCCCCACTTGGCCGAGCGCCGCTTTGTCTTAGAACCCTTAACTGAAATCTTACCCGATTGGCGTCACCCTGTGACCCACGCAACCGCAACAGAAATGCTTAAAAGGATATGAACAAGACACGAATTACCTCAGAAAGAGAATTTACCCCCGAGCTCTTAGCCGCGGTCAACCACCTCCTACCTCAACTCACCAGCCACGCCACACCGATGACCGAAGACGCCCTTCGCCTGCTGTTACAGACCGAAGCCACGCGCCTTTACACCATACGCGACGAGCAAGACCGCATCTGCGGCATGTGCACCCTATGTTTTACGCTAATGCCAACGGGCAAAAAATGCTGGTTGGAAGATGTTGTGGTCGACGACGCCTGCCGCGGCAAGGGTTACGCCAAACTCCTCGTGGCCGAAGTCTACGAAGAATCCAAGCGGCTCGGCGCAAAATCGCTCAACCTCACATCCCGCCCCGTCCGCGAAGCGGCTAACAGGCTCTACACCGGGCAAGGATTCAAACTACGTGAAACTAACGTTTATCGACGTCAAGACTAATGGTTATCTTCATCAAAGGAATGGTTTGCCAGCGCTGCATAATGGTTGTAGGGCAGCTGCTGGAACGCATCGGAATCGAAGCTATGAAAGTCGACCTCGGGCGCATAGATCTCTACGACGTGCCGACCAGCGAACAAATGCAAGCTTTGGACAGAGGACTCAAAGAACTCGGTTTTGAACTTGTCTTTGACAAACGACCGCAACTGATCGAAGCGATCAAACTGGCTACAATCGACTACGTCTATGCCAATCCACCCATCCGCAAGAACTTCTCCGACTACATCATCGACACGCTCCACTACGACTATCACTACATCAGCGACATCTTCTCCTCAACCGAAGGCCTCCCGTTGGGTAAATACGCCATAAAAGTGCGCATGCGCCGCGCCCGCCAATTGCTTCGCACGACGGAAGACTCCATTGCCGACATCGCATACGCTTTAGGCTACACTTCTCAGACTTACATGAGCACGCAGTTTAAGAAGGAAACGGGCCTCTCGCCCTTGCAATATCGTAAGCAGAGTCGAAAATAGCCATCGCCCATCAAGACTACAGCGAAGGCCGAATTATCTTTTTTTCAAAGAGACAAGTTGAACGTATCGCATCCACGCCTATAGCGAGCGTTTAATCTTGTCTCATTTTTTTATCCTCCCGATTGCAGACATAAACAGCCTTATTTTTCACAAATTAGGCCGAAAATAACCCCATCGGGGTTAGTCTTTTGGCAGAGCAAGGTTAAATCGTCAAGCGCTTTAACCCTGTTTAATGCAACATTCCTTTGAGCAACCCCTTAGGGTTGGCCTTTCAAAAACATCCGCAAATCGAAACACAACGAAAAACGACAAATATCGAATCAAACAAATTACGACTCACGTCGTTGGTGGCCGGGTTGCCGCTTCGCTCCTCAACCCTGCCACGGAGAAAGACCAACCCCTGATGGGGTTGCACGCGCCGGGTATCAACTCATCCGGGGTTAAGCCACTTCGCGCCTTAACCCCGGCCTGCCGAAAGACCAACCCCGATGGGGTTGTTGGGACTACTTAACGACAATATTAAAATGAGATATTATACAACTAACGTCAAACCTGCCAAAAGACCAATTGCGATAACCTCATATGCACTACCCACTAATGATGGTAGAGAATAATCTCAATAGATCCAACGTAGATGCTATAAAAGATCAATTGCGACAACATTATATGCACTACCCGCAGATAATGATAGAGGTAAATCTCAATACGCCCAATGTAGATGCCGCGAAAGACCAATTGCAATAACATTATATGCACTACCCGCTGATAATGGTAGAGGTAAATCTCAATACACCTAACGAAAATGCCGCGAAAGACTAATTGCGACAACCTTGTATGCACTACTTAACAACAATAATTAACCTGAAGCCCCTTCTCGCCGAAAATAACCCCTTAGGGTTAGTCTTTTGGCAGAGCAGGGTTAAAGCGTCAAGCGCTTTAACCCTGTTTAATGCAACATTCGTTTGAACAACCCCTCAGGGTTGGTCTTTCAAAAACATCCGCAAATCGAAACACAACGAAGAGTCACCAAAATGTACATCGGAAATTGCCTTTTCACCCACCAAACCTTTGACTTACAAACACACAACAATCGACTTTAAACGAATGCATGCCCACGACAAACCTTTTTCATCACGAGAACAAACCTTTTTTATCACGAGAGTAAGCCTTTTTTATCGTGAGCGTAAACCTTTTTCATCGTGAGCGCAAATAGGAAAACTTCGACCGACGACGAACGAAAGAAGAATGTGAAGGACAGAAAATCCGAAACAAGAAGTTCTCTTTTGGCCTTTGTAGAAATATAAAATGTGTGTCCACATTTTGCGAGGAAAGTAGTGGCGCGCAAAACACCTATCAGGCGAAAACATCTTCAAGTAGAAAGAACACCGAAGTGCGACAGCCTGTAAACCAGACAAGCACAAAGCCTGTACAAAACACGAAATTGCATCTCGGCAATCAATCGGAGCGAATGAAGCATCCAAATTTCCAAGTCGAAATTAAAAATGGCTCAAAAATCTTCGTTAAGTAGTTCTAAAAACAAGCGCTTCAAACCATTAAAAACAACCCCTCAGAGCGCTTGATTCAAGCCGCAAACAAGCGATCTTCAGTTGTCCGAAAAGCAGAAAAAGAGAAAAGAAGATTCTTAAAAAGACGTGTTAAGTTTTCTAAAATGGAAAACTTTCACGATTTTAGAGCGCCTTGTAATTTTCTCAAAAAATATCTCTTGTCTTCATTGGAAAAGTCCGATTTCTTACTTACATTTGCATCGAAAAAGGCGACACGGGTCCGCAAAATCCAAACGGAGATGCCGCTAAAGGCGCTCCAAGTTAGTCCCTAACAGAGCATCGTAAAAGCAACATAAAATACGGATAAACAAGGCATTACGCGCATCAATGGAAAACTGATCAAAGCCTTTTTTACTCCCACCCGAAGTGCCGCGCGGGCAAGCGCCCACGGCCGGCAGTTCAGCATCAACACGATGAAAATAAATACGAATTTGTGGCAACGAAACAGGACGACCTGCAAAAGGCTGCCGGTGAAACTGCCCATAACAACAAAATAACACGAAAACCTATGTGTACTGAAAATTTCATCATTACCAAGCGAGACGGCACCACAGAACGATTCTCACTGGATAAGATTAAGAGTGCTATACTCAAAGCTTTCACCTCGTTGCATCAACCGATCGATGCGCAAGGCTTGCAGCGCGTCATCGAACACCTGCGTTTCTGCAACGGTATGAGCGTTGAGGATATTCAGAACCAAGTGGAAGTGGCCCTGATGGCAGAAAAACACTTCAAGGTAGCCAAAGCTTTTATGCTTTATCGCCAACAGCACACGGAGGATCGTGACGTGGCCGAACGCCTAAGCTTTATGTTCGACTACTGCGATGCGGCCAACCCGGCCACCGGCTCAAAGTATGACGCCAACGCTAACGTCGAAAACAAAAATATCGCGACGCTGATCGGCGAATTGCCTAAACGGAGCTTCATCCGCCTCAACCGTCGCCTCCTGACAGACCGCATCAAGCAGATGTATGGCAAGGCTTTGGCCGAACGCTATCTGTATCTGCTCGACAACCACTTTATCTATAAAAACGACGAAACCAGCCTGGCCAATTATTGTGCGAGTATCACGATGTATCCGTGGCTCCTCAACGGCACGATGAACATAGGCGGTAACTCTACGGCGCCGACTAACTTGAAAAGTTTCTGCGGCGGCTTTGTAAATATGGTGTTTATCGTCTCCTCCATGTTGTCGGGCGCTTGCGCCACGCCGGAGTTTCTGATGTATATGAGCTATTTCCTCCAGCAGGAATACGGCGATGACTTCTATCTGCGCGCCGACGAGGTCGTAGACCTTTCCAAGAAGCAGCGCACGATGGACAAAATCATTACGGATTGCTTCGAACAAGTGGTCTATTCCATCAATCAGCCGACGGGAGCTCGCAACTTCCAGGCCGTATTCTGGAATATCTCTTATTATGATAAGAACTACTTCGAGAGTATCTTTGGCGATTTCCGCTTCCCCGACGGCAAAAAACCTTCTTGGGACGCACTGAGTTGGTTGCAAAAGCGCTTTATGCGTTGGTTTAATGCGGAGCGCACGCGCACGGTCTTGACCTTCCCGGTGGAAACGATGGCCTTGCTTTCAAAAGACGGCGACGTGCTCGACAAGGAATACGCCGATTTCACGGCCGAAATGTACGCTGCGGGCCACAGTTTCTTCACGTATATGAGCGATAACGCCGATTCGCTGGCTTCTTGCTGCCGCTTGCGCAATGAGATTCAAGACAACGGCTTCAGCTATACGCTCGGTGCCGGCGGTGTATCAACCGGTTCGAAGAGTGTGCTGACGATCAACTTGAACCGCTGCGTGCAGCAAGCTACCCGCGAGGGCTTGAACTACACGGAATATTTGGCTTCGATCGTAGATCTCGTACATAAGGTGCAATTAGCTTATAATGAGAACCTGAAAGCCTTGCAGGTAAAGGGTATGCTTCCGTTGTTTGATGCCGGATATATCAACATTCAGCGCCAATATCTGACGATTGGCGTCAACGGCATGGTCGAAGCGGCAGAAAGTTTGGGCATACAAATCTCCGACAACAAAGAATATGAGGAGTTTGTCGGCAGCATTTTGGGCCTTATCGAACAGTATAATAAGCAATATCGCTCTAAGGATGTGCTCTTCAACTGCGAGATGATTCCGGCTGAGAACGTGGGCGTGAAGCACGCGCGCTGGGATCGCGAGGCCGGCTACTTCGTGCCGCGCGACTGCTACAACAGCTATTTCTACATTGTGGAAGATCCGAATACGGACATCATCGAAAAATTCCGCCTGCACGGCCGCCGCTACATTGAACACTTAACGGGCGGTTCTGCTCTCCATATGAATCTGGATGAGCACCTGGGCGAAGCGCAATACCGCCAACTGCTTCGCGTGGCAGCTAAAGAGGGATGCAATTACTTCACGTTTAACATTCCTAACACGCTTTGCAACGAATGCGGAGCGATTGATAAGCGCCACTTGAAGGAGTGTCCGCACTGCCACAGCCATAATGTTGACTACTTGACGCGTGTAATCGGCTACTTGAAGCGCGTATCCAATTTTTCCGTTGATCGCCAGAAAGAAGCGGCACGCCGCTATTACTCGCTCAACCCTGAGAAGGTAAAACAATAAGGCAAACGAAAGCGGAATAGGACCGGAAGAAAAATCGTCCTTACGCTCTATATATAATAATGTATCGGAGCGGAAGCACAGCGCACCTCGACGGCGCCCGCTTCCGCTCCGATAAGATAAAAGTAAAGTTCGATCAAAAATCGACGGACATCTTATGCTGAAATACGTTAACTACGATATTGTTTTTCAAGAGTTCCCCGACGAAGTAACGCTTGCAATCAACCTCTCGCTGTGTCCGGTCTGCTGCCCGGGCTGCCACAGCCAATTTTTGCAGACTGACGTGGGCGAATTGCTCACGCCGGAGCGGCTGCAAGCTTTGATCGACTCGTATGATGGGGAGATTACTTGCGTAGGATTGATGGGCGGCGACAACGATCCGGCGGCTGTGGGCGAGCTTTTTGCGCTCGTGCGCCGCGTTTATGGGGATAAGTTAAAAACAGGTTGGTATTCGGGACGCGCACAGTTGCCTAAAGATTTCGATCCTCGATTGTTCGACTACGTAAAATTGGGGCCTTACATCGAAGCCTGCGGACCGCTCAAAGCGGCAACGACCAATCAGCGCCTTTATCGCTTCGTCGATGGGCAACAAACGGACATCACCGCGTGCTTCCATAAACATTGAAATGCGCTAAGCAGACTTTATTGACCACGCTCAGGCTTTCATTAATCGGCCAGCAAGCCGCACATCTAAAGCAAACGCCGCCCGCTCAACTGAACGGACGGCGATCTTTATTTCTTAAAATATTTGCCTATGACAGGTAAACGCTTGACGGGAAAATCGTGGTAAAGAACGTGGGCAATGTAAAGGATGATAAACACCGTATTGATTCCCATCGTGAGCCAAGAACTCCAAGCGGCCGGTTCGAGCTGCATCAGCGTGAAGAAAAAAGCTGTGAGCAAGACGTAACCCGCTATGCTCTTCAAAGGATACTTGATCGGATAAAATTTCTGCCCGACAAAATAGCTCAAAATCGTAGCTACGCCGTAGCCGGCCACACCGCCCCAAGCGCAGGCCATATAACCGAAGCGCGGAATAAAGAGAACGTTGACCGCAACTAAGACGGCACAACCCGCAAAGGAGAAATACATACCGTAAATCGTCTTGTCGACGAGTTTGTACCACAAAGAAAGGTTGAAATAAATGCCCAGCAGGATGCCCGCAACCATTACAATCGGCGTGACGCGCAAACCTCCCCAATAATCAGGACCGATAAGGTGCTTGAAAAGCGGCAGGTAGGCCACTACAACCAAGAAGGCGAGCAACGTAAAGATGATAAAGTATTTCATCGCCGCGGCGTAGGTCTCCTTACTATCGCGGTCGTGGCTCTTACTAAAGACAAAGGGCTCGTAAGCGTAACGAAAGGCCTGCGTAATAAGCGTCATTATCATCGCAATCTTCACAGCTGCGCCGTAAATACCCAGTTGCACGTTTATTTCTTTCCCAACATGGGTGGAAACAAAAGGGAAAATGATCTTATCGGCCGTTTGATTGAGAATGCCGGCTACGCCTAAGGCTAAAATAGGCCAACTATAGTGCCACATGCGTTTGGCCAAAGCTTTATCAAAGACCCATGGAAAGCCCATCAACTCTTTGTAAAAGAAGAAGGTGACAGATGCTGTGCAGAAAAGGTTGATGTAAAAAGCCCACGCTAAGTCTAATTGTCCGTCGTAGAAGCTGCTTACGAGCGGGCGGCCCCAATCTTGGGTGTACAACCAAGGGACAAGCAGGAAGTAAGCCAGATTCAGCAGGATATTGAGGAAGATAAAAAGCAACTTGAGGGCGGCAAACTTGATCGGGCGATGGTTGCGCCGCAGATGCGCAAAGGGCACGCACTGAAAAGCATCGATGGCTACGCAGACAAACATTGTCCCGACGTATTCAGGATGGTCCGGATATTGCATCCAAGCGGAGATAGGTTGCAGAAAGATCATCACGAGAGCAACAAAGATCAGACAGACGCCGCCAACCATCAGGAGCGTGGTGGAATAAACGCGCTGCGGATCGTCTTTCTCGTTGGTTGAGAAACGGAAATACGTTGTTTCCATACCGAAAGTCAGCAGCACGAGCAGCAAAGCCGTATAGGCGTAAACATTCGTTATGACGCCGTAAGCGCCGGTTGAAGCCGCCATTTTCGCCGTGTAAAGCGGGACGAGCAAATAGTTAAGAAAGCGACCTATGATACTACTCATTCCGTAGATGAACGTATCTTTTGCCAATGATTTCAAATTGGGCATTGTCTCGTATATATTATATATTGTGTAGCGCTGCGTTGAAAGGCGGCTTTGTTCAATTACCCTTACCAATTAGCGCATAGAAATATCGCAAAGCTGAGCTTTTAACTCGTAGCAAAGAATAAATAGCAAATACCTATGGCGGCCACGACGCCCGCTAAGTCGGCCAACAGACCGCAAGCCACGGCGTGGCGCGTATGACGCACACCGACGCTGCCGAAATAAACGGCAAGGATGTAAAAGGTTGTATCCGTAGACCCTTGAAATACACAACTCAGGCGGGCAACAAAGGAATCGGCGCCGTAAGTATTCATCGCGTCGACCATCATTCCACGTGCGCCGCTTCCGCTCAGCGGTTTCATCAGCGCCGTTGGCAGCGCGCCGACCCAATCAGAGGGTAAACCCGTCCAAGCAATCAACTGGTGCAGGCCATCAATCAGCCAGTCCATCGCGCCTGAAGCCCGAAAGACGCCGATCCCGACAAGTACCGCAATCAAATAAGGAATAATGCGTACAGCCGTGGAGAAGCCCTCTTTAGCTCCCTCTATAAAAACGTCATAAACGTTGATTTTTTTTCTTATGCCGGCCAAGATGAACAGAATGATAATGAGCAAAAGCAGAACGTTGGCCGTCGTACTGCCCGCAATATTCATTGTCGCCGCATCCATCCTGCTAAAAAGCCAGACGATCGAAGCCATAAAGACCGACATTCCGCCAAGCGTCAGCAAAAGCGTACGATTGAAGAGATTGATGCGCTGATAGAGCGACGTAATGATGATGCCCGCAAGCGTAGATACGAATGTCGCGAGCAGAATAGGCACAAAAATATCCGTAGGTTGGGCGGCGCCGCACTGAAATCTGTACGTCATAATACTTACAGGGATTAACGTAAGCCCTGAAGTGTTTAAGACGAGAAACATAATCATAGGATTCGAGGCCGTGTCCTTTTTTGCGTTTAATTCCTGCAAACCCTCCATCGCTTTAAGCCCAAGCGGCGTCGCCGCATTGTCCAATCCAAGCATATTGGCTGCCAGATTCATAAAAATATTACCCACAACGGGATGCCCCTTTGGCACATCGGGGAAGAGTCGGGCAAAGATAGGGCCGAGCAGGCGGGCAAGCGCATTAACCACACCGCCCTTTTCGCCCACCTTCATTATGCCAAGCCACAAGGAGAGTACGCCGGTCAGTCCTAAAGATATTTCAAAACCTTGCTTCGACGTATCAAACGTAGACTGCATAATGGCCGGGAAGACCGTAAAGTCGGCAAAGAAGATCAGCTTTACCACTGCCACAATAAAAGCAATGAGAAAAAAGGCAATCCAAATATAATTGAGTACCATAAGTGTGTGTTCAAACAATGCGCAAAGTTACGTATTCTCCACGGGAAACGACTTATTAAGCACCTTACAACTGCAAAAAACGGCAAACCACCCGCAGTTTGCCACGAAAAAGGCTTCAATCTCCTCCTTTTTCCATAAAAATAGCGACACCGTTCTTGCCAATCCTATTTTAGACAAGAACGGTGTCGTCATTATTCAATTAAAGACGTCTTTGGTCTTAGTATTTATTCCGTAGTCCACAATCGCGCACCATTTTTGCGCTCAATGCCACTGCCCAATTGTACGTAGCTTCTGCTGAAAGTCAACCCATAGGACGTTGTTGTCCCATACGGGCTCACAGCAAACGGGCTTGGTGTAGACGTCCAATAGTCGCCATGATCTTGGAAACCAAGGAATCTGCCTGAAGCATAGCTTCCTAATGCAGGCAAGAAGAAATAATCCTCCACATTGGTTGGTCTTGCCTTAATAACATTATTGTTTGTGTAATACGGATCCGTCGGACTCGTCGGCTTTACTTTCGTTCTGTCCACACCGTTCGGATCTTTACTTGAACTGAAATTCAAGATATTCTCCTTTTTCTTCAGCCAAAGTCCACCTACGTATAAATGCTTTCTCGTGCACCAAATCGTTTTATCGTCCCAATGCGGTTGGCCTTCCTTTGCATACCAAAAAGCCTCGTTGGCATTCGGACAATTCTTAGCTGTATTCATAGCTTTCGCCGGGAAGGCTACAGGATTATACCAACGATTGTTGTCGCTTTCTGTCGGATATCCGGCTCCGGTAATATTTTCGACAAAGGGTTGCGTATTTTCGTGCTGATACCAATAATCTTGTTTTGCATCCCACGTATAATACTTGCTGTCATAATATGCAACGCCCAAATCTGCCTTTACTAATTTGTTGCCCCCAACCTTCAGCGTCAGGTTCTTGTAAGTCTTGCTAACAGTTCCGCCAACCTTTGTTGTTATATCGTAAAGCGTATATTCTAGTGTAAAAGTAGCATACGTCCCGGGAGCAAGCACCATAATCGCAGCATTTCTCTCCTTTCTTGGTGACGTGGGCAACTCAAAGCCATTTTGTCCGCCACCTTTCAGCGTAAGCGTAATGCTCTTTGCCGTGTTAGTAGCACTAGACATTTTTATACCATTATCATCAAAAGCATAAGTGCCCGCAATAGCCTTATCAGCAGTAACCTTAATCTGCGTTAGTTTTACGTCAGGCGAAAATTCCTTGCTGTAATAAGGCAGGAAAGTAAGGTAAGCCGCCTTATGTTCGAGCGTAAATTTATACTTTCCTTCCGGCGTACGATATGCCGTAGCCACACCGCAGTCGCCGCTTTCGCCAAGTTGCAAAGCTTTATTAGGCTCTTCCTGTTGCTGCTTAGCTTTAATCGTAATTCTATCAGCAGAGGTACTGTTCTTACCCGTATAGCGCACGATGTAAGAAGGCTTATTATAATTACCGGGAAAGAAGAATTGAGCATCTGTCGTTCCTATCTTTCCTCCTATGAGCTGCTTTCCGATATCATTGATTGAATCTTGCAAAAGTCCGCCATTATTAATCCACAGTCGATCACCGGCCGTCCAGTAAAAATCTACGCGGGAACCGGTGTATTCGCCTGCGGTCAATAAATGAGAGGTGTTTTTTGTTGCACTGCTCGTAGTGAAAGATGTTAAACCCTTAGTATCAAAATTCTGTGTTCTCTCATCCGATGAAATCTCATTCGAGCAGCTTGTAACCAACAAGCAGGCGCCAAGTCCGAATAACGTAAAAAGTTTTTTCATACAAAAAAGGGGTTTATTTAATCCTCTTCGTTTGAGAACGGATTGCGAGGTGCATCCAGCGGTTCCTCATCATCTTCGGCTGATCCGGCATTACCGCCGGCAGAAGTTCCTTCCATCAATTGTGCTCTTACTTCAAACGCCATAACCTCCAACTGCAACGGTTGATACGACAATTTAATTTGTTGCTTATTCATACTATCTATATATTTACTTTATTATATTTCATTATATGAGTCTATATAGCTTGTATTGTGCAGAAACACTTTTAAGGCAAAAGTGCGGCAAGCAAAAAAAGATGCCGCAGACTTACGTTAAAAAAGTGATTTATCCCTATCACAAGTTATAAGAGAGAAGAAGCCTAAAAACAGCAACAAGCCCCATATACAAAAGATAAAGACCTATTGACGCAGAACTCATATTATGCCGTTTAAGACGCCCTTCTGTACTCTTCCGTCGGCAAAAATAGAAAGAAGCAACAAACTAAATATTATCGCTTTGGCTAATTTGCGCTTATTTATAGTAAATTAACCAAACCAAAAGTCAAGTAAAGCACCTAAAACTTGCGCCCCGCAACGATTCGACAAAACGTTAGCCAAAGGATTTTCAAGTCTAAGAAAAGCGAGCGATGCTCCAGGTAATAAAGATCAAGTTCGAGCCGGCGCAGCATCTTCTCCGGCGTATCCGTATAGCCATTATAGAGCGTCGCATAAGACGTTACACCCGGCCTGATTTGATATAAAAGCGGGTAGCGAGGATCTCGGCGAATGATTTGTTCAATATAGAAGCGACGCTCCGGACGCGGACCGATAAAAGCCATATCGCCGCGCAAGACGTTCCACAATTGAGGCAACTCGTCCAAATGATGCTCGCGCAAGAAGCGGCCTACGCGCGTCAGGCGCGGGTCTTTGCGCCCGCGACAAAGCTGCGGGCCGCCCGCTTCGGCGTCATTGTGCATGCTGCGAAACTTATACATGGAAAAGGGGCGGCCGTAGCGGCCGATGCGCGTCTGCTTGAAGAGGGCGGGCGCGCCATCGTCAAGCCTCACGGCAAGATAGCAAGCCAGCATAATCGGCGCAAAAAGCAGCAGGCAAAGGAGCGCGATGGCTATATCGGCCATCCGCTTCAGCAGGCGCTCTGCGCAGTTCATACCATCGGGTATTGCGGGTCTGATCGTATCTCTCTTCATGGGTTTGGACCTCTCCCCGCAGCCCTTGCATAAGCGGGCGTCTGAGCGGCTTCGGGACCGTAATCGGCAGCGCGCAGCGGGTAGACGAGAAAAACCTCCGGCGCGGGCAGCGCAGCAAGATCTGCCATGGGGAAGTCCCAAAACCTGCGCGGGGTCTGCATGAAAAAACAGCAAAACAGGGGCTTTTATTGTCATCAGCGCCCTATTTTTTTGCAAAAGTACAATGAAGAAATCAAAAAACGGCAGTTTGGGCCGACTTGATGTCATATTTTTTGATTCAGCCGACCCGTTTTCCAACAAACAGCCCGCCATCAAGCGCCGCAAGAGTCCGGCAGGGAGCCGCCGAAACTTCGACCGCGAAAGCCTCGCTCTTTTGCCTTTATTTTGATCTTAGGCCACTGATTTGTTATCTCCAATATAGCACATTAAAGCGTCCACATGCCGACTCATCCACCCTTTCATAGTCATATTTTAATTTATAAATGACTACACTATATAAAGTTAACGTTTGCTTACTTCGCCTTTTTTTTGCCCGAAATCAGCCATTGCGCCTACCACGCCGCCCCTTGCGCCCACGAAGGTGTGCCTACCAATAGTCAACACTTCGCTTTCAAAGAAGCATTGCCCCATTTATGCCGCACGCCGTTTTGAACAAAACGTTTACGCTCACGAGAGTAAACCTTTTTTATCACGAGCGCAAACCTTTTTCATCGTGAGCGCAAACCTTTTTCATCGTGAGAAAAAAGTCGGCTGTCGATACTGCGGCGCAAAAAAGTCCATCGGCCGCGCTTCGAAAGTGAGTCGGTGACCATAAAATTCAAACTTGCCGCATCGCGACAAGCGCCGGCAGCGACCGCCGCGGCCGGCTGCGAGGCGCGAAACCTATGACGCTAAATGCCGCGCCACACATTATATATTATATATAAGCCGGCGGCGGTGCTTAACGACCACCGCGCCGTGCGAAAGCTGACGACCGGAAAAAGTCGGCGCAGCGGCAGGCTTCACAGGTAAAATCTGCGCGATGCTACGCCGACAGAAGGCTGTGCCGAAAAGGCAAGAAGCGGCGGACGATAAACAGGCCTGAATTTGCAGCCGACTTAAATAATTTCAACATAAGGCGCAACAAGTAAGAAACGCCACTTTTCCCCTCGTAATGGGAAAAAGTTGGCCCCGAAGCCAAAAAAAGCCCTTTTTACCCCTTATTTTGTAGAAAAAAGATGGAGAAATGTAAGGTTATTTCTTTTTTGATTATCTTTGTAGCTGCTTAAGCAATAACAAAAGATAAATGGAAAAAGTTGATAAATTAGATTTGAAGATTCTGAGCATCATTTCCGGCAACGCTCGCGTACCGTTTAAGGACGTGGCAGCCGTATGTGGTGTTTCACGTGCAGCTATTCATCAGCGCGTACAGCGCCTCGTGGAAAATGGCGTTATCACAGGTTCCGGCTTTACGGTGAATCCGAAGAGCGTAGGCTTTAGCACGTGCACGTATGTAGGAATTTCGCTCGCTCGCGGCTCAATGTATCGCGAAGTGGCTGAACAATTGGAGAAGATACCTGAAATTGTAGAGTGTCATTATACGACGGGCAACTATATGATGCTTGTCAAACTTTACTGCCACGACAATGAAGATCTTATGCAATTGCTCAATGGTAAGATCCAAAGCATAGAGGGTGTGACGGCAACGGAGACTTTGATCTCTCTGGAGCAGACGGTCTCTCGCAATTTCCCTATACCGGGCGCCGACTTTGAGCTCCCGCCGCGGCAACGCAAGCCGGGACGCCGTCCGAAGGACCCCATTGATTGATGCACTACGAAGGCGTTCTTCTCGGGCTTTGCACGTTTCTTATCATTGGTGCGTTTCACCCGGTCGTCATCAAGTCTGAATATTATTTCGGCACACGCGTCTGGTGGATCTTCCTTGTGATAGGGCTGGGCTTCCTTTGCGCTTCGCTCTTTATTGCCTCACTTTTTTGGTCTTGCCTCTGCGCTATTCTGGGCGTAACCAACTTATGGACCATCTTAGAACTATTTGAGCAAAAAGAACGTGTGAAGAAAGGATGGTTTCCTGAGAACCCAAAGAGAAAAAGCCGTAAAAGCTAAATTGTATCATCGTCGAAGGCCGAAAGGCTCTCGACGATGATTGTTTGCAGCCACGACAAAGCGAACCCCAAAATAAGCCGCGCGGACTGCACTCCCGGCTGAGCGGAGCAAAACCTCAGCACTTCACGCTACGATCCGGAGCACGGACCTGCGTCGCCCCTATTGCTTTGACGCGCGACAAGGACGGCTCACTCCATTATATATTGAGGACTATGAATTTCGATATTAAAGCTGATTATTTCTCGGTCACGAACCATTTTCCAAACCATTCCGCACGCCCAATCATAGGCATTACGGGCAATTTTGGAAAATATGGCTGCCAACTCGCCGAAGGCTATTACGCCAGCATCGAAGCGGCGGGGGGTATTCCCTTGGTTATTCCGCCGTCGGACAACCTTCTCCTGCTGCTTTCTATGCTCGACCGCATCGATGGCTTGATGCTCTCCGGCGGTGCCGATATAAACCCGCTCTATTTTGGGGAAGACCCGGTTCCGGGCTTGGGCGAAGTCAATCCGAAACGAGACCGCAACGAATTGCTTTTGATTCGCCTCGCCTATGATCGGCAGATCCCGATGCTGGGCATATGCCGAGGCATTCAGTCTTTGGCCATAGCGCTCGGCGGAACAGTGCACCAAGATTTGCGCACAGCTATGCCCGAACCTACGCCGCTCCTCAAACACGACCAAGAAATGCCGCGCGGCGTACCATCGCACTATGTGACGGCCGAACCGGACTCCATCGTCGCTCGCCTGCTCGGCGAACGCTTTGCGGTTAACTCCGTGCACCACCAAGCAGTGGCCGACCCCGGAAATCGCTTCCGCACGACGGCTTATGCGGCCGACGGCGTCATAGAAGCCATCGAAAGCAACGAAAAGAAAAGCATCATCGGCGTACAATGGCACCCCGAATGCTTCTTGCAAGAAGGCGACAAGAGCCAGCTCCCCCTTTTCCGCTGGTTTGTGGAAGAAGCAGAGTCGTATCGCCGCGCCGTTGCCACACATCGCCAGATCGTGACGCTCGATTCCCACACCGACACGCCCATGTTCTTTGATCAAGGCGTCCGTTTTGTACATCGCGACCCAAAAATCTTAGTCGATATGCACAAATTAACGGAAGGCCACGTCGATGCTGTGGTTATGGCGGCCTATCTTCCGCAAGGAGAGCGCAGCGAAACGGGACATCGCAACGCCGGCGCCAAAGCCTATCACTTGCTTGGGGCGATCAAGGCGATGGTCAACGAGACCAAGAACGCGGTATTAGCCAACAGCCCCAACGATATTTTTAGGGCGAAGAACCATGACAAGCGCGCCGTCCTTCTGGGCATTGAAAACGGCTATGCCATTGGGCACGACCTCGCAAATATAGAACTCTTCCGTCGAGAAGGCGTGATTTATATGACGCTCTGCCACAACGGCGACAACGATATTTGCGATTCTGCCGTGCGCTCCAAGAACGAGCACAACGGTTTGAGCGACTTTGGCCGCGAAGTCGTGCGCGAAATGAACCGCGTCGGGATGCTAATCGACCTCTCCCACGCCGGCGAGAAAACCTTTTACGACGTCCTCAATTGCAGCAGCGTCCCCGTGGTCTGCACCCACAGTTGCTGCCGCGCATTATGCGACCACCCGCGCAACCTTACCGACGCCCAACTCCAAGCTTTGGCCGAAAAAGGTGGCGTTGTTCAGATCACATTCTACAAAGGCTTTTTGCGCGAAGACGGCAAAGCCACCATCGACGACGTCGTGGCACACATTCTCCACGCGATAGACGTTGCCGGCATCGATCACGTAGGCATCGGCAGCGATTTTGACGGCGACGGCGGCGTACTCGGATTAGCTTCAGCCGCAGAAATGATCAACCTCACCCGCCGCCTGATGGCCGCAGGCCTAAACCAGTCCCAGTTGCGCAAAATCTGGGGCGGCAACTTCATACATATTATGAGTCAGGCCCGCTTTCAGGGCGAAATCAAATTATAATCCACTCCCCCAACCCCATACGGCCTGCTTTCGAGCCCGCAATCCAACAAAAACATTCCGAATGAAACATACAGCAACCCTCCTCGCCGCACTCTTCGCCGCACTTTTGCTCAGTGCCTGCAAGTCCGGCAAGAGCGCCGACCAGTCTACGCCCGCCGCCGACCTATCGACCGTGCGTTTCAACGCCGATTCAGCCTTCGCCTTCGTAAAAGCCCAGTGCGATTTCGGCGCCCGCGTCCCCAACAGTCCGGCCCACGACCGCTGCGCCGCCTATATCGTCGCGCAGTTCAAGCGCTACGGCCTGCAAGTTCAAGAGCAGAAGACCACCCTCAAAGGCTGGGATGACAAGCAATTGAAGTGCAACAACATCATCGCCTCCTATCGCCCCGAACTCAAGGACCGCATCGTCCTTTGTTCGCATTGGGACAGCCGCCCCTGGGCCGACGCCGACCCCGATAGCAGCAAGCATCGCGAGCCCGTGATGGCCGCCAACGACGGCGCGAGCGGAGTAGCCGTTTTATTGGAAGTTGCCCGCCAAATCAAGGAAATCAATCCCTCGTATGGGATAGATTTTGTCTGCTTCGATACAGAAGATTACGGCGCACCCTACTGGGGCAAGCAGAGCCCCGACCAGAGCGACTGGTGCTTAGGTTCGCGCTATTGGGCCTCAAATCTGCCCAAGGGCTACAAGCCGCGCTGCGGCATACTCTTAGATATGGTCGGCGGAAGTGACGCTCGCTTCCCCTTCGAGTATTTTTCGATGAAATACGCGCAAGATGTCGTAGCCCGCGTGTGGGCTGCCGCGGCAGCAGTTGGCGCCGACAACCTTTTTGTGCAAGACGACGGCACAATGGTAGAAGACGATCACATCCCGATGAACCAAATCGCAGGCATTCCGACCATTGATATCATCACCAATACCGGCACAGGATTCAGCGAAACCTGGCATACGACGCGCGACACGCCGGAAAACATTTCCGTCGACGTATTACGTGGCGTAGGGCAGACGCTTATTCAATTCCTACACGAAGAAAACAACCGCGCGAAGTAAATTTGCGACCCGCGAAAGCGCAAATCTCACGCAGCATCCCCCGAATAAAAATACACACAATGACGATCAACGAAATACAAGACGAAATCATCGAAGAGTTCTCTCTGTTAGACGACTGGATGGACCGCTATCAGCTCCTCATCGATATGGGTGAAGGCGAGCAAGCTCTGCCCGCGGCCGACAAAACCGAGAGCAACCTCATCGATGGCTGCCAAAGCCGCGTTTGGCTCGTATGCGACGAGCACGACGGCCGCTTACAGTTTCGCGCAGAGAGCGATGCACTCATCGTAAAAGGCATTGTCAGCCTGCTTATTCGCGTTATGACAGACCATACACCCGACGAAATACTCGCCGCCGAACTCTATTTTATCGACCGTATCGGTTTGCGCGAGCATCTCTCCCCGACGCGCTCCAATGGACTCTTGGCTATGGTCAAACAAATGCGAATGTACGCTTTAGTATATAAGACAAAAGCGGCCCAATAAGTCATACATACATTACCTACGAGGCATCTATGGTTGCACAGCGCTGCCGTTGATGCCTCAATCTTTCGATATGCGCCGACTCACACCCATTTTCCTCTTGCTCAGCCTGCTGCTGCCCTTGACTCGCCCCGCGTTTAGCCAAGGTCTCGAGGCCGGCTATGCCAACGGGCGTATGATCGGCATCGACCCCTACATAAAGGTCACGCGCGGCGGACCGATCCACAGCTTCGAAGGCGCATATATTTATATACCGCGCGCTACGGCCGATGGCTACGATGCGGCTTACGGGCACCCACACTTCCGCTTCGGCCTGCAAGTAGTTGATCTCTCACGCATCCGCCTGAAAGACCCCGACTTCCGGCCCTTGGCCGCCCCATCGCGTTTGGGTACGTCAGTCCTACTCTTTGCCGCCTTTGAGCGCCCACTCTTTCGCACGCCGCAAGGGTGGAGTTTGGATTATACACTGGCCCAAGGCCTCAGTCTGAACACGCACAAATGGCATCGCACGCGCAATCCGGAAAACGAAATGTTAGGCGGCCGCTTCGCGATCTACTTCGGCGCAGGCCTTCACGTTGCTTATCGGCGCGGCGGGTGGGAATTTCGCGCCGGTCCCGACTTCCTTCATCTTTCCAACAGCGCGCTCCATCGGCCTAATAAAGGGGCAAACGCCTGGCTGTTTCAAACCTCCGTGCGCCACTACTTCGATGCCGCTTCGCCCGACAGCCTTACGCGCCTACAAATCCCCTTTACCGACCGCAGCTTCTTGGTCGATGTCGATTATCGTTTAGGTTTGAAAACGTCCGTCGGCGAATGGCTCTACGACCACAATGCAGAGCGCTACGGCAACCCAATCCGCTATGGTTCTTACGGACTCTACGCCTCTCACGGCTTAGGTCTGGGGCTCCTCTATCGGTATAGTTTGAAGTATGCTTCGGGTCTCGGTCTCGACCTCACCTACGAACCTTACGCCGGTCGTATTGAAGTGCAAAACCCCGCACGCCCTCACGACATCGGCAAGACGACCATCGGCCTGAGTCTGCGCCACGAAGCCCGCTATCGGCGCTTGGCCGCCACCTTCGCCTTCGGCGTCTACCTACTCCGCCCACTGAAGCGCTACGCCTTGACCGACGAGGAGTACGGCTATTACGAACGCATCGGCCTCCGCTACGATTTCCCTTGCGGCTTGCACACGGGCTTCAACATCCACGCCCACCGCACGAAAGCCTATGCCGGCGAGTGGTACGTTGGTTTTCGCTTCGCACCACGCAAGCGAAAACCCATAGCGCCATACCGGCCATAGTCCCCAATTCCGCATTTTGCATCCCCCAAGTGCCCGACCGTCAACCCGGCCGGCGCACGCTCTCAAACGAACAACGCAAAATGCCCCCAACAAGTGAACACCGCTCATCGACAAAGGCTCATTTCCCTTTCCTTCCCACCTAATTTCTTTATCACACGTCCACACATAGCCCCCAAAAACTAATCGTACACAAACAAACGCCCAAACACTAACCCTGCCAACCAATCTCCACAACCACACATCCGCAAATAACCCCAGAAAATTCAAAACCTACACACGCTTACTCCCAAACGTTTACCCCACCATCCAATTTCCGCGACCACACATCCACAAATAACCCCATCGGGGTTAGTCTTTTGGCAGGGCAGGGTTAAGGTGCGAAGCGGCTTAACCCTGCCTAACGCACCCCAACGTTGACAACCCCATAGGGTTGGTCTTTCAAAAACAGCCGATGATCGAAACGCAACAGATAACGGCAAACTATAAACGCTGAAAACCCATATTTCCCTCACATAATCATCAACTTACAAACACCCCCACCCCACGCCCGACCTTTTTTATCACGATAACACACCTTTACGCTCACGATAAAAACAGCTTACGCTCGTGATGAAAAAGGTTTACCCTCACGAGCGCAAACAAAATCCTTGGCCGCAGACGCTAAAAAAAATAGGCTTTGCTGCGTTTTTTTGTCAAACCCCATCCTCGCTTTTCCAAACAAAAAATCGGGGCGGCAGGTGTTCCTGTCGCCCCGACTTATATGGGCAGGCCGCAAACGGGTCGCGCGGCCTTAGTAATGGTGGATCGCTAATGATTATTCAGTTGCGCCGACTTTAACAATCTCAACTTTGAAAATCAAAGTGGAATATGGCGGAATGCTTCCCGTACCTTTCTTACCGTAAGCCAAATCGTAGGGAAGGTAAAGCTCCCACGTGCTGCCCTCAGGCATAAGCTTGAGCGCTTCCGTCCAGCCTTTGATCACTTGATTCGGCTTAAACTTGGCGGTCTGCCCGCGCTTGTAGGAGGAATCAAAGATGGTGCCGTCCGTCAGACGACCTTCGTAGTTTACCTCAACGAGCGTTGAATCGGTAGCCAAAGCGCCCTTACCGGCTTTCAAGATGCGATATTGCAAACCTGAAGGTAGGGCGATGACGCCTTTCTTGCGCTTGTTCGCCGTTAGGAAAGCTTGATTTTCGAGTTTGTACTTATTCTTGTAAAAGTCAAACTGACGCTCAACGATAGCTTGCGCGCTATCTTCGCGCAAAGCGTGTGGGCGCTCAAGAACCACATCTGCAAGGCCGCGCACAAAGGCTTCCTTGCTCATATATGTGGTATCAGCCTTACCCGTTGCAGCCTTGTTGACCTCTGAAATGACGCGTTCGTCATTCATTTGCGCGATTTTCAAGCCGGCAGCTTGAGCTAAGATAATTTGCGCCCGTTGTTTGGGGATATCGCTTTGCATCATTCTGATTGCTTCACCGAGATAAGCTGAATCTACGCCTTCGCGAGTGAGCAAATATTGGCGCAGAGAAGCGCCTTGCGCTACACCCATCGCATAACTAAAGTCTTCGGGGCTGACGGGCTTGATCTGCTCGACCACCTCGGCAACCGGCGTGGCCTTCTTCGGCGCTTTCTTGCGCTTCTGTGCCGTCGCGCTGCAAACGCAAGCTGCCAGCGCGATGACAAATAGAAATCTGAGTTTCATAAGAACAATCGTCGTGATTTATTATTTCACTGAGATGAGTTTCATCTTGAAGATCAGCGTGGAGAAAGGTGGAATGTTCTGGCCGGCACCACGTGCGCCGTAACCCACTTTCCAAGGAATGTAAACCTCCCACTCGCTTCCGGCCGGCATATGCGTAAGCACGACTTGCCAACCTTTAACGACGGCGTTGACAGGGAAGGTCACGGGCTTCTCTGACTTGTCGAAGATGGTGTCGTTAATGAGGCGGCCTTCGTATTGTACCTCCACGGTCTGGTTTTCTTTGGCGATTGGGCCGCTGCCTTTCGTAATTTCTTTGTAAAGAACGCCTTCCGGCAACTTCTGAATACCGGCTTCTTTGGCTTTATTAGCCATATAAGCTTCGTTTTTCTGCTTTTCAGCGCCGTATTGCTTAGCCATCTCAACCTCAGCTGCGGCATTGATGCGTTCTTGAATGTACTCGTTGGCCGTTTCGCGCGTCAAAGGCTTGCCCTTATATTGCATTGAACTCTTGTGATTGAGCGCATCGTAAACGCCGGCCAGATAGTTGGCGGTGCTAATCTTCTTCGTGCTGTCGGCAGCATAGATCTGCTGCTCCACGCCGGGGAAGAGGTTGTTGGCAATCTGCAAGCCCATCATCAAGCCGAGCGACTCAGAAAGTTTTCTGCTGTTGCCGCGCGACTTCAAACCATCTTTCAGGCCTTCGAAAAACTTGTCCAAGTTCTTCGCTGCTACGCCGGAACTTTGCATCATCTGCTTCGCGCCGGACACAGCCGTGAAGCCCATATCGTAAGCCAGCTTCTCAAACTCGTCATCCTTCATCTTAATGCTGTCTTTTGACTGCATTAGCTTCGTCATTTTCTCATTGAGTGTTTTGAAAGCCTTTTCTATTTCGGCGTCCGCCTTCTTTTGTCCGTCCTTAAAGCCTTCAATGAACTTGTCAACATTGACTTTCTTTTCTGTTTTCTCACCAAAGAGCTGCTGTTCTATGGTCGGGAAAGTTTGTTGCGTCATCATCATACCCGCCTGCAAGCCAAAGAAATTTGCTTGCTTAGTCGTATCTTTGGCCATTTTAAGACCTTCTTCCATACCATCAAGGAGCTTTGTGTTGTCAATTTTGATGGTGCTGTCAGGAAAGGCCATCGCCAACTGCGCGGAATCGGGCGCAGTGGCCATTCCGAGGGCATAGCTTAACGAATCCACGTCTGTCTTTAGCGACGCTGTGTGTTTGGAGCAACTCACGCCCATCAAGGCTGTGAGCAACAACATGGAAAGAACTTTGAATTTCATATTGTGTGTTGAAATTATCGGCCTCGCCCGGTGCGGTTTTAATCGCGCTGTTTGCTGCGCCGTGCCCAAGGCGTGCCGGATAGATTAAAGATATTTGTTCGTGCGATGTATATATATAATAATGAGTCAGGCTTCAGACGATTGGGAACTTGATTTTGCGTAATGACGTCGGGCACACTATCTGCCCGGACCTGCCACCTGGGTATCAATCCCGTCGAGCTGAATCTTGAATATGACGTTGGCAAAAGGCGGAATCGGTCCTGTGCCCTGCCCGCCGTAAGCTTTGTCGTAAGGGACGTAAACTTCCCAAATGCTGCCCACAGGCATATGCGTCAAAGCTATTTTCCAGCCTTCTATGGCCGTGCCGACGCTCATTTTAACCGGTCTGCCCGGCTGTCGCTCTATGGATGAGTCGAAAACCTTTCCGTCAACGAGCCGCCCTTCGTATTCTACTTCGACAATGGACGTATCTGAAGGAATTGCGCCCCCACCGGCTTTAATGACGCGGTAGAAAACGCCGCCCGGAAGTCGTTTTATGTCTTTCCGGCTCGCCAATTGCTTCAAGTAAGCATCGGCGGCTTTCTTCTGCGGGCCGTATTGCGTCTCCAAAGCCTTTGAAGCCATCAGTTTTACGCGCTTATCGGCGTCCTGTCCGGCCAATGCCGGCGTAAGCTCCTGCCCATTTACTTTAAAGGCCGACTTCTTATGCAATCCGGCGGAGAAGCCTGCGAGGAAGTTTTTCAAACTGAGCATACGTGTCGTGTCGCTGCCGAAAACCTGACGCTCGATCGTTGGAAACATCTGCGTCTTTATCTGCAATCCGGCTTGCACGCCGGCATAGTAAGCCATTTGTTTCTTATCGTCGCCGGCCAGCGAGCCATCTTTCAGGCCGCGGATAAAGTCGTCGACATATTGAGAATCAATGCCCATCTGCCGGAAATAAGCCTCAATGCCTTGCGTATTGGCCATACCGATCTCATAACTGAGCGTATCCACATCGGTTTTCATCTCAGCCCTCGGCGCACTTTTATGGCAAGATACGAGAAAGATGCCGCCAAGCAACGGTAATAAGAATAAGCGCTTCATTGTAGCGAACTTTATTTAACCTTGATCAATTCGATATCAAAGACCAGCGCGGCATAAGGCGGAATCTGCTGCCCTGCACCGTGCGTGCCATAAGCCAGGTTATAAGGAATGAAAAGTCGATACTTAGCTCCTTCAGCCATAAGCTGCACGCCTTCCGTCCAACCCTTGATCACTTGGTTCAAGCCGAAAGTAGCCGTCTGCCCGCGTTTATAAGAAGAATCGAACACCGTACCGTCGATCAAGCGGCCCTCGTAATGACACTCCACCGTGTCCGTTGCCGTCGGCTTACGTCCGATAGCGCTACGCAAAACCTCGTATTGCAGGCCGCTGGGGAGTACGGTGACGCCCTCGCGCTTCGCATTGTCAGCCAAGTAGCGCTCTCCGGCTTCGCGCATAAACTTACCGCGCTCAGCCTCCTGCTGTTCCATATACTGCTGCACGAGCATTTGCGCCTCCGTTTCGCCGACTTCCGGCTGTTCTCCTTTCAAAATATCGTCGATGGCTTTGTTGAAATCAGCCGTTACGAGGCTGTTCACGCCCAAGCCCTTAAGATTATTGGCGATGACTACGCCCAATGCATAACTGAGTTTGTCCATTTTCTCTATTGCTATCTTACATTTTATCGGGCAAATGTACAACTTTTTTCGCTACCTTTGCGCAGTAGCCTATAAAATTAAGCAAGTATGAGACAGAAATTGGTCATTCTCTCAGGAGCCGGTATGAGCGCCGAAAGCGGCTTCAGTACTTTTCGCGACTCTGACGGTCTTTGGGAGCGATATCCCGTGGAGCAGGTCGCTACGCCCGAGGGCTGGCGGGCAGATCCCACTTTGGTGACAAACTTTTACAACCACCTACGCCGCCTGCTGGTTAATGCACGCCCCAATGAAGGCCACCGCGGACTGGTTGCCCTGGAAAATCAATTTGATGTGACCATCGTGACACAAAATGTGGACGATCTGCACGAACGAGCTGGCAGTTCGCACGTTATTCACCTCCACGGCGAACTCATGAAAGCATGCAGTTCGCGCGATCCTGACAACCCACGCTTATGGCAGACGCTCACTCCCGAACGCGTGGAGATACATCCCGGCGAGTTGGCCGCCGACGGCTCTTTGCTCCGCCCGTGGATCGTATGGTTTGGCGAAGCCGTGCCCAACCTTGAACAAGCGGCCAAAGAAGTGGCCAAAGCCGACATATTTATCATCATCGGCTCATCCTTAAATGTTTATCCCGCAGCCGGATTAGTTCGCCATGTGCCCGACGGAGCCAAAATTTTCTTGATCGACCCTGCCGAAGTGCGCGTCCCCTCCAACCGCGCAATCACCGTCTTGCGCCTACCGGCCTCCGAGGGCGTGAAAGAATTGCGCCGGCGCCTGCTTCCCGAATCTGAGATCTGACCGCCAAAGTGCGAAAATCTTATTTGCTTCATTTTTTCTCACGAGGATAAGCCTTTTTTATCACGAGCGCAAGCCTTTTTTATCGTGAGCACAAACAGTTTTTATCACGATAAAAAACAACGCAAGCGGGATATGGCGGCGAAGTGGCCGACTTAAAGCGTTGATTTATGGAGAAATATAAACCATAAAACAAGAACGAAAGTCTTTGAGCTTACGGCAGTCGATATGGATCTTGAGACTTTTTCGATGAAAATCGGCGATGTGCAGAGCAGGAAAGCGCCTCGCGGCCTACCTTTTAGTCGCAAGTTTGCCAAAAGCAAACCTGCATACTTGTTATATTCTATCAGATTTTTCTGACAATTCGTCATTCGAAACAAATTATCAACACACACGCATCACACCTCATAGTAGGACATAAGGAAAGCTCGATGTCAGCTTGAAAAAACAGAAGGGAAGAAATCGGAACCATCCTATTTATGCCTCAAATACAGGACTTTAAACTGCCACGAGCTGAACCTTCTTTTTCGAAAAGGCATAAAAAAAGGGATACCTCTGTATCCCAACCTTGTTAACCTTAAATCTAATACTATGAAAAACACGATGCAAAGATACAAGCTTTGGATTCAGAATGCAAGTAATCAGACCTATTTTCTTTCAACATTAAGATTTTTTGCGGGATATAGAAACTTATATGCAATATCTGCTTTGCAATATTTCCGTTTCCAAGACCTTAAAAATCAAATCCTGCTCAAAACCGCGCCCGGCTGCGTAGCGGATGAGCTTTTGCTGCAATTCATACGCTGAATCCGCTTTGACGCTTTTCATCTTTGCTTGCAAGAGACTTTTCAGCGTGTCGTAATAGGCCTCTTCGTCAATCTCCGCGAGCGCCGCTTCGATCTGCTCACTCCCGACGCCTTTCAGCGCCAATGCCTGTCGCGTCTTGAAGCGCCCCCAGCGGTCGTAGAGCGTTTTGTCGTGAACAAAAGCTCGCGCATAACGCGCTTCGTCGATGTAGCCTTCCGCTTCGAGCCGATTGAGTAAGGTTTCTGCTTCAGCGTGTGTCAGTCCGCCTTCGATAAACTTGCGCGCCCATTCGGAGCGACAGTATTCTCGCTGCGCACAACGGGATGCTGCACGTTTGTAAAGCTTTTCGGGTGAAATTCTATCTTTTGTCATTTCTTCAAAAAGGCTCGGCAAACAAACCATAAATGCTGCTTCAGCGCCGTAGCCCAACCGAAATGGGCTGCCATTATGCGTAAGCGTTCCATCAAACTGCGGCGATGATTGCGCGTAGTGGTCCCTTCACTCAAATAATTGGCCACGACGAGGTGCGCATTCAAGAGTTTCAAGCTGCGGCGTTCGGCTTCCTGCATAATACGCAAAGTCCAATCGTAATCAGCCGAGAATCGGTAGTTCGTATCATACAAACATTCGCGTGCCAAATCAGTGCGCGCAAAAAAAGCTTGGTGACAAACGAGCATTCCCTCCTTAAAATCGCGCCACGATAAACGCTCCGGCGGTGTCAGCCGCCGACGCCGCAGAAAATTGCCAAAGCCATCGACCAAGTGAGTATCGCCATAGACCACGGCCGGCTGGGCCTCCTCTTGCGAAATGGCGCGAACGATGCGTGAAAGCGTATCAGTCGCGTAAAAACAATCGCCGGCATTAAGAAAAATCACATAGCGACCGGTCGTTAAGCCCAAGGCTTTGTTCATAGCATCGTAGATGCCTTTATCAGGTTCGCTCAGGCAATTTATTTCGTGCTTGATTGACGCCGTACTGTTGCGCTCCATATAATGATGTATGCGGTTCAGCGTGTCGTCGGTCGAATTTCCGTCGATGATCAAGTGCTCTACGTAAGGATAATCCTGCTCCTCGACGCTGTTAATCGTGCGCCCGATGAGAGCGCCTGCATTGTAGGCCACGGTGGCCACAGTTATTTTCAAAGGTTGACGTGCCATAGTCGGACAGTATGCAGCTCAACGACAGCAGCATACATATATAGCTGGTTTAAGATGTTTCGTAAATAGCGCGATAACGCGCTGCCACGCGCGCTGCTCCATAGTTGGTTTCCGCCTTGCGGCGCGCATTGAGCGAAAGTTGGGGATAACTGCTCGTCGTTAAGACCTCAAAGAGTCGGCGCGCCAACGTTTCGGCGTCAGCCAAGGGCACTAAATAGCCGTTGAGGTCATCGTCTACCATCTGCGGCAGACCTCCGACGCGGAAGCCCACGCAAGGCAGGCCGCAAGCCATCCCTTCAGCAATCGTGTTGGGCAAATTATCCATCAAAGTGGGCATTGCCAGCACGTCGGCCGCTCTGTATAAGAGTCGCATCTGTTCTGCTTGCGAAACATAGGCCTGCGGATAAACCGAACAAGGAAAGCGCTCCGCCGCTATCGCGGCTTCGCGGCCCGCCAAGACGACGCCCCAGTCGGCTTTTCTCTCAGGCTGCGCCGCCATCAAACGGTTTGCAGCTTCAATCAAGTATTGAATGCCTTTTTTTTCATCCGTCACGCGATAAGCCACAAAGAGAATCAGCCGCTTATCCTGCGGAAGGCCGAGCGCGGCACGCGCCTCCGCCTTGCTTCCGGGCGAGAAAAATTGCGTATCTATGGCGTTGGGAATGCTAAACACCTCCGAAGCGCGCAACAGTGGCGCTTGGCGGGCCAGATCAGCAAGCCAATTACTGCAAGCCACAATCTTCAAGCGCGCCGAGCCGTAAGTTCGCATTTTTTTCTCAAACGTTTGCCGCGATAAGTCCTGCGCCGCAGGTCGCAAAAGCTTAGGACAGTTCCCGCAAGAAGCCAGCCAGCCGCGGCAATCTTCGGCGTGGTGGCAAATACCTGTGAGCGGCCACATATCATGTAGCGTCCAGACCACTTTCTTCCCCGCCTGCAGCAGTTGAGCAATGGATCGAAGGCTCATCATTCCTTGGTTCACCCAATTGAGGTGTACGACATCAGCCTCTTGCACCAACGTTTGACGCAAAATGTTCGTACCAAAAGCGGCCGTATCCACAACAAAAAGATTCCGCCGCCTGAAGCCGTTGGCCGCCCATACGCCAGCGCGCTCCGCAAGGAAGTTAAAACGCTGCTGAAATCTGCCCGGCAGCGCCACGACGTGCGGATCGGTCGACGTTTTGTCGCGCACGAGCATCGTCGCGTCCAGTCCGTCGCTGCGCAAAGCCTGCATCAGGCGCTTCGTAGCAATAGCTGCGCCGCCCATGTTTTCAGCTGTGTTTACAAGAACTATTTTCAAAATAAAAAGCCCCAGAGACTCGCGTCCCTATATAATAATGTGTGGACAAAGGTAGTGAGAAAAAGCCGCGCCGCCAAGCGTCTGTCAATTCGGAGTGCGAGTAAGGGCGCAAATGTCTCACTTTCTCCGCCGCTCAAGTTGAAGAAAAAATATCGCACAACTCAAAAAGTCACAACACGGAACAGCCAAAAACGCGCAAAAACGCAACAAAAACTAACAAAAACGCGAGAAAAAAGCGAAATCACTTTTCTTTCTTCCCCTCTTATGCATTCTTTTCGTATATTAGCCGCCAATAAATCTCCTTAAATTGGTATAACGTAAAAAAACACCCCGACTATGGACGCCATTGCCTCCCTTTGGATGCAGCTATGGAGCGATACGCAGACGCTCCACCAAGCCTTGACCATCCTCATCTTTTTAGTTACGATCATTTTTTTCTTAATCGGTAAAATCAGGTCCGACATTGTCGCCCTCGGCTGTATGGCTGCGCTCATGCTGTGCGGGATTGTGACGCCCAAGGCCGCACTCAGCGGCTTCGCCAACACGGCCGTCATCATCATGGTCTTTCTTTTCGTCGTCGGAGGTGCTATTTTCCAGACCGGATTGGCAAAATATATTGCCGGACGCTTCCTGCGCTTGGCCGGAACCAACGAGAAAAACCTCTTTTTTGTCGTGATGTCCGTCACCGCAGTCGTAGCGGCCTTCGTCAGCAATACGGGTACCGTCGCCATGCTCTTACCTATCGTCCTCGCCATGGCCAAAACGGCAGGCGTAAATCCCTCCCGCTTGATGATGCCTTTGGCTTTCGCTTCGAGTATGGGCGGCGTTTTAACACTGATAGGCACACCGCCCAACTTGATTGTCGATGGTTACCTCCGCGACAATGGGCGCCCGGGTTTCGGCTTCTTCGAATTTACGCCGATTGGCCTTGTCCTGCTCCTCGTAGGCCTGATTTGCCTCTACCCGCTCTGCAAATTATTGCTTTCGTCAAAGGGTAAAAGCGAAGATGATGCAAACGACGACAAGTCGCTCAACGAATTGCTCCACGAATATTCGATCGACAACAAAATATATCGCTTACAGATTAAAGGAGAGAGCCATCTGGTGGGCCATTCCGTTGGCGAACTCGAGATTCACCAGCGTTACGACGTTCGTTTGCTTGAAATAAGGCGCGCCAGAAGGTCGGCTTTTTTCAACGCACACTTGCAAGAGGGCGTCTTGCCCGATACGATCTTCCGCCTCGGCGATACGCTTTACGCCGTGGGCAAGCCTGAGAGCATCGAGGCCTTTGCAAAACATTGCGCACTCACCATCTGCCACGACAAAGCTACTGAAGAGAACAGCCAATTAGACTTCTACGAACTGGGAATGGCTGAAATGCTGCTCCTGCCTGAGTCGCATTTCATCGGCCAAACGCTGAGAGGAATGAACTTTCGAAAGAATTTCGGCGTCAATGTCGTAGCCATTAAGCGCGGAGAAGAATATGAATACGACGAAATTCAAGATGTGCAATTAAAAACGGGCGATATGCTCCTCGTTCATGGTGATTGGCACGGCATAGAAGGGCTTTCTCGAAAGCGTCGCGAATGGGTTACGATCGGCCGCCCTCAAGATATAGCCGAGAATGAGCCGCTCACCCACAAAGCCCCCTTGGCCAGCATCATTATGATCTTGATGATTATTGCGATGGTCTTTGCAGATCAGATCGGCGTAGCGCCGGTCACGTCCGTCATTACCGCCGGCGTCCTCATTGTCTTGACGCGCTGCATCCGATCAGCCGATGCCGCCTATCGAGCCATAGGTTGGGAGAGCATCGTGCTCATTGCGGCGATGATGAGTATGTCTGTAGCACTGAGCGAGACGGGACTTTCAAAGATTATAGCCGATTCTATCGTCAGCGGCCTCCAATCTTTCGGTCCTTACGGCGTATTGGCGGGCGTCTATCTCGTCACTTCGCTGCTCTCAACTTTTTTAAGCAATTCGGCTACGGCTATCCTGGTAGCCCCGATCGCTTGGGAAGCAGCCGCAAAACTGGGCGTAGACCCCCACGCCTTTATGATGACGGCGGCCGTGGCCGCAAGTGCGGTCTTTGCCACACCGATCTGCACGCCGCCCAACGCCATGGTGATGACGGCCGGCCGATATACCTTTGCCGACTATATGCGTGTAGGCGTCCCGCTCCAAGTGATTATGATGATCGTCTCCCTCTTGGTCATCCCCTTCTTCTTCCCGCTGTAAACGTACCGGTTCGGCGGTGAAGGACAACGCAATAAAGTCTGCCGACGCGCTGAAATCATAATGCGGCCGACGCACGCGAGTTTTCCGTGCGTCGGCTTTTTTCGTACCAACGAGCCACTTCTTGTAGCTGCGCACGCTCATTTTCAGGCCAACGATTCACGCCCCTCGCACAAGCATTGATCGCGCGATCCGGCCGACTTATACAAAAACGATTCCGGCTAATTATTAACAACTAAATCACTGACTACCAATCCTAAAACATCAAACAAGATTAGGTCTCGGACCAACTTCTTGGGTTTTTCATCACGAGCGCAAACCTTTTTTATCGTGAGCGTAAGCATTTTTTATCACGAGCACAAACCTTTGTCATCGTGATAAAAAACATAAGCCGCCCACGCTTCGCCCGTTGTATTTAAGCCGAAGACAGAAAGACATCAAGTCCTCCGCATACGCCGTCAAGACCGGCTCATTTGCCCGCAATATGCAGGCCTCGACATAAGCCGTCAATGTCTTCCGGAAATGCGTAAAAAGAATGAAAAACCTTTGCCTATCAAGCG
>OHAO01000173.1_pt1 | contig 45830 bp, 38 predicted proteins | sample 1577151 | NCBI WGS metagenome assembly OHAO01 (sample SAMEA3541585, study PRJEB24748) | human gut metagenome | biome: human gut; feature: human-associated habitat; material: faeces | place: China | collected 2012 | reverse complement strand
TCAAGATTGGATTAATTTGTACAAGCATATCAATATTACTAACATTATTTTAAGTCAAATTGACAATCAAACGATCCAAACAGAGAACGACCAACAAAACGTGAACCGGATCAAGGGGGAAGCCCATTTCTTACGAGGAGCATATTATTTCGTGTTAGCGAATTTATACGGGAAACCCTACTCACCCACCTCGGCTAAGACGGATTTGGCTGTCCCCATCAAATTAACGAAAAATATCGAGGATAAAGTTTACACGCGTGCGACCGTGGAGAAAACGTACGAACAAGTACTGGAAGATTTACTTACTGCCGAAAAGCACTTAAAAGGACAATCCCGCAAATCGGTAACCCGTGCAGGTCACACGGCCACATGCCTCTTGTTAAGCCGGGTATATCTCTACATGCAGAATTACACGGAAGCCTTGAAGTGGGCGAAAGCGTGCTTGGAGGAACAAGGAAGCCTGACAGATTTGAACGATTACCAAGGTACCACGTTCTTGACTCAAACCAACCCGGAGGTCGTTTTCACGATGGGTGGTAATTTCGTGGGAGCAGGCCTATCGGTTGGTTCCGGAGCTTTTACCGTATCGAACGATTTGATGCAGTGGTACACGGAAGACGATTTGCGGAAACAAGTATTTTTCGATTTACCCAAAGAAGGGGTGTACCCATATAAAAAGGCAAGTAAAAAATCAGGATCTCGCGACATCTCCGACAATTTTGTTTTACGAACGGCTGAAGCTTATTTGAATTTAGCGGAAGCAGCTGCTTGTTTAGGCAACGAATACACGACGGAAGCCCTAAACGCATACAACACGATAAGAGAACGTCGATTGGCCAATTACACGGAGGATCGCTCTCTGACGGGAAAAGATCTTGTGGAAGCCATTCGGTTGGAACGTCGACTAGAATTGTGCTTTGAAGGGCATCGCTGGTTCGATTTGCGCCGCTACATGGTGAACGAGCTTTACCCGCAAGAAAAGACTCTGACCAATCAATTCGTGTTATTCAAATATGATTACGGGATATACGACTACGTGATTTCGCTACAACGTACCTTTGAGTTACCCCCGCATGACAATGCTTGGGTGCTACCAATCCCACAGACAGAACTAGAGTCCAATTACGGTATGCCCGATAACCCGAGAAATGAACGTGATTCTAAATAATAATCGAATAAACTATGAAACATTATATTTTATTTTTGCTTTTAGCGAGTACCTTCTGGTGCTGCTCAAATGATGAGGATGTTGTACCCTCGAATAACGACCGGAATATGTTTGATATGCCCGATTTCTCTTCAGAAGAGGAGATGAAGGTGCGAAGAGATTTCTATGACGCCACAAGTTGCTATCTGATTTTTAATGATTCGTTATATTATCGTAATATTACCACTCCTTCGGGATCAGATCCGGAATGCGTGATTCTCGATTTGAAGTACCAGGTAAAGGGAACAAGTGAAGATGCTTTATTACGATATACTTACCTAAAAGATATGAAGGATAAGGAGCTGGCAGCAAAGTTCGCAAAAGAAAAGATACTCCCCAGGCTGGCTCCCGCATTCTACCCCTACACTTTTTTTATGGTGGATCAATTTTATATCAGTAAAGCTTCCGCATGGAGTAGCGGGTACGATCCGGAAGTCGAGCAAAGTGCTTATGCCGGGTATAACGCCTCATTGGTTGCCTACAAGCATTTTTATGATATGGATGAGGCGGCCCAATACGCTTATAGTAGATCTGTGATTGCTATTCTCATGACCAAGAATTACACGCAAGTGAAGGATAGCGAGTATAACGATTTCTATCAATATTCACAAGAACAGTATGGAATTTACCCTGACTACGAGGATACTCCCCTGGAAGTAGGTTTTCTCGAAACATTTAGGTATGACTGGGTTCGTAGTTTCTATGATAAAAAATATGATCTGCTTGCCTACGTAATGGAGGTGTTCGCATTGACCAAAGAGGAATTTGACGAGAAATACGATAAAGAACTGTATCCTCTAGTTCATCAAAAGAAAGAAGCCCTAGTAAAGATTTTCGAACGATTGGGGGTAAAGGTTTATTAATTCCAAAAACGGTGTAATTATGAAATACATGATTTATATTTTATTGATGATTGGCATGCTGGGTTACGCTTGCTCAGACGATAAAGATAACGCACTACCCACGGTACGCCCGGAGGCGAAAGGCACATGGGTGGACACACGAGGGGAAGAGCCGGTGACATATCACTGGGTTCGTTACGGGAAACTGGATTGGATGTGCGAAAACATGAAATTGGAAACAGCTCCCGGTACTTGTTTTCCCCAAGAAATCACAGATGATATCTTACAGCAATACGGTTACTTGTACGATTTTGAAACCGCCAAAACGTTAGCAGTTGACGAGTGGCGCTTACCGACAGATGAGGATTGGAAAGCGTTGGAGCAAAGTCTAGGAATGGCTGCAAAGGAAGCTAACGCAGAAGAATGGCGTGGCGATCAGGTGGGAACATTGATGATGCAGGACAGCACAGGAAGCGGTTTAAACCTAGGATGTGCCGGGTATTACTACACGACCGGAGGAAGCGGCGTGCGTAACACAGGTATAGATGGCATCTATTGGAGTGCCACTCTGGATTCCCAGAGCCAAGGATACGCTTGGACTCGAATGGTGATTTACAATCGTTCGGATGTACGTCGTTTTTCCATGTTAACGAAAAAAGGATTAAGTGTACGTTTAGTGCGTGATGCAAAATAAAATAGGAATATGAAGAAAGTCTATATAATCGTATCAATTCTATTTTTCTCACTCATGACTTTCGCCCAAAGTGGTACCCAGTTCATGGATAATCGTCCGTGGCAAGAGGTACTGCAACGGGCGCAACGGGAAAATAAATTGATTTTCGTAGATTGCTACACGAGCTGGTGTGGTCCTTGTAAACAATTAGCCACGCAAGTATTCCCCCAAGAAAAAATGGGGGAATACTTGAACTCTCGTTTCGTTAATGCCAAATACGACGTGGAGAAAGGAGAGGGATTAACGGTTGGAAAACAATACGACAAGGAAATTAAAGTTTTCCCGACCATGCTGATCCTAACCGCACAAGGTGAAATTATTCATAAAGTATCAGGTTGCCGCCCCGTAGATGAATTGATCGCCGCTATCGAAGAAGGTTTGCAAGGGAACACGATTTACAATTTAAAAAAAGAGTACGATAAAGGAAACCGGGAATGGAATTTTATCCAAAAGTATTTGAATTTACTGGAAACTGCAGTCGAACGAAAAGAGTATGAAAAGGTAGCACGAGAATATGCCTCCCGTTTTCCCGTAGACAGTTTGCTTAACCAAGATATTTGGAATATCGTGGGTAAATTCGTGATACAGACTCCTTTCAGCCCGGAATTTCGTTTCGTGATTGAACATATCAACGATTTAGATAGCAAGGGACTCGTGAATCGCTACCAGCTGGAAAGCAAGTTAAGTGAAGAGATGGGATTTGCCGTAAATTCTATTTATCTTGTTTCAAATAAAACGCATAGCGAGGATACACTTGCCATGCTACAAGAAAAAATTGATTACCTACGGACGTTGTTAAAAAAGCCGGTAAAAGGATTTCCCACATCCCTTGCCGAACTTTCGCTTTCGGAAAGCAAAATAAAGCAGGATGTAAATCAATTATACGAAAGATTATGCGTGTTAGTTGAATGTGGTTTCACGGATCGAGATCTTTTCCTTGCCGATATGCTAAAGTATCTGGCACGAAATTTAAATAACGAAGCTCACTTAAAGCGTTGTATTGATATTGCTGAATATTTGAAAGACATCAGCTCGAAAGTAAGTTGGGTGCAAGAGGGGTTTGACAAAGCTATCACTCTAGCCAATCAAAAATTAGGAAACAAGAAATAAAGATTTTATCAATATTCAAAATAGTTCTAATTGTATGAAAAAAATTTTACTGTTAAGCGTATGGCTGGTTGCCACTATTGTTGTGTACGCTCAAGAAGCGGGAAAAGGTATTCAATTTCTGGATAATGAACCTTGGGAAGAAGTGGTGAAAAAAGCCAAAAAACAACGCAAACTAATTTTTGTAGATTGCTACACAAGCTGGTGTGGCCCCTGCAAAAAATTAGCCACTGAAGTTTTCACGCGAAAAGACGTGGGTGACTACGTCAACAAGAAATTCGTCAGTGTAAAGTATGATGTAGAAAAACCAAACGGATTGGAATTCGCTCGCAAATACCGAGATCAAATTTCTGCCTTCCCTACCCTATTATTAATTCGCCAGGACGGTTCCATAATGCAACGTATCGTGGGGGCATTCCCCGCCAAAGATATTCTGGAGGCTATCCAAAACGGTGTGAACGGAAAAACATGGCAGACATTAGAAAAAGAATATCTGGACGGAAATCGGGATTACAATTTTATCCTGACTTATCTAGACTTGTTACTAAAATCCGGAGAAAACGAAAAATATGCTGATGTCAAACGGGCGTACGTGAAACAATTCCCCGTTGACAGTTTGTTAAACCCACAAATATGGGAGCTGGGAGCAGAATATATTCAACACCCCAGCACGGAAGAATATCAATTTGTACTCAAGCATCTAAATGAATTCGGACAACGCGGATTCGACAGGTACGATTTGGAGTGGATATTAGCTATTAACGCCTATTACCAAATTAGTGATATTATCAAAACCGGTTTCAAAACACAAAACCAAGACACTATTGCCAAATTGAAAAAGCAACTTAAAGATTTAGAAGTAACACTAAACAATCCAGTGAAAAATTTCCCGGAATATTTGGCTTACGTTCGGATTGAAGAAAGTTATTTAAACAGGGACACGGAAGAGTTAATCTACCGATTAATCTACTTGGGAGAACATCACCTCGTAGAATCTTTAGATTGGACAAAACAATGGCTCGATTACACGATCGACCATCTGGAAGACAAACAACTAATTCAACGCTGTCTGGATTATCTTTACCAAGCACAACAAGCCAACGAAATTGGGAATGATTGGATCGTCACAAACTGTTATAATGTACTCGCTAAAGGCTACGCAAAACTAGGAGACCAGAACAAAGCCAACGAATACACTCAAAAAGCGAAACAAATAGACGAACAAAACAAGGAGAGACTAAAGGATTTTTAAATAAGAATTATGAGGAGTAAACTTACTATTTTAGCTATGATGTTCATAGCTTTGGTATCCTGCAACACAGGATCCGAAACAAGTGTCAGTTTTCATGTCGAGGATACACAACTTTATCCGGAAGCAGTATTAATGACCAAGGATTCTATTTATAAACAGGCTTTAACCTCAAACAATTCCACCACATTTACATTGCCGGAAAAGTTTGAACCAGCTTACGGTGCTATGTTTTTCGGACAAAAACATGTTTTATTATACATAGAACCGGGAAAAAGCTTTGATCTTTCCGTAAAAATGGAGGGAGAAAAAGCAATACCGACATTTTCCGGGGATGGAGCAAAAAAGAACCAGTACCTGAATAACACGGATTTCAGTTTTACACCCGATTACAAATTAAACGAAACCGAATTTGCCACCTCTCTGGATAAACAGCTAGAAAAATTTGAAAAAAATCTGGCAGCTCAAGGATTTGATAACTACTTTAATAATTTAGAAAAAAAGAGATTAAAGTACACTGTTTTCAGTAGCTTGCTGGAATATCGTTCCGCACATCTTTATGCTATCGAAAATTTCGAATATCAATATCCCGATGCCTATTTTAATAAACTAGCCGAAGTTTTCACCGAAGATGAAGATATGCTGGGTATGAGTGTTTATCAAGAATACATGAAAAAGATGGTGTCCTATATCACGATCAACAACATGCCGGAATTCGATGATTTCTTGTATATTAAAGAACAATTGAATTACGTTTGTCAACATTTCAAGAATCCGGTTGTTGCAGAATTCATGGTAGACTACATTATCTCCGAATACATCACACGTGAAGGAATCGGCAAGTTAGAAGAGTTAGCTCCTATCTACAAAGCTAAAGTTAACACCCCGAAGAAAATAGCCGCTTTCAACGAATTATGTGACAAATGGCACAAAATTGCCCCGGGACAACCCTCACCTTCATTCACTTACAAGGATATCAACGGGAAGGAAGTTCACTTATCCGATTTTGTCGGGAAGTATGTCTATATTGACAACTGGGCAACCTGGTGCGGTCCTTGCCGTCGGGAGCAACCCATGTTGAAAAAACTGGAAGAAAGATTCGCAGGGAAAAACATTTGTTTCGTGAGTGTTTCTTGCGATCAAGATAAAAGCGCTTGGGAGAAAGTTGTAAAAGAAGAAAAACTAGAAGGTATTCAATTATATGCCGGAGCATTTGATCCTTTTATGGATGCGTATATGATAACGGCTATCCCACATTTTATTCTAATTGACCGGGAAGGGAAGGTTATTAACGCTAAAATGAGCCGTCCCTCGGATCCGGAAACCGTTAAATTCCTCGATGCTCTGGAAGGGCTTTAATTTCAAATAAGAGAGGTCGAAAGGCCTCTCTTATTATATGTATAACACAAAAACATGCTTTTTACAGGCTTTCATATTGTTAAAGATTCGTTAATGGCTAATTAATAAATGATACCCCTCATTTTTCTTTTTTATCTTGCGACAAATTTTATTAATATTTATTATTTCAATTATGAAAAGCCTTATCTCAATTATTACTTTATTGATGCTTAACCTCATTGCTTTCGGACAAGGGGTAAACTTCGAGCATATCACCTTTGATGAAGCCCTAGCCAAAGCAAAGGCCGAGAACAAACTCGTTTTCATGGATTGTTACACTTCTTGGTGTGGCCCTTGCAAGTACATGACAGAAACTATTTTTCCACAAGAAAAAGCCGGAGAATTTTTCAATCCCAAATTTGTCTGTGTAAAATTTGACATGGAAAAAGGAGAAGGCCCCGAATTGGCAAAAAGATTTGGAGTTAGAGCCTACCCAACATTCCTAATTCTACGCCCGGATGGAACAGTACAACATAAAATTGTGGGCGGTGGAGATTTGGACAAATTTATCGCAAAAGTTGAAAAAGGATTAAACGAGAAAACTTCCCTTGATTATCTGAACAAAATACATGAAAAAGGGAAAATGAACAAAAAACAACTGATGACTTACTCCGTTGTTTTGAACGAAGCGTATGAAAAAGACAAGAGTGAAAAAGTTGGTAAAGAGTTGGATGCCGTATTGAAGGAAAAGGATAAAATGAAAAAAGAATACTGGCCTATTCTTGAAAGAAGTCCATATGGTTCTGACAATTTCAAACTTGTTTTAAATAATATCGGTACATTCAACAAAAATATCGGTAAGGAGAATGTAGACAAATACCTGACAAGCTGCTACAAGAATGCCATCAACAATACCATGCGCCCCAATACAAAAGAACCTCTAAAGGTATTGCAACAAATTCAAGAAGAATTAACAAAACTCGATTTAGCCGATCAAGCGACATTAACTCGTTCTCTCGAACTAAACCAAGCTTGTCTGGAAAAAAACATCAATAAAGTAATTGAGCTGGCCGGACAGGTTGAATCGAACAAAAACGGAGAACTTTGGTCTATCTTCAATGCAATCAATTCGGTTAGGGGAAATATCTCGAAAGAAGATTTGAATAAAATTATCGTATTAGAGGATAAATTCTTAGGTTTCGCAGATGAAAACGGCAAAACTTATATAAAAAATTATTTTGAAAACTTGAAGATAGCTGCTCACGTGGGAGTTTATTTCCAAGACCTCAGTTATGAAGACGCCTTAGCAAAGGCGAAACAACAAGGACGTAAACTTTTCATCGACTGCTACACGACTTGGTGCGGTCCTTGTAAGTACATGTCAGAAACTGTATTCAAACAAGAAAAGGTTGGAGACTTCCTAAATCTGAATTTCATTTGCTTGAAATATGATATGGAAAAAGGAGAAGGTCCCGAATTGGCAAAGAAATTTGGAGTCCGTGCTTACCCAACTTTCGTGATCGTGAATCCGGATGGGACGATCCGTCATAAACTTGTTGGCGGTGGCGAAGGCGAACAATTCATAGAAAGGGTAAAAGAGTCTTTTGATGATAATAAAGCTCTAGGAGTTTTGGATGCAAAATACAACAATGGCGACCGGGATAAAGCATTTTTAGCTCAATACGCTCAAGTTATGGTAGCTAATTACGATCCGAACGCAAAAGCCATCGTGGATGAATTGTTGAAAATTTCTACCGATGAAGAAAAACTATCAGAAGATTATTGGTTCATTTTCGGTAACAGCGAATTAAGTCCCAAAGACTCGGAAGCAGCAAAATTCTTGATTGATAACCGGAGCAAATTCAACGAAACCATTGGCAAAGAGAAAGTGGATAACCGTTTGAGCGAAGGTCTCTTCCGTGAAATATTAATGGTTATCGCCGGACGTGGTCAAAAAACCGATGTAAAACGTTTGGACGCTATCGGACGGGAAGTAAAAGCTTTAAAGTTATCAAACGAGAAAACCTTACTATCTTCTTTAGCTATCGCAAAGGCCGTGAAGACAGAAAATATTGACAAGATCTTGGCTGCTTGCGAAAAAGAACTCCCGAAACTGGGAAAAAATTCGCAAATGATAGCTTATTATTTATCCGGCTCATTGGCAAAAGCAAACGATACGCAAAAAGCCCGTTGGCAAAAAATAATTCAAACAAATACGGAGAAATAAACTCCGAAAAACTCATAATAGTATACTTGAAGAGGATGTTTCCAAGGAACATCCTCTTCGCTATTTTGGAGTGAGTTTTTTACTAAAAAATGGGTAGAGTTTTTCATTTTCAATTGTTTTACGTAAGTTTGCACCCTAATTTTAGGACGAACAGCTTAAAAAAAGCGATAAATCCGTTTCGAAAGGAAACGGAAATGTAAAAGAAAATCGTATATGATTGAAAATTTAGTAATTGTCGAGTCTCCGGCTAAAGCCAAGACCATTGAACGTTTTTTAGGAGAGAATTATGTTGTAAAATCTAGTTTCGGACATATCCGGGATCTTGAAAAAAAAGATTTGGGGATTGATATAGAACACAATTTCCAACCAAAATATGAAATATCACCCGACAAGAAAGCGATTGTAAAAGAACTGAAACAACTTGCTAAAGAAGCCAAAACAGTTTGGTTAGCCTCCGATGAGGACCGCGAAGGAGAAGCTATTGCCTGGCATTTATTTGAAGTTCTGGGGTTGAAGAAGGAGAACACGAAACGAATTGTTTTTCACGAAATAACAAAAGATGCTATTTTACACGCAATCAATAACCCCCGGGACATTGATAAAAACCTCGTGGATGCCCAACAGGCCCGCCGGGTTCTTGATCGATTGGTCGGATTCGAAGTCTCTCCGGTTCTATGGAAAAAAGTAAAACCTTCCTTGTCAGCCGGACGGGTTCAATCCGTTGCCGTAAAACTCATCGTTGAACGAGAACGGGAGATTAACCATTTCGTTGAACAAAAATACTATAAGGTTACCGGAACATTCGAAACCAAAGACGCAAGTGGTAATTCAATCCCTTTAAAGGCTGAATTATCCGAACGTTTCTCCACGCAGGAAGAGACGGTTAACTTTCTGGAACATTGCAAGAAGGCGACATTTTCAGTAAGTGATGTCGAGACTAAACCGAGTAGCCGTAAACCGGCACCTCCGTTCACGACATCCACGCTACAACAGGAGGCATCCCGTAAATTAGGATTCTCTGTTTCACAGACAATGGCCGTGGCCCAGAAACTATACGAACAGGGACACATCACCTACATGAGAACAGACTCCGTGAACCTATCCCAACTGGCTATCGGTGCGGCAAAAGCCGTTATTTGTAACACGCTAGGAGAAAAATATTCTAAACCCAGAAATTTCGCCACGAAGACGAAAGGAGCACAAGAAGCTCATGAGGCTATTCGTCCGACCTACATGGATAAGGAAACGATTAGCGGAGACAAGAATGAACAACAACTTTACTCGTTAATCCGGAAACGGACTCTCGCTTCTCAAATGGCAGAAGCTGAACTGGAAAAAACAACTATAACAATCGCTATTTCCGGAGAGAAATACACGTTTGAGGCCGTGGGTGAAGTGATCATTTTTGACGGTTTCCTTAAAGTGTACATGGAATCTTTTGATGATGAGAAAGAAGACGATGAAGCTGCTTTATTACCCGCTATACACAAGGGAGACCAATTACAACGCTCTTTGATCCAAGCCTTAGAACAATACACGACGCATCCCCCCCGCTACACGGAGGCCAGTCTCGTGAAGAAAATGGAGGCCTTGGGCATCGGACGTCCTTCAACATACGCCCCCACGATTACCACGATTCAAAACCGGGGTTATATCTTACGGGAAAGCCGGGATGGCGCAGAACGTCAACTAGACCAGATAGACCTTAAAGGACAAGATATTAAAGTCAAAAAGATCAACCGAATGTTCGGCGCAGAAAAGAAAAAATTGTTTCCCTCGGATATTGGAATGGTCGTGACGGATTTCCTTTCCAATTACTTCATGAATATCATGGATTATAACTTCACGGCAAATGCCGAGGATGCCCTTGATCACATCGCCGAAGGAGAGGTTGAATGGCAATCCATGATTGGAACATTCTATCAGCCCTTCCACGCAAATGTGGAAAAAACGCTGAAAGAATCCGAACGGAACACCGGAGCCCGAGAACTCGGTAAAGACCCACAAACGGGAGAAACTGTTGTCGTACGAATTGGACGTTTCGGGCCGATGGCTCAGATAGGTGAAGGAGAAAGCGTACGTTATGCCGGACTACTCAAAGGGCAACTAATGGAAACCATTACCTTGGAAGAAGCTTTAGACCTGTTCAAGTTTCCCCGTCAACTGGGAGAATTTGAGGAGAAGCCTGTCAGTATTGGCATCGGTCGTTTTGGACCTTATATTAAGCATAACCAACTTTTCGTTTCCTTGAAAAAAGGTATTGACGACCCGGGAACGATAACACTTGAAACCGCTATCGAACGAATCAACGAGAAACGGGAAATCGAGAAAAACAGGAAAATTCAGGAATTTGAAAACGGGGTACAAATTCTTAACGGTCGTTTTGGACCTTACATCACCTTCAATAAAGTGAACTACAAGATTCCCAAAGGAAAAGAAGCTGACAAATTGACCTTTGAGGAAACCATGGCAATTATTGAAAAAGGGGGGGACTGCAAGAAAAAAACGACGAAAAAGACAACAAAAAAAGCGGCCTCGAAGACAACAAAAAAAGAGACAAAAAAGGAAACTAAAAAGAAGGAATAGGGCAATAGACGAAAGGGATTGAAATTTATTTGCATAAAACCAATCCATTTTATATATTCGTACCCTCGAAAATAGAATAAATTCGTGTGTAAAAACATAAAATTTTAATATAAATGGCAACGTTACAAAAAATTAGAAATCGCGGTGGAGTACTTGTTAGTATCGTGATTGGATTAGCCCTCGTGGCGTTTATTGTTGGTGATGCTCTTAGCTCTGGCGCCAGCCTTATCAATCGTTCCAGAAATAAAGTTGGAGAAGTTGGTGGTGAAACTATCGGCATTCAAGAATATCAACAAAAGATTATGAAGAATGAAGATTTCATCAAAAGCATGAACGGTTTATCTGCCTTAACGGATGAGCAACAAAGAATGATCCGGGAAAATACCTGGAATCAAATTGTTTCCGAAATCATTCTGAACAAGGAATACGAGGAATTAGGTTTGGACGTTAGCGGTGACGAGTTATACGATTTCTTATTAGGGAGCAACATGAACCCAGCTGTCAGCCAGTTATTCGCAGATCCCAACACGGGACAGGTAGACAAAGAAAGAGCCCGTCTGATCATCAAACAATTGATCGAAGCTCCTGCCGGCACCCCGCAAAAGGAATATTGGTTGAACATGGAAGAGCAAGTAAACACGGCTCGTAAACAAGAAAAATACAATACTCTGTTAGCAAAAAGCTTGTTTGTTACAGATGCTCAAGCCAAAGAACTTGCAGAAAGTGCAGCAACGACAGCTGACATCAGCTTTATCATGAAAAGCTACAATACAGTTAGCGACTCTGCAGTAAAAGTAACAGCTAACGAGATCAAAGATTATTATAATTCACACAAATATTTGTTTGAACGAGAAGAAGCCAGACAAATCGCTTACGTGAATTTTGACATCACAGCATCAGCCGAAGACATTAAAGAAACGGAAAACTGGGTAAATGACTTGAAACCCGAGTTTGCAGAGGCAAAGAATGTACTTGAATTCGCCAACCTTTCATCTGAAAAAAGATTCCAACCCAAATATTACAAAAAGGGAGAATTGGATAACGAGGAACTGGATGAATTCCTGTTCACGGAAAAGAGCGATGCCGTATTCGGACCTTATCTGAAAGATAACGCTTACAATATCGTTCGTGTTGCCGACCGCCGTGTATTACCCGACTCAGTGAGAGCCCGTCATATCTTGATCGCATCAAACAATATGGCCCAATCAGAGAAATTAGCCGATAGTTTAGCAGGCTTAATCCGTAAAGGCGGAGATTTCGATGCTTTAGCAAGACAATATTCTGCCGATCAGAATACCTCTGTAAATGGTGGAGATTTCGGATGGTTCACCCAGGATCAGATGCTCCAACCAATTGCCGATTCAGCGTTCTTCTCTAACAAAAACGAGGTGAAAGTGGTAAGATCAAATTACGGTTTCCATATTTTGCAGGTAACAGACAGATCAAAACCTGTTGATAAGGTACAAATCGGAATCGTTGCAAAAGAAATTACCCCGTCCCAACAAACGATCAACAAGATTTATAACGACGCACGTACTTTTGCAAACAATATCAATACCGTAGAAGATTTTGAGGCAGCTCTAACTGCTAATAATCAAACCAAACGTATCGCAAACTTAGGTAAAAACGATTATCAGATTGCAGGTATTGACAACGCAAGAGATATTATCCGCGAGGCTTATATGGCTGAAAAACCGGGTTTCATCCTGACGACCAAAGAGAAATCGCCGATCTTTGAGGCTGGAGACAAATTCTCTGTTGTGGTTCTAACCGGAATTCAAGAAGAAGGCGTTGCACCTCTAAACTCTGTTTCTGCAGCTATCCGCACAGAACTTATCCGTAAAAAGAAAGGCGAAATCATTGCCAAGGAATTGACTAATGCTATTTCCGGAAGTGAAAGTTTACTTTCTGTAGCACAAAAAGCCAATGCAGAGGTAATGGATGCCACGGATGTTAGTTTCAGTTCATTCCAAGTTCCCGGAGTTGGTATTGAACCCGTGCTGACGGCCGAAGTTGTTACAATGAAAGAAAATGAGATTTCTAAACCGATCATCGGTAACCAAGGAGTTTATGTTGTGGTTGTAAACTCTAAAACTGTTGAAACAGTTACTCCCGAACAAATCGAAGCTGCCAAGAGAAGCATCGAACAAACGAATCTATACACCAAGTTCCGTTTGATTCTTCCCGCATTAGTGAAGAATGCCGGAGTGGTTGATACAAGATACAAATTTTACTAGAAACCTAAACCACAAACTGAAAAAGCCGCCCGTCAAGGCGGCTTTTTTATTTCCTCAAAGAAAAACATCACTCCCGTTTCTTTCAATACTTTGATAGAAAAACTATCTTTGCCAGTAAAATGATTCAGATATGAAAGATTATTTCGTACACGAGACCGCCATCGTAGACGAAGGCGCAACAATCGGAAAAGGAACTAAAATATGGCATTTCTCCCACATTATGAGTAATTGCCGGATCGGAGAGAATTGTAACATCGGGCAAAACGTCGTCATATCCCCGGAGGTAGTTCTCGGGAACCAAGTAAAAGTACAAAATAATGTATCCGTGTACACGGGAGTCACTTGTGACGATGATGTTTTCTTGGGGCCATCATGCGTATTCACAAACGTGACCAATCCTCGTAGTGCAGTAAACCGGAAAAGTCAATATGCCAAAACGCACGTGGGCAAAGGGGCTACCATCGGAGCCAATGCCACGATTGTGTGCGGGCATGACATTGGGGCTTACGCCTTCATCGGAGCTGGGGCTGTTGTAACAAAAACTGTTCCTGCATATGCTTTGTTAGTTGGTAATCCGGCTAAACAAATCGGTTGGATGAGTGAATACGGGCATCGTCTTCATTTTGACGAAAAGGGAATAGCCGAATGCCCGGAAAGCAAACAACACTATCATTTACAAAACGGGTTAGTTCAAAAAATAGAAGAATAAATCTAATTATATATCACAATGAAAATCACGATGGTTGACCTTCACGGACAATATGAACGCATCCGGGAAGAAATAAATAACGCCATACAGGAAGTACTTGACACCACGGCTTTCATTAACGGCCCCCAGGTGAAGACTTTCGCCCAACATCTTGCAGTGTATAATCAAGTAGAGCATGTTGTTCCTTGTGCTAACGGCACGGATGCTTTACAAATCGCTTTAATGGCACTCGGCTTGCAACCCGGAGACGAGGTGATCGTACCCGTTCATACTTACGTGGCTACAGCCGAAGTTATTGCTCTTTTACGGCTGGAACCCATTTTCGTGGATTGTGTCGCAGACCGTTTCACGATAGATGTTACCCAAATAGAGGAAAAAATTACTCCTCGCACGAAAGCCATCGTTCCCGTTCACTTGTACGGTCAATGTGCAGACATGGAACCACTCATGGCTATAGCCCGCCGACACAAACTTTACGTGGTAGAAGACACTGCACAAGCTATCGGGGCCACTTACACGTTCAGTAACGGTCTCCAACAAAAAGCCGGATGTATCGGGGATATTGGCACAACCTCTTTCTTCCCCTCCAAAAACTTAGGATGTTACGGGGACGGTGGAGCCTTATTTATCCGAGATCACGAATTAGCCGAACGGGCCCGCATGATTGCCAATCACGGGCAGAAGATCAAATATCACCATAGTGTCGTGGGATGTAATTCCCGTTTAGACACATTACAAGCTGCTATCTTGGATGTAAAACTAAAATACCTTGATGAATATTCAACTGCCCGTAATCAAGCTGCCGAACATTATGACAAAGGGTTAGCAACAGTAAAGGGAATTATCCTTCCACAACGGGCCGCTAATAGCACGCACGTGTTCCACCAGTACACCATCCGGGTTGAAAATCACCTACGGGATGAGTTGAAATCTTTCTTGGCCGAACATGATATTCCTAGCATGATTTATTATCCGATCCCCTTGCATTTGCAAGAGGCATACGCTAAAAAGGGACAAGGACAAGGGACATTCCCCGTTGCTGAACAATTAAGCAAAGAGGTACTATCGCTGCCGATGCACACGGAAATGAAAGTAGAAGAGCAAGAGTACATCATCGAACAAATTCGTACATTCTTTAACCGATAGAGATTTCACCGTGAAAAAGATCCTGATCATCACCTATTATTGGCCACCTTCAGGAGGACCGGGAGTTCAACGCTGGTTGAAGTTCTCGAAATACCTTCCGGAATTTGGTTATGATCCGATCATTATCACGGTTGATCCGGAAAAGGCTGAATATCCCATAAAAGATTATACTCTGGAACAAGATGTACGAGCTGACCAAATCGTGTATCGTACTGATTGTTCCGGTTTGTATGAATATTATAAAAAACTGACAAAAGCCCCAAGTGCCCCGTATAGCGGATTCGTCAATGAAGGGACTCCCAGTCTAAAACAGAAGATTGCCCGTTTTATTCGGGGTAATTTCTTCCTACCGGATGCCCGAAGAGGCTGGAATAAACATGCTTATCACCAAGCAATTCAAATTATTCAGGAAGAAAAAATAGACGCAGTCATCACAACGGGTCCACCTATGTCAACCCATCTGGTCGGACAAAAACTAAAAAAGCGTTTCCATTTGCATTGGATTGCTGATTTTCGAGACCCATGGACTGACATCTATTACTATAATAAGATGTACCCAACTCCCGTTGCAAAAGCAATTGACCGGAAATACGAACGGAATGTTCTTCTGGATGCAGATCAGGTAATCACGGTAAGCGACTACATCAAAAAGCAACTGGCAGCAAAATCTCCAGCAATTCAAGCCTCTAAAATAAAAGTTATTGCGAATGGATTCGATGCCGAGGATTTCGACCTAATTATTCCAAAGGAGGATGTTTTCACAATTACTTACACGGGAACTTTGGCGGCTGACTACACGATTGATTCCTTTATCCATACAGTTAAAAGACTTTCCACATCGGAAAAACTCAAACTACGTTTTGTCGGTAAAGTGGATCAAGGTATAGCTCAAAAACTCTCGGAACAACTGGGAGATTCCGTAGAAATCCATACGTTCGTAGCTCACGCAGATGCCATCAAATACATGAAGAGTTCTTCTGTTCTATTACTCATTATTCCCAACATCGAAGGGAATAAAGGTAATCTCACGGGTAAGCTTTTCGAGTACATCGGCTCCAGAACCCCCATTCTTTGCCTCGGTCCCACCGATGGTGATGCCGCAACCATCATTCAAGTTTGTAAAGCCGGGAAAACATTCGAGTATAACGATGAAGAAGGTATACTTCATTTTCTAACCTCCTTACTGAATAATTTTAACCCACAATCTCCTATAAAAGAGAACAATGCAGTCAACTGCTATTCGAGAAAGTCTTTAACCCAGTCTTTAACCCAAATTTTAGCCCACCATGAAGATTAAAAAAGCTATTTTCATGTTACGCAAACTTTTGCGAGATTTCAACACAAACCGCAAGATCGAAATTAACATGGAGAATCAATCTGAAACGCTAGGCTATTATTACATCAAATTTGACGAAGACATAGCTAAGCTCAATCGTCTGATTCACTCTTTCGACAAAAATGGAGTCCCCTTGAACACGACTTATATTGACGTGGAAGATACAAAACTGCACTACTATCCTATTTCCATCGGGCAGTACGGGTTAGCCATATTCCACTCGTGGTTAAAGACACATTCCGAAGAAAAAAGGGCCCATTTTCTTCGCATTGCAGACTGGTTTATGAACAATCGGACAGATCATACAGAACTCGGTTGTTATTGGCTAACCGACGTGCCTAAGCCCGAATATCATGTTTATCAACCTTGGAAATCCGCCTTCGCACAAAGCAGGGGAATATCCATGCTATTGAGAGCCTGGCAACTTACAGAGGACGATACCTATTTGAAGATTGCAACTCAAGCATTAATTCCTTTCACGAAGGATATAACAACCGGAGGGGTTTCCGTAGACCGGGAAAAGGGGGCAACCTTTTACGAAGAATACGTGGCTGAATGTCCGACACGAGTACTGGATGGTCATGGCTTTTGCCTTTTCGGTTTATACGATTACATTCGTGCAGTTCCCGAAAAAAAGGAACCCAATGGGTACGCACTCGCCCTTCGGCTGTTTAATGAAGGAGTGGAAGGTCTTACCCGCCAACTTCCTCTGTTTGATATGGGATTCTGGCCTCGATTCAATCGCTGCGATCTTCCCGGTTATCCACAAGATGACCCCTGCACGATCGGTTATCTCAGACTTGTTCGCCAACAACTCCTAATTCTCTACCGAATCACCGGAAAAGAGGAATTACGCCTTTTTAGCGAAAAATTCCATCATTATGACCGTATTTCCAATATTTTAAAAATGTATCGCCACAAGTTCACGGCATTAAAGAAACTGAATCGTTTATAATATAAACGGGAAAAAATAATACTTTTGTATAAACAAACTCTTGTAATATGTGTGGAATAGCCGGAATATTCGAACGGGATACAGATAACACTCAACTCATGTTGGAGATGCTGGCCACGATTAAACATCGGGGACCAGATGATCAATCTATATATACCTACCGGGATTTCACTCTCGGACACCGGCGTTTGTCCATTATCGACGTTTCCACGTGTGGCAATCAACCCATTTTTAATGAAGACAAGAGTATATGTGTCATTTTTAACGGGGAGATATACAACTACGAAGAAATCCGGGAAGAACTCAAATCCAAGGGACACGTATTTTATACCGCTACCGACACGGAAGTTTTGGTTCATCTTTACGAGGAGTACGGAACCGGGTTCTTCAACAAGTTAAACGGTATTTTCGCTTTTGCCCTACTGGATCAAAACAATAACCGTCTGATTCTCGCACGGGATCATTTCGGAACTAAACCTCTACACTATTTCCTAAAAGATGGCGTATTAGTTTTCGGTTCTGAACAAAAATCTATTATCCTACACCCGAAATATGAACGGAAATTAAATTTAAAAGCTTTACATATACACTTAAACTTGCGTTACACGCAAGGGAATGAGACTCTTTTTGAAGGCATCAAACGTCTTCCCCCGGCTCACTTTGCCGTGTTTGAAAATGGTCTGTTCACGGTAAAACGCTACTGGCAGCTGACTGTGAATATTGATCGATCCATCACGGAAAACGAAGCGAAAGAGAAGATGAACGAATTGATCAAACAGGCCGTGAAACGCCAATTGGTCAGTGATGTCCCAGTAGGCGTGTATTTATCGGGCGGACTGGATTCCTCAACAATCGTGCAGAAAATGCATGAACTGGGAGTCCCCGATATCAACACGTTTACCCTAGGTTTTAATGAGCCCACGGACGAGTTTCCCGATGCCCAACAGATTGCTGATCACTTTCACACGCATCATCACACGTTGAGTCTGTCGATGAATCCGATGCAACAAATGCCCAAGGTAATCTGGCATGCCGAGGAACCTAAAATTAACTTGTTGCAGGGATTCAATATGTCAGCTTTTGTCCATCCAACCGTGAAAGTTATTCTCGGAGGACTAGGCGGAGACGAGCTATTTGCCGGGTATGATATCCATAAATTCATTTACCCGTTCAAAAACTGGCATCACCATACTCCACAATGGCTACAACGTATGTTACGCTGGAAATCAGATTTTATTTTCCGTCTTCAGAATAATTCTAAATCATTACGTTACGACGAATACCGCCGGGGCGTACAAATGTTACTGTCTATTGGGAACGTGGAACGCTTTTACCTCATCCTGCGAAACACGTGGGATTTCGATACCCCGTTCTACAAGAATATCTATTCGGAATCGTTCTTGAAACAGCAAGAAATAGAACAATTCAAGGTACATAAAGAATTTGACAAGATTTTTGAATCTGTACACCATCAGAACGGGTTGGATCAAGTGTTATATGCCGAATTCCAATCCAAAATGGTAAACGATTATTTGCTTACAGATGACCGGATGTCCATGGCCCATTCGGTTGAAGAACGAATTCCTTTCCTTGACCGGGATTTAGTAGACTTCGGCTTTACTCTCCCCGTGGAGATGAAGATCAAAAATAACCAAACTAAAAATCTTTTCCGGGAAGCCATGAAACCATATCTTCCCCCCAAGATTATCACGAAAAAGAAATGGGGATTCACAGTGAACCCGTATCTACAATTCAAAAAGGATTTAAAAGATACAGCCGAAAAGATTCTTACAAAAGAATATATCGAGAAACAGGGGATATTCAATTATGACTATATCCGCTATATCCTGGATTACCCGGCACACCCGAAACTCCGGTGGCACTACAATTTTATCTGGATCATTTTGGGACTGGCAATTTGGGAACAGGAGTTCATACACAAACGAGTAGAAGATAACATCGAAGCTTACTATTAAAATACCTATTCATGAAATACTCTATCATCATTGCCGTATATAACCGTCTGGAAGAAGTGAAAGAACTCCTTGAAAGTGCAGAAAAGCTTGAAGGGGATCGACGTCTTTTTGAATTATTATTCGTGGACGACGGTTCAAAAGACGGATTCAAGGAATTCATCGAACAATACCGCTCTGCCAGCGGACTTCAAATACGAGCCATATACCAACAAAATCAAGGCCCTGGAGCTGCTAGAAATTACGGAATGAGTAAAGCCCAAGGAGAGTATTTCATCTTTGTAGATTCCGATTGTATGTTTCCCCCTCAATGGCTGGCTGAGATTGAGAAGGCCCAAAACGAACATTATTATGATGCATTCGGAGGTCCGGATACCTGTCATCCCTCTTTTTCTCCCCTACTGAAAGCTATTAATTACTCGATGACCTCATTTATCGGAACAGGAGGAACCAGAGGAAATAAAAAGCACGTAGGCCGTTTCTACCCCAGAAGTTTCAACATGGGAATATCCAGAAAAGTATACGACACGATTGGAGATATGGGAGGATTACGTCATGGTCAGGATATGGATTATTCCATGCGAATATACAATGCCGGTTTTAAAGTGGGGCTAATCGCAGATGCTTATGTCTATCACAAACGCCGTACAAGTATACCCAAGTTCTTCCGCCAAATCTTTAATTGGGGAGTTGCACGCATCAATTTATCCAGACGCCATCCCCATACTCTAAAACCAATTCACCTGCTCCCAGCCCTATTAATCGTCGGATTAGTCGTTCTGGAATTAGGCACCTTTTTCACAGGACAAAACTATCCTCCCGTACATTTGGCATGGAATATTATTGACTACGGGTTAATGTTCGTTTGCTTGTTCGCTTTCTTTCAATCACTTTTTAAGTATCGAAACATCATTGTTGCTTTCCTCTCCATCATTACCTTGCTCATCCAAGTCTTCGCTTATGGATTCGGGTTGCTCTGGGGAGGCTGGAATGCCTTACTCGGAAAGGAAGTAAAAGGATTCTCAAAAAATTATTACGGAAATAAGAAATCATAATTCACCACATGAAAATAGTTACTATCATAGGCGCACGCCCTCAATTCATAAAAGCAGCCGTGGTCAGTCGAGCCATCAGCAGTTTCCCGGATGTACAGGAAGTTATCGTTCACACGGGACAACATTTTGATACGAATATGTCTGATATTTTCTTTGAAGAGATGTGTATACCCAAACCCAACTATAATTTGAATATCAACGGAATGACGCATGGAGCAATGACGGGCCAGATGCTCGAAAAGATTGAATCTATCCTATTAGCGGAACAGCCGAATTGGGTGATCGTTTACGGGGATACAAATTCCACGCTGGCCGGAGCCTTGGCAGCAAGTAAATTACATATCCGGGTTGCACATATCGAGGCCGGACTACGTTCATACAATATGAATATGCCGGAAGAGATAAACCGAATTCTCACGGACAGGATAAGTTCCGTATTGTTTTGTCCCACAGAGCAAGCTATTAAAAACTTATATCAAGAAGGCTTTAAACAATTTCCTTGTACATTATTGAATTGTGGTGATGTCATGCAAGATGCCGCACTTTTTTATGCCAATAAAGCCAAATGTCCTGATTTTTCACTTCCGGAACATTTTATTTTAGCCACTTTGCACCGAGCTGAAAACACGGATTCTCCCGAACGTTTACAATCTATCATCGCTGCTCTTGAAGAGATTGCCCGGGAAATGCCAGTCGTTATTCCTATTCACCCCCGTACCCGTAAAAAATTACAAGAGTTGAACTTCGATTTTAAACAAACCCGCCTTCAGTTGGTGGATCCCGTGGGTTACTTGGAGATGGTTCATTTGCTAAAACACTGTTCCCTTGTTGCCACCGACAGTGGTGGCTTACAAAAAGAAGCCTATTTTTTCAAAAAATATTGTATCACTCTCCGAACTGAAACGGAATGGATTGAGCTGGTTGAACAAGGAGCCAATATCATTACGGGTTGGAAATACGAAGATATTTTAAACAGTTACAAGCAACTTAAACACACGACAAAAGACGTATTTTCCTCCCCTCTATACGGGGATGGACAAGCCGGACATATCATTATCCAGGAACTTCAACGAATAGACTCATAAGCTGCTATTAATTGTTTAACAGAAATATCCCAATTATATTGCTCCAAACACAATTTGTGGGCACGGGTTGCCATATCCTCCAAATTCAAGGTTACTAACTGTTCTAATTTTCGGGCGCAATCTTCCGGAGAATTATCCTTATACACGACTCCAACCTGATGCTCTCGTACAATATTCCCAACACTATCCATATCGCTCACCAGCACGGGTAAACCATAATAAAAATACTGGTATATTTTATTGGGAGAAGAGCAGTCAGTTTGTACCGAACGCAAATTTGATATCACTCCCAAAGAATAGGCACACATCTTAACGGCTTCTGCCGGAAACTTCAAATACCCGGGGAAATGCACAATCTCTTCCAAACCGAGTGTTAATACTAAATCCTTAATATCCCCGGCATAAGCACCTTTTCCATATATGTCGAGACTGTACTTGGACTTATCCTTTATCAACGCCAATCCCTTGATCACATTCTGTAATCCCCGGTGATAGGTGATTCCCCCGACATAGAGTAAACGTATCTTTCCCGTTGTCGTCGGATGTGGTTCCGGACGAGGAAACAATTCCATACTAATCGTGTTGTCCACGTGATAATATGTTCGTGGTACCAGATCATTCATTCGGTCGGACATCTCCTTACATACCGTAATAACAATATCCGCCTTGCCTATCATCTCCCGTTCATAGTGTTTCCAGGCTGCAAAAGAATACATCAATTTCCCGGCTATTCCTTTCGTGTAAGGAGCCATATCCAACATGTAAGGATAATTCTCATGACTATCCAGAACAAAACTTATCCCGAATTTCTTTTTTGCCCAATATCCGACTTCAGCCAAGGGAAGGTCATGTATATGAATCACATCAAACGTCTCTGTCCGCAATAAATTCCCGACTTGTTTCTTCCAAAACATAAAATAGAAAGGCAAACGCAGACAGGCAATTTTTGCTTTATTATACAGGAAGGGAGTCGACAAGGTTCTATGTAGCTTGATCCCTTTATAATTTTCATCCCCGACACGTTCTTTTTTTAGTGTTGCACACAACAAATGGACTTCATGTCCGGCTTTTATCAAGGATAACGCCTCTTTCTCAACCCGTTCGTCATCCGGGAACTGGTTCTCTAAAACCATCAGTATTTTCATGCTCCGAAGATATTATTCTATTATTCAAATAAACACATTAACGCACATTCATTCGAAATTTCCGGTAAGGTAAATAAATACCCAGCCATTTCATCATGGCTATAATTTTATGTTTCCCCGTCGGGTTCACAGGCAGGTCTATTGTTTTACCTGCAAAATGATTAATCACTTCTCTAAATACCCGACAAGACTCTTTTACCCGATACTTTGCATCGGCACTCAGCAACGTTGTCAACATTATTCGGGAGTTAAAAGGTGAGCAAACTTCCGAAGCAATCCAACATTCCTGTTTTGACTGTGCAGTCGAAGGTCCCCAATCCAGCTCCCAAAACAACATATCCAACGCATTTAAATGATTTGCTTTAAAAAGAGGACGATTCGTATCATACCATGCTTGCAATTCCCGTACGGCATAAGGATAGTTTCTACACTCCATCAACGCCGCAAGCTCCCTTCCCGATACATTCTCTGTATAATTGTAGTAACTACGGGCAATTTCTCCTAAATTACCATTTAACATTATTGCATCCTTAAAATAAGTTCCGTTCCCCGAAAGAATCATTGCCGCTGTCCGATCTCTGGCATAATCAACACTATTCTTATACACTTCTTTCAAAATAGGATCGACCTCTGACGAATACCGAAACACTTGAAATGATTTCCCAACTAATTCTGTCAACTTTTTAGGAATAACCAAATCCGGGTGGTTTTCTTTAAAAGAAGGATGTTTATAAATAAAATAAGTACACTCTTTTAAACCAAGACTAGCGGCAAAAACCATTCGACTATCAAAGCCAGCCGTCACGGGGATCACTACTTTTTTATAACGTTTCGCTATCGCCTCGATATATCCTTTAAACATCGGAATCACCTGTTCCACTACATCCTGCAAGGCTTGTCTTTGAATAGGCCGTACCGGGAAAAAACGCACTACTTTACATGCAGTCACATCTAGATAGGAATTTGCCATTAAACGAAATATTCCTTGTTTCCAAGTTTTGTTGGAGATTGCGTATAATCGATATTTATAAACCGATGAATTAAAAAATGCTTTTGCCTCCGGATCTACAACATCTTCCAAGGGAAAAAAATGCTCTATTAATTTCACTTGAGAGGCAAAAACATCAAACGAATCCTTATAATAAAGGATTCGTTGCGCACAAGCATCCGGTATAATTTTTACCCCTGCGGCATCTTTACAAAGTACAATAAAATGACCGCAATATTGATCCAGTTGTCGCATCAAATCTTCCACGTCAGCAGATTCCGATAGTTCTTTTACAATATTTTCATTTGTATATTTAGTATTCCGATAGTCAAACAGATAACCCAATACTGCCACAGACAAATGTTTCCCATCTTGATGTACATAATCCAAATTCGGATGTACGTAAACATGATAATTATCAAACAAAAACTGTTTCCACCCGTCTAGAGCCAATTCTTTTTTCGAAATTATATACTGCCTGTTAAAAAGCTCTGTTTCCATCATTTGTCCATTTTAAGATTCTTACAAATATAATTAATTTCATCCGGTATGGAAAATAGTCCTATGACTCCCGGTATTTTACATTTTTCACGTTCTCTTTCAATCGCCTCAGGTCAGACCATTTTTTCCAAGCACCTTTCAAGTTATTCCACTCATCCTTATCGTAAAAATGCCATTTATACAACAAAAACGGATATCCGGCCAAAATAACCAATTTTACTAATATACTTATTCCAATAGCTGTTTCATTAAATAATATACCGATCAGGTATAATATTGTTCCCACAACAAACACCTTCCCCACTTTCGACAATTCATAGGGAATAGGGTAATACCGTTGAGCAAATATATAACATGCCAACCACGAAATTACATGAACTATCATTGTAGACAAAGCTGCCCCGTACATTCCCATTGAAGGCACCAATAGCATATTCAAGAAGAAGTTCAATATGGTAATACCAACTATAACATAACTTATAATTTTAGTCTTCTTCATAATTTGCAACCCGATCATGCAACATTCCCGCATCATACTGAAAAAAATAGCATAGGTCACGAAAGGAATGACGTAAAGTGCCTCTATATAATCCGGATTAGTTGTCACCCAAACGATTCCTTCCCGCGAAAACAGATTCAACCCTAAAGCACAAAACATCAAACCAAAAGAAAAATAAGTCAATACTTTTGAATAAAATCGTTTATTATCCGGATCATTCATTTTCTTCATCAACAATGGTGTTAAAGCCAATTGCACGGATGTCACAATAAAAACTTTAAGAGTATTCCCTACTTTATATCCCAAACTATAAAAACCGACATCATCCAATCCTTGAAAATGATTTATTATATAACGGTCAAAAACAGTAAGTAAACTTCCTACTATGGCGGGAAAAACTAACGGATAACTATATGCCAGCAGTTGTATTGTACACCTTCGGTCTACTCGACAAGAACTGTTCTTAATAACCAGTGGTAATACCATAAGTAATTGTATAACTATACCGACTAATTGCGCTTCATACACTCCTGATACCCCCCGATGTAAAGAAATTGTAAAATAAATCGTTAGAACTAATGTTACAAACAATCTTACGATATTCGTTAACGAATAATAGATAGGCTTACGTTGTAAACGCAATAAATTTTGTGGAACTTCAACAACTGCCCCCAACATAGAAGTCAATATCAGTAATTGAAGAATATATGGAAGTTCCCCTCCCAAAGAATACCCTTCCTGCTGTACCAGTAATGCCGATAACTCACCAACATTTAACCACAACACACTCCCGATACACAAAGAAGTCAATATCGTAAACAACAATGTGGTGAAAAAAATAGTCTTTTGTTTATCCCGGTATTCGGCATCCCAATACCAGCGAATCAACCCGGAATATAAAGAAAGTCCCATCACCGCAATCAAAATTTGTGATGTCACCTCCAATAACCCCATCAACCCGTAATCAGCAGTAGAGAAATATTCGGCATCCGTATAAAGGGGTATCAGAATAAAACCGACAAGCTTAACGGCCACATTTCCGATACCATAGAGTACCGAATCTTTCATGACTTGCTTTATATCTTTAAACATTTCTTTCCTCCACGATTTCTTGATATATTTCTATCATATCTTCCACATTCTTATCCCAATCATATAATTCCCGAACCCTCTTTTCTCCATTTTGAGCCAAAGTAACCCGCAATGTTTCATCATTTACCAGGGTTTCCATGGCCTCTGATGCTTGTTGTGGATTCTCACGTTCAACGATAAGGCCGGACTCTCCCGATTTCACGATTTCGGTGAATCCCGGAGCATCTGATACAACAACAGGACAGCCCACGGCCATTGCCTCCACGACAGCAACCCCAAAACTTTCTGCCCGGGAAAGCGCCACGAATACATCAAAAGAACTGATGACTTCCGGCAAATGATCATGTACTACCTTTCCTTCAAATACGATTTTTTCTGCCAGCCCCCAATTTATAGCTTGTAACTGTAATTTTTCTCTCTCACTCCCCTCTCCCACGATCCGTAAACACAAGTTCAGATCTGGTCGCCGTTTACACAACAGAGCAAAAGCATCAATCAACGTATCTATCCCATATCCATATTCCAAAGTTTTCACAATACCAAACACGAATCTATCTGTCTCTTGATACTTTTTTGGAAATCTCTTGAACAATGTCATATCCACGCCAAATGGGGTAACAGGAATTTGTTTTTTATCTGTATATCTTGCAAGTTCCCGGGCCATCACGTGACTTGTAGACAAAACTCGATCCGCCTTTTTCAGTATATATTTAATCACACAAGCCCTGCTCCATGAACGTCGGGGATAATCATATACATCTGTTCCCCATGCAGAAACGACGAAAGGATGAAAACCCGCCAACGACCCGAATAAACCATTATCCGATAAATAGTGAGCGTGAACGATATCCGGATGAAATGTTTGAATGGAATTCCTGATATCTTTTATCAACACCAGGTAATAAGTAAATAATTTGACTAAAATAAACCCCTTGATCCCCTTACTATCACGTGATTGCCAGAACGATTTTACCTGTACATGCTTAATCCCCCTATAATAGTCAACCTTTTCACAAGGATAAAAACTGTATAACATAATCTCCACTCCCCGCTTAGCCAACGCACTTACCCAACGTTGAGTATGTATCGCGGCGGGATTTGATAACATGAACACTTTCATAATTCAATTCTTGATAAACAAAAATAGCAATTATTCATCGAGTAGTAAAGATTTCATATTATATTTTTTATTTTTGTCGACGAATAAACATGGCCTTAAAACAGATCCAAAATGAAACAGCTAAAACTGAAAGCATTTTATCCCCATTTCTTTGCAATTATATTATTGATTCTAATCGGTTTTATATATTTCTATCCCACATTACAAGGAAAGGTTGTCAATCAATCGGATGTCTCTTCTTTCGTGGGTGCCGCCAAAGAAACGATAGACTATCGGGCAGCAAATGAAGGAGAAGAACCACTTTGGACGAATTCTATGTTCAGCGGGATGCCCACAACCATGATCAGCACCTACTACAAGGGAAATTACCTAGAAAACATTTACGAATTTCTATTCGTTGGACCTCGTCCTGCAGCCGATTTAATCCTAGGCTTTATCAGTTTTTATTTTCTTATGCTGGCATTTGGGGTCAATCCTTGGCTATCCATTGTAGGAGCTTTAGCATTCGGACTCTGTTCCTATAATTTCCAGATTATACAAGTCGGGCATAATGCCAAAATGACCGCTATCGCCTTTATGCCCGCTGTTCTCGCTGCACTTGTCTATGCCTTTCGAAAGAACCGATGGTTGGGAGCCGTGCTGTTTGGCATCATGCTCTCCTTCGAGATCATGGCCAATCATCCGCAAATTACATTTTACCTGGCGTTCATTACGATATTCTACGGTGCTGCTCAATTATACACGGCGATAAAACAAAAGACCCTACCGAGATTTTTGAAAACTGCCATGTTGTTAATTGTTGCTGCCGGATTAGCGGGAGCAACTAACGTGAATCATCTGTGGCCGACATGGGAATACGGGAAATATACCATGCGTGGCGGTTCGGAATTAACTTTAAATCAAAAGAACCAAACTAAAGGAGGATTGGATAAAGAATACGCAACAGCATGGAGTTACGGGATCGATGAATCCCTAAATCTGTTGATCCCGAACTTTAAAGGAGGAGCCTCTGCCGGGGCGTTAAGTAAAAACTCGGAAACGTACAAATTCTTAAAGAGTGCAGGAGTCCAGAATGCAGATCAAATGATCAAGCAAATGCCTTTATACTGGGGTCCTCAAGCGTTTACAGCCGGACCGATGTATATGGGAGCCATCGCAATCTTCTTATTTGTATTAGGATTAGTTTTAATCAAAGGCCCCATGAAATGGTGGATCGTGGGAATATCCTTGTTAGCCCTATTCTTGGGTTGGGGACGTCATTTCATGGCATTATCAAGTTTCTTCTATGATTATGTTCCTTTGTACAATAAATTCAGAGTACCTTCGATGATACTGGTTGTACTGCAAGTGACCATCCCGTTATTAGGCATATACACGCTGAACAAAATTCTCAATGGCTGTTTTGAACGACAAGTCCTTGTTAAGGCATTAAAAATATCCCTTGGCGTTACAGCCGGAATTTGTGCTCTATTTGCTTTGCTTCCCGGACTTGCCGGAAATTTCTCCGCACCTATTGATGCGCAAGCCGAATGGTTACAACAATATCTACCTGCAGAACGGGAATCATTACTCCGCTCCGATGCTTTCCGTTCATTGGTATTTATATTATTGGCAGGAGCCGTTATCTGGGCGTGGGTAATCCAAAAATTAAAAGTAACCCAAGTCGCTATAATCATGGGGTTACTAATTCTTGCAGATATGTGGACCGTGGATAAACGCTATTTAAATGCAAACCATTTCGTTACACAACGAGAATTTAATAGCCAATATAAATTACGTCCAGCAGATAATGCTATTTTAACCGATAAAGATCCTAATTACCGGGTGTTGGATTTATCCGTAGACGTGTTTAACGATTCCCACACCAGTTATTTCCACAAAACAATCGGGGGCTATAGTGCCGCAAAATTACAACGCTATCAAGACATGATTGATTACTTTATCATTCCCGAAATACAGAATCTCGGGAACGCATTAAAGCAATCTCCGACTCTCTCTGCTATAGAGGGAAGCCTTTCCCAGCAAAAAGCGCTCAATATGTTGAACGCAAAATACATTATTATTGATCCGAACTCGGCCCCGATCAACAACCGTTTCGTGTATGGGAATGCATGGTTTGTCAAAGATTACGAACTAGTCGACACTCCGGACGATGAAATTATCACGTTGAAACAAATCGACCCGAAAGAATCCGCCGTTATCAACAAAGAATTCCAATCTATTATTCAAGACAAAGGTTTTAATTTCGATGAAAACGCAACCATCCAACTGACATCTTACGCCCCGAATAAATTAGAGTATAAAACTTCCGCCGCCGATGAACAACTAGCCGTTTTCAGTGAAGTATATTACCCAAAAGGTTGGAATGTCTACGTGGATGGCAAACCGAGTGAATTATTCCGGGCTGATTACATTTTACGAGCCATGATTGTTCCCGCGGGAGAACACGTGATCACGTTCGAGTATAAACCACAATCCTATTTCATGGGAGCCAAAATATCAGCAATCAGCTCCAGCATATTATTACTCGCGTTATTAGGATGTATTGCATTTTATATCATTCGCCATTACAAGAAAAAAGATTAACTACCCATAAAATAACGACAACCGGACAACCCGCTTGTCGTTATTTCCGTATCAATACAGATGGCATGAAAATTGCTGATTATTACGAAAAATAAATTTTTATGAGAAAATATTATTGGATTCTTTTATTTGCTGTGGGATTATTTTCTTGCACAAAAGTCAGTAAATTAAGTGATACGGCAGAAATTGTTTCCTTCACGATATTGGATCAAACTGAAGGAATCATATTAAATAAAGATGAAATCACGATCACTAATAACGTAGTTACAATCCCCTTAGACTATGGACGAAAATTATTTCCCCTTACCATAAAAGCGGATATTAAATTTTCATCTACCACAGATGATGTCATTAGCGTTGATGAGGAACCTTTAAATTTAAAAGAAATCACATTCAAAGACGTATATACTCCACAAACATTTTATCTCATCTCGGAGAGCGGAATCCCCTTATTAGGGAAAATCATATTAAAAGATAAAACAAACGCGGAAATTACCAATTTCCATGTTACAAATTACACCGAAGAAGAAGTTAGTGTCGCCATTCGCAATAATAACATCCGTATCAATTTCAAACAAGATTTTAATTGGCCCGTGACCGTTGAAGCTGATATCACCCATAACGGGAAAATAAAAGCCGGATCGGCACAATCTCCCTTTACCTTCTCGGGACCGAAAGATCAAAAACAAATCACGTTAATTGCAGATGACAATCAAGACGAACGGGTTTGGAATATACAGGTTGTTCCCACAATAGAAAATTCCAATTTTGAATCATGGATTAATGTTGATAATTCTAAAGTAAACATAGATCCAACACCTGGCAAAGGACTCGGATGGGCAACAGCGAATAATTCTTTTGTACAAGGAACAACTCCGGTACCTTATCAAAAAGGATATGCCGCTCAACTCCAAACAGGTATTCAAAACTTAGCCAACTTGGGAATTGGCGAATTAATAACAGCCGGGACAATTTTCACGGGATATTTTCAAATAAAAATCTCTGCTTTAAACAATCCCCCGCTAATGACCTATTTCGGGATACCATTTATTATGCGTCCACAATCCATCTCATTCGATGCAAAATATGTGGCTGGAGCAAAATTCCAACAATCAGAAAGAAAGGATGAAAAATCTCCTTATATAATAAAAGACATCCCGGGTGTTGACCAAGGACGTGTTTGGGTTGAATTACTCCGCTGGGAAGGCAATGGAGAACTGGAATATCACGGAGATCATGCCGAGCCTGTAGAAGGTCTTAAAGTCTTGGGAAAGGGTGAAATGATCTTCGACGGAGCCAATACTGCACTCCAAAACTGGAACAACTATACAATCCCGATCAACTACGATAGCAAGTACAAAGATCTGGAACCAACACATATATCTATCGTAATGACGTCCAGTAGACAAGGAGACCTGTTCATTGGAGCTAAAGGTAGTACTTTAACCGTTGATAACGTTGTTGTTAACTTTTAATCCGAGAAAAAATGAAATTAATATACCTTTTACTTGTACCATTATTTTGTACTCTAAACATTACCGCTAAAGAGAGAAATCAATCAAAATCAGTCACTACTCAAGCGGATAGTATTTCCGATGACCAGGTAGAATATCGATTTGCTCTCGGGGTTCAGTTGGGGACCGATATTGGTGGAGCCATACCTTTCCCATTCAGTAATGTTCCCGATGTATTTAATCCTTATCCCAAACTTTCGCCATCAATAGGTGCAAAGCTTACTTTTCCCGTGACCAAAAAATGGACGCTAGGAGCTGAAGTCACGTACAAGAAAGTCGCTATTGATGCCGATGCACGCATCGACAACCAACGATTCCATGACGATAAAAACAATATTATATCCCGTTTCTGCGGATCTGCCGAAATGTCAATGGATTTTACGATGCTAGAAATTCCTCTTTATTTCAAGTACACATTCAAAAATCAAAAAGACCGAATTCTAGCTGGCCTTTACGGAGCATGGATTATCAACGCTAAATTTCGTAATACCGTAACCAAAGGTTATATGATGACGGACGACAAGGTCTACAATGGTTCTATCGATCCTGGTAATCCTCTATATATCAATTTCAGTAATCTATTGGACAGTTGGGATATGGGCCTTATTGCCGGATATGAACGTCAACTATTTCCACGCATAGAACTAGGTTTACGATTTAGTTGTGGATTCAAAGATATATTCAAGCCTAGTAACCAGTATTTTGACTATAAAATGTTACACATGAGAGGTAGTTTGGTTTTAAGTTATAATCTATTTGACATCAAACCTCCCAAATTGAATCCTTTCAGATAAATAAAAAAAACGATCAATTAATTTTGATCGTTTTTTTATCTCAAAATATTTCTGATAAAACTATTGCATCAACTCTTCCGTCGTATCCACCAACTTGTACAATTTATCAGACCTTCGCAATTTCGTTTCGCATGGCATGGAGAAAATAGCTCCTTTATCCACTTTTTCAACAGGTTCCATTTCTAATCTTAACTCCGGAACAATCATTTGTACAACACCAGTATTCGGCCCGACAATCAGCACTTCCTCTCCTACTTTCAAGTCATAGGATTCCAATTTAAATTCTCCGACTTGCAACTTCCCAAAATAATTCGTCACTTTACCAATACATACCTTCTTCTTCGTGGCCTTAGACCCGTACACCTCGCTCCATTCTCCCAAACGCTGCCCCAAATAGTAGCCATCCCAAAATCCCCGGTTAAACACGGTAGACAACCGTTCTTTCCAATTCGCAATCTTCTCCGCCCCATAACTTCCGTCAAGATAAGCATTCAATGCCTCGTCATAGCACTCGCAAACAGTCTTCACATACTCCGCCGAACGGGCACGCCCTTCAATCTTGAAAACCCGCACCCCGGCATCAATCATTTTATTAATAAAACCGATCGTACACAAATCTTTAGGAGACATGATATATTTCCCGTCAACCTCCAATTCTATATCACTCTCGGTATCTTTCACCGTATAAGAACGCCGGCATATCTGGTAACAAGCCCCCCGATTTGCCGAAGCATTCATCTCGTGAAGACTCAAATAACATTTACCCGAAACCGCCATACACAAAGCCCCGTGAGAAAACATCTCGATCTGGATCAATTCCCCCTTGGGACCACGCAAATCGTTCTCAACAATTTGCCGATGAATTGTCATCACCTGATCCATATCCAGCTCCCGCGCCAGCACCACGACATCCGCAAATTGTGCGTAGAACTTCACCGCCTCGTAATTGGTAATATTACATTGCGTGCTGATATGCACTTCCACCCCTATCGACCGGGCATACAAAATAGCCGCAATATCCGAAGCTATAATTGCCGACACCCCGGCATCCTTCGCACACTCGATCACCTGGTGCATCTTCTCAAGTTCGTTATTATATATAATCGTATTCACCGTGAGATAAGTCTTCACCTCTCGGGCATTACAACGTTCCACGATATTCCTCAAATCATCCAGCGTGAAATTAGCCGATGAACGGGAACGCATATTCAACCCTTCCACTCCAAAATAAACAGAATTCGCTCCTGCCTGCAAAGCCGCCTCCAAAGATTCATAAGAACCAACCGGAGCCATCACTTCAAAATCTTTCCTTTTCATATCGTTTCTTTAAGGAGACAAAAGTAACTCCCTTAATTGAAAATTAAAAATTTAAAGACCACTCTTAACAGGATGCGTTAAACTTTCATTAAATCTTTATTTTCATTGCAAAAACAAAAAATTCCTTCTATATTTAGCTGTGATAAAAAGAACTATTTATCACACTAAGAAACACACCATGACATTAAAACCATTCCATGCTAAATTAAAATCCCTCGCCAAATTACCAATTGGGTTGGTGAGTATCTTTCTTATTTTAAGCACTCACACGGCAATTAGCCAAATTCAAGATAAACAAACCGTTCAAGATTCCACAGAAGACAACCAAATCCATTTCCTCGTTCAAAAGATGCCCGTATTTCCCGGTAACCTAAATACATGGATATACAATAACATACGTTATCCGGAAGCAGCCAAAGAGAAAAAACTCGAAGGGAAAGTGTATGTTCGGTTCATCATTGAAAAAGATGGAAGCGTCAGCAATGTCAAAATTATTCGGGGAGTTTCACCAGAACTGGACAACGAGGCAAAAGCAGTTATCGCCTCCATGCCCAAATGGGAACCGGGGAAACAAGAGGGTTCTCCCGTGCGTGTTTCATACACGGTACCCGTTTATTTCGCTTTAAAAAGCACCTCTCCCAGCATTGAAAGAAGGACCTTTGACAGGTACTTGAAAGCATTGAATACAGAAGAAGAAAAGCTAAAAAACGGACTTGACACGGTTCCTCAGGCTTCTTTCGACATGTATCGCCTCTATCTGAAAAAACGTTACGGGACAGACAAGGCTGTTTACAAAGGAATCATCACTTCCGCCCGAGAACAGCAACAATCCTCGGAAATCATGTTAAGCATCGTCATGCCCACCATGTCTCTTCCTGTTTCCGACAAAAACAAAATATTACAATTCTATAAGGAAGAATGGGACGAACAAATCCGGCTTATAGACAGTCTGCCGACAGAAGATTTCACTTCGGAGTATATACGAATCACCCCTCGTTTTAGGGCAAACACAACCCTGCGAGAGATCAAAATCCGGGACTACCTGGGAGAGAAGAAATTCAAAAGATACGTTGAAGACTGTATTTTCAATCCCGGCAAACTCATTCGGGCCATTATTGCCAACCCCTTTGTCGGTAAATGGGAAAAAGTAACGGAAAACGGGGTTGCAACCAAACAACTCTTACAAAAAGAATACTTCGACGATTTCACGTTCAGTTGTTCTAACGGAGTCAATGGAACCTATAAAATCACCCACGGACAATTTCTATCGGAACATGCCCCTTCCGTAAAAATAAAAGACATCGTGGAATCCTCCGCTCATTACCAATACGATGCAAATAACCGGATACTTGTCCTCACGGGCGAAGTAAAATTAAAACTGGCCGATGGAACCCACAAAAACGTTCAGGTCAAGGAAACGTGGCGTAGAATAGAGTAAAAATAAAGTTTTTTTTATACCTTTGTTTGATTCATTATGGGATATTTAAATCAAATAAAAATTATATGAACGAGGAAGTACAATTTTATCTCGACGAAGCAAAAGAGAGAATGGAAGCTGCTCTGAGTCACCTGGAATCAGAACTTAGTAAAATCAGAGCGGGAAGAGCCAACCCGAAAATCTTACAAGACGTGCTGGTTGACTATTATGGTAGTCCTACCCCGTTATCACAAGTAGCCAATATTTCAACCCCAGACCCGAGAACAATTGCAGTTCAACCTTGGGAAAAAAGCATGATCTCTCCCATTGAAAGAGCAATCATGAACGCTAATCTCGGTTTGAACCCGGATAACAACGGAGAAATTATTCGTATAAATATCCCGCCTCTAACAGAAGAGCGCAGACGCGACCTTGTAAAACAAAGTAAAGGCGAGATGGAAACAGCGAAAGTAAGTATCCGCAACGCTCGCCGGGATGTCATTGAGCAAGTGAAGAAAATGGTAAAAGACGGACTTCCGGAAGATATGTCCAAAGACGCTGAAGCCATCGCTCAAAAAATGACAGACGAGTACGGCAAGAAAGCCGATGAATACTTCGCGAAGAAAGAAAAAGACATCATGACAATTTAGCAAGCTAAAAGCTAACAACTAATAATTAAAAGCTAAAAGTTAATGTCAACAAAGCATTCACTTTTAGCTTTCAATTTTATCCCCAACTTTTATCTTCTAGTTTTCATCTTTTAGTTTTCTCAAGTCTTCCGGAGTATCAATCCCTATCGATTCATGATTCGTGATACTAACGGCAATCGTGTAACCGTTTTCCAACCAACGTAATTGTTCCAAAGACTCAGCCTGTTCCAGAATACCCTGCGGGATAGAAGTCACTGCCTTCAAAATCTGCGGACGATAAGCATACATTCCCACGTGTTTATAAAACGGAGTTTTAGCCAGCCAATCTTCACGCTCCACGCCCCTGCAATAAGGAATCGGATTCCGGCTAAAATAAAGAGCAGTATGATTAGCAGAAAATACAACCTTTACTTTATTCGGATCAAAAATCTCATCATTTTTCTCGAAAGGCTTGGCCAACGTGGCAATCTGCACAGCAGGATCTTCAAAGCACGCGATCAACGATTCAATCTGTTCCGGGATAATAAAAGGCTCATCCCCTTGCACGTTCACCACCACGTCAAAGTCACGATGCAACATCTCCTTAACTTTCGTGTACGCCTCGTAACATCGGTCCGTGCCACTCCGATGTGTCTCGGAAGTCATTACCGCACGCCCACCAAAAGCGAGCACGGCATCATATATACGCTCGTCATCCGTCGCCACGTACACGTGAGCAGCAACAGCTGCAGCCTTCTCGTACACGTGTTGAACCATAGGTTTTCCGGCAATATCCACCAACGGTTTCCCGGGAAAACGGGTGGAAGCGTAACGAGCCGGAATCAATATCAATGAAGTCTCTTCTATCGCCATCTTATTTCAATCTGTCTTTATTCTCTTCTTCTGAATGTAAACGCCGTAAATGATCTGAATTAGATAATATCTTCAATTTCAAATTCTGCGGGTAATTCGAGTGCTTCTCCAAGAAAGAATTCACCATCGTGTACACATTCTTACTCGTATGCCCTGTTAATCCTGCGCTTAACCAAGAGCCCGGAAAGAAAATATCCCCCGTCTGTTGAATCTCCTGCAACGCACCAAGCAATTTCGGTACATACCCCTCCGCCTCCATTCTCCTCCGCGGGTGATTCAACCACCGCAGACACTCTTCCACCCATACCTCATTCACCCGGTTTTCTCTTACGAGTAAAGCGTTAAACACGCTATCACGCACATGCTTATCTCCGGATAAAGAGGGGTATACATATTCAAAACGATCCAGCAAATCCTTGTTTTTAACCGTTTTCATAATGTATGCCTTCATATCTTCATAAACATTCGTATCCCGCAATACCAAATTAAACGCAATACTAATCTTATCATGTTCATTGATCGTTACGTCTTCCGGTAAATCTTGTTCACCCTTTAACACGCTTGACAAATAGGAACAACTCTTCGGTGAAGAACAAATTGACAATAACGTATTAAAATACGATTTTTTATTCTTCCCCTCGGCCTTATTATTCACCATATTAATACAAAAACGTTCCAGGTCGTCCTGTATTAACTGCCGACTTCCCTCGTCCAGATAAGTTGAATAAATAATTCTCAAAAAACTTAACGTCCGGTTCACAACCAGGTTATTCTTCTCTTGTGGTAAATGTTTGATACATAACTTTAAGAAAAACTCCCCTTTCACTTTTTTATGCAAAACCCCTTCATAGAGAGCTTGCCAGGCAACTGCCCTGTAAAGCGGGTCATTCAAATTTCCCAGTTCATCATCGAGAAAACGAATAGAAAAATCCGTGGGCAAGAAACAACCGTATCCCATGACATCCCCATCCGGCAACACGACAGAAGCCCCATACCTGAAAGGAGTCAGCGAATCTCGCAACGGGATCAACGTTCTCTTCAACCCCATATAATCCCAAAAAACAGACACCGCCTGAGGCCAAACCCGATTCTTCCCGCTCTCATCCGTCATCACGATCCCGTTCTTCTGGAATTCGATCACGGGAGCCCCGCTCTCTTTTATCCATATCTCGTTCCAAGCCTGCAAATCCTGTCCTGTTGTACTTTCCAACAACTTGATCAACTCGTCCCAATCCGCGTTAGAATAAGACCACCGACGAAGATACCTTTGCAACCCGACCTGCAACCGCCGTTCGGAAATCTCCCGTTCCAACATGCGCATCACGATCGGGGCCTTGTGATAAATAATATCCCCGTACAAAGTTCCCGCATCCTTCAAGTTATCCAACTCCTGCAAAATCGGGTGCGTCCCCTTCGTCCGGTCCGTCCGTAACGCCGGCTCGTAATGATTCAAGAAAAAATTCAATCGATGATTCACGTCCGGGTATAACTGGGTCATAATTTTGTCCGACATGAAACCGGCAAACACCTCTTTCAACCACACGTCATTAAACCACCTCATCGTGACGTAATCACCAAACCACATATGAGCCGTCTCGTGAGCGATAACATCACTGCGTTTCATCCATGCCGACAAATCGGCATTCCGATCCAGAAACATCGTTGATGCCCGGTAATACACGGCACCCGGATGCTCCATCCCGCCGTATTGAAAATCAGGAATCGCCACGACATTATATACATCAAACGGGTAACGTATCCCCGTGTAGTTTTCCATCCAATCCAAAGCATGACTTACCTCTCTCGCTATGACCGGAATACTGGCATTAATCTTCGAAGTGTCCGTCTCCCGATGATAAATACCGACCCATCGTCCTCCCACGTAACGTTCCACGTACGAGAACCTCCCCACGGTAAAAGCAAACAGATAAGTACTCAACGGTTTTGTTTCCTCGAATTCGTACAACTTATAGTCACTAAAATACTCCGTACGAATCGGCTCCCCGTTAGCCACCGCCCTCCACCGGGATGGTATTTTCAACGTCAATTTAAATCTCGCCTTTATATCCGGTTGGTCGAAACAAGGCATCAACGTACGACATCGATCCGGAACCAGCAACGTGTATAGCATATCATCGCTTCGATTCAAAGAGGACTCTCCCGCTTTAAATTGGATGACCAGCTCGTTCCGTCCCTTTTTCAAGTGTTCCGGTTGAATAATAATATGTTCATTTTTAAACGTGTACGGAACTTTTCTCCCATCCGAAGACGTAACGGCAAGAATATTCTCTTTTGCCTCTTTAAAATCCAGAATGACCGGAACCAGATCAAACAATTCAAAAAAGATCGTCGATTCAGCCATAATAGCCTCACTCCTGTCTGCCGGAATAGAAAAATACAATTTATAGGTCACGCCGCCTATATTCGCTTTACGTTCTTTAGCCAGTTCCAAAGAAACACCATCTTCTACCTTATCCTGTTCCTTTTCACAAGAAACCAAACTCAGTAGCAATGAGATCACTACCAATACACGACACACCACGTCTTTAATTATTTTTGTTGAACATCTCGTTGGATATGGCACTCGCCATTAAAAACCGCTCCGGACTCGATCGCGATATAAGCCGCTTTGATCGTTCCCGTGAATACCGACTTTGCCCTCAAGGAAACAGTCCCCGTCGACACGATATTCCCTTCCATGGTTCCTAAAATATCAACATTCGGAGAATTAACCTCTCCCTCCACCTTGGCCATCTGCCCGATAACCAGACGTCCTTTCGTGAAAATCTTTCCTTTAAGTTCCCCATCAATACGAATGTCATTTGAAGCGTGAAGATCCCCGGTGATCTGGGTTCCTTCACTGAGTAAATTTAACGCTATTTGCTGTTGTACTTCTTTTCCCATGATTTATCGTTTACTTTATTTTCTTACCAAACGTAACCGTTTTATATCATACTTCACGGCTCTCACCAGCAGTTTGCCAGCCTGCACATCTCCTTTCAAAACGGCATTTTCTTCAATCATCAAAAAACAGGCCTCCACGTTCCCTTCTACCACCCCGCCTATCTCTAATTCCCTACAAGAGATATTTCCAGTCACCACCGCACCCGACTTCACCTCCACCTTACCTTTTGCAGTAACATTACCTGAAATTTTGCCAAATAAACACAAGTTCCCGGGCAGGATAATATCTCCCTCTATCTCGGAATCATTCAAGACAATTGTCTGACTCATTTCGGTACAGTCTTGACTTGCACTTTTTCTCATTTAGCATCCATAATAATCGACCAAATATACAACAAGTAATTTAAAATTGGAAATATCATTCCAAGTTCAGTCCTCAATATCGCCATGTATTATCAATTTAATCATAGGTCGGTGAGGATCATTACAATACAATTTAATCGTTTTATACTGCCTTCCACTTCTTCCCATTGGCTTAAAAATAATCTTTAGAATTACAGAATCATGATTCTCAACAATTCGATCTCCCATCATCACAGCTGTACACGTACAGTCTGTCTCAACCTTTCGTATAATCAAATTTCTTTTACCTTTATTTGTAATTCTAACAGGAATTGTTACTTTTTCATTCAGGGAGATCGTACCAAAAGAAAATGTATCTTTTTCAATATCTATCATAGGAGTGGACAACAATTCTTTTGAAGTTAAAGAATCAAAGCTTTCAAGTACATCAGCCTGCATCTCTATCGGCTTCATATATACTTCCCCATCTATTTCCAAGAAAATTCCTTTTGAATAATTTCCAATTAACGATGTATCGCGTGGCATAAAGATAAAACGAAGAGAATCACACGTCAATGCTGGCAGAACAATCTCTTTATTTATACAACCAATCGAATCCCGTCCGAATTTGGCCATATGTAATTCTGATAAGCGAGTAAAAATCTTCATCGAAATATCTTTACGTGTAGGATTATGCACTTTTACACTATTTTCATAATTCCCCCCTAAGTGGACTTCTCCCCATTCTATCTTGCCCGTATCAAAAAGAAGATCACCTATCACTACTTTGCAATTATCACACGAAATTGTATTTCTATCACACGAATACAATACAAGCAAACAGATTAGTAACATTTTTGCACTCATTATTTTCTGTATGACTTTCAGTCAATAAAACGGAAGGCTATCCATCACGGACAGCCTTCAAATCACCAATTTAATAATTTTCATGGGTAGTATCTCTAACAAGAACAACAAAATATCTATTGCCTCCTACATACCACAATCCGTAATTACCTGTCTTTAACTTCTTATTCTGACGTTCCCACCACCGAATGATAAAATCATAAAGATTATCCGATATTTTTACTTGAGCTCCATTCTTCATGTTCCATACAAATTGATTATCTAAAATGGTATGATGTCGTTCCATTCGAGCCAACGCACGCTCCCACGTATCAGCATGTCTTCTCATCGTATCAGGATGATTCAAATTTCCTTGAATATCTAAAAAAATAGAATCTTTATAAGAAATTTTCTCACCTACATATGTTTCAATCTTGTCTGATTGACAAGAATATAACAACAAACATATATTCCAAAACCATTGTTTCATAAAATCTTGTTTTTCATGATTTATTGACAATATGCACTATTCATAATAGAAACAAGAGGTAATCCATTTCGATTTAGTACTTTCTCCCAATATTCACCTCCACGTAAATCAGAATCACTTCCTAAAATTTCATTATGTGCACAAGTGATAACTGATGAATAAAAACAAGCATTATCACAATTATAACTCCAACGCCCATAAGAACTTGAACTTCCATAAAACAAATTAGGACTAAAAAGAGAAGGGTCCCCTAAATTTTCTATATAATACCTCAGAGAATTTCCAGGCCGAGCATTAGTATATACTTGTACCAATATATTTACATTGTAACGATGTTGCCCACGAATCAAAAATTGTCCAACTCTTGATTTTAGAGGCTCTTCTTTAATTTTTGTTGGTATAATGCAATAACCATTTTCCTGAATCTCGAGTTTATAATCACCAGAATTCAATTTTTCATTCTGCCTACTCCACCACCCAGTAATGTAGTCAAAAATATTTTCCGAGATGTTCAACTCACCCCCATTTTTTATATCCCAAACTAAAACCCCATCTTTCAGTTTCAAATAAGCATTCATTCTTTCAAAAGCACGAAGATAAGTATCCACATTTCCCCAAATCACTTCCGGATAAATCAAATCACCCTCAAATCCCAAAAAAACAGAATCGGCGTACATCTCTGCAATATTATTTTCATTCAAGAAATCTTCTTGAACATTCTCGCTACATCCACCTAACAACATAGTGAACGCCACGAAACTAATCCATACCAAATCGCATAACTTCCTTTTCATAACGATACGTCCTTAATGAATAAATCTATAATATCATATCAAAGGTATGTAATTATCTACAGAAAACAATACAAAAAAACTACTTTAATTATTTTTTTAAGAAATAAAATCCAGGTATTACAAATTATGATTTAAAACATTAATTTTAAACATCAGGGAAAGCTAAGTTATTATTTATCTTTGATATGAAGTAAGAACAAATAACGAAATCCATAAAGCCTTAAATCTAGACTCTATGGATTTCGTAAAACTTATAACTTTTAGCTTTTAGTTTTTAACTTCTAGCTTTCGTATATCCCCACTTCAAATAAATCGCTCCCCACGTGAACCCGGCACCAAAAGCCGCAAGGATCAAGTTATCCCCCTTCTTCAACTGATCTTCCCACTCGTACAGACACAACGGAATCGTTGCCGAAGTCGTGTTACCGTATTTTTGGATATTAACCATGACCTTCTCCTTGGGTAGTCCCATCCGTTCCCCGGTTGCCTTGATAATACGCAGGTTTGCCTGATGAGGTACCAGCCAAGCCACGTCCTCCGAGGACAAATTATTACGTTCCATCACTTCCACCGACACGTCGGCCATTTTCGACACGGCATGTTTAAACACGGGTTGTCCCTCCTGGTAAATATAATGTTCCCGGGCTAAAACAGTGTCAATGGTGGGCGGCTTCAAGGAACCACCCGCCTTCATGTGCAAGTGAACGCGTCCCATTCCATCCGAACGCAATATATGGTCAATTACCCCCAAATCTTCCGTGGTCGGCTCCAACAACACGGCGGCTGCCGCATCACCGAAAATAGGACAAGTCGCCCGGTCCGTGTAATCCGTAATCGCGGACATCTTTTCAGCACCCACGACAATCACTTTTTTGTAGCGTCCGCTCTCCACGTACTGTGTTGCCGTGGTCAAGCCATATAAGAAACCGGAACATCCGGCATTAAGATCAAAACTAAAAGCATTCTTTATTCCCACCATATCGGAAATCACGTTTCCGTTAGCGGGGAAGTGCATGTCGGCCGTAACCGTACAGCAAATCAATAAATCAACTTCTTCCGGTTTCAAACCTGTTTTACGAAACAAATCCTCCACCGCTCTGGCCCCGAGGTAAGCACTGCCTTTATCAGCATCCCGTAAAATACGTCTCTCTTTTATACCGATCCGAGTCATGATCCATTCGTCAGTGGTATCAACCATCCGGCTCAACTCCTCGTTCGTTAGAATATAGTCGGGATAATACGCTCCTACCCCTGTGATTACCGCTCTTGGCCTTTCCATAAAATAAAAATTTTCAAATTGAATAATAGAATCAGATACCCATATACAATCATAGCCCCCTAGTACAGGGGGCTGTATTATCTAAGGCAATCTTTATCATTGCATCAATATTATGCAACAACAGCTTTCTCAATAGCCAATTTACCCCTGTAATACCCGCATTCCGGACATACAGTATGATACTGTACCGCAGCACCACAATTTGAACACTTTGCTATTGCAGGAACTGTTGCCTTATCGTGAGTTCTTCTTTTATTCCTTCTCTGTTTAGAGATTCGGTGTTTAGGATGTGCCATTTCTCTCTAGTTTTATTTAGTTATTATTAATTAATTTCCTCAATTCATCCCAGCGGGGATCAATCTTCTCATTCTCTTCTTCCATTGTCAACTCTTCCAGTACATGCTCCATCTCCTCGTTACACTCCCCCTCCGGGTGAACCACGCGAAGCGGGTAATTCAGCATATACACCTCATATAGCGGTTCACTTAAATCCAGATAATCATCATCTTGAGCCAAGATAATAAAATCATCATCATTTCCTTCCTCCCTCTCCCCGTACTTCGCGTACAAGTTCAATTCCCCGCTTATCGGTAACTTCATTTCCTCCAGACAGCGATCGCAAATAGCTTCCACCGTCCCTTCGATCATCATCCGAACCTCCATCAGCAAAGATGACTTCACGATATTTACTCTCGCGTTTACTTTTCCTTTCGTACCTTTTGTCGCGTCAAAACAATCAAAAAAACCGTCATCCATGACAAACTCGAAAGTGTGAACGCCTTCTCCTAACCCTCTGTGGGCTATCTTATATTCTTTCAATCTGTCCACTACTCTTGACGTAAAACGGCGCAAATGTACGAAAAAAATAATACATGGCATCATATCCTGTTAGTTTTTTCTTCATCATTTTATATCTCATTCTTCCCCTCTCCCTCAATCCCTTGCCTTTTACTTGCAAATTACCCCAAACTCAATTTATTATTTAAATAAAGGCATCATATCCTCGTTCATATTATTCTTCCTGTTTCTTAGGTGGTTGTCGTTCATATTCCATAATCCGTTCTTGATCTTTATACTTTTCAGGCTGATCTATTTCTACAAAGCCCCAACCATTACCGAATACAACTTGAAATGCTATCCCCGTATCAGCCCAAAAATAGACTCTTGCTGCAAACCCTGCATGAAAATATTCATAATTAGGATCATAAGGAAATTCGACAAGATAATATGCCCGTCCCTTATGTTCTCTACGCATCCAACCTGCCGATATTGAATCCCGTACACCGATTACAATTCTTTCTATAATTAATGGTTTTACTTTTCTATAATAATCAGGACCATATTGTTTAACTACCTTCTTAGAGCTTTTTTTCAAGTATTCAACACGTTCCTTTTCCTTCATTTGATCTAGATTCGTGTCTTTTTGAAAATACACTGTCATAGAAAGTACAACAAAAAAAATCCACATAATCAATTTCATTTAACCCAAGGGAACCGCAAACTCCTTGATTATTTAATTGAACAAACGGCCCTGGTTCAACTTCCATGCAACTATAAAGATATCAATTATACTATGATATACAAACCTACACAAAAACATTCAAATTTTATGCCCGGACAATAAAAAATACGTCTCTATTTATTTCCGGTATTTCTCGTCCCCCTCCTCAAACATACTCACGTAACTAAAATAACGGCTCTCGCTTATCTCCCCGTCTTCCACCGCTTGAATCACCGCACATCCCGGCTCATGAATATGCGTACAGTTATAAAAACGGCAATCTTCTGCCCGTTTAAATATCTCGGGAAAATAATGGGATATTTCGGTTTTCTCCATGTGAATCAACCCGAAAGCCCGGATACCCGGGGTATCGATGATAGAGCCACCAAAACTCAAAGGGAACATTTCTGCAAACGTGGTGGTATGCTTTCCCGTGTCATGGGAATCGGAAATCTCCGCTATTTTCAAGCTCAAACCCGGTTCGACACGATTGATCAGTGAAGATTTTCCCACGCCTGATAAACCGGAAAACACGGTCACTTTATCTTTCAAGGCCGCAACAACATCCTCCATACCTTCCCCCGTCAACGAAGAGACGTGAAAACACTCGTATCCCACTTGCATATAAATCCGGGTCAAAGCTCCCAACAACATCAAATCATCCTCGCTATATGCATCTATTTTATTAAACACGAGTAGGACCGGAATCCGGTATGCCTCCACGGAAGCTAAAAAACGATCGATAAAAACAGTAGAAGTCACGGGATGATTTACCGTCACGACCAGCACCGCCTGATCAACATTCGCGGCGATAATATGCGCTTCCTTCGACAGGTTCGTCGATTTCCGGATAATATAATTTTTCCGATCTTCGATCCGATTGATCACCGCACCATCGGGATTCACCTCCACCTCAACAACATCCCCCACCGCAACGGGATTCGTGGTTTTAATCCCTTTCATCCGGAATTTTCCCTTAATCCGACATTCCATCACCTCCCCCGAATCCATCCGTACGGAGTACCAACTTCCGGTAGATTTCACAACAATCCCTTTCATATTTTCGATTTAATGGTTTCTGTTTTACCCGAATGCAAATATACACGATATAATTTTCTTCCCACACGGACCGAGAAAAATTATAATACCAAAGAGTGTAAATTGTCCAACCCTTGACAATCCCACGTCAAACCTTATTACATGATTAATTTAGTATTACTTCCGGATCACTAGCGGAAATCACACTTTTATTATGCTTTTAAAATGCTTATAAAACGCTATTCTAAGTATAGCGTTTTAATAGGGTTCTAATAGCGTTTTAATAGCGTTTTACACGGTAGTGATCCGGAAGTAATCATCTGTCTTATCCTAAAAAAGTTGACTTGTTCAACAAGTAAACTTATGTCAGTAGCAA
>OHAO01000163.1_pt1 | contig 46904 bp, 35 predicted proteins | sample 1577151 | NCBI WGS metagenome assembly OHAO01 (sample SAMEA3541585, study PRJEB24748) | human gut metagenome | biome: human gut; feature: human-associated habitat; material: faeces | place: China | collected 2012 | reverse complement strand
CCTTCTTCTACATCAAACCACAACAATTGAGTTCGACAAATGATGTTTCTCCTGTTGTGTTATATCCTTCTTCTACATCAAACCACAACAAAAGTCGTTAAAGAAGCATCTTGACAATTGTTGTGTTATATCCTTCTTCTACATCAAACCACAACAGTTGAGCTCTACCAATGATGTTTCGCCCGTTGTGTTATATCCTTCTTCTACATCAAACCACAACTTGAATAACGGAAAGGTTAATGAATTAGATGTTGTGTTATATCCTTCTTCTACATCAAACCACAACCAGTGCCCTCGACAGCGAATGCGCGAGCCAGTTGTGTTATATCCTTCTTCTACATCAAACCACAACCTCGAAGCAGGCACTATGTCACAGCTGCCGGTTGTGTTATATCCTTCTTCTACATCAAACCACAACCGATGATGAACTGTTATTTGAAAATCCAGAGTTGTGTTATATCCTTCTTCTACATCAAACCACAACTTTCGCAAGTCTTCAGTCCCTGCGTCTGAAGTTGTGTTATATCCTTCTTCTACATCAAACCACAACCTGTGCCTGGCGACAAATTCCGCTTCAGTGGTTGTGTTATATCCTTCTTCTACATCAAACCACAACTAATCGTGCTGCTCTGTGCAAGATTTTTCTGTTGTGTTATATCCTTCTTCTACATCAAACCACAACCAATTCAGCGCACGAACGGAAAGGTTCATAGTTGTGTTATATCCTTCTTCTACATCAAACCACAACTGACGGTAACGGTCAATTTATTTTTTCAAGTTGTGTTATATCCTTCTTCTACATCAAACCACAACCTTAATGGTAAAATTGAGAGTAATTCTGAGTTGTGTTATATCCTTCTTCTACATCAAACCACAACGGATATTTCGTCAGGTCAACGCCCGTCTTCGTTGTGTTATATCCTTCTTCTACATCAAACCACAACAAAAGACAGGCTGGGATTGGTTTCAAGTCGGTTGTGTTATATCCTTCTTCTACATCAAACCACAACAAGCGGCCTTTAGGACTATGCAGATGCAAAGTTGTGTTATATCCTTCTTCTACATCAAACCACAACCTGGATAAAGGCTTACATGAAAGACATGCAGTTGTGTTATATCCTTCTTCTACATCAAACCACAACCGGTCGCTCCGCTCGCTTTTCGATAGCGAGGTTGTGTTATATCCTTCTTCTACATCAAACCACAACCCGCTTCAGTAGTTCACGTAGAAAGATCTGTTGTGTTATATCCTTCTTCTACATCAAACCACAACATGCAGTGAGGATACTTGAAGAAATACTGCGTTGTGTTATATCCTTCTTCTACATCAAACCACAACAACCAGACCCTATAACATCTGTCCCTGTTCGTTGTGTTATATCCTTCTTCTACATCAAACCACAACATTGTTCTGTGTCCGAATATCTTACAAAACGTTGTGTTATATCCTTCTTCTACATCAAACCACAACCTGGTTATATGTAGAGTACCAGGGAGCTATGTTGTGTTATATCCTTCTTCTACATCAAACCACAACACAAGCTTGATGACAAAGTACGCCGCGAATGTTGTGTTATATCCTTCTTCTACATCAAACCACAACCTATATGAGATAATCCATTGAGATGGAAGCCTTTGAGGGACTCTTTAGTGTATAGGAAATGGTGTTGATGCGTAACTTTCTATGGGCAAAAGTACTAAAATAGTTCTAACTGCAGGGGCGTAGAGGGTAGCTTTTTACTTTCTGCACCCCAAAAGTTGATGATGCCGGCGTATTGCTTGTCGGTAATGGAGAGAATGCTGACAGATCCTTTTGCCGGTAAGTTGGATCTTACGCGCTTTATGTGTACATCGGCACTTTCTTTTGAGGCACAATGGCGGATATAGACGCTGAATTGATGCATTGAGAAGCCATCTTTTTCAAGTTGCTTCCGAAAGAGGGCAGAAGCTTTGCGATCTTTCTTGGTCATCGTAGGCAAGTCGAACATCACAAAGAGCCACATAATATGATAAGCGTTTAATCTGACTTCACTCATTTTAATAACGGGACGACCAACTTCTTTTGCTCCTTGGCATAGCACTTGGCTAAAGAAGCCATCGTCATACTTAAGCCCACGGATAGGGGGCGTGTTACTTTGGAAAAGTAAGTGTCGACGTATAGCACGCGGATCAGGCGGCTTTTGGTCGCTGTGCTTAGTTCCGTCTCGTCTTGGGTCGTAAGTTCAAATACAATCTCGTCCACAAAAGGTCGGAAAGGCTCCATCAAGTCGTCAGACAATGGAAAGGCATTGCTGCGATGATGGTGAAAGATGCCCAATGCCGGAAACAAGCCGGAGGAGACCAAGGCTCGCGTAACGGCTGCTCGTAAGACCGAGTAGCCATAGTTTAAGAGCGAATTGATACCCGGTATGTTCCGATCGCGGATGAAATCGCGGCCAAACAAGGCGGTCCAATACAATCTGGCCGCGATGCCTTCCCGATTATCGCTGTCTCCACTTTTTACATTCGTATAAAGGGGCTTTAAGATGCTACCCTCTTTGCCCATCTTGTTTAAAAGTGCAGCCTGATTCTTTATTTTAGTTTCGATGATCTGTTTCCAAAGCGTCTTTTTGAGTACCTCGCCGGCTTCGAGTTGGTTGCGTAAGGTTTCTCCCTGCGTGGTGTTGCCCTGCAAATTGTAGAGCATCGAGGCAGGCATACCTTTCTCATTGCAGAAGATGACTGCCACGTTTTGCTCCGTCAAAGCATTTAGGAGAGGGATGGTTAGGCTTACCATCGCGTGGTTGATCATCACCAAACCAATGTCTTCAATGGGCACGGTAAGGTTATCATCAGGAATTTCTTTTCTGATGATAACCATTTGCCCATTTCGTAAAGATAAGGCTGCCGGATGCATAAAGACAAGGCTGCGCTTGAGCATAAGGCTATGGCCGTTTTAGTGTGATTTTACCCGTGATGTCCAAATCAAAATCTTGCCCTTCTACCAAAGCATTTAATTGGGTGTGCAATAATAGCATCGCTGGAAGTGAGGGTTCTCTGTTTTTGAATGATTTGTTTAGGAACTTTAGTTCTCCAGATGGCCTAGCTTCTTGGTGATAGCGAAGCTTTATAATTCCATATGTATTTTTGCCACTAAGAGTCTTCATTCCAACCACCTTATACAATCGTTTGGCAACATCTTTAGGATCAGAGAAGTCTATTTCGCTTGGAGAAGTCTCATAGAGCAATACTAACGTTCCTATTTTTAATGTTTGCTTTAAAGGGAATCCACTGTCGCTCTTTTCCGGCAAGAGGGGTAGGCCTTGCGCCCGATTATTTCCTTTCCTAAAGAACTCGGCGGCTTCAATGTTGTTGACCAAGTCAAACTCGCGCTTGGTCTTGCCTTTTACGACTCCTTCGTAGATGGCCATCATGTAATTGCTTTCGTTGGTTACGTAAACTTTACGTTTGTGCTCCTTTTGAGATTGGTCGCGCAGCGAGCGTAGGGTAAGCGGCTGCGTTAGACGAGTGAAGATTCTCACCCGCTTAATCAAGATCCCCTTCTCCTTATTCATATATATACCGTCAGCAAGGGCTTCTTTCAAGCTGCCCTTTGCCTCTACGGCGCCTTTGACAATGCCTTTAACCGTTTCATCGACAATTTTATCCAAGTCCTTTTCAGTTAAACTATCCAGCGGCTTTCTTACGACATATTTAATGTTGCCATCGTAGTTGATGGCACCATAATACGTTTCTTGATGCAGCCTGCCGCGTGCGGAGTCGCCGCCTGTGAGGAACTTCCCGCGCGGCGTCTTTACTTTTCGCCGATCTCGCTTGCCCAGTTTGTCAGTAGTTTGATGCACGATGAGCAACTCCTCTTGCAGTTTCAGCAAGTCTTCCGTAAACGTGGGCCAAGGTTTCTCAAACTGCGGCTTTTCACGGCGCCTCCCATACTTGAACTCCTCATCGCTCCGATAATATTCCGCTAAGGCGGCGTATTCAGAAGGCCCAATGCAAGCGATGGTGTAAGCATCAATGCAATGGTGCGTATGATTCTCACGCGATTTCGCCTCATCCGCCGGCTGTAAGCCCCATAGTTTGCGGAACTCGGCCGTAATAGCGCCTTTAATGACATAAACGTTAGAGCGATTAGGATTCTTCGGGTCCTTAAAGAGCGACTTCAAGAAGAGCCCCGCGTATTTTGAAATTAGGCCAATGCCCGCACCTTGGCGCCGACTGAAACCTTCAGGAACCTCTTCCATCGTAAACCGATCATATTTCCCCTTCAAGTAGCCGTATTCTAAGCCCACAAGATGGCGTCTTCGAATCTTAGAATCCTTTATACTCTTCTCCAGGCCCGAATGCGTGCGGATGCCGTCTCGTTTTAGCTTCAGCGCGTAGCACTGCTTCTTCCAATGCTCGATGCGCGCTAAGATTTCTTCATAGTTGGCTAATTCTGTGGGCAGCTTGTCACGTTTGATGTCGCGGTTGAACTTACTCTCGCAAAGCGTTAAGTTCTCCTGCGTACTATCGCCACCTCGGCTGCGCGGGATCGTGTGCTCAATGTCAAACTTCGGGTTCGCGCCCAAGAAGTCTGCAATGCCAATCTTCTTACCTGTGTACAAGCAGACGTGTTGCTGCTCTTCCCAGAGTTGATATTTTAAGACGTCCGTCTTCGTTGGCTCAATCTCTAAGCCCGTTTCAGCTTTATAGAGTTGCCTGATGTTTTGCGCATATGCTGTTTGCCGTTTGCTTAGCTCGCGTTGCCAATCGGCAATGGCTTGGCGCTTGTTGGCATCGTTCAGTTCGCGCGCATATTCAATGTGTATTTCAGTCTTCTCATCAATGATATGCTTGCGTAGCAAGTGGTTGATTACTTTGCGCACCATATGCAGCGAGCGCATAGCCATCGGATTGCGCACGGCGTTCGTCTTCGGAGAGCCCAGTTGGTAGCAATCGAAGCGCTCGTTTCGCTTGGCGTCCGGATAGGCCTCAATCATTGAGGGGTGATACAGCAAATCGATCGGCGCATCAGGCACTTCTGCCGCCACTGCCGCTTTGATGCGCTCTGCGATTGTGCGATGCTCTTCTGCTTCGTCCTCTTCTTGCGGGTGAAGGGCTACATCGACTTTATATAGCAAGCGAGAGCGTCGCTCAATGTTGTTCCATATTTCTTCACCGACAATTGTTGGGATGTTTGCCAAAAAGATAGCCTTCGAATAGTCTTCGCCTGTGCGCAAGAAGAAAAGAATTTTGCGTATTGCCTTCAAACTTAGCGAGGCAAAGTCGCGCGTTAGGCGAATTTCCGAGAAGGCTTTGGCTTGCGCTTCATCCAGTTGCAGTTTCTTTAACCCGAACTCCTTCAGCTTTTCTTTTGAAGAAAAAGAATAGAGCACGTTCCAAATGTCCGTGCAAATCTCATCTTCCGTTTTTAACGTCCCGTCCTGCTTGGCGCTCATCGTGTAAGTTTCAGCCAATGCTGCTTTCCAATCTTCGCCAAATACCTTTATTAGTTGTGCAGTTGTGGGACAAGCCGGCGCCTCTTGCGTCATGCGATAATTAAATTGGTAGGGCCAATCCTCCTCATCTCTTATCCAGCCAAAAGGCGTTTTTCCTGCGAGCTTTTTAGCAATCTTTTTGAAGTCGAAGTTGCTTTTTTGGTAGAAGAGGGGAGTGATTTTTTCTCGCTCTTCCGCATTTAATGGACGCAAACGATCATCCGATGGCGTTTTGATGCGGATATTGTTGAGGTAACAGAGCATGCGGTATTCCTCATATAAAGGATGCGAGACGGCGCAGCGCGAATGGCCTTTCTCCATCGTGCATTTGCCTACGCCTTGGCGCTGGGATTTTAGCGGGCGCTGAAAGAAAATCGTCTTCTCCAGCGCTTTTGCCAGATCCTTGTCCAATTCTTGTACGCGGCAGATCTCTTTAAACTCTTGCAAATAATGCTTTTCTCGGTCCGTATAGCGGGAACGGATGCGCACACGGTTGCCTTCCGTGCGATAGAGTAGGTAAAAGTAATCGCCCAAGAACTCACATCCCGCCTCCTTCATCTCTTTGCACAATTCGGAGATCGCAGATTTTACTTTGCCCGTCTCTTCCGCCTCCTCGTTTTGGTCAAGTCGGTTGCTCAAGAAGCCGCGGCGCTGCGTCAAGTGATAGAGTGCGCGCCCCAGCGTATAGCGATCCGTCTGAGAATCTTTCAAGTTCAATTTGCGGTGCAAGCAAACGTGACGGTCGTGATAAGGATTCTTATTGTCAGCTTCGTTCGTGCGCTGCCAAAGTATGAAGTCCTCATCAAGCGGATATTCTTTTTTCGTATGCCAACGGTTGAGCGCTTCATCAGAAAGCGGCGGGCACAACTTATGCTTCACCAAAACTTTCAGCACTTCGACTTTGCGCAGACGCCGGCGGAAGTAATGGCGCCGCGAAGCGCGATAAGAAGTTCTTTCGGCAGCCAAAGAAAATTCGATGCCTTTTTCTTGCTTCACGCCTTCCGTGAAGATTAAATCTCCGCGGCAGATGGGCGTATATTGGTTGTTTTCATCACGATCTACAACTGCCCAACCTAAACTGTTGGTACCGGTATCGAGACCTAATATTCGGGTTTTCATAAGGTATGTTTGTAAATTTTCTGTAAAAATAGACCAAAAATTTGGCATGTACAAATGAAATTCTTAAATTTGCCTCAGAAAAAGGATATTCTACATCATATCACAATAAGGCTATATGCCGAAGGATTTTATTCCCATGGCCTCTCTTCGGAGAGGCTTTCTTTTTTTCGTTTACGTAAATCTGTTGCTTGTTTGCCTATGATAGGCTTGCGCATCGTTCGCGCTACCTTAGTAAAATAAAAGGCTATACCGACGCGTAAGGTAGTCTTGATACGACAGACGTGCATATGATTTCCGCTTAAGAATGTCTACGCTTAAAGCAGCTGCATATTTACGATTGCGCCGCCCAAACTTGTTCCTGTTCGTTTCGGATAGGGCCATACGTTTGGGCGGCGCAATCGTATTTGAAAAGTTGCGACTTGGTCGTAGTGTTTCGTCTGCTTTGCGAGTCGGCCGACTGTGATAAACTGACGCCGCACTGATCAAGTGGAGGCGAATATAGGTCTATCAATGAAAAAAGAGGTTTATCGCAGGATAAGCCTCTTTTTCTTGGTGTGATCCGCTTGGGGCTCGAACCCAAGACCCCAACATTAAAAGTGTTGTGCTCTACCAGCTGAGCTAGCGGATCTACCTAATTGCCGTTAAGCGAGTGCAAAGGTAGAATGATTTTTTGGTTTGCCAAATACTTTGTGCACTTTTTTTCTGTTCAAGGCTTCCTTTTCCGCTTATTTCGTTTGATGCCTTGGTGCTGAAGCAGCCTTTTGGCAGAGCGAGCAGTCGTTTCTCGGGGTAAGTCCTCGATTGTTCGCCGTCTTTGTATGGGCTGTTATAGCTTTTCTTTGCATTGTGCTTGCGGAGGAAAAGTAAGGCGGGACGCTCGGCGCGACGGACGGTGGGCAGGTCTCCTTTGTTCGTGCTTCTGCTCTGATTTTTGCATTGTTCTTCTTTGTTCGTTTATTGTTTGCTGCTGCCAAACTATCGTTTGCCAGGAACAAACTATGGTTTGGTGGGACCAAACTATTGTTTGCCGGCACCAAACGAAAACGAAAGCCGCCTTCTGCGGTCGTTTTTGCGTTTCAAGCGTCGCCATTTAAGGTGTTGAGTGTAGAAAGAAGAGGAGAAGAGGGGAAAGTAGGGGACTAAATGTATCAAACTTTGACTTGTCGCCATAGTTTGTGCCTTTGCGTGGCGGTAAAAGTTGATCCTTTACGCGCCAATAACTGCCGGTAGCAGGCAAAGGCCGGACGCTATCAGCGGTATCGGCCGTTTGTCGGCCGTCAGTCAAAAGTGAGCAATTATAAAGAGGGGCGAACAAAACTGTCGCTGCGGTGGAGGCGGCGCAGATACGTGAGCCGGTTGCGCAAAGGTTGTAGCCAAGCGTAGGCAATCAGCATCCCGCCAAAGCGACGCTCACCCAGAGCCCGCGTAGTCTTGCGCATCAAACGGATCGGTAGGATGATAGCCGTGATGAGCAGGAGCAAGAAGGGCAGATCTGTGGCCAAATCTTGTAGGTGGTAAATCGGTTGTTGTAAAATATAAAATGTACGCTCACCGATATAAGTCAGCGTCAGTAGGAAAAACAGAAAGAAAAAGCAGGAAGCCCACGCTTCGCGCGCAGCATACAGTCGGCGTCGGCGACTACTGCGGTTGGCGATCTCCGCCGTATAGATCCGCTCGTCGGAAAGCAGGCGGCGAGCGGGTAGTTGCTGGCAAATCGTGGCGTCAGGATGCCAAGTCAGGCGGAAATTTTCAGGCGTAGCATAGGCATCCACAAACAATTCCTCCTCGCCAAAGGGTAGTAGCAGACTGTTGGCAAAGCCCTCCTGTGCCATAAAAAAGGCTTTCTTGACGGCCAGGTTGCAGGGGTCGGCATAAACGGGGCGTCCGCTCCGAGCTGCTCGCGCCAAACGCAACTGCAAACGCAGACGTTCGAAGATCGGGCGGCGCGCTTGGCGCGTCTCATCGTTGAGATAGTTGGCATAGCCGCCGACCATTTCTACGCCGGGTGCAAACTGCTCCGCCAGTCGTGAGAGCCAGTCGGGCGAAGCCGGTTGGCAGTCGGCCCGCGTAAAGACCACCCAAGGAAAACGCGCGGATCGCACGCCCAACGTCAGAGCCAGTTTGGTCAATTCTATGTGGCGCGCCGAGCGCGGTACGGACAAGTAACGCAGCCGCTTGTCTTCGGCCGATAGGCGCTTGAGCACATCAGGGGTATTGTCGGTCGAGGCCTCGTCGACTACGATAATTTCAAACGAAGGATAGTTCTGCTGCAAGAAAATCGGCAGATACTCGGCCAAATAGTCGCCCTGGTCGAGCGCCGGAATAATAATTGAAATCGCAGGCTGCTCCGTCGATTCGGCAGTTTCGGACCAACGCGCCGGCAGAGAATAATCGCGCCAGCGAAAGCGCCAAAGGGCGAGCAGGCAGAGCAGCATCGTTGCCAACAAACTTATGTTAATGAGGAGGAGTAGGTTCATTGTTTAGTAATTTCTTCGTCTGAATTCGGCGCAAATGATGGCTGTGGCCATCGCAACATTGAGGCTCTCGCTGCCCATTGCGTCAAGGGGGAAGCGAGGTATGAACAAGCGCTTTGAAACGAAACGCTCGACGGCGGGCGATATGCCTTGGCCTTCGTTGCCCATTATGATGAGGCCTTTCGTATCCAATGTTTGCTCGTAAATATTCGATCCGTCGAGAAAAGTTCCGTAAATCGGTGTCTTCACAGGCAACTTGGCGAGCGCTTCGCAGAGATCTACGTAGTGGAGATTGATGCGGCCGAGTGCGCCCATCGTAGCTTGCACCACCTTTGGCGCGAAGGCGTCGGCCGTCGTTGGGCTACACAATATATTATGTATGCCGAACCAGTCGGCTAATCGGATAATCGTCCCCACATTACCCGGATCTTGCACGCCATCTAAAGCCAAAGCCAGTTCGTCTGTGGGCTGCCAAGGCACCGGCGTGGGCTTTTCAAAAACGGCAACGACTTGCTGCGGCGCTTGCAAGAGCGAAACGCGCGCCAGTTCCGACGCCGAGAGCTCGCGCACCTCTGCGGCGGACCATTGCGCCTTGCTTTGTAGAAAATCAGCCGTTGCTAAGAGCAGTCGGCAAGGGAGCAAGGCCAGCAGATCTCCGACCACCTTCGGCCCTTCTGCGATGAAGAGGCCTTCAGCATCGCGCTGCCGCTTGCGCGTCAGGCCGTGCAACCATTTTATTTCAGCTCTTGTCAGCATCTTATGGATTTTTCGGCAAAATTACAAAGACAGAAGCTAATGAAGTAGTATATTTGCTTCAAAATTGAAGCCTTTGAACCGTCACGTTTCTCTATCCCTGCTCTTCGCAGGACTTACTTTGCTGCTTTTTTTGCTGCAATCGTGCTCGCCTACACGCTATTTGGCGAGCGACGAAGCGATGCTGAGCGACGTCAAAGTGGTATCTGCAACTAAGCAAGTCAAAACTGCCGACTATATTAAATATGTGCGTCAGCAGCCAAATGCGCGCTGGTTTAATCTGGTTAAAGTGCCGCTCGGCATTTATTGCCTCTCGCCGGCCGATACGACAAAGCGCCGCGGCCGTTTCTTTCGCCGCCTCGGCGAAGCGCCCGTCGTTTATGATACGGCGTCGACTGCTGCTTCGCGCGCTGCGCTGCTCGCTGCTCTCCAATCGCGAGGTTATCTGCACGCTGCGGTAGATACGCTCACACAAAAGCGCCGGCGGCGCGTCCGACTTACGTATAAGTTGCGGCCGGGTGTGCGCTACGTTGTCGATTCTTTAGCCTACCGCTTCGATGATCCGCGTTTGGAGCGCGCCGTAACAGCTTTGCGCACTAAAAGTTTGCTTCACGTGGGTATGCCTTTGGACGTTTCGGTGCTGAATGAAGAGCGCAATCGTGTGATCACAGCCCTGCAGAACCAAGGTTACTATCGCATCAACCGCGACTTTGTCGGTTACGACGCCGATACCGTTGCCGGCAGTGACCGTGTGGCGCTGACTTTCGTCTTTTCCCGCCCGCCCGGCATCGATTCGGTGCGGGCTTATCAGCCTTACCGTTTTCGTACGATCAAAATATGGGACTCGCCGAGCCTGGGTGCGGACAAGTTGGCCTTTCGTAAACATCTCTACAAAAATCATCTGTTAATCCGGCCCGATAGTTTGTTCCGCGAAGAAGACGTTCAAGACAGCTATTCGGCAATGAACGGTTTGTCGGCGGTGCGCTATACGACGATAAAGTTTAACGAGCCGCCCGGCGATTCTGCTTTGCTCGACGCCGACGTTACAATTGTGCGCAACAAGCCCAATGCAGTCAGTCTCGAGCTTGAAGGGACGAATACCAGTGGCGATTTGGGCGCTGCTTTGGCCCTTTCCTTTACGAATCGCAACTTATTTAAGGGCGCCGAACGCCTGCTTTTGAAGGGAAGAATGGCTTACGAAGCAATCAGGGGCTTGGAAGGCTACGGCAACGAAAACTACTTAGAGTTTAGCGGCGAGGCTTCGCTCCGTTTTCCTACATTTCGCCTGCCTTTTGTGCGCCAATCGGCGCGCCAGCGCTTAAAGGCAACGAGCGACCTCAGCTTTATGTACAATTCGCAAAACAGGCCGGAGTTTCATCGGCGTGTAGTCACGGGCAACTGGGCCTATCGCTGGAGTTATCATGCCCATCCCGGCTTTCAGCATCGTTTTGATATGATCAGCCTCAACTATGTCTTTATGCCCTGGATTTCCAATACGTTTAGGCGCGACTATCTTAACAACGCTGACCCTCGATATTCGATTTTGCGAGCCAGTTATGCGGATCTCTTCATTATGAATACGGGCTACAGTTTCGTATATAACTCCCAGCAAGATAAGGAACGAGGCAGCGTAACATTCTCTCCGCTTACCGGCCAACTGACAAAGGGCTGGCAAGTGAAGTTTGGCGTCGAAGCAGCCGGCAATCTGCTGCACGGAATATCCAAAATCGTCAGAGCAAGTAAGAATGAAGCGGGCCAACACAGGCTGTTTAATATTGCCTATTCCCAATATGTAAAGGTTGACGTCGATTTTGTGCGCAGTTTGCGTATAGATAGCCGCAACACCTTCGCGTTTCACGCCGCCTTTGGTTTGGCTATTCCCTACGGAAACTCTGCCGTAATCCCCTACGAGAAGCGTTATTTTGCCGGTGGGGCCAACAGCGTGCGCGGCTGGAATGTGCGTTCGCTCGGCCCGGGCAATTATGTAGAGAAGGACGGCAAAGTAGATTTTATCAACCAAACGGGAAATATGAAGCTCGATTTGAGTTTTGAATGGCGAACGGCGCTTTTCTGGAAATTCAATGGTGCTTTCTTCGTAGATGCCGGTAATGTGTGGAACACGCGGCGCTATGAAAATCTTTCAGGAAGCCGATTCCACCTGCGTTCTTTCTATAAGCAGTTGGCCGTGGCCTATGGCTTGGGCCTCCGCCTCAACCTTGATTATTTTATCTTGCGTTTAGATGGCGGCATGAAAGCCGTTGACCCCGCTTATCCTTCAGGTCGCGGTCACTATCCGCTGATTCACCCCAAATTTTCTCGCGATTTCGTCCTCCATTTTGCCGTTGGCTTGCCCTTCTGATGCGGCGCGCGGCCCTTGAGATATGGAATAAAACTAAAAAAGCGGGGCGCTTCGTCAGAAGTGCTCCGCTGTGTAGAGGTACCTAGCAGATTCGAACTGCTGTACACGGTTTTGCAGACCGCTACCTAGCCACTCGGTCAAGGTACCCTTTTGTTTGCGCTTGCAAAGGTAGGAGTTTATTTTAATTCTGCAAATTATTTGGGCGCATTTTACGCAAAATCCTATGCTCCTTTCCCCTTTTTCGCTCGTTTCGTGCGCGTTGTGCCCCGCCGATGGTGTATCTTTGCGCGCTTAAGTACTCCGCCGGCGCCCGATCAGTTGAGCGAGGGCGCACGCGGATTATTATACAAAGGCTACCGATGGAAAGTGGCGTGCCAATAACCCGCCAACCTGCCAAACCGGCTTACAATTTTAGCGTTTTTTCGGCTTTATGCCGCAATTCCTTTTGAAAAAATGCGGCCCACGTGCGTGTTATTGCTTATTTTTGCCCAAAATAAGAATGATTACAATGCAAAATACATCCTTTCGCATCCGTTTATGCCGCAATGTGTGGCAGCGTGTAGCGCTCGTGTTGCCACTTCTGCTTGCCGGCATCTGCCTGTTTCAGGCTTGCAGCAATGACGATACTTCCTATGCCGATAAGCGCAAGCGGGAGCGTCGACAGGTGCAAAACTTCCTCAAGAAAGGCGCGAAGGTAGTCGATACAGAGTCGGGGTTATACCTGCTTGATGTGCCCGGAAACATCAAAGTCATCTCCGAAGAGCAATTTTACAAGCAAGATTCTACGACCAACGTAGCCCAAAACGAGTACGTACTCTTTGCCGGATCGGGCGTCTATATGCAGATTCTGCGCAAGGGCCAACCCGGTAAGATTGCGTCGGGCAAAAGCGCCCCTGTCGTTTGCCGTTACCTTGAATACAATTTGGCTACCGACAGTTTGCAGTCGGGCAACAACGTCTTGGCCAACGAGGATAGGCCGGATGTGATGACCGTGACCAATAGTTACGGCATCTATAGCGGACTTTTTAATAGCGGCGTGATGAAGAGTCTTTACGGAGCTGCCGTTCCCTCGGGCTGGTTGTTCCCCCTGCCGTTCATCGGTTTAGGCCGGCAAACGACGCCGACGGGCGAAATAGCCAAAGTGCGCCTGATCGTGCCCAGCACAGAAGGACATCAACTCTCGAAAGGCTCAGTTCGGCCGTGCTTCTATGAGATAACGTATCAATTCGGTCGATAAATAGTTTGGCTCAATTACCTTTGCCAAGGTAAAAATATAGTTTTAGTGCCGCCTGTCTCCCTTTGGAGGCAGGCTTTTTTTGTTTTAATCGGCCGAGGCTCATCGGCGTTCTGCGGCAGAGCCTTTTTCATTGTCGGTGTGCCCTCTTTTTATTCGGCCTGCCCCCAACTTGCAACCGCCGCCCGTCTGCTTCTTTTGTTTACGCTCGTGAGTGCAAACCTTTTTTCTCGTGAGGTGAAGCCTTTTTTATCACGAGCGCACACCTTTTTTCTCGTGATGAAAAACGTCAGCGGTCGACTGCTGTGGTTATGCAATGACTAAAAAGGCGGAAGAAATACTTGATCTCCGCAAAAAAAATCCCGCCCAAAGCCTCCGTAGATGCTTTGAGCGGGACGATGATTGCGCTCTTTGCGCCCCAGGCTTAGGCGTCGCCTTCGGGGGCGTAGACGGCTTCTATTTCGCAGACATATACGTCGTGCAAATTTCCTTCTTTGGGGCTGTAATGACGATCGTAAGGTTGTGCGTCTATAAACTCGTCGGCGCGCAGAGTCGACTTGTAGAGTTTGCGACAAACCAAAACCAAGCGAGCTTCAGCGAAGGTGACGAGATCGTCGGGTAGCGTCGCCGGGTGGAGGCCCGCAGCGGCCGTCTTATCCAGATCCCGCCCCGATTTTGAGCCACAGATTTTGTAGGCTTCGCGATGATCGCCGAGCAGACTCAGCGTCAGGCGGTCTGTAGTCTCGACAAAGTCGTGCGTATATCGCTCCGGACGGATGAAAATCGTAGCCACGGGCTTGTTCCAAAGGATGCCCAGCATCCCCCAACTGGCCGTCATCATATTATAATGTGTCGGTGTGCCGGCCGTAATCAGTAACCATTCGTGGCCGATGGCTTGAAAGGGATCTTCGCGGCCTACGAGGCTGAGATCCATGCGCTTAAATGTCTTGTTCATCAGTGTCGCTATTTGAAAGTTGGGCGGCCGCCGTATGACGGGCCGCTTGCGTTGATCTTAAAATTGCTCCCAGTCGAAGAATTTGTCTTCGCGTCGCTGTGCTTTCAGTGTTTCGAAGAAGCGCTGCTGCTTCTTGGCGCCGATATATCGCTTGGCGAAGACGGAAGGCACGGCTACGCCTAAGGCGATGCAGAAGATCATGAGCGAAGCGTTGATGCCGTTGATGCCGGCCAGCGACATCATATCGACCAATTGGGTCTCCGTGCGCGTCATCATTAAGAAGGAGTAGAGACTGCGATACATCAGCACGCCGGGCACCATCGGGATGACGCTACTGATAGCCAGAATCTGCATCGGAGCGTGGACGCGGTGAGCCATACGCAACATAATCAAACGGATTAAGACGGAAGCGGCCAGCGAACCCAATACGCCGCCCCAGCCTAAGCTGAATTGGCATAATTCGTCGGGCTGCAAACTGACCAGATTGCGGGTGCAGACGGCTATGGCTGCGCCCACGGCTGCGACCCATAGGAGGCGCTTCGGGATATTAAAGATCATTGAGAAACCCATACCGGAGATGGCGGCCGCGATGGCGTATTCCCAATAGTTGTGGTGGGGGACCATCGAGATGCCCATAATATCGGGTTGAAAATTGAAGGCCCATAGGCAGAATTTGAGGGCGAGAAGGATGCCGAAAGCCATAGCTATCATCATCATCATCGTATTGGCCGCTCGCACAAGTCCGGTTTGGATGTTGTTGTCTAACATATCGTCGACAAAATTTATGAGCGGGACGCCCGGCACAATGAACAAGGCGCAGGCTAAGAGGGGGTGGAGGGGCGTGGATGTCCAGCTTGCGGGTAAATACGTGGTCAGCCAAGCCACAACGGTTGAGGCAAAGGCCGCACAGGCAATAGCCATATAGATATTAAGACCAAATTCGATCAGCCGATAGCGTAGGCGGAAACCCAAAAAGGCAGCAAGCGTGGCGTAGAGAAAAGCGACCCAATCGCAACCAAACTGTATGCAGAAGCCGCCACAGGCAAAGGCAGCTCCAACGGCCGTCAAGAGTGGCGAATAGTTGCGCTCGCGGTTGGCAATTTCGTCGAGCGCGGCTTCATATTGCGCCAAAGAGTAGTTTTCATTCGCCGCTCGATACGTCAGTTTGCTAACGGCGGAAATAGCCGTGAAGTTGATGCCGTGCTTATCGCAGCGCTGAAATTTAGAGAAGGAGAGTTCGGTGTTGTGAATGTTAACCATCAACATATTATAGTCGATGTGGATGTGCAGATTCTTCTCCGGCAATCCCAAATAAGCCGCCGCGCGCTTCATATTGCGCATAATGCGGCTAGTATCAGCAGAGCTTTCTAACAGAATTTGTCCTGTGCGCAATAGAGAGTCGAGTTTGCGCTGTAAAAGGCGCCTTGCGTCTGTCGTGTGCATCATCATCGTGTAAGAGTTTAGCTATTTGACTACAAAATTACAAATTCCGGTTTTTTTAGATTGCTTTTCCGTCGCTTGTCTTTTCCGTTTTTTATCCTCTTTGCTGCATTTGAACGAAAACAAAGTGCGACCTTATTTTTCGTATTTACAATTATTAATGGCAAACATTCGGGTTTTATGGCCGTAGTTTGTGCGGTTTGTATTATTTTTGCAACAAATCGGCTACTTTCTTTCAGCTCTGCTCAATGCGATGCCGGATGAAAGTGTACGATCTCTTATTATGTATAACGATAAACAAGATTAAACTATGATGAAGAAGTATGTAGTATTTTTATTGCTGGCTGCGGTCTGCGTAGGATCTACTGCACAGCGCCCCAAGAAGCGTCGTCCGGCAAAGAAGGCAAAGACGGTGCGCGTAGAGAAGCAAACAGAGCGTTTCGTAACGGAACCGGCTTACCGTAATAGCAAAGTAACTGTCAGCAAAACGGCGAATGGAAATGTTGGTACTATAACATCGGCTGAGTTGCGCCAACAGATGATCAATAAAGAAAAGAGATTGGGCAACAATCTCACGCCTTGTGATGATACTCAAGCGTGTTCGCAGAACGGAAAGCAGACTGAATGTAAAAAGCAAGCGACAAATTGTCGCGAAAATATGGCTGCCGGCGACTGCAAACAAGGATCCGGCGATTGCCAACGGAGAATGAGTAATTGCAAGCAAAACTCTGAAGCTTGCGGAGCGCAAAAGAATTGCTGCAGACAAGGAGCTGCACAGGGAGAGTGTCGTTCTTCGGAAAACTGTTCGCAACAATCGGGCATAAAACTTTCGGCTGAAAAAGGCTGGATCTCACGTTTGGATATTCGTGTTAAGAATTTGCAAGAATTGCGTGAGAAAACAGATTTCATCATCGTGGTTGACGGCAAAGAAATCACAGATAACGCCACTTTAGCTGCGATAAAAAGTTCGGATATCGCTTCCGTGCAACTTCTACAAGGTGAGGACGCGACTGCAAAATACGGCGAACGCGGTAAGAAAGGCGTCTTGCTGCTCAAAACGCGCCAAGTAGAGGCCAACGTGAAGGCTGAAAGCGATTGCTCTAAGCAATAAACAACACATTGCGGCGTTCTTTTCGCCCATTAAAACCGAGTGCGCTGTTCGCAAGCCTGATTGCTGCGAGCGGCGCACTTGTTGTTGGGCGCTGCCGGCTTATTGTCGATATATAATAATGTGTCTTCAGCGACGGAGCACGCGGAAATAGCAATTTTGAGTGCGTAATGGCGGGAAAACAAACAGATTTTTCAGAGATTATTAGGCCTAATTATGAAAGAGTGGCTAACTTTGGGCGTAAAAATTGCAAAGTTCTTGCAAAATAATTGTTAATTTGGGGCGTGTAGCTGTATAAAACGAGAGATTTAGTGAGGCTTTCGATACGGCATTGGCGCTTTTCTCAGCGAAGAAGAAGCATTTTTTTGCGTCTTTTCGTGCAATGGCGAGAGAGTATGCTGCAGAAAAAGTTTGCCCACTCGTCTTTTGTGCTCATCAGAATCGATTAAAGGCTCCACACATCCGATAACCCTGTCGCTAAAGTGCGATATTGTTTAGTAAAAAATGAAGAAAAAAAAATCATTACTCCTTATCTTGATGCTCTTTTGCGCCTTCTCGCTTGCGGCGCAGCAACTTCCGAAGCGCGAGTTTCGAGGCGCGTGGATTCAAGCCGTTAACGGGCAGTTTCAGGGCTTGAAGCGCGAAGCTATGCAAGCCAATCTGACCCGCCAACTCAACGCCCTTAAAGCCTGCGGCGTGAATACGATTATCTTCCAGGTGAGAGTGGAAGGCGATGCCTTGTATAATAGTCCCTATGAGCCTTGGAGCCGTTACCTTACGGGGCGCCAGGGCGTGGCGCCCTCGCCTTATTGGGACCCTTTGGCGTGGATGGTGGAGCAATGTCACTTGCGCGGAATGGAGCTGCACGCGTGGATCAATCCTTTCCGTGCGAAGACGAAAGGCACGAGCGCTTTGGCGGCTAACCACCCTGCGAAGTTGAATCCCGATCGTTGTTTTCCGTATGACGGCCTCCTGATTTTCGATCCCGGAAAGGCTGAAAACCGCCATTATATCTGTCAAGTGGCTGCCGATATTGTGCGCCGCTACGACATCGACGGCTTCCACATCGACGATTATTTCTATCCTTACCCCAACGGTACGCCTATTCCCGACGATGCTACCTTTGCTGCTTACGGCAACGGTTATCGTGATCGCGGCGATTGGCGTCGGTACAACGTCAACTTGTTTGTCAGCGAACTGCACGATACGATTCGCGCCATCAAGCCGTGGGTGAAGTTTGGCATCTCGCCTTTCGGTATCTACCACAATGCCACGACTTCTGCACTCCCCGGCTCGGCTACGAAGGGTTTGCAAAATTATGACGATCTCTACGCTGATGTGCTCTACTGGGTGAATCAAGGTTGGGTGGATTATATTGTGCCGCAGCTCTATTGGGAGATAGGTCACAAGACGGCCGATTATGCTACTTTGATCAAATGGTGGAGCAAGTATGGCTCTAAGCGTCCCCTCGTGATTGGGCAAGACGTAGAGCGCACCGTGCGCGCCGCCGATTTGGAGCAACCTACGATCAATCAGCAGCCCGCCAAATTCGCCTTGCAGCGGAGTTTGCCCGGCGTAGTCGGTAGTTGCTTATGGTATAGCGCCGTCGTTGTCGATAATGTGGGCAATTACGCTACGGCGCTCCGCACAACCTATCATAAGTATCCGGCTTTGAGTCCTGACTATTCATTTATGTACAAGAAGGCGCCGAAGAAGCCTAAGCGCCTCAAAGCCTTGTGGATGCCCGATGGATATTATCTTTTCTGGAGTACATCATCGACCAACGATGAAATGAATAAGGCTACGCGCTACGTAATCTACCGCTTCGAGAAAGGGCAAGAGCGCGACCTTGATAATCCTGCGAACATCGTAGCCATAACGAGTGATCCGCTATATCGGTTGCCTTACGACGGCGGTCAACATAAATACGTCTACGTCGTGACGGCGCTCAACCGCATTCAAAACGAGTCGAAGCCGGCTAAGAAGAGCGTCAAGCTGTGATGAGTTTCTGCGTATGCTCGCTTGAGGGCGAAGACGCATAACTTAGAAAAACGACTTTTTAACAAAGAAAAGAAGAAAAACTTGTTGCAAAAACGCTTTCGCAGCGTTATATAAGTAGCGGCCTCGTTTGGAAGAAATCCAGCCGTGGCCGCTATTTCATTTGATAAATCTGAAGATAAACCAAAAAGATCTATTATGAAACAAGTAATGTTTACGCTTGCCGCCCTGCTGAATGCGTTTGTGCTTTCGGCCTGTTCAATCAACATCGGTGCCGATCGTTCGTCGGGCCGTTATGAAAGAGATGCCGCCGGCTACGGCGCAAGTGACGGCGTCGTAGAGCGCTCGCTGAGCGTTCAGTCTTTTACGAAATTCGAGTGTCGTCTGCCGGTGGCTGTCACCTATGTACAGACGAATGACCAAGCGCCAAAGGTCGTGCTCAAAGGTGCGCCTGCGATGGTTGAGCGTTGCGTAGTGGATGTGCGCGACGGAAAATTGTTGCTCCGCCTGGCTCAAAACACGGAGCAAAACCGAAAACGCTTTTCGAAATCGCGGGATAAATTAAAGATTACGGTCTATGGCGGCCAACTGACATCGCTTGAGATGATGACTGCGTGCTCTTTTTATGCCGCACAACTGGAGGCGACGCAACTATCGCTGGCCAACTCCGGCGCATCCATCATAAATGTGGGCCGATTGGTCGCACAGCAGTTGACGCTGTCGTGCTCCGGTGCGAGTTCAACCCGCCTCGGCGGTAGCGTTGGCAAACTTACGATGAGCATCACAGGTGCTGCGAACCTCGGGGCACAAGACTTAGTGGCGCAAGAGCTGAAAGCCGAAATGAAAGGGTCAACATTGGGCAAACTTGCCGTGCAAGGATCAGCCAAAGTTGACGTATCAGGGGCCAGTTCGCTCACGTTGAGCGGTACGGCCGACTTGTTTACGATCAATTGTGTGGGGGCAAGCAGCGTGAAGGCCGCAGCTCTTAAGGCGCAAAATGTTGTGGTCGAGGTTTCCGGTGCCTCCAGCGTGAAGTGTTATGCCGAGCGGAGTATTAAGGGAATTGTAAGTAACGGCAGCCTGACGTATGGCGGCCATCCGACCTCATTTAATGTAGAACGGCAGAACACATCCGCTTCGATTAAAGCTGTAGATTAAATGGGTTAGTCGGCTTTTCGACCGGCCACGTTGTTTTTTAGTGAGACTCCGCCTTGCAATGATTTTGTTGCAGGGCGGATTTTTTTGCTTCCATCCGGCAAACTTCCTCCGGCATCCTATTGCTGCTTCAGCGTGTTTGCTGCCGGTTTGCGTTTGCCCTGAATGGCTATGCCGCCTATTGCGGCATAGTCCGTTTTCGTGTAGTTGGCCGCTCTTTCGGCCTTTGATGGTTGTCAGCCTTCCCTATTATATCATATAATGTGTCGGCGTTTGACGCCATACGCGGCCTTTTCGTTGCTGCCGGACGCCTTCTTTTTTCGTTTGCTGCCAGCAAACTATCGTTTGCCGGGAACAAACTATGGTTTGGTGGCAGCAAACGATGGTTTGGTCGGGCCAAACGATTGTAGAGCGCCGCATTCGTTGTCGTTGGTTGGTCGCGAAACGCCGTAAAAGAGGAATGAAAAGAGGGAAAATAGCGCGGAGTAGCTGTCACGAAAGACAAGGTGAGCGCTCGTCCTTCTGTTCTAAAAAGAAAATCGAAAAGAAGGATGCCGGCGTTGTCTATTGTTCTCAAAAAAAATAGGAGAGCAGCGAAAGCGGCCGAAGCCGGCGTTTCCGATTGCAGGCTTTATGCAATGCACAAAGCCAACTTTTTGCCGCTATAAGCAGGCTTGGATAATGAAAGAGAAGAGCAAGAGCCCGATAACGGCGGGCGGCCAAAAGGCAATTTTCGTATAGTTTGGACGCGGCCGGAGCAGCGGGCGCGCAGCCGCGTAGGTCGTAAAGGCTATGGCTACGCCGACGGTGGCGCCCAAGAGGATGTCGCCCGGATAATGGACGCCGAGATACATACGACTGAGGCAGAGCAGCAGGGCCCAGACAAACATAGCTACAGAGAGTCGCCAAACCCTAAAATACAAGGCTGAGAGCGTGGCCGTCGCGAAAGCGTTGGACGCGTGGCAGGAGGGGAATCCATAATGCCCGCCGCGATAATTTTGCACGGCGTGGACGAGGTGGAAAATCGGACTGTCGGGCTGCGTCGGTCGAGGGCGCTGAAAAACAGGGCGGAGAATCGAGGCGCAAGTATAGTCTGTGAGGCCTACCGTGAGCAGGAAAAGCAGCGTAACATAAACAAGTGTGCGATTCCAACCCACCTTTCGCGCTATTAGGGCAAAGAGCGTGACGTAGAGCGGCAACCACAGCCAGCGCGAAGAAACCGACAGCGCAAGGTTATCCAAGAATGATGTATGGAAACCGTTAAACCATAGGAGCAAAGTTTCGTCGAGGTGCCGCAAAGATTGGATCATATTCAGAGATTTTCCGCCAAAGTCAAGGCAAAATTGTGAAAAAAGAGCGTATTATAGCTTTCTTAGTTTAGTTTTTTTAGTGGTCCGCACTAAATTCTGCGCTTCGTTCGCTCCGTTGCAACTTCTGCGCTGTATTATTGCTTACGTATAAAATAACCATCGCGTTGTTCTATCTCGCCGGCCTCAATCAGTGTCTGCAAAGCTGCGAGCGAGCGGTCGGTAGGTATGCCCGTCAGGTGAAATTCGTGGCGGGCGTGGGGGCGTCCATCGCTCAAGATGGTTGAAAATTTGCTGACCAACTCCGTTGTCTTAATCGACTTGTTTTTGCGCCCGATGCAGATGTCGCAGTGTTGACAATCGTGGTCGGCCACTTCGCCAAAGTAGCGCAGGAGAAAGGTGCTGCGGCATTCTTTTGCTTCCTCGGCATAGCCGGCTATGCTCTCGATGCGTGTTTTATATTCCTCCTTGCGGTCGGCATAGACTTCGTCGGTGAAGACTAAATCTTTGCTGTCAAGGCGGCGGACGGTGTAAGTGATGCGCGGCACTTTCTTGCGCGGGATGTAGTGGAGGATGCGTCGGCGCGTGAGTTCCTTTAGCCCTTCATAGACCGCCTGTTGGCTGAGTCCGCTGTCGTGCATCAAATCGTCTTCGCGGATGAACGTATAATTGCTGAAGAGCCCGCCATAATTGCGCAAAAGCGCTCGAATCAGGATTTCCTCCTCGTCGCCCGTGTCCAAGCGATACAATTCATCGCGGTCGAGGAGGAAAAGCACGCGCGACTGACTCTCATCTTCATCCTTGTAGTCCAGATAACCGGCGCGCGTCAGCAGGTTTAGGGCGCTGACGACGGGCACGGGGAAGAAACGGAACGTGCGACAAAAGCGCTCGAGATCAAACTCGCGCGTGACGCCTTCGCCGTCGCCCATTGCCATTTCATAATAGTAAGCCAGATGATCGTAAACGCGCCGTATGAAGTCGATCGCGGGAAATGTTTCGTTGATACGCCGCTTGAGTTTCCCGCTATCCGCCTTGCTGTGGAGCAAGACCGCGTAAGCCCGCTTCCCATCTCGGCCGGCGCGCCCCGCTTCTTGGTAGTAGGCCTCAATGGAATCAGGCATTTCAAAGTGGATCACAAGTCGCACATCGGCCTTATCAATCCCCATGCCAAAGGCATTGGTCGCTACCATCACGCGCGTTTGGCCTTGCTGCCACGATTTTTGGCGCACGTCTTTGTCAAGATTGGTCAAGCCGGCGTGATAATAGAACGCGCTGACGCCGGCCGCGTTGAGCGCCTTCGCCAGTTCGCGGGCGCCGTCGCGTGATCGCGTATAGATGATGGCCGAACCGCGCACACTGTTGAGAATGTGGAGCAGTTCGGCTTCTTTGTTTTCCGTGGCGCGCACAATATAACTCAAATTGTCGCGCGCAAAACTCATTTGGAAGGTTTGTGCCGTCGGGCGAAATTGCAATTGCCTGCAAATGTCCTCCGTAACGCGAGGTGTGGCCGTCGCCGTGAGCGCTAAGATGGGGGCGTCGGGGAGTAGTTGGCGCACCGTGGCGATCCGGCGATACGCGGGGCGGAAGTCGTAACCCCATTGCGAGATGCAGTGAGCTTCATCTATGGTGATGAAACTTACATTCATATGCGAGAGGCGCGCTAAGAAGAGTTCCGAACTCAAACGCTCGGGCGAGACGTACAAAAGTGTGACGCCGCCGTAAACGCAATTGTCCAAGACGGTCAGGATCTCGCCGTGCGACATGCCGGCATAGATGGCGTAAGCCTTGATTCCGCGTTGCCGCAAGTGGTTCACTTGATCCTTCATCAAAGCTATGAGCGGCGTAATCACAAGGCAGACGCCCTCGGCTGCCAATGCGGGCACCTGAAACGTAATGCTCTTCCCGCCGCCCGTAGGCATAAGCCCGAGCGTGTCGTGCCCCGCCGAGATGCTCTGAATTATCTCTCGCTGAATCCCGCGAAAGTCTTCATAACCCCAATATTCGCCTAAGATTTCGGCAAATTTATCTCTACTCACAAGGGCGTATGTCTTCGATTTGTAATTGTACGTCGCCGCGTTTGTGACTATTCTCCTCGATGGCGTAGCAAATGTCGAAGGCGCGTTTTGTTTTGATGTATCTCGCCCTGCTACTTTGTCCAAAGGCGATTCCATTCATAATATTGTTGCTCTTATTGTCGACCAATTCGAGTTTAATGTGTTCTTGGCCGCGGCCTACTACCTTGCTCGTGCCGTAGTCGTAGACGTGCTTTGTGCAGAAGAGCGGCTTCGCGTTGTCGGGGCCGAAGGGCGAGAAGCGCCGTAGCTGTTTATAGAAGCCGAAATTGATGTCTTTGAAGTCTAAGACGGCGTCGATGTCAAGCGAAGCCTGTGTTTGTTCGTCAAGGATATGCTTTTCGACGTAGGCTTCAAAGCGCTCCGTGAAGGCTGCCACGTTTTCGACCTTCAAGGATAGGCCTGCGGCGTACGTATGCCCGCCGAAGTTTTCCAAGAGATCGCTGCAGTCGGCCACAGCTTTGTAGACATCAAAGCCCGAAACGCTTCGCGCAGATCCCGTTGCGACGCCCTCACTTTCCGTCAAGACGACGGCCGGGCGGTAATATTGCTCCGTCAGTCGCGAAGCCACGATGCCGATCACCCCTTTGTGCCACTCTTTATTATAGACTACGATCGCGCGGCGTTGTTCTAAGTCGGGCAAATGTCGCACTAAGTCCTCCGCTTGTTCCGTCATTTGCTTATCGATGTCCTTTCTGGCCTCGTTGTAGAGGTTGATTTTACCCGCCATTTCCAAGGCTGTCGTGTAATCGCGTTCGACCAGCAGGCGCACAGCTTCCTTTCCGTTCTGAATACGTCCTGATGCATTGATGCGCGGGCCGATTTTGAAGATAATATCATTCATTGTCAGCTCGTGTTCAGTCAGTCCGCACACCTCGATGATGGCTTGCAGCCCGATCGAAGGGTTTGTATTGAGACAACGAAGCCCATGCCAAGCCAAGATGCGGTTTTCGCCCATAATCGGCACTATATCTGCGGCGATGCTGACGGCGCAAAGATCCAGCAAGGGTACGAGTTTGTTAAATTCGATCCCATTGCTGATCGCGAAAGCCTGCATAAACTTGAAGCCGACGCCGCAACCGGAAAGATGCGCGTAAGGATAATGATTATCTTGACGCTTCGGGTTAAGAATAGCCACGGCCGGCGGCAATTCAATGCCCGGCACGTGATGATCGCAGATGATAAAATCAATGCCTAAGCTGCGCGCGTAAGCTATTTCCTCGACCGCCTTGATGCCGCAGTCTAAGACGATGACCAAGCGCACGCCCGTTTCCGCCGCATAGTCAACGCCGGCGCGCGAAATGCCGTAACCCTCTTTGTAGCGGTCCGGAATATACGTATCGAGGTTAGAATAATACTGGCGTAAGAAGCGAAACACGAGCGCGACGGCCGTGCAGCCGTCCACGTCGTAGTCGCCATAGACCATTACGCGCTCATTTTGCAGCATGGCGCGGTTCAGTCGGTCCACGGCCGCCTGCATATCGTCCATCAGAAACGGATCGTGCAGTTCGGTGAGCTGAGGTCTGAAGAAGCGCTTCACCTCCTGCGGATCGTGCAGTCCGCGATCCAGCAGGAGCTTCCCAAGTACGGGGTGCACGCCCGCCTCCTTGGCCAAGCGCGCGGCCTCAGCCGCTTGCTCCGGTGCCGTTTCCTTCAGGTTCCATTTGTATCGCATTATATATCATTTTTTTATTGTCTGAGTCAGCAGTGCCGGCTGTCCGCCAAAGCTGCTTTGCAGCTGCGCGGTTCTCGATTGCCGACAATTAGCAGGCTAAGATAGAAAAAAAAAGTGGGATACATCGGGCGTAGGTCTACAAATCACGATAAGTCTGTGCAGGTTTTTGCGTCGTGGGCTTGAGCGTCTCGTCGCTTCGGGTGCATATACGACAATCGGCGAGCCGCCTGCACGATCGTAGTGCAGAAAGCTCGCCGATGAAGTTATGAGGTCTGAACCTTATTCTTTTTCGAAAGATTTCAAAGAGCCATCGAGGTTGAAATCAACGTCATATTTTGAACGCGCTGTTTCAATGTCCGGAACGATGGTTCTTGGTTCGCCGCTAACCGTGTTCAGGCCAAGTCCAACCATCGTAAGCGGATTTTTCGTTTCGTCAAAATCAGGCAAAGATTTTGCTTTTTCCATCCACGTGTTAGCAATCTTTGCAACCGTCACAAACTTGAATTTGTCGAGGGGAATCAAGTTATCCTTCATTTCGCCGTCGCCGGAGAGTTGCACGGGTTGAGGATCCTCCCAAGAACCATTGGCATATTGATATTGATCTACGTTGTTCGGGCTGCTTGGGTCTTGAAGACAAATACTGATGCGGCCATCTTTGTAGAAAGTGGCTTCTTGGAAGATCATGATGCTCTTGCCCTTAAACTTCGGCAATTCGCGCAGCGCGTCTTCTGCCTTTTGCAGATATTCTGCATCCGTCAGTTTTTGTGCGTTTTCGTCAGACGTTGCGGCCGCAGCTGCTTTTGATACTGCTTTGCTGCCAAGACGAGATGCGAATCTACAAGATCCCATAGATAGGATCAAACCACTCAATAAGCAAATTTTTAAAATGCTTTTCATTGTTTGAAATTTAGGAATTTGTGGGCTGCAATGATTTGACTTGGAGCGTTGCTCGGCCGACTGCGCCCATTGTATCGACCCGAAACGCTTGTTTTTGATATCTGCAAAATTATGATTTTTGAACCTAAAATCGTATGAAGATACGACATTTAACCAATTTAATAAAACTTTACATCTACTGCTCTTGCGCGCCGTCGGGTATAAATTTCAATAAGTAGCTAAATGCTAAATCGTTGTGTGCTTTCTCGTGCGTACAGCCCTGATTTTTCTACACCTGTCAGTCTGGTGCGCACCTTTGCGCTCGTGATAAAAAGAGCTTCACCTCGTGATGAAAAGAGCTTGCGCTCGTGATAAAAAAGGTTTCCTCTCGTGAGCGTACGTAGCGCAAGCGAGGCCTTGTCTTCAAATCGTGGACATAAAATGGTAAAAATGAGGGAGAATGGGGCGGCATAAGGCGCGAGGAAAACGTGAGTAAGGCGTCGGAAGCATCCGAGGCGTAGCCCTTGTGCCGTTGCGGTCGAAGTGGGGCGAACTATAGTCGTTGGTCCGTATTTTGTGCGGCTTACTGCCAAAGTTTACAAGGGCGCGCCGCGGGCAAAAGGTGCGTCGGCTGCGAAAATGAATAGGTCGGAAGGATGGCGAAAAGATACATTGACGCCTCATAGCCTTTTCTTTCCGGCGGAAAAGGCTGCGCCGCGCGGTCGGAAGCGCTGTCGGCGTCCGGAAAAGCAGAAACGGCGGTTGTGCGTTAGCGGAAAGAGTCAGTCAGGAGTTTGATCTCAATAGCCGGCGATATGCGCTCGTAGAGGATATTGTAGACTGCGTCAAGAATAGGCATATTTACATGAAAATGCTTATTGATGCGCTTCATGCAGGCCGTACCGTAGTAGCCCTCTGCTATCATTTCCATCTCTATCTGCGCGTTCTTGACGCTGTAGCCTCGGCCGATCATGGTGCCAAATACGCGGTTGCGAGAAAAATTGGAGTAGCCGGTCACGAGTAAGTCGCCCAAGTAGACGGAATCGTAGATGACGCGTTCGATAGGATAGACGGCGCGGAGAAAACGGTCCATTTCCTGAACGGCATTGGAGATTAGGACGCTCTGGAAGTTGTCGCCATATTTCAAACCGTTGCAGATGCCGGCTGCGATGGCGTAGACGTTTTTCAGGACTGAGGAGTATTCGATGCCGACGACGTCGTCGCTCGTCTTCGTCTTGACGTAGCTGCTGCTCATGAGGTCGGCAAAACTGCGGGAAAAGTCTTTGTCGGCCGAACCTATGGTCAGGTAAGTGAGCCGTCCGAGGGCCACTTCTTCAGCGTGGCTCGGGCCGCCGATGACGGCGAGGTTCTCGTCGGGGACGTTGTATATTTGGCGGAAATATTCGCTGCAAACTAAGTCTTCGTCGGGTATGATGCCTTTGATGGCCGTGATAATGTGCTTGTCGTGGAGCTTGCGCTTCAGTTTGCGGAGGTGGTGCTTCACATAGGGGGAGGGGGTGACGAAGATCAGCGTGTCGCAGGCATCAACGGCAGTGTTGATGTCGCTCGCAAAAGTGATGCGCGACACATCAAAGCGCACGCTCGTCAGATATGAAGGGTTGTGTTCTAAACGCTTGAACTCGTCAATCTGCTCCGGGCGTCTGATGTACCAAACTATGTTGGGCACTTTTTCCAGTACCATCTTGGCGATCGCCGTTGCCCAACTGCCGCCGCCAAATATGGCTATTCTACCACAGTCCATAGCATAAGCCGACAGGCTTTCCCATTGCGGTGAACGCAACGAGAAAGCCTGTCTTGTTTATTTGTGTAAGTGTGAAATCCATTCGCTGATCTCTTCGACGCCGGGGCGTGGGAGGTCGACGATTCCACGATATTTTTTTTGCAATTCGATGATTTGCTGTTGTATTTTTTGAGGCTTCTCTTCGGCCAGATTGCTGACGAGATTGTAACCCAACTTCTGCAAGACGGGAACGACATCTTCGGGGATACCGATGGCGGTATAAGCGCTCACAGCGTCGCGCGGCGGATTCTTTTCCGGACGCATCGTGGGGAAGAGCAATACTTCCTGAATGTAGCTTTGGCCCGTCATCAACATTACCAAGCGGTCGATGCCGATACCGATACCCGAGGTGGGCGGCATCCCATACTGCAAAGCGCGTAGGAAGTCTTGGTCGATGAACATCGCTTCGTCGTCGCCCTTTTCGCTGAGGCGGAGCTGATCTTGGAAGCGCTCCTCTTGATCAATCGGGTCGTTGAGCTCGGAATATGCGTTGGCCAATTCCTTACCATTGACCATCAGTTCGAAGCGCTCGGTCAAGGCGGGATTATCTCTGTGCTTCTTCGTCAGCGGACTCATCTCGATGGGGTAATCCGTGATGAACGTGGGCTGAATAAAGGTGCCCTCGCAAAATTCGCCGAAGATTTCGTCGATAAGTTTGCCTTTGCCCATCGTTTCGTCGATCTCCATCTTCAATTCTTTGCAGATGGCGCGTATTTCGTCTTCGTTCTTGCCGGAAAGATCGTAGCCCGTCTTTTCGCGGATGGCTTCAAGAATCGGCAGGCGGCGGTAAGGTGCTTTGAAACTAATGGTCTTGCCGTCAATAACCGTTTCCGCAGAGCCGTTAACGGCAATGCAGATGCGCTCAAGCAGACTTTCGGTGAAGCTCATCATCCAATTGTAATCTTTATATTGGACGTAGAGTTCCATACACGTAAACTCGGGGTTGTGGTTCTTGTCCATCCCTTCGTTGCGGAAGTTCTTGCCAATTTCGTAGACGCCCTCAAAACCGCCCACAATGAGTCGCTTCAAATAAAGTTCGGTAGCGATACGCAAATACAAATCAATGTCGAGCGAGTTGTGGTGCGTGATGAACGGACGCGCACTGGCGCCGCCCGCAATCGGCTGCAGGATGGGCGTTTCTACCTCCGTGTAGCCCGCTTCATCGAGCGCGTCGCGCAAAGTTTTGATGATAATGGAGCGCTTTCTGAACGTCTCCTTTACATCTGGGTTAACGATGAGGTCTACATAACGCTGACGGTAGCGCAATTCGGGGTCTGAAAAGCCGTCGTACACTTCTCCGTCTTTTTCTTTCACAACCGGTAGCGGCCGAATGCTCTTGGAGAGGAACGTAAGCTTTTGGGCGTGGACGCTGATTTCGCCCGTCTGCGTGCGAAACACGTAGCCCTCAACGCCAATAAAGTCGCCCAGATCCAAAAGTTTCTTGAAAACGACGTTGTATAGCTCTTTATCGTCCGAGGGGCATATATCATCGCGCGTAATGTAGACTTGTATGCGCCCCTTTGAGTCCTGCAATTCTGCAAAACTGGCCTTGCCCATCACACGCCGGCTCATCAAGCGTCCGGCAATGCAGACGGTGCGCGGCGCAGCGTTGTCGTCGAAATTATTTCTTATTTCTTCTGAATAAGCATTGACCGGATATTCCGCAGCAGGGTAGGGATTGATACCCATCTTGCGCAATTCTTCCAAAGATTGACGCCTATTAAGCTCCTGTTCGCTCAGCTCCAGTAGATTCATCTTTTATATTCGTTGATTTGAATGCAAAATTACTACTTTTGCGTCATTAATGCAAATATTAAGGAGGCGATGGAATACAAGAAGCTCTATACTGAAGAAGAGATTAAGGAACTTGCGCAATGGTTTGAGGCGCGTTACGATCGCTTGCCCGCATCTGTACGCATTGATGAGGCTACTTTTATTCCCGACCTGCGCAAGACGGCGCCGCTTTTGATTGATATGATGCTGTATCAACAAGAGAAACCGGCTTTTATGGGCGAGATTCATCAAATTTTCAGGCTTCGTGAGCGCCTGATAGCTGACGGAATGGATTGAACGGCCCATTCGCCGATGCGCGATGGGCTTTTCGCGGCGCGTAAGTTTGGCTTACGCTTCCATACATTATATATATAGGTGCGCCGACTTGGCTTTGCTTTTATGCCAATCGGCCTTTTAGCTTTTAAAAGGCTTTCTGAATGTACAACCTTCTTTCCAGCGCGAGCAGCCGTAGGCTTCTCGTCCTTTAATGACTTTTCCTTGTCCGCAAAGAGGGCAGGTGCTGCCGGTGCGAGTGCGTTTGGCTTTCGGACGATCATGATCTGCGGTTGCGGCGGCTTGCTTCTTGCGCTTGTCGGTCGGGTTGGGGGCCGCTGTGACGTGACGATTGGAGTTGTCATTCAGAACCTCCGTCACGATATTGCCGATCATGGTTTTCATCCCCTCGATAAAAGTTTGCGGCTCATATTCTTTGCGCTCAATCTCTCGGAGTCGCTTCTCCCAAAGTCCGGTTAGCTCGGCACTCTTCAAGAGTTCCTCTTTGATCAATCCGATGAGTTCTACGCCCGTCGGGGTGGCAAACAAGGCCTTTCTGGTTTTCGTAATGTAATTGCGCCGAAAGAGCGTCTCGATGATGGCTGCACGCGTCGAAGGTCGGCCGATGCCGTTCTCTTTCAGCAAATCGCGCAACTCTTCGTCTTCCACCGCCTTTCCGGCCGTCTCCATTGCGCGCAGCAGTGTCGCTTCCGTGTAAGGCTTCGGCGCTTGCGTCAATTTCTTTTGTAGCGTGGGGCGATGCGGCCCACTTTCGCCGACGGTAAAGGTTGGGAGCGTGCGCTCCTCGTCGCGATTTTCATTTTCTTCAGCCTCTTCTTCGCTTTTTTCTTTTTGGAAGACGCTCCGCCAGCCCGGCGTCAGAATTTCTTTGCCGCTCACTCGGAACAGCGTATCGCCTGCTTGCCCAAACACAGTCGTTGTGGCAAATTTGCAATCCGGATAAAAAATGGCAATGAAGCGTCGCGCGATCAAGTCGTACACATTGCGCTCTTCCGGCAGCAGGTTATCGGCCGCCTGCCCCGTAGGAATGATGGCGTGGTGGTCAGTTACCTTCGACGTATCGAAGACTTTCTTTCGCTTGAGCAACTTCTCGCCGCGCAGCGGTTGGAGTAGCGGCGCGTAAGTCGTGCGCCCGATTCCGTTGAGTATGGTTTTACATTTCGGGTAAATATCTTCGCTCAAATAAGTCGTGTCCACGCGCGGATAAGTCGTCACCTTCTTCTCGTAGAGCGCTTGGATTAGTTGTAAGGTCTTATCCGCCGAGTAGCCCCACTTTTTATTGCAGGCCACTTGCAAAGATGTCAGGTCAAACAAGCGCGGCGGCGCTTCCGTACCATTTTTCTTTTCTACGCTTTTTACCGTAAACGGCACATCTTGAATGGCCGCGAAAGCCCGTTGCCCTTCTTCTTCCGAGCGAAAACCCCGTTCTCCCTCTTTTAGTACAGCCGTAAAGGTCGTCTTGCGATAGATTGTGGCTAAGACCCAATAAGGTTCAGGCTTGAAATGTTCGATCTCGGCTTGTCGGCGCACGATCAGCGCCAACGTGGGCGTTTGTACGCGTCCGATGCTTAAAGGCGTACTGCCGCGTTGCCCATATTTCAGCGTATAAAGTCGCGTTGCGTTCATGCCGAGCACCCAATCGCCAATCGCACGACATAGTCCGGCGGCATAAAGCGAGTCGTATTGCTGCTGCGTGCGCAAGGCGGCGAAACCCTCTCTGATCGCTTCGTCCGTCATCGAGGAAATCCACAGCCGCTTAACGGGACATTTGACGCCCGCCTTTTGCATGACCCATCGCTGGATCAGTTCGCCTTCTTGCCCGGCGTCGCCGCAGTTGATAATCTCTTCCGCCGCAGCATAGAGTTGGCAGATAATATCAAATTGCTTTTGAATGCCGGCGTCCTGCTTCACCCTTATGCCGAAGCGCTGCGGGATCATAGGCAGGCGGCCCAAGCTCCAATATTTCCACTCCGGCGTATAGTCTTCTGGATATTTTAATTCGCAAAGGTGGCCAAAGGTCCACGTCACTTGGTAGCCGTTGCCTTCCAAGTAACCCTCACATTGCTTTGTCGCCCCCAAGATGCGGGCGATGTCGCGTGCAACGCTTGGTTTCTCTGCTATACATACAATCATCGGTAGTCAAATTTATTGTGTGCTTTGTGCTGCTTCGAGTAGTCGGCTGCTTGCTTCGAGTCGGTCTACGATGCGCTGCAAGTCGAGCGGAGCTTCCTCCTTATAAATATGGTCGCGCTCCGGCATCCAAATGGCGTCGGCCGTGCTTACGACCACTTCAATCTCGTGCGTCGAAACCAATATGGCTTTGCCTTCCTCGTGCGCCAGTTTGCTGAGGAGCCGCATCAGTTCGCGCTTCGACGGATAATCGAGAAAGGCCGTCGGCTCGTCGAGCAGGATGGCCGGCGTAGCTTGCGCCAAAGCTCGGGCCAGCATCACCCGTTGGCGTTCCCCATCGCTGAGGGTCGAGAAGAGTCGTCGCCTGAAGCGCGTAGTGTTCGTCTGCACCATAGCTCGCTCCACGGCCGCTTTGTCTGCATCGTTTAGCAGGCCCCAGAAAGCCGTGTGGGGGCCTCGCCCCGTCGCGACGACTTCTTCTGCCGTCATCAGCGTTGCTTCCGGTCGGCTCGTCAACACGATGCTGACGCGCCGCGCCAAGTCTTTCGGGCGGAGGGCAGAGATGCGTTCGCCGCCAACATACAATTCGCCGCCCAGGGAAGGCTGCAAACCGGCCAATGTGCGGAGCAGCGTACTCTTGCCGCAACCGTTGGGCCCAATGAGCGCAGTCAGCGTGGCGCATTTCAAGCAGCCTGTCAATTGCAGCCCTACAATTTTCTGCCGGCGTCTGTGCCCGTAGCCGATCGACAAATCTTGGAAAGCAATGGGCGCATCGGGCGAAAATGAAGGGGCAACAATGGGCGAAGCAAACTTTTTCATCGCTGCGAAGTTACGCATTTTTACCTATTTCTCGTGCCTTTCTACTCGATTAGCTGCCTTCTCGCTTCCCGCCGCGTTGGCCTTCCGCGCCTCTCCGTACCAAGTGCGGCGGGGCAGGTTGGGGTTATGATTGCGCTCGTCGGTCGGCCGAAAAAGTATGCCGCCTTTTCTGCTCCATCGCGGCTGCTTCGGAGGTAGCTCCGCCGCGCTTTTTTCTTGTTTCTACCCGCTTTTCTGTTGCTTTTCGCCCGTCTTTTTTTGTTTGCCGGCAGCAAACCATCGTTTGGTGGGAGCATACTATGGTTTGGTGGCAGCAAACGATAGTTTGGTGGGAGCAAACGAAAATAATATCCGACCAACGCCCGCTCAAATGCCCCCTTTTGCCTTAAAAATCAGCATAGAAAGACGATGAAGTCCTGCTTCGTACTGTCGGTCTTGTGCGTGAGGTCTGCAAAAAAAATATTTTTGCGCTGCGTTTTTATATCTCGACAATACAAAATCGGGGCCTGAAATGATAAAACGCTTTATTCTTAGCGCAAAGACTTGCCGTTTACTTTCGAAAAGTGGTAAATTTGCCGGATAAAATGATTATGTAGCGGTGAAAATGATGATAAAACCTGAATGGATATTTGAGACAAGTTGGGAAGTTTGCAACAAAGTGGGCGGCATCTACACCGTCCTTTCTTCTCGCGCCAAGGTTTTGAGCGCTACGATGGGCAAACACCTCGTATTCATTGGTCCTGATGTTTGGAAAGATAAGGAAAATCCTGATTTTACAGAAGATAAGCGTCTCTATCCCGCTTGGCGCAAAACCGCTGCCGATGCCGGTTTGTCCGTAAGGGTAGGGCGGTGGAATATTCCGGGAGAACCGGTGGCCGTACTCATAGATTTTACGCCCTTTTTCGAGCGTAAGAATGAAATCTACGGCTTGTCTTGGCAGTATTTCAATGTCGATTCGCTCCACGCTTATGGCGATTATGACGAAGCTTCGATGTTCTCTTACGCTGCCGGACATTTCGTGTCGCTACTCCTGCGCGCCCGCCTGCTGAGTGAGCACGGCGTAATCTACCAAGCCCACGAGTGGATGTCGGGTTTGGGTATGCTTCACCTGAAGCGCGAGTTTCCCGCTGTGGCTACGATCTTCACGACTCACGCCACGAGCATCGGGCGCTCAATAGCGGGCAATAATAAGCTCCTCTACAAATATTTTTCGGGCTACAACGGAGATCAGATGGCCCGCGAGCTACATATGGAAGCCAAACACAGCATCGAGAAGCAGAGTGCTTGGGGGGCTGATTGCTTTACGACGGTTAGTTCGTTTACCGACGCAGAATGTCGCCAACTACTTGATAAGTCGGCCGACGTAGTGTTGCCCAACGGATTCGACAAAGCCTTCGTCCCGAACGCCCGCCGCTTATTGACGCTGCGCAAGCAAGCTCGCCGGCGCTTGTTTGACGTTGTCCGCGCACTGACGGGACGCACGCCGGCTGATGATACGGTCGTGGTCTCTACGAGTGGGCGCAACGATTATCGCTGTAAAGGTTTCGACGTTTATATCGACGCTTTGGCCGCCCTCAATCGCCGATTAAAAGCTACGCCCGACTACAACGGGCCGCGCATCTTGGGCCTTATCGAAGTGCCTTGCTGGATGCGAGGGCCGCGCGCCGATGTGCTGGCTCGGCTAAAAGGAGAGAGTGGCGCTGAAAATGCGTTGCCGATGCCGCAAATCTCGCACGACCTTTATAACATGAGCGAGGACCGCATCTTGCAGACGATTCAAGCGAGCGGACTTTCAAACGGGCCGGACGATATGGTCGACGTCCTGCTCATTCCCTGCTACCTCGACGGGCGAGATGGCATCTTCGACATTTCTTATTATGATATGCTGCCGGCGAATGACGCTTGCATTTATCCGTCTTACTACGAGCCTTGGGGCTATACGCCACTTGAGGCTGCTGCATTTGGTTTGCCTTGTATCACAACGGACCTTTCGGGCTTCGGACAATGGACTACAAGCACGCTGCAACAAGCTACGACGCTTGCCGATGGGGTGATGGTCTTGCACAGAGACGACGACAACTACGGCGATTTGGTGGAGGCTATCTCGGGAACGATTCTTCGCCTTGCAACTACGTCTGCGGAGGATCGCAAGCAAGCCGGACGCAAAGCAAAAGCGCTTGCAGCCAAGGCGGAGTGGGCGCATTTTATCAAATATTACTTCGACGCTTATCAATTTGCCCTCCAAAAGACCGCAAAGAAAAGCTGACTACCATAAAGTATAAAATATAGAAACTACAATATCGTTATGAAAGTAAAAACAAACAACGCCAACGAGCCGATATGGAGTGAGGTGACGGTTAAAAATCATATTCCTGCAGAACTGAAAAAGCTCGACGAACTCGCACACAATCTTTGGTGGTCGTGGAATCCGGAATGCGTGAACCTTTTCCGCTGTCTGGACAAAGATCTCTACAAGGACGTTGGAAAAAATCCTATCGAACAACTCTCTATGCTTGGCTTCGACAGGCTGAGTAAAGTCTCCAAAGACGAAAAGTTTATCGCGGAGATGGATAGGGTGTATAAAAACTTTCGCGAATACATCGACGTGGAGCCTGATCACACGCGGCCAAGCGTGGCTTATTTCTGCATGGAGTATGGACTGACGCACGTGCTCAAAATATACTCCGGCGGTCTCGGCATCTTGGCTGGCGACTACCTCAAAGAGGCTTCTGATAGCAACGTAGACTTATGTGCTATCGGCTTTCTCTATCGTTATGGCTACTTTACCCAAAGTATCTCGATGGATGGTGGGCAGTTCGCCAACTATGAAGCGCAAGACTTCGACCGTCTTCCGATCGAGCGCCTTTTAGATAAAGACGGCAATCAGGTAATCATAGACGTGCCGTTTCCGGATAACGTCACCATTCACGCAGCGGTTTGGCGCGTGAACGTAGGACGCATCTCTCTTTATTTATTAGACACGGATATTCTTCAAAATGCCGAGTATGATCGTTCTATTACCCATACCTTGTACGGCGGCGATTGGGAGAACCGCTTGCGCCAAGAGTACTTGTTGGGCGTCGGTGGCGTCTTGCTTTTGAAAAAGTTGGGCATCAAGAAGGATATTTACCACTGCAACGAAGGCCACGCAGCTTTGTGCAACGTGCAGCGCCTCGTAGATTATACAGAAAGCGGCTTAGACTTTGGCCAGGCGCTCGAACTCGTGCGTGCTTCTTCTCTTTATACGGTTCATACGCCTGTTCCTGCAGGCCACGATTACTTTGACGAAGGACTTTTTGGGAAGTATTTGGGTTGGGTTCCGGAGCGCTTGGGCATTTCTTGGAACGACTTTATCGGTTTAGGCCGAATGAATGACGAAGATCACGGAGAGAAGTTCTGTATGTCCACGTTCTTGTGTAAAACATGTCAGGAGGTAAACGGCGTTAGCAAGCTCCACGGCGAAGTTAGCCGAGAGATGTTTAACGGTATTTGGCGCGGCTATTTTCCGGAAGAGAGCCACGTTGGCTACGTCACCAACGGCGTTCACCTTCCCACGTGGATTGCTCACGAGTGGCGGACTGTCTTTGAGAAATACTTTGATCCCGACTTTATGAAAGACCAAAGTAATCCTGCTTACTGGGAACGCATTTACGAAATCCCGGATGCCGTGGTTTGGGATACTCGTATTCGTCTTAAGAATCGCCTCATTAAGTATATCCGCGACCGCTTCCGTGAAAGCTGGCTCAAGAATCAGGGCGACCCGTCGCGTGTCGTTTCGCTGCTCGACAAGATTCGCCCCAACGCGCTCTTAATCGGCTTCTCGCGCCGCTTTGCTACGTATAAGCGCGCCCACTTGCTGTTTAGCGATCTCGAACGTCTGAAAAAGATTGTCAACAACCCCGATTATCCCGTCCAATTTATCTTTGCCGGCAAGGCGCATCCCGCCGACGGCGCCGGACAAGGCTTGATCAAGCGCATTTACGAAATATCTCAGCAGCCGGAGTTCATAGGTAAGATCCTCTTCCTTGAGAATTACGATATGGAACTGGCGCACCGCCTCGTTTCCGGCGTAGATATTTGGCTCAACACGCCGACGCGCAAGATGGAAGCTTCGGGAACGTCGGGCGAGAAGGCGCAAATGAACGGCGTACTCAACTTCTCCGTGCTCGACGGATGGTGGTATGAAGGCTATAGAGAGGGAGCCGGCTGGGCGCTGTCCGCAACGCGCACTTATCAGAACCAAGAGCAGCAGGACCGCCTCGATGCTTTGACCATCTACTCTATGTTGGAGCAAGAGATTATTCCGCTCTATTACGCTCGCAACAGATTTGGCTATAGCGAGAATTGGGTGCGCTTTGTTAAAGATTCGTTTGCCAAGATCACGCCTCATTATACGATGAAACGACAGTTGGACGACTATTACAAAAAGTTCTATAAGCCCGAAGCTAAACACTTCAAGCAACTGACGAAAAATAACAACGAAACGGCCAAGGATTTGGCAGCGTGGAAGGAAGAAGTCGTTGCACGCTGGGACGACGTACGTGTCGTTAGCACCGACGATCCTGCGGGCGTGCTCAACGGACAGTTGATCAGCGGCACACCATTTACGATCCGCCACGTCGTAGACGAGCAAGGCTTGGACAATGCCATCGGCATTGATATGGTCATCATCTCCAACCGCGATGGAAGCGAGCATTTCCGCGCAGCCATTCCGATGAACGTTGTCGGACATGAAGGCAACAACTACACGTTCGAGTTGACCGACAGTATAGATTTCACGGGTAGTTTCAAGATTGGTTTCCGCATGTATCCGAAGCACCCCGCTTTGGCCCATCGCCAAGATTTCTGCTACGTGCGTTGGTTTAGATAAAATACAGTTCTACGTATAAAGTGTTCCGCCGCGCACGTTTCGCGGCGGAACATTTTTAGCTCCATCTTCACTTATACATCATCTCAATCCTTATGCAAATCACCACAACCGAACTGCTCAAGCCGCTTGGCATAGCTGCGCTCAACCCGATGCAGCAATCAGCGCTCGAGGTCATAGGCGGCGGGCGCCACGTCCTCCTGTTATCGCCGGCGGGCACGGGTAAGACGCTCGCTTTTCTCATTCCGCTTACCTTGCAACTGGATGCGGAGCGCGACCAACTGCAAGCGCTCGTCATTTGTCCCACGCGCGAACTCGCACAGCAAAACGAGGCCGTCTTTCGCTCGATGAAGACGCCGCTTAGAAGCATTTCCCTCTACGGCGGACGCCCCACGATGGACGAGCATCGCCGTTTGCGTGAGATCAAGCCGCAACTCGTTTTTGCTACCCCCGGTCGCCTGCTCGATCACGTGCAGAAGGGCAACGTAGAGACGCAGTTTGCCACCCGCCTCTTCATAGACGAATACGACAAGTGCCTCGAATTGGGTTTTCAAGCCGAGATGGCCGCCCTCTTAGCCGCTTTTGGCCGTGTACGACAATACGTTTTGACTTCAGCCACGACGGCTATCGACGTGCCGGCCTTCATCGATGAGGCAGGCAGCAGGCTCAATTTCTTGCCGGAGTCTAAAGACCAACGCACGACGACGCTCCTCGTGCCCTCGCCCGATAAGGATAAACTCGATACCCTGGCGCGCCTGCTTAGTTATGTCAAAGGTGCACCCGCCATCGTCTTCGTAGCCCATCGCGAGAGTACGGAGCGCATCGGTCGCTACCTTCGTGAGCAGGGTTTCATCGCACAGATCTACCACGGCGGTATGGAGCAAGACGACCGCGAGCGCTCTTTGTATAAGTTTCGCGCCGGCAGTAGCAACGTACTCGTAGCCACCGATCTGGCCGCTCGCGGATTGGACATCCCCGAGGTGCGTGCCGTAGTCCATTATCATCTTCCGCTCAACGCCGACGACTTCACGCATCGCTCCGGTCGCGCCACGCGTTGGGACAACGAGGGGACGGCCTACGTCATCAAAGGCCCGGCCGAGACGCTGCCCGATTTTATTCACGCCGATGGGGAAGTCTGCGTCGATGATCAACCGATCGCCGCGCAGCGCCCGGTTTGGACTTCGCTCTACATAGGGCGCGGCAAGAAGGACAAACTCAGCAAGATGGACATTGTAGGTTTTCTTTGCAAGAAAGGGGGATTGAAGGCGAACGATATAGGCCGTATCGACGTAGTCGACCATCACGCCTACGTCGCCGTAAGTACGGCCCGCTTGAAGACCGTTTTGCAACGCATAAGCGGAGAAAAAATCAAGAATATGAAGACGCTGATCGAGCCGATGCGCAGTTGAACGGCCCAAAGTTCGGCAGCGCCTCACGCTTCCTGATAAACGCTGCGAGCACCCGCCCGACTTGATTCGCAAGTCCTTACGCGTGCTCGCAGCGCTTTGTTTTTTATTGGCTAATACTTCACTCTGTAATGCTGCCGCGGCCCATTTTTAGCCTTTGTTGCTTAGAAGTAGCCCATATCTTCCACAGTTGAGTTTATCATATCGCCAACGGACATGCTTCCCACGCGCAAACCGCCTTTGAAAGTTGTGCGAAAATCCCTCGCCCGCCTGATTGTTTATCGCCGAAGTCTTACTTGTTTTGTTTTCGCTCACGATAAAAAAGGTTTACGCTCACGATAAAAAGACCTTGCGCTCGTGATGAAAAAGGTTTGCTCTCACGATAAAAAACGCCCGCAGCCGATTGTTGTATCCACCCATCCGCGTCATTTCGCGTATTTTTCCTTGCCCTCCTCGTTTTTATAGGCGTGAAACTTCAGTGCGAAAAGGTTGCGCCCGATTGCCGGCCCTTTGTCGTCGGTCGATAGATCGTTGTCAGCAAAGCAAAAGACGCGCGGAGAAAACGAGAACCCATAGGTGGTTGGGCGGAGCAGAAGAAAATGAGCTTATTATTTTGCCCGCCGACTTTGGCCGCCTATCTTTGCACAAGAAACTCGAAAAAAGATGAAAACATATCTTGTGACAGGCGCTGCCGGCTTTATCGGCGCAAACTACTTAAAGTATATATTGAAAAAATACGACGATGTGCGCGTCGTAGCCTTAGACTTGCTCACCTATGCGGGCTATCTGGGCACTATTGACGGCGACATTGACGATGAGCGCTGCTTCTTCGTGCGCGGAGATATTGGCGATCGCAAATTGGTCGACGAGCTGTTTGCTACATATCACTTCGACGTGGTCGTAAACTTTGCCGCGGAGAGCCACGTGGACCGCAGTATCGAAAATCCGCAACTCTTCCTGCAAACAAATATTCTCGGTACGCAGAATTTGCTGGATTGTGCGCGCCGCGATTGGGTCATCGGTAAGGACGAACAGGGCTACCCGACGTGGAAAACAGGCGTTCGCTTTCACCAAGTTTCGACGGACGAGGTCTATGGCAGTCTGGGCGACACGGGCTTCTTTACGGAAGATACGCCGCTCCAGCCCCACAGCCCTTATTCTGCGTCGAAGACGAGTGCGGACTTGGTGGTCTGCGCTTATCGCGACACGTACCGTATGCCGGTCAGCATCACGCGCTGCTCGAACAACTACGGGCCGTATCAATTTCCGGAGAAACTCATTCCGCTTGTGATCAATAATATCTTGCAAGGCAAACCTTTGCCCATCTATGGCAAGGGCTTGAACATCCGCGATTGGTTGTACGTGGAGGATCATTGTAAGGCGATTGATTTGGTGGTGAACAAGGCGGCCGATGGCAGCATCTACAACGTCGGCGGGCATAACGAGCGCCAAAATATTCAGATCGTGAAGACGATTCTGCAAACCGTGCGCCGCATTATGGAGGAGAACGAAAGCTATCGTCAACTCCTGCGCGGCGAGCAAGGGGTGGAGGGGATCGATGAACGCATGATTACCTTCGTGAAAGACCGCCTCGGCCACGATCAGCGCTATGGTATTGACCCCTCTAAAATCAAAGCCGATTTGGGTTGGTATCCGGAAACGACATTTGAGGTCGGCATTGAAAAAACCGTGCGTTGGAACCTCGAGCATCACGATTGGATCGAAGCCGTATCGGGCTCTGATTATCAACATTACTACGAAAAGATGTACGGCGCGCGCTAAACATACAGCTAAAAGAGACGCCCCGAAGCGGATTCCGCTTCGGGGCGTTTTGTATGCAGCGCTCGGCAAGGCCGGCCTTATACTCGTTGGCGCTTAGCGCAAGATCGTTGCTTCGCGATCAGGGCTCACGGAGATAATCTTGATCGGCGTCTCCAGTGCGCGCTCCAAATAGGCAATATAATCCGCAAATGCGGGCGGGAAATCTTTTTCTTCGCGAATCTCCGTCAAGGGCGTTTCCCAGCCGGGCAGCATTTCGTAGACGGCCGTCCAACCTGTGGAGTCGAAAGGCATCTCTTCGGTGCGCTCACCTGCCTTCTCGTAGGCCGTACAGACCTTGATCTCCTTAAAAGTATCGAGCACGTCGCTCTTCATCATCACCAAATCGGTCACGCCATTGATCATTATGGCGTACTTTAACTGCACAAGATCTACCCAACCGCAACGGCGGTCGCGCCCGGTCACAGCTCCGTATTCGTGACCGATACGTCGCAGCTCGTTGCCCGTTTCGTCGAAGAGTTCAACGGGGAACGGGCCGGCGCCAACGCGGGTAGAATAGGCCTTGAATATACCATAAACGTGGCCGATTCGATGCGGCGCAACGCCCAGTCCGGTGCAGACGCCGCCAATCGTCGTCGACGAAGACGAAACAAAGGGATACGTGCCGTGATCTATGTCGAGCATAGAGCCTTGTGCGCCCTCAGCCAAGACAGATTTGCCTTCGCGGAGGAGTTTGTTTAACTCTACTTCCGTGTCTTTCAGTTGGAATTGGCGCATATATTCAACGCCTGCAAACCATTCTTGCTCTGTTTCGGTAAGATCGTAATCTGTGAAATTCAGATCGCGCAAGATTTGCTCGTGGCGCGCCTTTAGCGCCTTATACTTGGCTTCAAAATTGTATAAAATGTCACCTACGCGCAAGCCGATGCGTGCGGCTTTGTCAGAATAGGCAGGGCCGATGCCTTTGCCCGTAGTCCCGACCTTGTTTTTCCCTTTGGCCGCCTCGTAAGCGCGGTCAAGTAGGCGGTGAGTTGGGAGAATCAAATGCGCTCGCCGACTGATGTGCAAGCGATCTATGAGCGAATAGCCCGCCGTTTCAAGTTCGCGCGCTTCGTTCATAAAGAGATCCGGCGCGATTACACAACCATTACCAATGATATTCAGTTTGCCTTCATCAAAAATCCCGGACGGAATAGACCGCAAAACGAACTTCTTTCCCTCAAATATAATGGTGTGTCCCGCATTAGGGCCGCCGGCGAATCGAGCTACGACGTCGTAGCGTGGCGTAAAATAATCGACGACCTTACCTTTTCCTTCATCGCCGAAGACAATGCCCAACAAAGCATCAACTTTTCCTTGTGTCATAGGTTTTATTTGCTGATTGTTTTCTTTAGTGGTGCTACAAAATTACGCCAAGAGCCGCGAAGGGCAAAATAAATACAAGCTTATTTTCTACCAATTTTTAAGTATGTCGGGTGCGGCGGCGTTCAAGTAGGGCGCGCTACGCACGCGTATATATAATAATGTGTTTGCGTCAAGAAAAACGCAAATCGGGAAGCTATTCTTACCGTCTGAATGGCTGATTGAGCGTATTCTGTCGCTCGGCAACGCTTTTTGAGCGCTATTAAAATCAATGTTTTTAGGTATTGCAGCGATTTAGCACAAGATGTAATTTTGCACCGTTTAGAATTAAATACAACATCTATGAAACTACAAACATTTTTGTTGGGCGCAGCAGTGCTCTTTATCGCAACTGCTTGCAGCAAGGACGATCCTGCTCCCAAGCCGAATCCAAAACCGGATCCGAATCCTGAAGTTCCGGCGCAAGTTAAACAAATTACCGTCACAGCAACGGAGTATGACACGTGGACCTACGTTGATTTGAAGACGGGAAAGACTGAAACGCTGGGCGTCAAAGGCCCATGGGTTTACAAGCAGCAAAACAATGAAGGGAAAATGGAAGAGGCCTATACGAAAGAAAAGCCCGAAAACACAGAAGTACCTAAAGAATTAAAAGATTGGCAGCTGGCTTTCCACCGCTTCGAACCCAAAACGAATATGGGTGAAGTGGTAGAAACGACCGAGACGGAGCTGGATAAGGTGACGACTATTCCCTCTTCAGGCTTCGAGGCCGATAAAGACATCAAGGAGCAGATTATTGTGGACGCGAAGAATATGATGATGGGCCACATCGGCTATGCTAAGATCGCCAAAGTCAACCTTGCGCTCTACAAATGGTTGAAGCGTACACCGACAGGTGGCATGCCGCCTTACGAATACAGCATTCCCGGCAAAGTATTTATCCTTAAATGTAAAGACGGTCAATATTACAAGCTCAAATTTACCGACTTTATGGACAAAGAGGGCAAAAAGGGTGTGATTACGTTCTCTTATGTACCCATTAAGGCCAAGAAATAAAGATTAGGTTTTTATTTTAATGATTTCTCTCCAAGGGGCAGCCGCGCTTATCATTAAGCCTGGTTGCCCCTTGGCTTTTTAGGAAGTACTTCGGGGCTTTATTTTATGATTTCCGCCGCATTCCTTGTCCGTTTCGCCCCACGCCGGCGCGCTTCCGCCTTGCGGCTTGATGCATAAAAGAAGAGCTTGGCGCTTTGCAACTCCCTTAGCTTGTATTAACTTTGCAATTATGAATCCGATAATTGTAAACGACAGCGACCTGCGTTGCGCTGCCGCCGAGGGAATGGACGCTTTTCTCGACGTCTTTGTGAATGCTTACAAAGTCGCTTGTGGTTCAGAACTCTCGGCTGAAGCTTTCGGCCTGCTTACGCCTGATCAGATCACGCTTTGGGGCTATGTTATCTTGCGCGAAGAGGTGATGGACGGCGGATTTGTCCAACTCATTCACAACGGCTATGGGCCTTTTTTCTTCCACAATCCGTTTGCCAAGGCTTTGAAGCTGTGGGGCGTGGACGACTTGGCGCGTCTCCTCCGGCGCGTCGACAAACAGTATCGCCGCCATCGAGATGTCTTGACGGCCGATTGCACGGAAGCGGAGTTTATGGCGCTTTTTGAGCAGTATCCCGAATTTGACGATCACGACGACGCATTTATCGAAGGCGAAGAGTCATATACGGCGCAGATAGCGGCTTATGTAGACGAACATTTAGACAATTTTGCAACCATCCATGGCAAAGAATAATAAGCTGAAGCCTGCGCGTATTAACATCAAAAACAAGCGTGCGGAGCACGATTATTTCGTAATAGACCGACTGACGGCCGGCATCGTACTGACGGGGACGGAGATTAAAAGTATTCGCCTCGGAAAAGCCGGTCTCGTAGATACGTTTTGCTTCATCAATAATGGCGAAATGTGGGTCAAAAATATGTATGTGGCAGAATATAGCTTTGGTTCTTACAATCGCCACGAGCTGCGGCGCGACCGCAAACTTCTCCTTAATAAGAAGGAGATCCGCTATTGGGCTTCCGAGACCAAGTCGCCGGGTCTGACCATCGTACCGCTACGCCTCTACATCAATGAAAGAGGGCGGGCCAAGCTGGATATAGGACTCTGCCGAGGTAAAAAGGAATACGACAAACGCGCTACGATCAAAGAAAAGGAATCGCGCCGCGAAATAGAGCGCGTCACGAAAGCCCACAAGTATTGATGGCAATAAATACAATTCCTCGCCAGACCTCCAAGTCTTGGCGGGGAATTGCTTTTATCGACTATCGCTTGAGCCGTCGCACACTTTCAGCCCCACCATTTCCCCTTTAGTCGCCCCATCCTCGATAGCCCTTCCGCGCATCAACGCTTGGCGGGCTGATCGTTTGAGCGGGCCGCATCGAATCTGCCTGTAAGGTGCTTAGTCCTTTATTTTCAGACGGATATGTTCCGTCTTTTTTGTTTCATATTCCACACTGACTATTGTTTGCTCCCACCAAACGATAGTTTGCTGCCGCCAAACGATAATTTGCTGTCACCAAACGATGGTTTGCTCCCGGCAAACAATACGCAAACCCACTTATCGCCTGCCTCAATGCGATGGGGAGATAGAGAAAACAGCCTTTTCCGCTTCAAGACCTTGCAAGAAGTACACTATAAAGGCAAACAAAAATGCAGCAACCCAACAATAGGATTGCTGCTATCAAAATTTATGCGTCAGATTAGGCCTATTATCATTTCAAAATAAGCCCAAGGCACTTCCGGTTGCGCTTCGATCCAACGCCGCCAAGCCGTCGGCGTATGAAGTGAGGTCCGCCGCTACGCCGATGGCGCTTGAGCCGTCAGCACGATGCGCGCTTCGCCGCTGCCTTTTGCGTAGCGCGTCAGCAGTTGCCAAGTATGCTCCAGCGCTTGTTTGACCTTTTCCGCATCACCATCATAGCCGTTGATGATAATTAAAACCTTTGTCGTCGCCTCTGTACACATTGTGCGCACACTATCGCTCGTTGGCGTGGCAAAAGCGCCTTCTGCGTCTCGGAACACGGGCAGGTCGGCTATGTTAAGTTGTCCGCGTCCGATGGCCTCATACGGTTCTTCCGGCCGGCCCAGACCCAAACTGATCGTATCGCCCACGATTTTCTCGCGATCCAGCACGGCGGTAGAACAGCCGCAGGCTAAGGATACCAAATTGCCTAAATCGACGAGCGTATCAATAGAAAAGAGCGACTTACCTTGGAGCACGCGGCGCGCCAACTGCTCGCAGGAAGGCCGATACCGACTCGGATCTTTGCCGGCCGCTTTATAGGCCGCTCGCGTTGCGGCAATGCCGGCCTGTTGCTTGATCGTCGTCGTATCAAAAGCCGCGCGAAGTTGCTCGCTGCAAGCCTCTATCTCCTGCCAAAGGGCAGCCGGTGTCGGCCCGTTGACCACTTCGGCTTCGAGGAAGCCGCCTACGTATTGCGGCGCCACGCTTTGCAGTTCGGGCGTAATGTTTATGTTTAGCATATCAAAACTTAATAATCAGATTTTACGTTTCGTTCGCACAATTGTTGGAAATCGCAGTGGGCACATACGTTCAAGTCGTCCGTTTGTCGGAAAGTAGGTGTGTCCATCATACGTTGTAAGAGTTCGATACTCTGCTCGCGGAAGTCGGACGCCAACGGGCCGAAATCGTAGACGCGCTCTTTCGCAAAAGGAATCCAAGGATCGTAAGCGTCATTGATGAGCGGAATGTGAAAGAGTACGGTGGAGACGGGCAAATCCTCACCCGTAAACTCGCGCACCTTATCTTGCACCGCCAAAGCGTAGAGAAAAGTTTGGAAGATGTAGTAGGGCCTACTTTTTTTCGGTATGAAGAGATCTTCCATCTTGCCGGCCTTTTGCTCTTTTGTACCCGTCTTGTAATCGACCACGCGCAAGGTGCGCAAACCCGAGGGCGTGCGGGCTATGTCTAAGCGGTCGATACGCCCGCCTACGTTGAAGGGACGCACCATGCCGTTGATCTTGAGCGGCAGAGAGATGTCGACGTCGCATTCCAAACGTACAATTTCCAAATCGGCCAACCGGTAGTCGTAAGCCAGCATTCGGCGAAACAGGTTGCGAACAATCGTAGCATCAACCAAGCGATAAGGCGCATTGTTTTTGGCAAACGCCTCTTCAATCAGCGGATTGAGCCGCTCGGTATGCTCATGATAATAGGCCAATCTTTGAGGGTCTATCTTCCCTTTGCCTTCAAATGGCTTGTAAAAGTCTTCTGCCAATTGGTGAAATACGTTGCCGAAAATTCTATTGTCGAGGGCGGCGTCTGTATCCTCGTGGGGCGTCAAACGCGCTACGCGGTGATAATAAAATTGTAGGGGGCAATCAATGTATTTATTGATCGAAGAGGGCGAAAGCGGCACTTGCTGCCCGCCGCGCACAGGGTTGAGACGCTCAAAGAGGTCTGCCGGGCGCGCCACTTCAATCGGCGTGGGTTGCGGGAGCACTCGGGGCGCATTCAAGGCTTCTTGTCGTATCCGGAAACGACCACTCACGAGGAGCTGCATCATAAATCGTGACATCTCACCGCCGCGTAGTCCGTCGGGCGTCGCATTATAAGTAAACGTAACGTGGCGTGCGCGCTGCAAAAG
>OHAO01000141.1_pt1 | contig 49877 bp, 38 predicted proteins | sample 1577151 | NCBI WGS metagenome assembly OHAO01 (sample SAMEA3541585, study PRJEB24748) | human gut metagenome | biome: human gut; feature: human-associated habitat; material: faeces | place: China | collected 2012 | reverse complement strand
GATCTGGCCGGGCAGGCCGCGCAGCTCGTTCACGTCCTCGCGCATCGGCTCGATGTTGCCGTTGAGGCCTTCATAATCGAGGCAGAAGATGCGGTCGGACATCTTGACGAGATTCTCGACCTCGTGAACAAGGATGGCCGCGGTGCCCTCGCCCTGGCTGTTGGAGAGCATGATGGTGTGCGTGTCCTTGAGCTGGAGATGCAGGGGCTTGAGGCCCTCCTTCTCCATAGCTTCCTTGGCGCTCACGACCTTGCCCTTGTAGTTGACGTCCTCCTCGCCGATGAAGGCAAGGCCGATGTGGGTGATGGTGGTGATGTCTGCCTCGCCGACGGCGCCGCGGCGCGGGATGCGCGGCGTGATGCCGTGGTTCAGAAAATCGCGGTAGCTGTTTGCCAGGTCATCGGACGCGCAGGACGCGCCGATAAGCATGTTGTTGAGGCGGATGACCATCATCGCGCGCACTTCCTCGTCCGTGTTGAACGGCGGAAGGCCGAGGGAGTGGGAGCGCAGCATCATGCGGTTCTGCGTCTCCATGAAGTCCTCGTCGATGGTGACGTCCTTGTTCTGGCCGACGCCGCGGTTGAAGCCGTAAATGGCCTTGCCGCCCTTGGAGAGCTCCTTCATGATCTCGCGGCCCTTGGCGAGGCGCGCGTAAGCATCGGCTGCGATCTCGACCTTGCGGCCGTCGTAGGCGACGTCATAAACGTCCTGCAAGGTCAGGTCGTGGCCGTTCAAAATCAAAGTGTCCATACTGCTTGTCCTTTCGTTTTTTTGAAATTCAGTGATCTTGTTCGATCAGTGTGATTGTTTCTTCGTCGGCGTTGATCTCGATTTGATCTCCGGTTTTTACTGCATTGTAAAATTCATCCTCCACGCGGTCGACCATCGGGATCTCCATGATGATGGCCGTGGAGACGAGCACGGTGTCGGGCTCGCGCACAATAAAGCCAAGCGGCGCGGCGCCGTTGAGTTCGAGCTTGTAGAGCCCGTCCATCTGCACGACGGAGCTGCCCTTCCCGCCTGGGAAGACAAGAATTTTATCCTTGACGCTCATACCCTCGAGCGCGTGACCGGCTTCGGTCACGACGCCGGTCTTCGGGTCGGTGTGGTAAAAGAGGATCTGGTCGGTGCAGGTGAGCACCTCGCCTCTCACCTTGCCCGCGGCGATCTGGCGGCAGGAAAATGTCTTTTTCATCAGCACACCCTCCCCTGCTTTGCCCAGTGGATGCAGGTGGCCGTGTCGCGCACGGCCATGCGGATGCCCGCCGTTTCCATGTAGTATGCGCCCTTGGGCGAATCCGTCACGCCGGGCTTTCCGGCAAGATAGCCCCAGCAGCATGCCTCGTCCACGCAGGTGTCGGCGATCAGGTCCGCGCTAAGGTCCAGAAGCCGGTCCTCGAGGCCGCTTTCTTTCGCCTCGCGCTTGATGGCGGCGGACGTCAGGATATGGATGTCGGCCTTCGCCTTCTCGCCGCCGAGCAGTCGCTCGACTTCTTCGATCTGCGCATACGTGTAGTGCGGGCAGCCAAGAATGCAGTATTCGATGCTGCCGTCCGCCGAGGGAGAGAACGCCTCAAGCGTCTGCTCCAAGTCAGACTGTGTGATGGTGACCTCCCTTTTCGGAGCTTTGCCGCCAAAAAGGTCGAACCCGTGCGCGGCCTCCGCCGTAACATTTGGAATGTGGTAGAGGTCGTAGCTGCCCGAAACGTTCAGCTCCGCGCCGAGCGCGATGAGCGCCTCGGTGCTGATCTTCTCGGGAAGGCCAAGGAACGCCGGAATACCCTTGCCGATCTTCTTTCCGCAAAGGCCGAGGACGGCGTAGTCAAAGTCCGACTCCATCTTCGCGTCCACGCGGACGGCGATGTCGGCGAAGCGATTCTCGCTCAGAAGCATCCCGTATTCGGGCGCGTAGCCTGTCACGGCAGCGCAGAGGGCGCTGGCCGCGCTCTCGCGGTTCGTGCACGCGCCGAGAACAGCGTTGGCGTAAATCGTGGCGTTCGTCTCGGAAAAGGCGATGATCTCGCCATACGACGGGACGTTATCGGCAAGATACGGCGTGCAGCAGTACGTCAAACGTGCGCCGAGGCCGCGGTAGATACGCTCGGTCTTTCGCATGTTTTCGACGGCGGCATCAGTCAGCCGAGAACGAAAATAGTCGACGGAATAGCCGGGGTTGACAGTCGGCGCGATGGCGCAGGAAGCCCCCGCGTCCAGGAGCTTGCCCGCAAACCAGATGTCGGCCTCCTGCGCGCTGAGGGATACGTGCGCGCGGCTGACGGGAACCAGGCGCTCCGCATCAAAGCACTTGCCCACGCCGATCTGGATCTGCATGGCCATGGCCTTACCCTTGCCGAACGCGCCGTCCAGCATTTTCTGCTGGTGATCCGTGAGTTTCATGGACCTCTCCCCTGCTTACTTCTTGCCGACGTCCAGGTTACCGGCCTCGGTGTCGTAGCCGGAGTAGAAGCCCTGTCCGGTCTTCATGCCGAGGTGGCCCGCGTCGATCATTTCCTTGAGCTTTGCGGGCGGCTTGTCGCGCTCATCGCCGCTGGCGGCGTAGTAGGAATTTTCAATGTTGTAGATGGTCTGAAGGCCAATGAGGTCCATCAGCTTGAACGGGCCGATATTGCTGTGCCACTCGGTCATCCAGCCGCGGTCGAACTCGGCGACGTCGGTGACATAGCCGTTGGCCCACAGGTACAGGCACTCGCGCTTGACAGCGCGCCACACGCGGTTGATGGAGTAGCCCTTGATCTCACGCTCGGTGATGACGGGCTCAAAGCCGAGGGTGTGATAGTGCGCGATAGCGGCCTTCTTCGTCTCCTCGGACGTGCTGGGGTTCCACATCATCTCCAGATAGCTGTTGCGGATGGGGTCGTCGTGGTCGACGGAGAAGGTCATGGCCTTGCGCTCGTCGCTCACATCCTTATAGATATCGCTCATCAGGAGCGAGGAGGTGTTCGAGTTCAGATAGCAGTGCTTCGGGCAGACCTCGTCGAGCTGCTTGAAGACCGCCTGCTTGACTTCGATCTTCTCCGGCACGTTCTCAACGACGAGGTCAGCGTCCTTGCAGGCCTCTTCGAGCGTCGTCGCATAATGGATGCGGCCGCGGACAGCGTCGGCCTCGTCCTTTGTCAGCTTCCCCTCTTCGATGAAGTGAGCGAGCCACTTGTCGATCTTATTCTTGCAGGTGTCGATCGACGGCTGCGTGCGGCTGTAACCGGTCACGTTCTTGCCGTAGAGCGCGTTGCGGAAAGCGATCATCGACCCCTGCGTGCCGATGCCGACGATGGTGACGTTTTTGATGGTATCTACTTCAGACATATTGCACCTCTTAAATTGCGGAGGGATGCGACTCTGCGCCTCCGTTGTGATGATGGTAGTATAACACGATATCGTTGAATTTGCGTTTATCTTTCAACGCTATCAATAAAAATTTTTTAAAGAGCCGCTTTCGGCCCGTTTTTAAGGGAATGACCTGCCCTATCGCCCGCCAGATCAGCGAACGATAGAGCAAGAGAAGGCAAACCCGGAAAGGTCTGCCTTCTCTTGGAGCATTTGAATTACTTCTTCTGAGCGGGAGTCTTACCGAAGGTGAAGACCTGATACAGATAGCGCAGGAAGATTGCGGTGGTGGAGATACCGGCAACCAGCGGGGCGACCCAACCGATGATCCAGTCGATACGGTTGATGATGCCGAAGCTGTAGAACGCGGCCAGCGCCACATAGACAAGGCACAGAGCGCCATCGATGCCGAGCCACTCGACTTTGATCTCCTTCTTGTACTCTTTCTCGCTGACGGGGCCGGAGGAGGTCATGATCATGCCCTTCTCAATGTTCACGCCGTCGGGCTTGGCAAAGCCGGTGTTGAGAACCTTACCGAACTGGTTGCCAATGAGGAACGCTACGAAAGAAATAGGCAGAGACACGAGCATCGGATCGACGTTACCGCCGAGGGCTTCAATGCTGAGGGGGTTAAAGTCAAACCAAAGCCAAGAGAGGATACCAACGATCATGGAGCAGAGGCCGGACATGTTGGTCTTCTTGCCATCGTACATGATGGCAGCCATCATGGGAATGAACAGCGCAGACATGGAGAGACTCGTGACAAGGATCATCGCATCATAGACCAGCTTGAACTTGAACGCAACGCTCAGGCCGATCACACCGAACACCACGCAGGCAATACGGGAAATGAAGATGGACTGCTTGTCGGTAAGGGGCTTTTTGCGCAGGACGCCGATGATATCGTTGGACACGATCTCGCCGCCGACCAGATAGTAGGTATCCATCGTGGAGATGATGGCGCCGAGCATCGCGAAGACGAACAGGCCGCGGCCAACGGGAGGCAGACCGCTGAGAACGAGCTGCATGTAAGCAACCTCGGGCTGGACGGTCAGCGCGGGATCCATCGCGCGGATGACGATAGCGGTGAACATCAGGCAAACGTCCATGCTCAGCCAGATGGAGAAGCAGGTCAGCATCGCGCGCTTACCGGTCTTGGGACCGTTGGAAGCGGTGAAGCGCTGATAGAACGCGGGATCCTTATAGACGTTGATGCAGATGAGGATCAGCACGATGGCACGGCCCAGAGGGATGCCGCCGAACGGGGTCATCATCGAGGGATCAACTGTGCTGAAGATCTCGTCGAGAGCAGCGAAGCCGCCCACGCCGTAGAACGCGCTGGGGAAGACAAAAGCGACAGATACGATCATCAGGAAGAAGAAGATCATATCAGTGATGGCGACACCGAGCAGGCCGCCAACGCAGGAAAGGCCGATGGAAATGGCAATGACGATGGCCGCGGCGAGGAACTTGTTCATGTTCCACGCAGCAACGCCGACATAGCCGCAGGCGCCGATCTCAGAGATGGAGAGGCAGGTCGCCAGCAGGACGATCGCGCCGATAAAGGAAGCAATGCGGCCGTAGAAACGGTCGAGCAGCTCGGTCATCGTGGAGTTGACCTTGACGGAAATGCGGGGAGCAACCCACAGAGCCAGCGGGAAACGCACAAGGTGCGCGCCGATGGACCAGATAAAGAATGCGGAAAGGCCCATGGTGGTAACATAGCCGACCGTACCGATCGTACCGTTGCCGCCGTACCAGGATGCAGCGATCGTACCGACCGCGAGAGACCAAGGCAGAGCCTTGTTTGCGTGATAGTAGGCTTCCATATCAGTGTTCTTCTTGCTCATGAAGACGCTGATGGCGAAGATGCCGACCACGCACAGGACAATAGTAATATTGTCAATCAGTGTAAGCATTTTCTCCTCCTGTTGTTTCGCTGCGGAGTGATCTGCCGTCTCTCCGCAAGGTTTTGATACGGGATACACATCTTCTGCGTCTTCCTTACCGCAAAATTCGTTGCCTTTCCCGCGATGACGACACTATAGCACAGTAAAGTTGGAAAAACGTTGAATCGTTTGAACGGGGTAAATTTTTTTCTTTCATAATTTTCAACGCTGTTTTGACGGCTCACTACTATAATATAAACAATCAAAGTGACAACAATTTGTTTTATTTACCGCAAGGAGGTTTTTACAAAATGAGCGAAACTCTGATCTTAAACGGAAAAGACCTGACGCTGGAGGATCTTTACTCCGTCGTTTATGACCGCCGCCCCGTGCAGATCGACCCTGAGGTCATCCCCCTCGTCGACAAATCCCGCCAGGTGCTTTTTGACATGGCGGCTGACGGCAAGCCCGTCTACGGCCTGAACCACGGCGTGGGCTGGAACAAGGACCGCGAATTCAGCCAGGACTTTTTCGAGCAGTACAACCGCAACCTCATCAACAGCCACTCCCTCGGCGTTGCGCCGTTTGCCAGCGTCGAAGAAGTGCGCGCGATGATGTGCATCCGCCTCAACACCGCCCTCTGCGGCCGCACGGGTATCGCCTCGAACATTCTTAAAATGTATGAGGAGTTCTTAAATCGCGGCATCCATCCCCGCGCCATGCGCCGCGGCGCCGTCGGCGAGGGTGACGTGAGCACGATGAGCATGATCGGTCAGGCCATGATCGGCCAGGGCGAGGTCGAATATCACGGCGAGATCATTCCCGCGATCGACGCCATGCGCGCCGAGGGCATCGAGCCCGCAATCCTCGGCCCGAAGGACGGCCTTTCCATCGTCTCCTCGAACGCGCAGGGCGAATCCATGGTGGTCCTGCTCGTCAAGGAGGTCGAAGAGCTCATCAAGCTGAGCGACGCCATCTACTGCCTGCACCTCGAAGGTCTCAACGGCGGCCTCCAGCCGCTCGGCGAGCACGTGAATGAGGTGCGTGGCCTGCCCGGTCAGATCCACTGCGCCGCGGAGTGCCGCCGCTTCCTTGAGGGCAGCTATCTTGAGCACCCCGATTCCAAGCGTGCGCTGCAGGATCCCCTCTCCTTCCGCTGCGGCGCGGCCATCAACGGCTCTGTCTACGATTCTCTTGAGTACGTCAAGAAGATCCTCGAACTCCAGATCAACCGCACGGACGATAATCCTTGCATCCTCTATGAGGAGGGAACCACATCCGTCAGCCCGAACTTTGAGGTAACGACCCTCTCTCTCGGCGTCGACATGCTGGCCGCGGCGCTGTGCCACATGTCCCACGCCATTACGAACCGCCTCTACAAGATCGTCGACCCTGGCTTCACGGGTCTCAACCGCTTCCTGACCCCGCACGAGGTCAAGACCATCGCGTTCTCCACGATACAGAAGACCTTCGCCGCGCTCGACGCCGAGAACCGTTGGCTCGCCAACACCACGACGCTCGATATCACTTCGTTTGCCAACGGCATTGAAGATCACGCCAGCAACCTGCCGCTTGCCGGTATGCGTTCTCTCCGCATCGTCGACAACTTGCGCTACATGCTCGGCATGGAGCTCATGCACGCCGCTCAGGCCGTCGAAATGCGCCGCGACCAGCGCGCTGACAACCTGCTCAAGCTCGGCAAGGTCACCGGCCCTCTCAAGGACGCTTACCGCAAGACCGTCCCCTACTACGATGCCGACCGCAACCTCAGCATCGACATTGAAAAGTCCTATCAGGTCATCAAGGACGGCTCGCTGCTCAAGGTCATCGAAGAGGCCGAGCGCGCGTAACATACAATCGCAAATGAAAAAGGACGCATCCGACCGGATGCGTCCTTTTTCTATGCAGTTTTTCGCGTTACAGGCGGCTCATCAGCTTGGCGAAGGTATCCGCCGTCAGGCCGCGGGCGGCCTCAGTCTTATAGAGGCGGTTTGCCGGGCGGCAGTTGTTGTGGATGGTCTCGGCAACCATCGGCGTGATCTCTTCGACGAGCTTTTCATCGAGCACGCGGCCGCGCATATACTCCTCTGCGTCTGTCACGCGGATCGGCGTGCCGCCGACCGCGCCGAGCGACAGTCTCGCCTGTTCGACCCTGCCGTTTTCGTCCAGCTTAACAGCGGCGGCCAGTCCCTCGCGGGAGATGGACACGCGCTCGCGCGAACCGATCTTATGGAACGCGCTGACAAAGCCCTCAAACTGCTTCAAGTCGATCAGAATGGCCGTGACGGCCTGATCCGGCCGCAAGATCGTCTTCTGCGGGCCGGTGATAAAGCCGTTCACCGGCGTCACGCTCGCCGTGCCGTCGGCGTTCATCAGCTCAAGCTGCGCATCATACAGCCACGAGACCGGAAGCATGTCGCCCGCGGGCGAAGCGTTGCAGAGGTTGCCCGCCATCGTGCCCTTGGCGCGGATCTGCGGCGAGCCGACGTCGGACGCCGCGTCCGCGATGGCGCAGAACGCCTTGTCGTCCTTGAGTGCGGCGGTGATGCCGTTCATCGGCACGGCCGCGCCGATGCGCAGTACACCGTTTTCTTTCGTGATGGTGTTCAGCTCAGGAATGAAGCCGGGGTAGATCAAAAGGTCGGGCGCGAACTTGCCCGCGCGCTCCTTGATGATAAAGTCTGTGCCGCCTGCGATGATCTTCGCCTTTTCCGTGGCGGCGGAAAGCGCCTGCGCGAGCTCGGTAAGCGTTTTGGGCGTTAAGCTCTGCACTGCGCTTCCCTCCTCTCCTTCGCGGCGCGCTTGACCGCGCGCACGATCTGGACATAGCCGCTGCACCGGCAGATATTGCCGGAGAGCGCCAGACGAATTTCATCTTCCGTCGGGTCAGGATTTTTGCGCAGCAGCGCCTCGGCAGACATGATCATGCCAGGCGTGCAGTAGCCGCACTGGATGGCAAGCTCTTCGACAAAGCAGGTCTGGATGATATCGAGAGCGCCCATTTCGGCAAGGCCTTCGATCGTCGTGACCTCGCGGCCTTCGAGCTGGATGGCGGCGGTCAGGCAGGAGTGGACGGCTTCGCCGTCGAGCAGCACCGTGCACGCGCCGCATTCGCCCTCCGCGCAGCCTTCCTTCGTACCCGTGAGGTGCAGGTCCTCGCGCAGGATGTCGAGCAGGCGGCGGTCAGGCTCGGTCTCGAGCGTGACGGGCTTTCCGTTTACAATAAAATTAAGCGTCATGGTTCTCTCTCACCTCCGCCAGATATTTGAGAATGCAGTCGGGATCATACGGCAGCACCGAGAGGTTCGCGTGCAGCGCGTCGTTCACCGCGCCGCACACCGCCGGAGCGACCGGCACATAGCAGACCTCGCCGATGGATTTCGCGCCGAACGGGCCCTCCTTCGAGCGTCCGTCCTGCAAAAGCTCCACGCGGATGTTCGGCAGGTCGTTTGCAAGGAACAGATGATATTTGGACAAACTCTCCGTGCAGCGGCCGTCCTTCTGCATGGTCATCTTTTCGCGCAGCGCAGCGCCGCAGCCCATCTGCACCGCGCCCTGGATCTGCGCCTCGCACAGGCCGGGGTTGATGGCCTGACCGATGTCGTGCACGGCGAGATAGTCGAGCACCTTCGTAAAGCCCGTCCAGGTGTCGACCTCGACATGGGCAAAGTGCGCGCCCGTCACGCCGGGGTTCGTCACGTTCGAATAGCTCGCGTAGGCCGTCAGGTTGCCGGCGTGGGTGTGCATGCTCTTTTTGGCAAGCTCTGCAAACGAAAGGAGCGGCTCGTCCTGCCCCACGCGAAGAATATGGCTGTCGTTTAAGAACAGCTCGTCCTCGGGAACGTCTAAAAGCTCCGATGCCGCGTGCAGCATCTTCTTTCTCAGGGCGTTCGCCGCATCCTGCACGGCGCGGCCGACCACATAGGTCGTGCGGCTGGCAAAGCAGCCGTAGTCGATGGGCGTGACCGCGGTGTCGCCCTCGGTCATGTAAATTTTATCCTCGGACACCTTCAGCACCTCGGCGGCGATCATGCGCATGGCCGTCACCGTGCCGCAGCCGTGGTCATGCAGGGTGAAATTCGCCTGCATCGAGCCGTCGGCATTTAAGCTGATGCTGCCCTCGCCGTAGTCATTGAAGCGCGGGAAGTATGTGTTGCCGTGACCGCCGATCCCGATGCCGACGCCCCTGCGGTAGCGCTGCTGAGAGGCGTTGAACGCCGCGTCCTCAGCTTTCAGCTTGTCCCAGCCGAACTTTTCGCTGCCGAGTGTGATCGCATCGCCGATGCGGATGTCTTCGAGCGACAGGTGGAGTTTCTTGTCCTCTTCCCCGCTGCGCGCCACATTCTTGAGGCGAATCGCAAGGCGGTCCATGCCGAGCTTTTCCGCCGCGGCGTCGAGCTGGCGCTCCATCATCAGTGCTTCCTCTGCCGCCGACCAGCTGCGAAACGCGCCGGAAACCGGCGAGTTCGAGCTGATGACCTGTCCATGATAGTGCATGTATGGAATGCGGTAGCAGCGCGTCGGCTTACCGGCCAGCGCGCGGACATAGTCGCCCGCGTTGCCGATGTAAGCGCCCGCGTCGAGCGTCACATCGCAGTAAATTTCCTTCATCTCGCCGTCGGGCGTGTAGTAGCCGCGCGCGCTCATGCGCATCGCGCCGCGCACGATCGTGTCGGTCATCGCCTCGCCGCGGGAATAGACGAGCTTGACGGGGCGGCAGAGTTTTTTGGCGACGAGCGCCGTGACGGGCTCTAAAAACCACTCCTGCTTGGCACCGAACGAGCCGCCCATCGTCGCCTTAACGACGCGTACATGGCTCTCCGGCATCTCCAAGAAGTCCGCGAGCACGGTACGAATGCCGTGCACGGCCTGGTTCGGGCAGTAGACGGTCAGCATGTCGCTATAGGGGTCATAGTCGGCAATGCAGGCGTGCGTCTCCATCGTGGCGTGATGCAGGCGCGGCAGCTCCATCGTGCTGCACACCTCAATGAGCCCTTCGGTGCTCTCCTGCTTTTTGCCGACCTCCAGCGTGTATTCGTCTCGGACAGGTGTTTCGCCCTCCAGGCAGTTCTTGCCCGCGAGCGTATCATCAAAGCCGATGGAAAACGGGAGCTCTTCATACTCTATTTCGACAAGACGCGCGGCTCTCTCCGCTGTTTCCTGGTCGCAGGCCGCGACCACGCCGATCTTGTCGCCCACAAAGCGCACGTAATCGTTGAACGCACACTCTTCGTTCGGTAAGTATGACTGGTCGAAGTTTGAGCGGTAGCGGTTATACTTGCGGTCCGTGGTGTTCAGGCAGTGATAAACGCCGTAAACGCCCGGAAGCGCCAGCGCCTTTTCCGCGTGGACCGCCTTGACATAGCCGTGCGGGATCTTGCTGTGGAGCATGCAGAGATACGCCATATTCGACAGTGAAATGTCGCCGGCGTATTTGCTATACCCCGTGGCCTTGCCCTTGGCGTCGTGGATCGGCCGCGCTGTTCCAACGTAATTCAAATGGATGCCTCCTAAACTAAACGGGCAGCAAAAGGCAGACCCGTACTATTTTGATGCTGCCTTTATATCATACGCGCGTTGAATTAGCGTTGAGGTATTCGACCATAGCGTTATTTTTCGCTTAGAATATCGCGTTTTCGTCGAAGTACTTGCTATTTTTCAACGGTTTGAGTATACTATCTTTGTTTACTGCACTAACGTGTTATTTCTGTTGGGAGGCCTTGACATGCCTGAGTTAAACGCAAAACTGTTCGGTACGCCCGCCGTTTCCGTCGACGGGCGGGAGATCACGCTCCCCTATAAAAAAGCCGACGCTCTTTTGTACTATTTGATCCTCAAGCGCAAAACCACCCGCAGCGAGCTCATCGGCCTGCTCTACGAGGATACCGATTCCGCCACAGCGCTCAAAAATCTACGCCACGCGATCTACACCATCCGCAAGGCGTTTGCCTTCGATCCCTTCGTCCCCGGCCAGCGCTCGATCGTTGAATTCTCCGCCGACGTTGAGATCGCCTGCGATGTCTACGATTTTGAGCGCGGCGACATGCTCAGCGCCTATCACGGGGAATTTCTGAAGGACTTCAATGTCTCCCACTCCTCCGCGTTTGACGCATGGCTGAGCGATCAGCGCAATCTCTATCAGTCGCAGTACCTCCACCAGCTTTTGGCGGCGGAAAAGGAGGCCTATTACGCCGGCAAGCTCGACGTTGCCGAAAAATACGGCACGGAGTACATCGCCATCGACCCGCTGGAGGAAAGCGCGTTCTCCACGCTCATGCAGGTCTACCGCGACCAGAAGAAATTCCGTAAAGCACTTGGCCTTTACCATACGCTCTGCAAGAACCTTTCCGACGAATTCAGCATCTCACCGCTCAAGGAGACCTCCGCGCTCTACTATCAGATCGTCGACGCGTGGAACACCTCGACCTACAAGCTCGAGGTCGGCAGCGACCAGCAGCTCATCGGCAAGGACGCGGTGCTGCACAAGCTCGTATCGCTGTGCAACGGCTCGCGCCTTGAAAGCGACAAGATCTGCGCGCTGATTCAGGGCAAGACGGGCGTCGGCAAGACATACCTCATCAACTACATCCTGCACCAGTACGATTTTTCCGGCTGGGCGATCTGCCAGGCCTCGTGCTACCAGTCCGAGATGAACACCGTGCTCGCCCCGTGGAACACGATCATGCTCCAGCTCATCCCGAAATTCGAATCCGAAAATATCCATATTCCGGATGTTTACATTAAGACCGCCGCGGGCCTCTTCCCCTGCTTGTCCGTTGAATGCCAGCACAATTTCTCCGGCATTTCGAGCGACTATCCCGCGGGCGCAGATTATCTCGCCGCGCTTGAGAGCACGCTGCTCATTTTGTCGACGGTCGCCAAAAAGGTGCCGGTGCTGCTCATTTTGGAGGACATCCACTGGATCGACAACAACAGCGCCGACCTCCTTTCGATGCTGCTGCACCGCCTGCGCAGCACGAACATCACGATCATCTGCACGAGCCGCGACATTTTGCAGCCTTACGCCCAGCAGGTGCTCAACAACGCCGTACGCGACAAGCTGCTCGACGTGTACAATATCGACGCCTTTTCGCAGGAGGAGACAACGCGCTTCGTCAACTTCTACGCCTCGGGCCGCTACTCGCAGAAGGAGATCGACAACCTCTACCAGAGCACGGAGGGCAATGGCCTCTTCCTTGTGCAGCTGCTCGACTCGATGCACGAGTCGAATGGGCTCAAAAACATCCCTGCCAGCGCGGACAGCATCATTCAGATGCGCCTCGCGGGCCTTTCGTCCGATGAATTGCAGGTACTCGACGTCATCTCGGTCTTCCGCGACTGGGCGCCGTTCGACATTCTCACCTCTCTTCTGACAAAAACGCCGCTGGAGCTTCTGTACCTCTGCGACCAGCTCAAGCAGAAAAATCTGCTCACCGAATCCACGCGCGGCAAGGTGCTCGGCTATTCGTTCACGCACGAGCGCGTGAAGGCGATGCTCTCGCAGCGCCAGTCCGAGTCCGCGCGCCGCATCCTGCATCTGCGCGCCGCGCAATATCTGGAGGCGCAGCTCGGCAGCGACGGTTCGACCGACCTCTACGATCAGCTCGTGCAGCACTTCACCGCAGGCGGCGACACCTTCAAAGCCTTCAAGTATAAAGTACTCTCCCTTGACGCATTTGCCGGTATGTGCTATGAGCTCATGCCGATCCTGACCGACGGCTCGGACGCGCTGACGGTCAAGGAGGATGGTCTGACCGGCTATTTCCAGATCCTTGAGCGTGAGCTCGCCTCGCTGCGCTCCACGCAGTTCGGCGCGAACGCCAAGGAGCTCGACCAGCTCGAGCGTCAGCTCTTGTACGTCGAAAGCCGCTACTACATCCACGGCGGCGAATACGACGCGGGCCTCCCCGTTGTCGGCCAGCTCCTCAAGAGCAGTACCACCGCGGGCGACTGGCAGATGGCCGCGAACGCGCATTTGCAGTTCATCTACTATGCCATCCAGACCTATGATCTTCCCGTCATGCGTGAGCATCTGCGCCTTGGCATGCAGTATAAATCGCGTTTGGAAAATACGCCGGACTGGGGTAAGTTCCTGCGCCTACAGGGCCTCATGTACCTGATGATCGGCGAATACGACAAGTGCCGCAGTTGGCTCGACCGCTCCATCAGCTTTTTTGAATCACTCGACGCGGACGGCGAGGGCCGCTATGTCATCAGCATCGCGGGCGCGTACAACTATATTGCCGAAACGTACCGCCTTGAGCGCAACTTCGACAAGGCACTCGAATACTACGACAAGGCCATCCTCTTCAACCAGCGCCGCGGCTCGTACCCCGGTGCGGCCATCATCTACACCGACTACGGCGTCGCCGCCTATCAGAGCGGCGAAAAGGAGGTCGCGCGCGAGCTGCTCTCGTACGCCGAGGAGCTCTATCAGTCCTTCCATGAATACAGCCAGATGCCGATCGCGCTGTCGTACCTCGCGCTGTTCGACGTGGAGGACGGTCAGTACGTCTCCGCCGCCGCGCGGCTGAGCAAGGCGCTTGACGTCGGACGAAAAATGGGCTCCCCGTGGTGGAATGGTATTACGCTTTACATCACCTGGAAAATAAGGATCTTGCTTGAAAAACAGGCGATCAACGTGCCGGAGCTCAGCATCCTCTGGCCGCAGGACAAGCGCAAGCACTGCATCGAATGCCTCGACTGCCTGCACCGCCTTGAGCCGCGCACCGAAACGGCCGAAATGGAGCAGGCGCTTGAAGCACTGAACGCTGAAAAGGCCGAATCGTGACGATTTAGAATTGATATTGTAATAGGAAAGACCCGCCTCAGTAAGGCGGGTCTTTTTGATTGAGCTCTGTCAAAAACCGTCCCAGTGCGGGATTCTGGTTGCCGCTCTGCCAGGCGGCGATGATCTCTTCCTCCTCCCCTTCGCCCACGAGCGGGACGAAGACGAGGTTGTCGGCATTGTAAAGGCGGTCGGTGCAGTAGTCGGGCAGGAGCGAGATACCCTCCTCCGCCGCGACCATCATCAGGATGCTTTCGGTGTCCGCCGAGCGGAAGAGAATGTTCGGCTTGTAGCCCGCCTCGGCGTAGCGCTGCATGAAAAAGGCGTCGCCGTAGGAATCGGGCGCGGCGTCGGGCGACATATATAAGATATTCTCCCCGCGCAGCTCTTGCCGCGTGAGCTGGCGGCGCTGCGCGAGCGGATGGCCCGCATAGAGCGCGACAACGAGCCGAGCCTTTTCGACCGTCTGAAACGTGACGCCCTCCTGTGTGCGCAGGTTTGTCGAGTCCCAGGTGAAGACGATGTCATACTCCTGATGTAAAAGCCCCGCGGCCAGCACATCCGTCGAGCAGCGGTAGAACGAGATGAGCACGTTTCCGTTTTTCTGGTGGAAGTGGCGCATCAGGACCGAGAGGTCGCTGCGCTCGTAGCCGCGCACGTAGCCGACGCGCAGCGTGCCGGTCAGACCCGTCGCCGCGTCATGCACACGCTCCTGCGCGCGGCTCATGCGCTCTAAGATCGCTTTTGCGTCCAAAAGGAACGACTTTCCCGCGCTCGTCAGGCTTACAGGGCGTGTGCTGCGGTCGAAGAGCTCGCAGCCGAGCGTCTGCTCAAGCTGCTGGATCTGCTGCGTCACCGCGGTCTGCGAGATGTAATACTGCTCCGCCGCCTTTGTGAAGCTCCGGTGCTCCGCGGCGGAGACAAAATAGCGTAGCTGATTGCGATTCATGTACTTATTTCCTCATAACATAAGTTTTGCTTATTATATCATCCGATAATCGGTCTTGTAAAGCCCATCTTCCTGCGGTAAGATAAGCACATCGTTCATAAATCTTTTACAAATGAGGTCGATCAACATGAAACGCGAATCGTTCCGCTCCCGCCTGGGCTTCCTGCTCGTCAGCGCGGGCTGCGCCATCGGCATCGGCAATGTCTGGCGCTTCCCCTATGTGACGGGCAAAAACGGCGGCGGCTATTTTGTTCTCTTTTACATTCTGTGCCTGCTCATCATGGGCGTTCCCGTGCTGACGATGGAACTGGCCGTCGGCCGTGCGAGCCGCAAGAGCGCGATCCTCGCCTACAAGACGCTCGAAAAGCCCAAGTCTAAGTGGCACATCCACGGCTGGTTCTGCCTGATCGGCTGCTACCTCTTGATGATGTACTACACGACGGTTTCCGGCTGGATGGTGAGCTATTTTGGCAGGTTCCTGACCGGTAAGTTCTACTCCGGCATGCCCGTGGAGGACGCGTCCGCCGTGTTCGGCGAGCTGTTGGCCAATCCTGTTGAAATGGGCATTTTGGCGGTCGCCATCGTCATCGTCGGCTTTGTCGTCTGTTCGTTTGGTCTGCAAAAGGGCCTTGAGCGCGTATCCAAGGTCATGATGATCGCGCTGCTCGCGCTCATTCTCATTCTCGCCGGCCACAGCCTGACGCTCTCCGGCGCGGCAGAGGGCATGAAGTTCTACCTGCTCCCCTCGCTCGATTCCATTCGTGAAAACGGCCTGCGCAGCCTCATCACTGACGCGATGAATCAGGCCTTCTTCACACTCTCGCTCGGCATTGCGGCGATGGAGATCTTCGGCAGCTACATGTCCGACGATCACACTCTCGTCGGCGAATCCATTCGCATCTGCGCGCTCGACACTTTCGTTGCGCTCATGGCCGGCACGATCATCTTCCCCGCATGCTTTTCCTACGGCGTAGCGCCCGACAATGGCCCGTCCCTCCTCTTTGTCACGCTGCCGCAGGTGTTCGTCAACATGTCCGGCGGCCGCTTCTGGGGCACGCTGTTCTTCCTCTTCATGATGTTCGCGAGCATGTCCACGGTGCTGGCAGTGTTTGAAAACATTCTGGCCATCTGTATGGATACATTTGGCTGGAGCCGCAAGAAAGCCGTTTTCATCAATGGCGTGCTGCTGATGCTCCTGAGTCTTCCTTGCGTGTTCGGCTACAACATCTGGAGCGACTTCCACCCCATCCTCGGCAAGGACGTGCTCGACAGCGAGGACTTCCTCGTGAGCAACCTCCTGCTGCCCATCGGCTCTCTTGTCTACCTCCTGTTCTGCGTCACCAAGTGGGGCTGGGGCTTTGACAAGTACCTTGCCGAGGTCAACAAGGGCGCGGGCGTCAAGCTCTCGCCCAAGCTCAAGCCCTATTTCCAGTGGGTGCTGCCGATCCTGATCGTCATCATCCTGCTCCAAGGCCTGCTGTAAATTTGCTATTCTCTCATCTCTCATATCTCTCAAAAGGGAAAAGCCGCAGTGAAATTCATTGCGGCTTTTCCCTTTTTCCGCTTCCTTCGCAATTATGAACTCCGTGTAAATTCGCATATAACTCGTAAATATATTTATATAAATCTATTGACAAAGTTTGTTCTCGTGCTATGATAGCATCCAGAAAGAAAAAGGACCCCAAGGAGGCGCATGATGAAGAAAAATCTTTACAGTCTGACGCTGTCAGACGATGTGGTGCGCGAGGTCGACGCGCTGGCCCACCGGATGGGCACGAACCGTTCGGCGCTCGTCAACCAGATTTTGGCCGAGTACGTCTCCGTGCCGACGCCTGAACGCCGCTGGAACGATATCTTTGAGGCCATCGAAGAGCTGATGACGCCCACGCGCGAGCTGGTTCCGTTCTTCGCTCCCGGCTCGTCCACGATGTCGCTCAAGTCGAGCTTATCGTACAAATACCGCCCCACGGTCAAGTACGAGGTCGACCTGAGCAATGGCGACGCCCAGACGATGGGCACGCTGAACATCGTGTTCCGCACGCAGTCGACGGCGCTGATCTCCGCAATGACGAGCTTCTTCCGGCTCTGGGTGCAAATCGAAGACAAGTGCCTCGCACCGCTTCTCGGCAGCTCCATTTCCTGCGCGCTGTACGACGGGCGCTTCGTCCGTCCGCTCGCGATGCCGCGCGGAAAGGCGCTGACTGCCGATGATGTCGCCGGTGCGATCAGCGCTTATGTCCAGCTCTTCGACCGGCTGCTCAAGGGCTATCTCGACGGCTCGCTCTCCGCGAGCGATGTTGAAATGGCCTACCGCGGCGATCTGCGAAGCAGAACGCTGCTGATTTAATCACTTAATTGTAAAAAACACGAATTTGAGGTGAACTTGAATGAATGCTGAAAAATATACGCAAAAGGCTTTGGAAGCCGTCAAGACCGCGCAGAATATGGCGCAGGAAAACAGCAACCAGTATGTAACGACCGAACATTTGCTCTATGCCCTGCTCGATCAGGACGGCGGACTGATTGGGTCACTGTTCGGTAAGATGGGCGTCGATTGCGACGGCTTACTCTCCGAGCTCGACACATTGATCCGCAATCTGCCCCGCATCTCCGGCGGCAGCGGCGAGGTGTACGCCTCGCCCGAGGTCGGCAAGATCCTGAACATTGCCGAAAAGACCGCCGAAAAGCTGCACGACGAGTATCTCTCCGTTGAGCACCTGATGCTCGCCATTTTCTCCGAGGGCTCGCAGAGCGTGCGCCAACTGCTCTCCGACCACGGCATCACGAGAAGCCGCTTCTCGGACGAGCTGGCAAAGGTCAAGACCTCCCCCGTGACGAGCGACAATCCCGAGGATTCCTACGACGCGCTCAAGAAATACGGCACGGACCTTGTCGAACGCGCCCGCACAAAGGAGCTTGACCCCGTCATCGGCCGTGACGCGGAGATTCGCAACGTCATCCGCATTCTGTCGCGTAAGACGAAGAACAACCCCGTGCTCATCGGCGAGCCGGGCGTTGGCAAGACGGCCATCGCCGAGGGCCTTGCCCAGCGTATCGTGCGCGGCGATGTGCCCGAGGGCCTCAAGGACCGCACGATCTTCTCGCTCGACATGGGCGCACTGATCGCGGGCGCGAAATACCGCGGCGAGTTTGAAGAGCGCTTAAAGGCCGTTTTGAACGAGGTCAAGAAGTCTGAAGGCAAGATCATCCTCTTCATCGATGAGCTGCACACCATCGTCGGCGCGGGCAAGACCGAGGGCAGCATGGACGCCGGCAACCTCTTAAAGCCCCTGCTCGCCCGCGGCGAGCTGCACTGCATTGGCGCGACCACGCTCGACGAGTACCGCCAGTATATCGAAAAGGACGCCGCCCTCGAGCGCCGCTTCCAGCCCGTTATGGTCAACGAGCCGACGGTCGAGGACACCATTTCCATCCTGCGCGGCCTGAAGGAGCGCTATGAGATCTATCACGGCGTTCGCATCCACGACAACGCGCTTGTCGCCGCCGCGACGCTCTCCGACCGCTATATCACCGACCGTTTCCTGCCCGACAAGGCCATCGACCTCGTCGATGAGGCCTGCGCGATGATCCGCACGGAGATCGACTCGATGCCCGCAGAGCTCGACGATCTGCGCCGCAAGATCATGCAGCAGGAGATCGAAGAGATGGCCCTCAAGAAGGAAGACGACCAGCTCTCGCGCGACCGTCTCGAGGAGCTCAAGAAAGAGCTTGCCGATGAAAAGGAACAGTTCAACGCCATGAAGTCCCGCTGGGAAGCGGAAAAGAGCGGCGTGGACAGCGTGAAGCAGCTCAAGAGCCAGATCGAGCAGATGCACGGCGAGATCGAGCGCGCGCAGGCGAACCTCGAGTACGAAAAGGCCGCAAAGCTCAAATACTCTGACCTCCCTGCCCTCGAAAAGCAGCTCAAGGACGCCGAGGCCGCGGCCGAAAAGCACACGGGCGACAACTCCATGGTGCACGACACCGTGACCGAAAACGAGATTGCCGACATCGTCGGCAAGTGGACCGGCATCCCCGTCAGCCGTCTGATGGAGGGTGAGCGCGAAAAGCTGCTGCGCCTCGACGAGATCATTCACAAGCGTGTCGTCGGTCAGGACGAGGCCGTGCGTCTCGTGACCGAGGCCATCCAGCGCTCGCGTGCAGGCATCGCAGACCCGAACCGCCCGATCGGCAGCTTCCTCTTCCTCGGCCCGACGGGCGTCGGCAAGACGGAGCTTGCAAAGTCCCTCGCCGACTGCCTGTTCGATGATGAGCATAACCTCGTGCGCATCGACATGACCGAGTACATGGAGAAATTCTCCGTCTCGCGTCTCATCGGTGCCCCTCCGGGATACGTCGGCTATGACGAGGGCGGCCAGCTCACTGAGGCCGTGCGCCGCAAGCCGTACAGTGTCGTGCTGTTCGACGAGGTCGAAAAGGCGCACCCAGACGTCTTCAACATCCTGCTGCAAATTCTCGACGACGGCCGCATCACCGATTCGCAGGGCCGAACGGTGGACTTTAAGAACACGATCATCATCCTGACCTCGAACCTCGGCTCTTCCGAGCTGCTCGACGGCATCCAGCCGGACGGCAGCATTTCCGAGAGCGCCCGCACCGCCGTCATGGGCGAGCTGCGCCGCGCGTTCCGTCCGGAGTTTTTGAACCGTCTTGACGAGATCATCATGTTCAAGCCGCTCACGAAGGAAAACCTCAGCGGTATCATTGATATCCTGATGGAAGGTCTCAAGAAGCGCCTTGCCGACAAGACTCTCAAGCTCGAAGTCACGGATGCGGCCAAAAGCCTCATCATCGAGCGCGGCTTCGATCCGATTTACGGTGCGCGTCCGCTCAAGCGCTACCTCCAGAGCGCGGCGGAGACGCTGATTGCCAAGGAGATTTTGCGCGGCGACCTCGCCGCGGGCAGCACGCTCGTGCTCGACGCCGAAAACGGCGAGCTGAGCTGCCGCAAGAAGTAAATACGCGTGAAAAGCCGCCCATTCGGGCGGCTTTTTCCGTTTCGCTACCGATAGTAGCGGAATACTTGGTGGACTTTTGCGCCAAAAACTGCTACGATAGCGCCATCAACACAAAGGAGACTTTCTATGGACAACGAACTTGGCACGCGCATCCGCACGCTTCGAAAGGAGCGCGGGCTGTCACAGGAGGCGCTGGCGCAGGCACTCGAGGTCTCGCGGCAAGCCGTGACAAAGTGGGAAGACGGCTCGTCGCTGCCGAGCACGGCGAATCTCTTCGCACTCTCGGGCTTTTTCGGCGTTCCGCTCGCAGAGTTGACCGGCACGCCGGAGGGTGCTGCTTCCCCGTCGAGCGCGTCAGCCATGTCAGAAAAGGCACATGTCAAGCGCGCAAAGGCCCTGCGCATCAGTGCATGGGTTCTGCTGGCTATCAGCGTACCAACGCTCATTTGGTGCGCGGTGCAGCATTTTACTGCCGAGCCATTCATTCCAGAGGAACCGGTTCCGCCCAACGCGATTATCGGTTACGCTGATACCACAACGTACATCTATACCGTCAGCAAATTGCCCACTTATCTGTTTTGGGGCGCGCTGCTGCTCTTTGCCGTGGGGATTGGTGTGCTGCTCGCGCCGAAAATCAAGAAGTGGAAAGGAAAAACACATGACAGGTAAATACAAGATTTTACTGCCGCTGCTGCTCATTTTTCTGCTCGTCGGCTGCGGCAAAACGAACGATGGCCTGACCATCGAGGGCCACGACTGGACATACACAAACGCCATCGACAGCGCAGGTCAGCCGCTCGACCTCCCCGCCCTCACCTGCGCCGCGCAGGACGGCACGCTGACGCTCACGGATTCAGACGGCAGCACGCAAAGCGGCACCTACACCCTCACCCAGCGCGACGCGAACGACGTCCTCTATGATCTTACGCTGGATAGCGAGACCGGTACGGCGCTTGTCGGCGTCACGGAATACACCGATGCTGCGGGCGGGCAAAGCAGCGAGTATACGCTGATCTTATCGCTGCCAGAGCGGACGGTTTATTTTCGTGCCGATATGGCACAATGAATCAAGGCCGCCCGAAAGGGCGGGATTTCCCCTGCACCGTGCAGGGGGACGATTAAGGGGGATATTCTCTTTCCACGGAAAGAGAATATCCCCCTTTGACCCCCCAAGAGAAAGGGATTCACATTGCAAGCGAACAGCTCGAAGAGCTGCAATGCTTGCCGATTGCACTGCCCATAGCGCGGTGAAGCCGCGTTGGCCTCTGCTATACGACTTGGCTTGCTCCTACTATCCGCTGCCGCTCTGCTGATCTTGTAGGAGTGCTGACTAATTTCCGTTTACCGCCAGTCTCATCAATGCGGCGAGCGTAGCAATGCCGCATTCGGCAGGCAGTCCGCCGCCGAGGTAACGTCACTCGCGCCTCACGATAGTAAAGCGCGGTTGCAACATGCAACGAAACGCGTGGTTCATGGCGAAGCCATGTACACCACAGTGCAATCCGCAGGCTGAGCAGTTCTTCAAGTGCCTGACTGCCAATGTGCGGGGTCAAGGGGCAAGGCCCCTTGCGTTCTCTTGGGGGATCTAAAGGGGGCCATTCTCTCACGTGAGAGAATGGCCCCCTTTGCCGCACCCTGCGCCGCGCAGGGAATCCCATTGCTGCCTTCAGGCAGCAAAAGCCTGTAAAGCACTATTGCTTTAATAATCTATTGATCTCACGCTCTGCAAGCGCAGTGACACCCTCAAAATCCACGCAGGGGTGGTATGCATTCTCCAGCGCATCGTGCGCTTTTTTGGCGTCCGACAGTGCGCCCACAGCCTCATCTAAAAGTGACGCCTCCACGCGGCGCGTGAAGCGCAGCTTCGCCTTCTGCGCGCGCGTGAGCTTCTCCTCCGCCATCGCGTCGAGACGCAGGCGGCGGTAGGGCTTCCCGTCGTACGGGTTGCGCGCGTTCGTTGTGATAAACGCCAGCCCTTTTTCCGGGATCAGCACATGCTGGAGCTCCCGCGGCCGGTCTGGATTCGGGCAGGCGATGATGTCGAAATGCTTCGCCTGTGCCGCCTGCACGACGGTCTCAAGCATTTCGTTTCCCAGCCCCGCACTGTCGATGATGGCATAGATGCGCGGGCAGAGGGCTTCGACGGTGTCGAACCGGCAAATCTCGCCCCGATGCGTCACACCGCCCAAAAATACGCGGTCGACACGCCCGCTGCCGCCTCCCTCGCCGCGCAGCTCGCGTGCGAGAATGCCGTTCGTGCGGCGGCGGAGCTTCGAAAAATCCATCTGCGCGTGCATCGCCGTGCGCCGCTCGCTCTCCACTTCACCCATCGCGTGCAGGATGCGATAGGCACTGCGGTAGTGCGCGCGATACTCGTCGCTCAGCGCGATGATCTCCGTGCGGCGTGCCTTGGCCGCCTCCACGTCGTAAAAGCGCGTCAAATCGACATATCGTTCGCTCGCGACCGCGTAGGTCGGCTCGAGCACATGCGGGCTGGTACCGTCCACGATAGCAGCGTTACGGTCCAGAAAGATCGCAGCGTCGAGCGAATCGGGGTCACCCGAGCAGTTGATGTACACAATGCGCTCGCCCGCGCGCTCCATCGCCGCGCCCACGCGGCGCATGAAGGTCGACTTGCCGCAGCCGGGGCCGCCTTTCAGAATCATCAGATCGTCGAGCCGACCGCCCAAAAGCTGGTCATAGAGCGAGAAAAAGCCCTCTTCGCTGTTTGCGCCGAGGAAAAAGTGCAACGGTTTCATAAGATCCCTCCCAAAATTGGTGCTTTCTCCATAGCGTATGCGTGCGTGGCTGTCCCCGCTTCCCGCCCTTCCCAAATTTTGTTTGTAAGGCAGCAACGTTCCGTCATTCAGGAATGAAAAAAGCTCCGTTTGGGATTCCCAAACAGAGCCTTTTTATGTACTTTCTTACGCCGTGAAGATCTTGTCCTCCGCTCTGCGCGTGTAGTCGCGTTCGAGCATCGCGCGGTGCGAGAGGAACGCGGGATCGTCGAAATACTTCGCACCCATCGGGCAGTTGCGCACGCAGGAGTGGCATTTGATGCACACGCCCACGACCTCGGTGACATCATCGGGATTGATCGAGCCCATCGGGCAGAGTGAGGCGCACACACCGCAGTGGATACACTTGTCGAGCTCGGTCTTGGGCTTCGCCTTCAGAAACACCTTCGGTTCGCCATCGAGGCCCAGCGGACGGTAATAGGGCGCGTCGGCGTCACCGTCGACCGTGACGGGCGCGGGATACTCGGTCATCCGCACGATGCGGCCCACGACCGCCGATCCGAGCTTTGCAAGCTCCGCCATATCGTCGGAATCGGGTCTGCCGTTGGCAAGCGCGTCGGTAAAGGCGTGACGGCAGGCAAACGCGCCCGCGCCGATGGTATGGAAGCCGTCCCCTTCGAGGCAGGCGCAGAGCTCGGCAAGGGAATTATCAAAGCTGCGGTTGCCGAACGTCACGACCGGTACAGCCAGCGCGCCGTTTCCGTGAAAGCCGGACTTCACAAACTCGAGCAGCTTATTCGGAAGCTTGCCTGCATAGGTCGGCATACCGAAGACGACAAGGTCGCCCGCGGCAAACTCATAGCTTTCCTCGCGTGCGGCGGGCAGCGTGAAATCGCGCACCTCGAGCGGCACGTCGAAGCTGACGGCAAGGGCATTTGCAAGCGTGGTGGTCACTTTTCTGGTGTTGCCGGTGGCGCTGAAATAGACTGCGTAAACCTGAGAAATGTTCATGGGTATCGGCCTTCTTTCTTTATTGTTCGGGGCGCTGCCCGGCCTTACAGGGAAAAATCCTCGGAGGTATACTGATCGCGCAGCGTGGCCGGACGCGGCGGCACGCGCTTGAGCGGATCGTAGCAGAAGTGACGGCAGTGGTCGGCAGAGTCGACCACGCCGCGGCGGGAGCAGATGACCTGTCCTTCGTTGATGACAGATCCGCTCTTGCAGTAGGCGCAGTGCTTTTCAATGTCCTTGCGGAACAGATGGAACATGGTCTCCCTCCCCTTTCTTTTACAGGCTGCGGACGACGAGCTTGCCGTCCTCCATCGACGCATGGATCTGCGTGACGGGGTGCTCGTAGGAGTCGATGATCTGCGCGGCCATGACGTCTTCGAGCTCTTTCTGAATGGTGCGGCGCAGGTTGCGCGCGCCGTAGGTCGCGGAGTAGGACTTCTTGACGAGGTAGTTCTCAACATCCTCGTCCCACGTAAAGTGCAGGCCCTTGTCCTCGAGGCTCTTTTGCAGCTCATCGAGCATGATGCGGGCGATGCCGGCGAAGTTCTTCTCGTCAAGGCGGTTGAAGCAGATGACCTCGTCCACACGGTTCAGGAATTCGGGGCGCAGGAACTCGCCGAGCGCCTTCATAGCGCGGTCGCGGTTCTGCTCGTTCACCGTGTGGCCGAAGCCGACGGTGCCCTCCTTGCGCTCGCTGCCCGCGTTGGATGTCATCACGATGACGGTGTTTTCAAAATTGACCTTGCGGCCGTGGGAGTCGGTGATCTCGCCGTCGTCGAGAATTTGCAGCAGAACGTTCATCACGTCGGGATGCGCCTTTTCGATCTCGTCGAAGAGAATGACGGCGTAGGGCTTGCGGCGGATCTTCTCGGTGAGCTGACCGGCCTCGTCATAGCCGACATAGCCCGGAGGCGAGCCGACGATGCGGGAGACCGAGTGCTTTTCCATAAACTCGGACATGTCGAGGCGGATGAGCGCGTCGGGCGAGTTGAAGAGGTCCTGCGCCAACTGCTTGACAAGCTCGGTCTTGCCGACGCCCGTGGGGCCGACAAAGATGAAGCTCACCGGCTTATGCTTGGGCGAGATGCCCACACGATTGCGGCGGATGGCCGCAGCGACAGCCTCGACAGCCTCGTCCTGACCGACGATGTGCTCTTTTAAGCGCTTGTCAAGCTCGCTCAGACGGCGGAACTCGTCTTCACGGATGCGCGAGGCGGGAATCTTCGTCCAGAGCTCGATCACGCGGGCGAGGTTGTCCATCGTGAGCTGCGGGTCGCCCTGCGCGCAGAGCTCGTCGAGCTCGGTCTGCGCCTTGATGGTAAGGCTCTTGAGCTCAGCCAGCCGCTCGAAGTCTGGTTCTTCTGCGCCCTGCAAAAGCTCGCGCTCTTTGTCGTAGTCCTCGATCTCGCGGCGCAGCTCCATGCGGCGGTTGATGTTCTTGTCATGCAGGTTTAGGTCCGAGCATGCCTCGTCGATGAGGTCGATGGCTTTGTCGGGCAGGAAGCGGTCGGTAATGTAGCGCTCGGACAGCAGCACCGCCTGACGCAGAATGCCCTCGGGAATTTTGACGCCGTGGAACTGCTCGTAGTAGTGGGCGATACCCTTCAAAATTTTGAGCGTGTCCTCCATGTTCGGCTCGTTGACCGTGACCGGCTGGAAGCGGCGCTCAAGCGCGGTATCCTTTTCGATGTGCTTGCGATACTCGGTAAAGGTCGTCGCGCCGATGACCTGAATTTCGCCTCGGGAAAGCGCAGGCTTCAAGATGTTGGCGGCGTTCATGCTGCCCTCGGCGTCGCCCGCGCCGACGATGTTGTGCACCTCGTCGATGACAAGGATGACGTTGCCCATCTTGCGGATCTCCTCGATGAGGCCCTTCATGCGGCTCTCGAACTGGCCGCGGAACTGCGTGCCCGCGACGAGCGCGGTCAGGTCAAGAAGATAGACCTCCTTGCTTCTCAGCTTGAACGGCACGTCGCCCGCGACGATGCGCTGGGCGAGGCCCTCGGCAATGGCCGTCTTGCCGACGCCCGGCTCGCCAATCAAGCAGGGGTTATTCTTCTGGCGGCGGTTCAAAATCTGGATGACGCGCTCGATCTCCTCCTCGCGGCCGACGACTGCGTCGAGCTTGCCGTCGCGTGCGCGCTGGGAGAGGTTGATGCAGTAGGAGTCGAGGAACTTGTGCTTGCTCCCCTTTTCGACCTTCTTGTTGCTGCGCGGGCTCTGCGTCTGCTCGGCCTCGTTGCCATTTTGTGTGTCGTTCGCAGCGGGATTTCCGCCGAAAAAGCGGCTCAAGAACGGGAATGTGGCGGTCTTGCCGTCCTCGTCCTCGTTATCGGCGTCCGGATCGTCGGCGTCGGTCAGACCTTCGAGGTTTTCCGCGCCGCCGAAGGCGCCCATCATTTCATTGGAGATATTGTCAAGGTCCTCATCCGTGATGCCCATGCGGCGCATCATCTCGTCCACCTGCGGCAGTCCGAGATTTTTCGCGCACTTGAGGCAAAGTCCTTCGTTGACGTTCTGCCCGTTTTCCTGACGGGTGATGAACACAACGGCGATATTCTTTTTACATCTGGAACAAAGTTGCGGCTGCATAGTATTTCCTCCTTGGGGTAAAGATCAGGGTAACAGCGCGGCGACAAGCCCGCGCGGAGTATGGCTCATAAAAAACGATAACAGATACGTGCCCTCGTAGTCGGCAAAGGCCTTGACGCCGAGCTTCGGTGCGACATCGCAGACGAGAAACAGCAAAAGTGCGCCCTCGATCAGGCCCAGCGCGCCGCCGCCGATGGTGTTGAGCGCGTTCAGCACTGGCAAGTCTAACACCTTGTCAATGCCGCCTGTCACTAAGCGGAGCAGCAGCGTGAGCACCAAAAAGCACAGCACGAACACGAGTGTCCTCACCACGCTGCCGAGCAGCGTCCTTACGGCGGCAAGCGCTGCGTCGCGCGCGGCATTTCGAAGCGACTGACGCACCGCGCCGTCGAAATCGAAGCGCAGCAGCTTTTTGAGAAGGCCTGTCACCGCGAGCGGCGAACCGTCCTGCCGAACGTTTTCCGCGTCCTGCGCGGCGTCGCCGTTTGGCGTTTCACCCGAGGCATCGCTCTCCGCCGGGGTCTCCCCCTCGATCTGCGGGACATCCCCCTGCGGTGTCTGCGATTCGGTATCAAACCACTCCTCCACGCTCTTTTCAAGGCGCGGCATCAGCATGTCGGTCACGGGCTCGGTCAAGGCGTCGGTCAGAAGCGACGCGCCGATCAGCGCGAGCACGATCGCCGCCAGCGCCATAAAGCTGCGGAACAGCCCCCGCTTGGCGCCGAACACGACGCCTAAAATGAGCACGAGCGCGAAGACTGCATCGATCATAAGACCATTATTCACGTTTCCGCGCTCCTTTCAAGTCATAAATTGTAACATTTTTAGCGTTTTACAGAAATTACGGAATATAAAGCCAGGCGGACGACGAGCCAATCAGCACCGCCGTACCATCCTCGCGCATGATGACAGAGCGCGCGTACTCCGTGCCGTCCAGCCGCGCGTATTCCTGCAGCTGCGGCGTGTAGAGCACCAGACTGTCGCTGTACAGCACGGCGATATACTTCCCCGCCGCGGACATCGACAGGACCTCCTGGCTGCTGTCAAGGCTTGCCATCTCTGTTCCGTCGGACGAGACAGTCACGAGCTTCATGGTGCTGCCCGAGCGGTAGCGGCTCAGCAGCAGCGCCGCGTAGTTGTCGCCGCCCATGCTCGAACCGCGCAGATACGGGTATTCGTAGCGATAGCTGCCGGAAAGCGTACCGTCCGATGAAAAGAGCGTCAAGCTCTCGTCCGTCAGGCACGAGAGCGTACCGGCCACGCTGTCGAGCGACAAAACGAGCGAGCCCGTCAGCGTGTTGACTGAATCGGCCTTATCGCTGCCGAGGGAATAGATGCTCACCGTGTCGGCGAATATGCCGTCCGACTCGCCGAGCGTCACCGCCGCCATGCGCTTGCAGTCGCGCATGACGACCGCGTCGATGACATAGTGCTCCGAGGAGTTGAAGGCAAACGTCTTCTCGCCCGAAGCGTCGTACACCGTAACAGCGGACTTGTAGCCGCTCTTTTCGGCGTTGAGCGCCAGATAGTCCGAGGAATTGACGCTGACCGACAGGATATTGCCGCTGCACTCGCCGCTCATATCGCGCACAAGGCCGCTTGCAGAGTAAATAAGAAGCGTCTGCCCGCCGATATCATAGACCGCGGCGGTCTGGCCGCCGACAGCGATGGTGGGATTCGTGAGCTTCACGCTCATGCTGTCCACCACGCTGCCGCTGCTGCTGTAGACCGACACGCCCGTCGTCGAAGCGACGATCAGATGGTCGCCGAGCAGCGCAAAGGTGTTGCTGCGGTCGTTGCTGAACGAGTACATCTCCACCTTGCCCTGCTCATCCTGCGTGACCTTATTGTAGGAGAAAAGGCGGCGCACACTGTCAAGGCTGCTCAGGTCCTTCCACGCCGCGGCGACGACCACGGCCAGCACGACCACAAGCGCCAGAATCACCATCAGCGCCCGCTTGAGCCCGCCGCCGGAGCGGCGCGGGGCCGCCTGCGAGCGCCTCAGCTCCTCGCGTGTTCCCTTTTCCTCTTTGAGATCATTCATTGAGCCGTTCATCCTCATACCAAAGTCTCGTCATGTACAGTCCGCCCGGCGGCACCGTGGGGCCGGCGAGCGAGCGGTCGCCGGAGGCCAGGATCTCTGGGATGTCCTCTGGCGTGAGCTTTCCCTCGGCGGCGTAGAGCACCGTGCCGGTGATCGCCCGTACCATGTTATACAGGAACCCGTCCGCGCAGACCTTGAGCTCCAAAAGATCACCTGAGCGCGACACGCGGCAGTAGTGCACGGTGCGCACGGTGGTCTTCGTCTCCGTGCCGACAGAGCGGACGGCGCGGAAATCGTGCGTGCCCTCAAAGGCGCGCGCCGCGCGGTCCATCACCTCTTCGTCGAGATGCTTGGGGTAAAAGTACGCCCGATTGACATAGAACGGGTTTTTGATGCGGGAATTATAGATGCGATAGGTGTATTCTTTTTTTTGACACGAGAGGATCGCGTTGAAATCATCCGCCACCTCAAGCGCTTCGCGCACGACGATATCCTCCGGCGTGTGCGTATTGATGGCAAACGGCAGGCGCTCGACCGGAATGCGCGACTCGGTATGGAAATTGGCGATGTAGCGCTCGGCGTGCACGCCCGCGTCCGTGCGGCCGCAGCCGACGAGCTTGACGTTCCCGCCGCAGACCTTCGAGAGGCCCTTTTCCATCGTCTCGCAGACGCTTGAGACCGTCTTCTGCACCTGCCAGCCGTGATAGGCCGTGCCGTTATACATGAGCTTGAGGGCGATGTTTCGCATAAAAGCGTCCTTTCTTCTTATCGCAGCGCGATGACCGCGGCCACGAGCACGGCGTAGTAGCCGAGCACCAGATAGTCGCGCGTCTGGTAGTGCAGCACATTGAGCTTCGTGCGGCCTTCGTCGCCGTGGTAGCAGCGGCATTCCATGGCCGTCGCCAGCTCGTCGGCGCGGCGGAACGCGCTGACAAACAGCGGCACGAGCAGCGGCACGAGCGCCTTGGCGCGCTGCATGAGGCTGCCAGTCTCAAAGTCGGCGCCGCGCGCCTTCTGCGCGGACATGATCTTATCCGTCTCTTCGATGAGCGTCGGGATGAAGCGAAGCGCGATCGACATCATCATCGCGAGCTCATGCACGGGGACCTTGATCTTCTTGAGGGGACCCAGCAAACTCTCCAAGCCGTCCGTCAGACGGATGGGAGAGGTCGTATACGTGAGCAGGAACGTTCCCATGATCAAAAGCGTGATACGCAGCATCATCGTGATGGCGGCGCGCACACCCTCGATCGTAATGCGGAAGATCCAAAAATGGCACAGCTCCGTGCCGGGGGTGTAAAAGAGGTTTAAAAGCGCCGTGAACGCGATAATGAACAGCACCGGCTTTAATCCCTTGAAAAGCGCCTTCGCGCCCACGCGCGAGATGCGCACGGCGACAATCAGCGTCAGAATGAGAACGCCGTAGGCAATGTAGCTCTTCGCCGTAAAGAGCGCCACGACGTAAAGCACCGTGACAAGGAGCTTTGTGCGCGGGTCTAGCTTATGGGCGAGCGTGTCGCCCGGGAAAAACTGGCCGAGCGTGATATCCTTCAGCATTTTTTGCCGCCCCCTCTCTTGAGCGCGACAAGCTCTTTGCTGAGCTCATCGACGGTGTAAACAGCGGGGTTGATGGCAATGCCCTTATCGTGCAGCGCCATCGCGACGCGCGTGACCTGCGGCACATCGAGGCCCGCGGTCATCAGCTCGTCGCCGCGGGCGAAGACCTCGCGCGGCGTGCCGCTCATGAGCACATGGCTGTCCGACAGGACAACGATGCGGTCGACGTTTTTCGCGATCTCTTCCATGCTGTGGCTCACGAGTACGACGGTCGTGCCGCGCGCGCGGTGGAATTCGCGGATGTTTGCGAGCAGCTCTTCCCTGCCCTGCGGGTCAAGGCCCGCGCTCGGCTCGTCGAGCACGAGCACCTCGGGCTCCATCGCAATAACGCCCGCGATGGCGACGCGGCGCTTCTGTCCGCCGGAGAGGGCAAACGGCGATTTTTCCAGCAGATCGTCGGTAAGCCCCGCAAAGTGCGCGGATTCGCGCACGCGGCGGTCGATCTCGTCTTTGGGCAGGCCCATGTTCGTCGGGCCAAACGCAATATCGCGGTAAACAGTCTCTTCAAAAAGCTGGTATTCCGGATACTGGAACACCAGACCCACGCGGAATCTTACGTCCCGAATTTTCTTTGGGTCGGCCCAGATGTCCTCCCCACCAAGCAAAATACGGCCGGAGGTCGGCTTGAGCAAGCCGTTCAAGTGCTGGATCAGCGTCGACTTGCCGCTGCCCGTGTGGCCGATGATGCCCAAAAATTCGCCGCGATAGATCGCGAGCGACATATCCTGCACCGCACTGCGGCAAAAGGGCGTACCCTCGCCGTAGGTGTGCGTCAGGTTTTCTACACGAATGATCTCTTCCAAGGTTACAGTCCTCTTAGGTAAAATTTTTCGCAATGGCGTCTGCGCATTCCTCTACGGTGATGGCGTCCACGGGAACGTCCATGCCCGCCTCGCGCAGGGAAAAGAGCAGCGAGACCGTGTCCGGCACGGCAAGGCCGATGTCCTCCAGCTCCTTTTTGCGGGTGAAAACCTCGCGCGGCTTGCCGTCCATGACGACAAGGCCATCGTTCATCACGATGACGCGGTCAGCGTGCTCGGCTTCGTTCATGTGGTGGGTGATGAGGACGACCGTGATGCCCTGCTCGCGGTTGAGCTTTTCGACGGCCGCGAGCACCTCGCGCCGGCCGATGGGGTCGAGCATGGCGGTCGCCTCGTCGAGCACGATGCACTCGGGCTTCATCGCCAGCACGCCCGCGATGGCGATGCGCTGCTTCTGTCCGCCGGAGAGCAGGTGCGGCGCGTGCTTGACGAACTGCGTCATGCCGACGGCCTCGAGCGCGTCGTCCACGCGCTTTCGGATCTCGGCGCTCGGCACGCCCAAATTCTCCGGCGCGAATGCGACATCCTCTTCGACGACGTTCGCCACGATCTGGTTGTCAGGGTTCTGGAACACCATGCCCACGCGCCTGCGAATTTCGAGCAGGAGCGACTCGTCCATCGTGTCCATGCCCTCGACATAGACCTTGCCGCCGCTTGGCAGCAGGACTGCGTTGAAGGTCTTGGCAAGCGTCGATTTTCCGCTGCCGTTGTGGCCGAGGATCACGACAAAGCTGCCGCGCTCGATGGTCACATCCACCCCGCGCAGCGCGCGGGTGTTCACCTGGTCTTCCGTGCCCGGATAGGTGAAGGCCAGGTCTTGGGTCTTGATCATTTCCATAAAAGTTGCGTTCCTTAATCGTTATCCCGAAAGAGCCTTCGGGGATTCATCGCCGCAAAGCGGCGGATTCCTTTATTCCGAGAACCAGCGGCCCGTCGCGCCGCAGGGCAGCGCGAGCCCCGTCTCCGTCACGGGCAGGCCCAGCTCGTCCCACGTGACCTTGCCGCCGTACTTTTCCGCAACGAGCAGGTGCAGCATGTAGCCGAGCACCGAGGGAGCGAGCCCCGTCGTATACGAGTTGATGATGACAAAAAGCGGCTTGTCCGATAAGACCTGCGCGCAGAGCTTCACGAACGGGAAAAGATTGTCCTCCAACTTCCAGACCTCTCCCCCGGGGCCGCGGCCGTAGCTCGGCGGGTCCATGATGATGGCGTCATATACCTTGCCGCGGCGGATCTCACGCTCGACAAATTTCGCGCAGTCGTCGATGATCCAGCGCACCGGCGCATCGGAAAGGCTGCTGACACGCGCGTTCTCGCGCGCCCAGTTGACCATGCCCTTTGCCGCATCCACGTGGCAGACCTGAGCGCCTGCCGCCGCGCACGCGACCGTCGCGCCGCCGGTGTAGGCGAAGAGGTTCAGCACGCGGATGGGCCGGCCCGCGTTTTTGATCTTCTCGCGCGCAAAATCCCAGTTGACGGCCTGCTCGGGGAACAGGCCCGTGTGCTTAAAATTCATGGGCTTGACCTGGAATTTGAGATCCTTGTAATTTACCGTCCAGCTCTCGGGCAGCTTTTCCTTGTCCCAATGTCCGCCGCCCGAGGACGAGCGGTAATAGCGGCCCTGCGCGTTGCGCCAGCCGCGGTTCGTGCGCGGCGTCTCCCAGATCGCCTGAGGGTCAGGCCGCACCAGAATTTGCTTTCCCCAGCGTTCGAGCTTTTCTCCGCCGCCGCAGTCCAGCAGCTCATAATCTTCCCAACCGTCCGCGATCCACATACATTTTCTCCTTTGCCGCATGGGCATACTTGTTCATAATAATCAATGTATTATACTACGCATTCGATTGAATAGTCAATGTATAAATCGTGAACGATCCTGCGCCATTCGCTTAATTTTCTTTTCCCGTGGACTTTGCCGCGCGCTTGTGGTATGCTGGCAGAAACGACACAAGGAAAGCTGGTCTTTTTTGATGGATAAACTGCTGCTGCACTCCTGCTGCGCCCCCTGCTCGGTCTACTGCGTGGACACGCTGCGCGCCGACGGGATCGAGCCCACGTCACTCTGGTTCAACCCGAACATTCACCCCTGGACGGAGTATGACGCGCGCCGCCGCACGCTGCTCGAATACGGGGAAAAAGAGCATGTAGAAGTGCATATTTTAGAGGATTACGGCCTGCGCGACTTTGTCCGCGCCGTGAGTGCGGATATCGACCACCGCTGCGCGCACTGCTACACCATCCGCCTCGGCACGGCGGCCAAATACGCCGCCGACCACGGCTACGACGCGTTCACATCGTCCCTGCTCATCTCTCCGTATCAGAACCACGAGCTCTTAAAGGCCGTGGGCGAGACGATGGGCAAGAAGTACGGCGTCGAATTCTACTACCGTGACTTCCGCCCCGGTTTTCGCGAGGGGCAGGCCAAGGCGCGCGAGATGGGCCTCTACATGCAGAAATACTGCGGCTGCATCTTCTCTGAAGAGGACCGCTATTCGACCAAGATCGAAAAGGCGAAAAAGCGCTACGCCGAAGAATAAGCAGCTTGCAAAAGGCAAGACCCGTTGGATGCTCCAACGGGTCTTTTTTCATTCTTTCGCGGCGATCAGCGCGTCGTGCACGAGCTGCAAGGCGCGCTCTGCGTCGTCGCGCAGGACGTAAAAGCTCATGAACCGCTCCCCCGCCGCAACGGCGAAGACGGTGATCTCCGCCCGTTCGAGCGCCGTGACGGCTACCTTCTCTTTCTCGATGCTCGGCAGCGCGCCGCCGACCGCCGTGATGGCCGCAAGGTGGCTCCGGTCACTCTTTTTCTGCGTCACGCCGACGATGCTTATATCTTCGTCCGTTTCACAAACGACGCTGCCATTGCCCCCTTCCCTGCACGACCGTACGGTGATGGGCACGCCGCCCGCCTGCGCGAGCGCCACGCTGCGGTCGTGAAGCACCTGTGCGCCTTTCTGTGCGAGCAACAGCATGTCGTCATACGAGATCACCTCGCGCCGCACAGCGTTCTTGCAGATGCGCGGGTCAGAGGAAAATATCCCGTCCACGTCTGTGTAGATGACGAGCCCATCGGCCTTCAGCGCCGCGGCGAGCGCCACTGCACTCGTGTCCGAGCCGCCGCGTCCGAGCGTCGTGATGTCGCCATTTTCGTCGACGCCCTGAAAGCCCGCCGCGACCACAACGCGGCCCTCGGCCAGCTCCTTCCGGATACGCGCGGTGTCGATCAGTTCGATCTCCGCGTTCCCATGTGTACCGTCCGTTTCGATGGGGATCTGCCATGCGCAGAGGGATACCGCCTCCACGCCGATGGACCGCAGCGTCATCGCGCCGAGCGCGGCGCTCATCTGCTCGCCCGCGGAGAGCAGCATATCGAGTTCGCGCGGCGAGGGGCTCTCGCTGATCTCCTTTGCCTTTTGCAGCAGGCCGTCCGTCGTGTCGCCCTGCGCGGAGAGAACGACGACCACGTCGTCGCCTTCGTCCACCCGCGATTTGACGATGCGCGCCATGCGCAGAAGATGCGCATAGTCGCGCACGGAGCTGCCGCCGAATTTCTGTACAATCAGGCTCATAAGAACCACTTCCAACAAATAATGGATTGACAGCGCTCATCTCAGCCGCTGCCAATCCATCGTATGAACTTGTACAAGCCCACGTGATTCAGGCCGCAAGGATATCGAAGCGCACCACGCCCTCAAGCGCGAGCGCCCGCGCCATCATCTCCTCGATCGACTCCTGCATCTCGGACGTCTCGGCCGAGATCGTCACCGCGGCACAGCCGTTGGTGGGAATGCTCTGGTTGATGGTCAGAATATTCGCGCCCGAACCGGCAAAAATAGAAAGGACGTCGGACAATACGCCGGGGTTGTTCTTGAGCATCGTGTAGAACGTGATGATGCGTCCGGTCTTCATATCGTTGAAGGGGCGCACCGCATCGCGGTACTTATAAAATGCGCTGCGGCTGATGCCGACGGCGCGGGCGGCGTCACCCGCGGTGCGCACCTCGCCGGACTGGAGCATGCGCTTCGCCTCCGCCACCTTGATAAAAATTTCCGGAAGGGCCTCTGCCGAGACCAAATAAAATTTCGTTGCAGGCGCCATAATGTTTCTCCTCCGCGGTCATCTGTCTTTATATGGCAGGATTTTAGCATATCTTAACGCATATTGCAACACTTTTTTCGATGGGAGGTCTGCATAATTTGAATGAAGAACGGCTGAGACGCTTCCTCACTTTATCGCTCGCGCTTTTCATGGGTGCATCTCTCTTTTATGTCTGCTTTCGCTATGTGCTGCCGTGGTGTTTGCCGTTTCTGCTCGCGCTGCTCATCGCGACGCTGCTGGAACCGGTCGTTTTGTATCTGCGGCGGAAATTTCACTTTCAACGAGGCTTTTCCGCGCTGATCCTGACGCTGACGCTGCTGTTTCTGCTCGGCGGGCTGCTGTCGCTCCTGTGGTCTACGCTGCTTTCTCAGACGAACGCGCTGCTCGCCGCCGCGCCCGCGTTTTTCGACGCGATCCCCGCCGCAGCGGACGATCTGCTCTCCCGATTGGAGCAGTTCAGCGCGTCGAGTCCCGAATGGCTCAGCGGCTATCTGCACGAGCAGCTTTTCAGGGCCGTCACGGACGCGGACAGCCTGCTGCGCTCGCTGTCTTCGCGCGCGATGGCGTGGCTCGGCTCTGCCGCCGCGGCGCTGCCGGGCGGCGTGCTCGCCATCGCGACGGGCGTGCTTGCGATCTTCTTCACCTCCGCGTCGTACCCCGAGCTCTGCGCGGCACTCGAACACGCCGTGCCGGAAGAAGCGATGGCAAAGCTGCGGCTCTTTCGCGGCGGCGTAATGCGCTCGCTTGCGCGGTGGCTGCGCGCGCAGGCAACGCTGTCGCTCATCACGTTTTCAGAGCTTCTTATCGGCTTTCTCCTCATGCACCAGAGCTATTCCCTGCTGCTCGCCTTTCTCATCACACTGCTCGACGCGCTGCCGGTCTTCGGCACGGGCACGGCGCTCGTGCCGTGGGCGGTCTTCACGCTGCTGTTCGGCTTCCCGCCCAAGGCCATCGTGCTCCTCGCGCTCTACCTCTGCACGCTCATCACGCGCAACACGCTCGAGCCCAAGCTTCTCTCCGCGCAGGCGGGGCTGCCGCCGGTCGCGTCGCTTTTTGCGATGTACCTCGGCTACTGCACGTTCGGCGTGGCAGGGATGGTGCTCTTCCCCTTCCTCCTGCTGCTGTTCGCGCAGATTCGAAACGCAAAAGCGGAAGCTGCCGCATAAAAAAGAGAACGGTGAAAACCGTTCTCTTTTTTATTGCTTTTTACCGGCCTGTGCCGCCGTTGTTGAGCAGCCAGTTGAGGAACTGGCCGTTGTCTCCGACATCGCCGGATGCGCTGTCTCCCGCCGTGCCGGTGTTATCAGACGGCGTCTGTGTGCCGCTGTCGCCGCCAGTGGTGGCATCACCGCCCGGCGTCGTGCCGCTGCCGTCATCCGGTGCATCCGGGTCCGGCGTGGGCTCCAGCGGCGTTGTGTGCGTCGTGCACATGCCGCTGTACATCAGATCGCTGTATAGCTGCACTGTGCCGCTGTTCGTGCGCACCGGTTCGCCTGCAGGGATCGACGAAATGAGCCCTTCTTCGAGCTGTGCCTGATACGTTGCCTGAAGTGCGGCGCTCAGCGGCGTCGTGAGAAGCTCGCGCTTGTAGCCCCAACCGCTGCTGACGTTCGGCTGGCTCAGATCGAGCACATAGGCCGTCGTAACATTCGGGCAGTAGTCGGAGGCGAGCATGCCGGAATCGGCGCAGACGGTTACGCTGATGTGTCCGTCGCAGCTCAGCGAGGGCGCATAGTCCTTTGCGACCTTGACAGTCTGCGAGGGACAGCCAGCCGAGGCCAGAAGTCCCGTCTGCGTGCAGACGGTCACGCTGACCATGTCGGCGCTGCTGACTTCAAAGTCCTTGTTCGGAAGACCCGCGTGGACCTTGCTCATAAACGTCTTCCACAGCGTGGCCGCAGGGTTGCCGCTCGCCACGATGCGCGTCGGCGTGTCGTAGCCGACCCAGACCGCTGCCGTGTAATACGGCGTGTAACCGACAAAGTAACGGTCGTTGTTGCTGTTGGTCGAACCGGTCTTACCGGCGATGGTCATACCGGAGAAGTTCGCGCCCGTACCCGTACCGTTGCGCACGACATTTTTCAGGAGCTCGTTCATCGCGTAAGCGGTGCTCTCATTCATCGCGACGTGGGACTCGGTCTTATTTTCAAGGATGACGTTGCCGTTGTGGTCAAGCACCTCGGTATACGTTCTCGGCGTGGTGTAAACGCCGCCGCGGGCAAATGTTGCGTAGGCCGCGGCCATCTCGCGCGTCGTCACGCCCTTGGAAAGGCCGCCGAGCGCGAGCGCGCCCGCCGCGGTCATATCGTCGTTCGTCAGCGTCGTGAAGCTTAAGTTTTCGGTCATAAACGCATACGACGCGGGCAGCGTCAGCTTGATGGCCGTGCGCACCGCCGTGGGGTTGGACGAATTGCGAATGGCGTCTTGCAGCGTCATAATGCTGCGGTAGCCCGAGTAGGCGTTCACCGGCCAAATACTGCCGCCGAGCATTTCAACGGGATAGTCGTCGATGACACTCGCGGGCGTGATGACGCCGGCATCCAGCGCGGGCGCGTAAACGCTCAGGGGCTTGATGGCAGAACCACACTGACGCACAACCGTCGAATAGTCGAGCAGGAACCGTCCCTCGCGCTCGCCTACGCGGCCCGCGACGGCGACGATGCCGCCCGTCGTGTTGTCGATGATCGTCGCGCCGGACTGGAGCAGCTCGCCCTTGGACGAGGTGTAGTTCAGGTTATTGCGGTCGGCGTAAACGCTCTCCACGATCGACTGCACTTTGGGATCGACCGTGCAGTAGATGGAGTAGCCGCCGGTGTAGAGCAGATCCTTTGCGACCGACTCATCATATCCGAGCTGTTCGTGCATATCGGCGACGATGTCGTTGAACATGCGCTCAACAAAGTAGGAGTCATACTCCGTGCTCGAGGCGGTATCCACCCTGCTTGCAACCCCCGCAGAAGGAACAAAACCTGGGTCCCAGGAGAAGACGAGCGGCTCGACCTTTGCCTGCTCGTACTCTTCGTCGCTGATCTTGCCAAGCTCGTGCATCTTATAAAGAACGGTGAGCTGACGTTCCTTGTTCTGCTCGCGGTACCAGTCGCCGCGCGACGGATCATATTTATAGGGGAACTGCGTGATGCCGACGATGGACGCAGCCTCCGCGATGCTCAGCTCACCAACGGTCTTGCCGAAGTAGCCCTCCGCCGCGGCCTCAATACCGTTGCAGCCGTTGCCGAAGTAGACGAGGTTCAGGTACGTCTCGAGAATTTCGTCTTTCGAGTAGTTCTTCTCGAGGCGCAGCGCACGGAAGATCTCTGTCACCTTGCGCTTGATAGTCACCTCGTTGTCGCCGGTCATGTTCTTCACGACCTGCTGGGTGATCGTTGAGCCGCCGCGCGTCGACGTGCCGGTGAGCTTGCCGAGAATGGCTTTCGCCGTGCTCTTCCAGTCCACGCCGTGGTGGCTTTGAAAGCGCTCGTCCTCGATGGAGATCAGCGCCTCCCGCACATGCTTGGGGATCTCGTCGATACTCACGAGCGTGCGGTTCTCTACGCCGTGGAGCTTCGTCAGCTCCACCCACTCCCCGCTCGCCTTGTCCTGATAGTAGACCGTTGAGCTCTGCTTGAGCGTGTAGGCCGAGATGTCCACATTCAGATCGAGCGACGTGTGCACGTAGACCATGAAGATGGCGAAAAACATCAGGCAGGTCGTGAGTCCGATGGCTAAGATGGTGCCGATGACCCGCTTGGCCGTGCCGGATTTTTTCTTTTTGTGCGCCTGATGCGTGGGGTGCTGGGTGTGCTGTCTTTGGGGCGTCTGGTTTTCTGCGCGGTTTTCTTCCATAAAGCGCCTCCTCCTTTGCGATAGAAATATGCGCAAGCGCGCATAGCCGATTTTCAATAGTGATACAGAATACAGTATAGCACGGCTGTCAAGTGGTACGTATCTTGTCTTGCATTTTGCCGCAAGGTGCGGTATAATGCGAGCACAAACTTTCAGGAGGTGTTCCCCCATGAACGATGAGTTCGGCCCCAATTTCGTCACGCTGACTGATGACGAGGGCAACGATATAGAGCTGGAATACGTCGACGCGCTCGAGCATAACGGCACGACGTATATGGCCTTCTTCCCCGTGGTCGAAGAGGACAGCGAGGACGAGGAAAACGAAGAGGAATACGGTCTCGTGATCCTCAAGAGCCAGATGGAAAACGGCGAGGAGTTCCTTGTCACCATCGACGACGAAGAGGAAATCGACAAGGTCTACGACCTCTTCATGGAGCAGATCCTTTCCGACGAAGAGTAAAACTTCGATTGCGACGGTTTTTTTCCGAAAACTGAGATAAACTGAACATGCCCTGCGGGGTGCGTGATAAGTTCTTTTTAAACCCACATTTCGTCATAAGGGACGCCGGTACGTTCCGGTGGTTTGCAGGCCTCCCGGCTGCCGTCTGCGGCTGGACGTTGGAAGCAATAAAGCCGGACAGAGGCGACCCACCTGTCCAGAATGGTGCAGGTTTTGACGGGGCTTACACGGCCGCTGCGGGGCATCTTTTTATCTTTCCACGGATTGCACAAAATTACGTTTTTATTTTCTACGTCAGTTTAGACGAAAAAAACGTGCATTTTGTTCGCGATTCCTGTAAAATATTTTTGCAAACTAAATTACCGTTTGGTAGCTGCAACGTAGTGCTTCGCGCACGGGCTGTACGGTCTCCCCTTTCGGGGAGATGATAAGGTCTGTGTGAGGAGCGCTTTTTTCTTTCCCCTTGCGGTGCCGCTTTCGCGGCGGGGAAAAGGCAAAAGAAAAAGGAGGAGCAAACTTATGAAACTTGTCACCAACGGTCGTCTCATCACCCGCGACGCGAGCGCGCAGGGCTATTACGAGCACGGCGCCGTCGCCTTCGAGGGCACGAAGATCGTCGAAGTCGGCGAGGAAGCAGCGCTTCGCGCCAAGTATCCCGACGCCGAGATCATCGACGCCAAGGGCGGCGTCATCATGCCCGCGTTCATCAACGCGCACACGCACATCTACTCCGCCCTCGCCCGCGGCCTTTCCATCGTCGGCAACAATCCGACGAACTTCTACGAAGTCCTCGACGGCACGTGGTGGGCCATCGACCGCCATCTGATGATGGACGGCACGCGGGCCTCCGCCACCGCGCTGTACATGGACTCCATCAAGCAGGGCGTGACGACGATCTTCGACCATCACGCCTCCTACGGTGAGATTCCCGGCTCGCTCCACACGATCGCCGAGGAGAGCAAGCGCCTGGGCCTTCGCTCCTGCCTGTGCTATGAGGTCTCAGACCGCGACGGCGAGGAGAAGTGCTTACAGGCCATTCAGGAGAACGCCGATTTTATCACCGAATGCGAACAGAATAAGGACCCGATGCTCGCGGCAATGTTCGGCGGCCACGCGCTGTTCACGATCTCCGATAAGACCTTCGACCGCATGGTCGCGGCCAACAACGGCCGCACGGGCTATCACATCCACGTGTCCGAGGGCATGAACGATGTGTACGACTCCCTCCAGAACTATGGCCGCCGCCCCGTCCAGCGCTTGCAGGATCACGGCATTCTCGGCCCCAAGACCATCCTCGGCCACTGCATCCACGTCAACACCGCCGAAATGGAGATCATCAAAGAGACCGGCACGATGGTCGTGAACAATCCGGAATCCAACATGGGCAACGCCATCGGCATCTGCCCCGTCCTCCAACTCCACAAGCGCGGCATTCTTCTCGGCATGGGCACCGACGCCTACACGAACGATATGCTCGAGTCCCTCAAGGTCGCCCTCTGCTCCCAGCGCAGCCAGAACTGCCTGCCGAACGTCGGCTGGTGCGAGGTCACGGATATGCTCTTCAAGAACAACGCAAAGATCGGTGAAAAATACTTCCCCGACACGCTCGGCGTGCTGAAGCCCGGTGCCGCGGCGGACATCATCGTCATGGACTATAAGCCGTTCACCCCGTTCTCCGACGAGAATATCGACGGCCACATGATCTTCGGCATGACGGGCCGCCAGTGCCAAACCACCATCGCCGCCGGCAAGACCCTCATGCTCGACCGCGAGCTCGTCGGCATCGACGAAGAAGCCGAAAATGCGCACATTCTTGAAGCCGCCAAGAAACTCTGGGGCGACCTCAATCACCGCAAGTATTAAGCCATTACAGCGCAGCATTTTCCATCTCTTGACAACATCGCTTCCGTCTCCGCCTGCATGACTTTCCGCTCTTGACAGCATAGACTTCTACTTACATCCAGCCAGCGACAGTGGAGACAGAAGCAGCCCAAATCGTAACGATTCAAGCACCATCATTTCTTGCAAAAGAGCAATTCACCCCGCGCACCCCCATAATTCTCTCTTGGGGTTCCAAAGGGGCCATTCTCTTTTGCAAAGAGAATGGCCCCTTTGACTTCCCGCCACAGTATCCGCGGCCCATCGGAGGCCCGCGCTTCCACTTTTCCCGCCGCCTTTGCGGCATTCAAACGAAAGGAGCACCCCCTTATGTCTGAAAAAATGTATCCCATTCCGTTCGACTCTCTGATGAACTGGGTGACGAGCGAATATGCGCAGTGCGGCGATGTGTTCGGCGTTCATAAGCACCATCACGCAAGCGGCAAGAGCCTGCCGATCTTCGGCGAGCGCATCGAAACGCCGTTTGGCCCCGCCGCCGGCCCCAACAGCCAGCTTGCGCAGAATATCATCGCGGCCTATGCCGCCGGCGCGCGCTTTTTCGAGGTCAAGACCGTGCAGAAAATGGACGGCGCGGAGCTTGCCGCCTGCGTCCCCCGCCCCTGCATCCTCGCCGCTGACGAGGGCTACAACCAGGAGTGGTCGACCGAGCTGACCGTGCAGCAGGCACAGGATGAGTACATCAAGGCCTGGTGCGCGCTCAAGATCATGAGCAAGGTCTACGGCTTCGGCGATCCCGACGGGTTCGTGTTCAATATGTCCGTCGGCTACGACCTGGACGGCATCAAGGGCCGCAAGGTCAACACCTATATCAACAACATGATGGACGCGGGCAAGACCGCGCAGTTCAAGGAATGTAAAAAAGTCCTGACCGAGCTCTTCCCCGAGGAAAAGGACTTCATCGCCTCGATCTCCCCCAATGTTTCCCGCTCCGTTACGCTCTCCACGCTCCACGGCTGCCCACCGCAGGAGATCGAGCGCATCGCAAGCTATCTTCTCAAGGAAAAGCATCTGCACACCTTCGTCAAGTGCAACCCGACCATTCTCGGCTACAAGACCGCGCGCAGCATCCTCGATTCCATGGGCTATGACTACATTGTCTTCGATGAGCACCACTTCAACGAGGACCTCCAGTGGGAGGACGCCGTGCCGATGTTCGAGCGGCTGCAAAAGCTTGCGGACAAGCAGGGGCTTGAGTTCGGCCTCAAGCTCTCCAACACCTTCCCCGTCGACACGACGCGCGGCGAGCTTCCCAACGAGGAAATGTATATGTCCGGCCGCAGCCTCTTCCCACTGACGATCGAGATGTGCAATCGCATCTCCCGCCAGTTTGGCGGCAAGATGCGCATTTCGTTCGCCGGCGGCGCGGACTACTTCAACTGCGACAAGCTCTTTGCCGCCGGCATCTGGCCCATCACCGTCGCCACCACCATCTTGAAGCCCGGCGGCTACAACCGCCTGCACCAGATGGTCGAAAAGGTCGAGGATATGCCCTACCGCGCATTTTCCGGCAACGACCCCGCCGCGATCTCCGACCTTGCCGCCGCCGCGCTGCATGACTTCCACCACCTCAAGGCCATCAAGCCACTTCCCTCGCGCAAAAAAGATGAACAGGTGCCACTGCTCGACTGCTTTACCGCGCCCTGCAAGGGCGGCTGCCCCATCGAGCAGGACATTCCCGAATACCTTGAGCTCTGCCGCAAGGGGCTCTACGGCCCAGCACTGAAGCTCATCACCGAGAAGAACGCCCTGCCGTTTATCACCGGCACCATCTGCGAGCACCGCTGCCAGGGCAAGTGCTCGCGCAACTTCTATGAGGAATCCGTCCACATCCGCGAGACGAAGCTTCTTGCCGCGGAAAAGGGCTACAACACCTTGATGGCCTCCCTCCGTATGCCTGAGCCGGTTGAGGATAAGAAAGTCGCCATCGTCGGCGGCGGCCCGACCGGTATCGCCGCGGCGTACTTCCTCGGCCGCGAGGGCGTTCCTACCACGATCTTCGAGCGCGAGCGCAAGCTCGGCGGCGTGCCGCGCTACGTCATCCCCGCCTTCCGCATCAGCGACGAGGCCATCGACAAGGACGTCGCACTCATGGAGCGCTACGGCGTCGAGGTCAAACTCGGCAAGCCTGCTCCGTCCGTCGAGCAGCTCAAGAAGATGGGCTACACGCACATCCTGATGGCCACCGGCGCGTGGAAGCCCGGCAAGCTCGACATCGAGGGCAACGTGCAGGGCGTCATCGAGTGGATGAAGCGCATGAAAAAGCAGGTCAAGCCCTGCCTGAGCGGCAACATCGTCGTTGTCGGCGCGGGCAACACCGCCATGGACGCCGCGCGCGTTGCAAAGCGCATGGGTGCGCATGCGACCATCCTCTATCGCCGCACGAAGAAATTCATGCCCGCCGATGAGCATGAGTTACAGCTCGCCATCGCTGACGGCGTGGAGTTTGTCGAGCTGGCCGCGCCCGTCAAGCAGAGCCGCGGCAAGCTGCTGTGCGACAAGATGATCCTCGGTGAGCCGGACGAGAGCGGCCGCCGCAGCCCCGTCAAATCCGGCGAACAGTTCACCATTCCCTGCGACATGGTCATCTCCGCCGTGGGCGAGCAGGTCGACGCTGAGCTGATGGCCGCAAACGGCATTGAGATGGAGCGCAAGGGTCCCGCGTTCGAGACGAACGTCCCCGGCGTGTACTGCGCAGGCGACGCGCACCGCGGCCCCGCTACCGTGGTCGAGGGCATTGCCGACGCCGCGCGCTTTGCCGAGATCGTCGTCGGCTACCCGCATGTTTACGACATCCCCGCCGAGGCTGATGTGACCGAGTTCGACGCGCAGAGCAAAAAGGGCGTCCTCTCCATGGCAAGCAAATGCAGCTGCGACGGCGAGCGCTGCCTGCAATGCTCCACCGTGTGTGAAAACTGCGTCGATTCCTGCCCGAACCGCGCGAATGTCGTCATCAAGATGGCCGACGGCTCGCACGAGATCGTCCACGTCGACAAGATGTGCAACGAATGCGGCAACTGCACGCAGTTCTGCCCCTACGCAAGCGAGCCCTGCCACGATAAGTTCACCCTTTTTGATACGCGCGAGGACATGGACGAGAGCGAAAACTACGGCGTGCTCTTCGAAGACGACGACATGGTCCGCCTGCGCTACGAGGACGGCGTGAAGGAATACGACTTAGCCTCCTGCGACAACGATCTTCCCGTCGAGCTTGAGGCCCTGATCCTCACCGTGCGCGACAAGTACAGCTACCTGTACGCATAACAAAATCGCAAAATGAAACGGGGAGCCGGTGCGACGCACCGGCTCCTCTCCCCTTTGCAACAAAAAGAGCGCTGCTTAAGCAGCGCTCTTTTTGCGTTTATATTTTGCCTTACTTCTCGATCAGGTTCAGCTGATAGATGATCTTGGCGATCTGCGCGCGGGTCAGAGAGGCATCGGGCTCGAAGGTGGTAGCGGTCATACCGTCGATGACCTTCGCGTCGACGAGCGCCATGACGTAACCGTCGGCGCAGTCGGTGAACTTGCTCTCGGTCTTGGACTCGGCGAGCTTGTTGAGCTTGGCCGCGACCTGGCAGAACTCGAGACGGGAGATGGCCTTCGCACCGTCGAGATCGGCGGCAACGAGGCCCAGCTCCGCAGCCTTGGCGATGGCGTTCTTGCTCCAGTCGGCGCCGGTGGCGTCCGCAGCCTTGAGATTGCCGTTGCTGACAAGCAGGAGCTTGAGCGCGGCAGCCCAGGTCAGGGTGTCGTTGGGCGCATAGGTGGTGGCGGAGGTGCCGTTGATGATGCCGTCATTGTAGAGGTCAATGACATACTTGCCGAACCAGGAGGAAACCTTGACGTCCTTGAACGGGTTCATCAGGATGCGGCCCTGCGGCTCGGCATACTGCTTGCCGATCACGCCCTTGAGTTCCTTGGTGATGTACTCCATCACGGCAACGTCGAGCGTCATGCCGGTATCGAACTTGGAGGTCGCCGCAGCGAAAGCGTAATAGGTATCGCCGCCGTCGGCAACAAAGTTATTGGTGACGACCGCATAGGTGTCGTCCACCTTGAACTCCTTGCCATTGATGCTGTTGATCGTCACGCGGTTGATGCTCTTGGGGCCATAGTAGGTGGAAGCGGGATAGGTCTCAGCGTTGGCGTCATAGGCAACAGCCGTAGAAATGGTGTAGTTGATGCCGGCAACCTGCGGGAAGCCGCCGACGGGCAGGCTGTAGGTGGAGGCCTCGAGCGCTTCGAGAAGCTCTGCGCCGGTAACATAGATGACTGCGACCGTGTTGCCGAACGGAAGAACGGTTTTGATGTCTTTCTTGGTGACGTTGCCGACCTTGATATAGTCGCGGATACCGCCGCCGTTGGTGATGGCGACCACATGGTCTTCATTCACGGTCAGGCCTTCCTTGTTCTGCATGACCTTCCAGAGCATTGCATCGGTGATGAGATCGCCGTTGTTGGTCTCGCTGTCGCGGTTGCCGTTGGGGGCCTTCGCGCCGTTCAGCTCAACCTCGCTCTTGGCAAAGACAGCGCCGTATTCCTTGTCGATGCGGTCGATGATCTTCTGCGCGGCGGCAGCAACGGTCGCGTCCTTGGCAGTGTCTTCCTTGATCTCATAGAGGGAGTTGCTCTCGATCTTCTTGCTCGCGTCGTCGATGACGATGACGCCGATGTTAGCGAACTTCGTGCCGGTGGACTGGATGGGCTCGCCGTTCTCGCCCTTCATCATCACGGTGTGGGAGTGCGCGTCGATGATGAAGTCGATACCCTTGACAGCGGCGTACAGATCGGTGGAGCGATAGGGCTTGGACTCGGCGTCCACGCCCAGATGGGAAACGCAGATGACGATGTCGTCGTCCTTGAGCGCCTTGACCTGGTCGGCGGCAGCCTTGGTGAAGGCGTCATCCGTTGCAAAGGTCAGGCCCTTGATGAGGGCAGGGTTCGCCTTGGTCTGGGTCTCGGGCGTCTCCATGCCGAAGAAGCCGATCTTCACGCCGGACTTAGTCGTGTAGGTGTAGTTGGCATCGAAAATCGGCGTGCCGTCAGCATTGAATACGTCGGCACAGAGGACCTTGAACTTCGCCTTGCTCATATTGTCCTTGAGCTGGGCAAAGCCGTAGTCAAACTCGTGGTTGCCGAGGGAGACGACGTTGTAACCGGTGGCATTCATCATCTCAACGGCATCCAGACCCTTGGTGTCGCTGACATAGACTTCGCCCTGGCTGTAGTCGCCCGCATCAACGAGGATGACCTCGGCGCCCTTGGCCTCGTAGTCGGCCTTGAGCTGTGCGATGTAGGCATAGCCTGCGACCGCGCCGTGGACATCGTTTGTGTGCAGGATCACGGTCTTGCCCGCCATCGTCGCTTCTTCGGTCATGACTTCGGGCGCTCTTGTAGTTGCCGTGTCCTCGATCGCAAAGCTGGTCACAGTCAGGCTGAGAACCATCGCCATTGCGAGCAGGACGGATAGGAACTTGCGCATAGTGTTTTCCTCCTCAATTTTTTCACTCCGCTTTTTCTCTGTCTGCTCTTCGTGACACACAGCTTCTTTTCACATCTCTCAGTTGGTCTGCGCGCCAAAAGTTCGCTTTTTGTACAAATAAAAGCGGAATGTGGTATGTTTTTATTGTATCGTATGTCTGCTACTTTCTCAATACGGCATTGTTCCGAATTTGCGCCAAAAATCTTGGCGCTTCTCACATTTTTTCCAAACTCTATGGAAATTGGGTAAAAAGTATGCTATGCTTTTGTCAATTTGGTACGGAATTTTTTCTCTCAGATAAGGAGGCTTCTTCCATGAAAACACTGCTTCGAGGCGGCTATGTCGTCAGCGGCCGCGGCTGCCGCCGCGCCGACGTGCTCATCGACGGGGAAAAGGTCGAAATGCTCGGCCACATCCCGCCCGAGCTCGCCGCGCAGAGCGAGGTCGTCGACGTGGCGGGCTGCATGCTCTTCCCCGGTTTTATCGACGCGCACACGCACTTCGATCTCGACGTGTGCAACACCACGACGGCCGACGACTTTGAAAGCGGCAGCAAAAGCGCCATCCGCGGCGGCACGACGACGGTCATCGACTTTGCCTGCCCCAATAAAGGGGAATCCCTTGCCTACGGGCTTGATCTCTGGCATAAAAAGGCCGACGGCAAGTGCTACTGCGACTACGGCTTCCATATGACCATCGACGACTGGAACGAGAGCATCGAGTCTGAGCTCGACGCGATGTTCGACGCCGGTATCACGTCTTTCAAGATGTACCTCACCTACCCCGCCATGATGATCGGCGACGGCGCGGTCTACCACGCGCTGAAGGCGCTCAAGGTCCGCGGCGGCATCGCGGGCGTCCACTGCGAGAACGCGGGCGTCATCGACGCGCGCATCGCCGAACTCAAGGCAAGCGGCCTGGGCGCGGACGTCGTATCGCACCCGATCTCCCGCCCCGACTATTTAGAGGCCGAGGCTGTTTCGCGTCTGCTGCGCATCGCGCAGGCGGCCGACGCGCCCGTCATCATCGTCCACACGACGAACCGTGCTTCTCTTGACGAGATCGCCGCGGCGCGCCGCCGCGGACAGACCGTGTATGTCGAGACCTGCCCGCAGTATTTGGCGCTCGACGACGGCGTTTACTACGATCCCGACTTTTCCTCCGCTGCGCGCTATGTCTGCGCGCCGCCGATCCGCTCGCAGGAAGACAGTGAAGCGCTCTGGAAGGCGCTGCGCCGCGGCGAGGTGCAGACCATCTCGACCGACCACTGCTCGTTCACGCTCGAGCAGAAGGACATGGGCCGCGACGACTTTACGAAGATCCCCGGCGGTCTTCCCGGCGTCGAAACGCGTGGCGAGGTCGTCTACACTGTGGCCATCAATGAAAACAAGCTCTCGCTCGGCGGCGTCTGCCGCGCGCTGAGCGAAAATCCCGCCAAGCTCTACGGTCTCTACCCCCGCAAGGGCGTCATCGCTGCGGGCAGCGACGCCGACATCGTCGTCTACGATCCCGGCGCGAGCCACGTGCTCCACGGCGCGGACATGCTCTCCAAGGCGGGCTATACGCCGTTCGAGGGCTTCCGCACGAATGGCGGCGTGTCGAAGGTCTACCTGCGCGGTCAGCTGCAGGTGGACGGCGGCAAGGTCGTCGGCGGCAAGATGGGCGAATACTTGAAGCGCGGCAAATGCGCACTGTGAGGTAACCAATGGATCTGAGGGAAATTTTATTTGCGCAGTTCCCTGCGTTTTTTCTGCTGAGTCTGCTGTTTTTGATCGCGCACCTGCGCGTGCGCAAGCGCAGCGCCGTCAAGTCGGTGCTGTGGGTGCTGCTCTTCGGCGCGGCGCTGGCCGTGTCGATTCTGTTCTGCTTCCTCGGCATGCAGGCGAAGTACTGGACGGTCAAGACGCTCTTCGAACTCAAGTTCTGGAGCTGGCTCGGCCTTGCGATCGTGGTGCTCGTGCTCGTGCTGCGGCTGGTGTTCAAGCTGCAAAATAAGCACGCTCAGCACATGGTCGAAAAGGAGCGCGCCAAGGCGGAAAAGACCCGCGAGGAGGCCGTAAAGCAGGCGCGCGAAGAAGGCCGCGCCGAGGCCATGGCCGCCCAGCAGGCGCAGGAGGCCGAAGCTGCCTCGGCAGAGCCCGCGGCGGAAGCGTCCGCACCCGATGCCGCGTCTGACGATGCGCAGAATGAGATGGTTGGTAACGCTGCGGAAAAGGAGAGCTGAGTATGCTATCAAAGAATCCCGCGCCACGGCGCGTGGTCTATTTCGACCTTCTCCGCGTTGTTGCGATCTTTGTCGTTGTTGCCGTGCATCTTTCCGCAATGCATTGGGCGGATGTCGATGTCAATTCGCGCGCGTGGTTTGCCTTCAATCTCTATTGCACTGCGGGCAAATGGTCGGTCCCCATCTTTGTGATGATCAGCGGCGCGCTGTTTCTCGGGCGCGATGTCAGCATCTCCTCCATTCTCAAAAAGAATGTCGCGCGCATCGCCACGGTCTTTCTCTTCTGGTCGGGCTGCTACGCGCTCATCGACCTTGTCTTTCGTCACGCACCGCTTTCGGTCGTGCTTTCCCAGTTCATCACGGGGCATTATCATCTGTGGTTCCTCTACATGATCGTAGGGCTGTATTTGCTCATTCCTCTCCTGCGGCCCATCGCTCAGAGCGAAACGCTTATGCGTTACTTCCTGCTGCTGGCGCTTATCTTTACGTTTCTTCTCCCTCAGCTTGTCCTGTATTCCTCCTTTATCTCGCCGCAGCTGAGCGTTGTGATCAAAACCGTCAGCATGTATACCTACTGCTATTTTCCGCTCGGCTTCACGGTCTATTTTGTCGGCGGATACTATTTAAGCCGCATGGACTTCAGCCGCAGAGAGGAGGCCGTCCTCTACGCTGTCGGCATTCTGGCGCTTCTTTTCTCCATAATCGCCCCCGTTGTCCACGCCAAGGCGCAGGGCGCGCCGAGCGCTGTCTTCTATAACTACGATTCGCTCAACGTGCTGCTCACCAGCGTTCCGATCTTTGTCTTCGCCAAGCAGCATCTGAATCTATCGAGTTTCCGAGAGGGAGACAGACAGGCGAAGGCTCTTGCCTTCGTCCGTCAGTTGTCAAGATACAGCTTCGGCGTTTATCTTGTCCACCCCATGGTCATCGAGCTGTTACAGCACTTTGGCATTGATACCTTTTCATGCAACGCCTTTTTCTCCGTGCCGCTGCTCGCGATTTTCGTGTTCGCGGTCTCCATGCTGATCTCGGCACTGCTCAATGTCATTCCCTTTATTAAAGATCATTTTGTATAATCAAAAGCGCCCCGCGAACCGGCTTGGT